>OLLX01000068.1_pt1 | contig 118426 bp, 109 predicted proteins | sample 1604651 | NCBI WGS metagenome assembly OLLX01 (sample SAMEA104055725, study PRJEB20765) | soil metagenome | biome: Arctic tundra; feature: Polygonal ground; material: soil | place: USA | collected 2011-09 | depth 0-0.5 m
TTGACACTCGCATCACCAGGAATCTCAGGATCAAGCCAGGTATAGGGCCGGCCGGGGCCGCCTGCGCCATAGAGCACGGCACCCAGTTTGATTTGTCGTTTGCTCATCGCCGTCGTCCTTCGGGTCTGTTGCGAATATGACAGGGAAGCCCGGGATCGGCACGTCCACTGCCTGCCACGCCTCGCCACGACCGCGACGCGGAAGACCCTCACCTTGGAGCTGAGCCGGTCACCTACTGTTAGTCATACCTATCAGATTAGTAGGGATTAAGCAAGGACTGTGGCTCCGCATTCATCTGGGACCACGGCGCCCACCGCAGTCGCGGCATCCACTGTGGCCTGGGCATCCGCTGGGAGCCCGGCATCGGAAGCGGCGAAGACTGAGGGAGCTACCACTGGCAAGGGTTCACCATGGGCGAGTCAAGCGAGCGTATTGACGTAACGGAGAGTTAAGCCCAAACTCTCCGTAGCATTACGCCGGTAAGAAACCTTACTAACCGCTGTACGCCCATGCTCCTGGAGGCAAAAGCAATGAGGTCACGTTTGATCGGTGCCGCGACCACGGCAGCGATCAGTTCTCTCGTCATCGGTGTCAATCTCGTAGCGTCACCGCTGGCATCCGCCGCTACCGCGACCTCACCGGCCGTCGCGGCACAGGCGCACGCGCGGGCGATGCCTGCTGGAATCGCGCCAGGTACTGGGCATTACGTTGCGGTTTGTCCCCCGGCGACGCCCGGAAATGAAGAGTGCTTGGCGATGAAGCGCACCGATATCCCAGCGCAACACTTCGCTGTAGACCCGGCCGTGACGCCGCAAGGATATGGTCCGGCAAACATCCAAAGCGCCTATAATCTGCCCTCGTCGGCCGGGAGTGGCTCGACGGTTGCCATCGTTGACGCATACGACGACCCGACTGCCGAGAGCGACCTCGCCGTTTATCGCGCGCAGTATGGATTGCCGGCCTGTACCACCGCCAATGGCTGCTTCAAGAAAGTCAGCCAGACCGGCACCACAACCTACCCGGCCAAAAACATTAGCTGGGCCGTCGAGATAAGCCTCGACATGGATGCAGTTTCGGCGTCCTGCCCGCACTGCCACATCATATTGGTGGAAGCCAACAATTCGAATAACGGTCTTTATGTCGCGGAAAACGAAGCGGCGTCATTGCACCCAACTGCGATTTCGAATAGCTGGACCGGGCAGGAAGTGTCGGGTGACATCTCCGACGACGCGAAATACTTCAACCACCCAGGTATTGCTATCACCGTGAGCAGTGGTGACACCGGATATGGAACCGGTTATCCGGCGACGTCCCCGTATGTCACTGCGGTCGGAGGTACTTCGCTGACCACCAGTACGAACTCTCGTGGCTGGGCGGAAACGGTGTGGAACAATGCGCTTGGCGCTGGGGGAAGTGGTTGCTCGAAGTACGAGCCAAAGCCTAGTTGGCAGAAAGACACCGGTTGCGCTAAGCGCACCGTGGCCGATGTTTCTATGGACGCTGACCCAGACACTGGCCTGGCGATTTATGACACCACCGGTGATGCTGGTTGGGATATCTACGGTGGCACTAGCCTTTCCGCGCCGCTGGTGGCCGGTGTCTATGGCCTGGCGGACTCGATTAGCGCTACTGGGCCGGCGGCAGCGTCTTACGCTTACGCGCACCCATCCGCACTCAACGATGTAACGAGCGGAAATAATGGCAGCTGTTCAGGTAGCTACTTGTGTACGGCGGAGGTTGGATATGACGGCCCAACCGGATTGGGCACGCCTAATGGGCTTGCCGCGTTCTCCTCAGCTGGCAGCACCAGCGGTAATGACTTCTCGGTAGCATTGAGCCCGGCTTCAAGTTCTGTTCTCGCGGGTGGTTCGGCGACGTCGACGGTGAAGACAGCGGTGACGTCGGGTTCGGCACAGACCGTGGCACTGTCGGAATCAGGCGCGCCGACGGGCGTCACTGTGTCGTTGAGCCCGGCATCAGTAACCGCCGGCGCGATGTCGACACTGACTATTACGTCGAAGTCATCGGTGGCGGCGGGAACATACCCGATCACGGTGACCGGTAAAGCTACCTCTGGTTCGCACACAGCTACCTATGAATTGACGGTGACAACATCGTCAAGTGGGCCAGTGAGTTATGAGGCTGAATCTTCAGCAAACACCTTGGCTGGAGGCGCGAAAGTTATTGCCTGCGCACCCTGTTCGGGTGGCGCCCGAGTCGAAAGCATCGGTGCGGGTAGCGGCACATTGACCTTTAACAAGGTGACCGTACCTACCGCTGGTACTTACCAAGTAGTGATAGCTGGCACTCAGGATCAGGGCCGTACGCTCACGGCTTACATCAGCGTCAATGGCGGAACGACGACCAAGACACTGTTCAACCGAACAGCATCCTGGACGACGGTAGAAGACGTCACCGTGCCGATGACATTGAAGGCCGGCTCGAACACGATCGAAATCTCCAACCCCAGCAGGAACGCACCAGATATCGATGCCATCAAAGTGCCGTAATAAGCGGCACTTTGTAGTTGAACAGTAGGTAGAAAGTGGGCGTCGCCGGTCTCCGGCGGCGCCCACTTCTCGCGTAAGAGGTAAATCAGGCGGTGCTGACGCTATCGAGGGTGATGGCGTGTGGCTCTACGCCTTCGGCGTCCGCTTCAACTGAGCGGCGCAAGGCTTCGTGCAACGTCTGCGGAGTGACCACTCCGAGGAATCGATCGCCGTCCAATACGGCTACCCAGCCGGCGTCGTACTGCAACATTTCCGAGAACGCGTGCTTGAGCGAGGTGCCAGCGGGTACCCACGCTTCCATCCGCCGCGCGACATCTCGAACAGTGCCCAACCCCCGGGTTGCTTCGATGCCGATCCACCCGTGCAGACGCTCGGAAGAATCCAAGACCACAGCCCATCGAGAATGGGATTCCTGAAAGCAGGCCGCAGCCTCGGCCAAACTGTCGTCGAGATGGACGACGGGAGGGTGGTCGAGATCGCTGGCATTGATCGGGGTTACCGACATCCGTTTCAGGCCACGGTCGGCACCGACGAAATCGGCAACGAATTGGGTGGCCGGACTACCGAGAATGGTCGCGGGTGTGTCGTATTGCTCAAGCCGGCCACCTTGGCGAAAGACGGCAATATAATCGCCGAGTCGCACGGCCTCCTCGATATCGTGGGTGACGAAGAGGATTGTCTTGCGGACTTCTTGTTGCAGCCGAAGAAATTCTGCTTGCAGTCGGTCTCGCACCAACGGATCGACCGCACCGAAAGGTTCGTCCATCAACAGCACCGGTGGGTCGGCCGCGAGCGCGCGAGCCACGCCGACGCGCTGTCGTTGCCCACCAGAAAGCTGGTGCGGGTAACGCTTGGCGTACAAGGCGGGTTCGAGACCGACCAGCTCTAGTAACTCGAGTGCTCTGGCCCGGCGGCGCTTGGAATCCCAACCGAGCAGTTCAGGAACGGTCGCGACATTGTCGAGAATTGTGCGGTGCGGAAACAGACCGACCTGCTGGATGACATAGCCCATGCGTCGGCGCAATTTCACTGGATTGCCAGCGGTGACGTCTTCGCCGTCCAAGAAGATGCGGCCGCTGGTTGGCTCGATGAGTCGGTTAACCATCTTCATGGTGGTGGTCTTGCCGCATCCGGATGGGCCAACGAGTACGACGAGTGAGCCGCGAGGCACGGCGAGATCGAGTTCTTCGACCGCCACTGTGCCATCGGCATAACGCTTACTCACCCGGTCGAGACGAATCATCGGATCTTGGGTAACGTCCACCCATGAACCTTCGCACTGGGAACTGCCTCCAGGCAAACACCTGGACCTGTACGAAGTTTTTCAGCGTCCGGTCACACGAAGTTCGCGTCGCGGTTGGCCAGCACATTCAGCTCACTGTCGTCTCGGTACTGGTCGCTTTCGCCCTCTCGTTGCCGCTCGCTTTGTTAGTACGGAGATCGAAACGCGCTTCGGAGGCTTTGCTCGGTTTCTCAAGTGCGATTTACACGATCCCGTCCTTGGCGTTGTTCGGCTTTTTGGTGCCACTCACCGGGCTGGACGAGAAGACGGTGGTCATCGGGCTCGTGCTCTATTCGCTGACGGTGTTGATCCGCAACGTATTGGCCGGTCTCGATGGGGTGCCAGATGATGCCGTCGAAGCCGCTCGAGGTATGGGTATGGGTTCTACTCGCATCTTGCTGAAGGTTGAATTTCCGCTGGCGATGCCGACGATTTTCGCCGGCCTGCGGGTGGCCACTGTTTCGACGGTGGCCCTCGTCACGATCGGCTATCTCATCGGCGAGGGCGGTCTTGGCAACATGATTGACGAGGGCTTTAACAACAACTTCAAGGCGGAAGTGTTCTACGCCTCGTTGTTATGCGTGGTTATCGCGGTCGCTCTCGATATCGTCCTGGTGGCGATTTCACGGGCAGTTCTTCCGTGGACCAGAAGGGCCGGATGATCGCGGTGGCTGGGCTTTTTGGTTGGCTCACGACCGGCTCGCATTGGCGAGGTTCGGACGGCGTTCCGGTGCGTTTCGCGCAACATGTCGAGGTATCAGGTATCGCGCTGATCATTGCCGTCGCGATTGGCCTGCCCATCGCGCTGTGGCTGGGGCACGTAAAGCGAGGGGGATTTCTCGCGATCAACATCACCAATGTTGGCCGGGCCATTCCGACGTTCGCGGTGTTGACCGTGCTCGCGCTGACGCAGTTGGGTGTTACCGATAAGTCGGTCGTGCTCGCGCTGGTGCTGTTCGGCGTCCCGCCCATTCTGACGAACGCGTATGTCGGCATCCGCGACGTCGATCCCGAGACTGTTGAAGCTGCCCGAGGAATGGGAATGAGTGGCATTCAGCAACTTCGCCGGGTCGAGTTGCCCTTGGCAATGCCGTTGGTGATGAACGGGATTCGGCTGGCCGCTGTGCAAATCGTGGCGACCACGACGATCGCCGCACTGGTCGCCGGTCCTGGTCTCGGTCGGATTATCAACGAGGGCTTCGCTACTCAAAACCACGGTGAGCTGGAGGCCGGCGCGCTTCTCGTCGTTGTGCTGGCGCTGTTGGTCGAAGGGCTCTTCGCCTGGTTGCAACGCCGGATCGACCCGCTGCGCCGCGCGCGTCGTCGCGCGGCGGTTCCGGGCTAGTGAGATAGTCCAGTAACGAGATAGATTATCCCCGTCTGTCCAGTTGTTGAGATGTCACGACTCTGAATGGCGAAGAATCCGTTAAACTGCCTACCCGTTCGGCCTGGTAGATCTCAGGTACTTCCCAGCTAGATCATCCGCGGGTGCTATCAGTGCCCGCCAGACACGCGTGGCTTAGCTGCCACGGGACACATAAGGCGGTTCCTCATGGCACGGCGTTTTCTTGTCGGTTTCACGGCAGTCACCGCAGCGGCGTTGGCCGTAGCCGGTTGCAGTAGCTCCTCTCCCAAGTCAGCGAGTTCGCCATCTCCCAGTATTAGTTCGCCGGGTAGCAGTCCGACCAGCGACAGCTCGGCGGGCCCGGCTTCACCGAGTGGCTCGGACCTGGTTTCGTTCGGTGCTTCTTCGCCCGGTTCGAGCGCTCCCGTGACTGCGGGCGGCCACCTGGTGATCGGCGCGGCAGATTTTTCTGAGAGTGAAGTGCTGGCCAATCTTTATGCGCTCCTTGCGAAGAAGGCTGGATACACGACCGAGATCAAGACGGTCACCACACGCGAGATTTATGAGCCAGCGTTGCAGGACGGCCAGATCGACATCGTGCCCGACTACGCGGCTACCTTCACCGAATACCTCAACGACAAGAAGAACGGCGCGAACGCGACTGTCGTGGCCACCACCGACAAGGACACCACGCTCGTTCAACTCAACAAGTTGGCGTCACCGTTGGGCTTGAAGGCACTGGAGCCGTCGAATGCGGCTGACGAAAACGCGTTCGCCGTCACCACGACGTATGCCAAGGCGCACAATCTGACGACGTTGAGCGATCTCGGTAAGTCTGGGCTTTCGATCAAGCTCGCGGCACCGGCCGAGTGCAAGTCGCGGCCATTCTGTGGCGGCGCGCTAACCACTAATTACGGCATCAAGATCAGCCAGTACGACCCCTTCGACTTCGACTCGGTTCCCGCCAAGCAGGCGGTGAAGACCGGTAAAGACGACGTTGTCGAGGTCGCGACCGATGACGGCGCGCTTTCGGACTACAACCTGGTGATCTTGCAAGACGACAAGCACGTTCAGCTCGCCGACAACCTGGTGCCGATCGTCGGCAAGAAATACGCCAACGATGCGACGCTGGCAGCGGCGATCAATGCGCTGGCCCCGATCTTGACCAGCGCGGACCTCGGCATGCTCGACAACGATGTTGACGCCAACAAGGAGCTTCCGTCGGCTGTGGCGAAGACGTATCTGACCAGCAAGGATCTTCTCTGACCCCGTTGGCATGAACTCACTTGGCGATTCATGCGTTACGTGGGTGAGACATTTTTCTTGAGTTCAACGGAGGCCATTCAGCATGGTAGATATCAGCGACGCCATCCAGGACGGCGCCGAGCAGGCGCCTTCTCGCCGTACCGTTTTGACGGCGGGAGTCGTGCTGGCTGGTGCTGGCGTCGCGTCGCTCGCGGGTTGCGCGTCGTCGAAGAAGACCGGCACCGCCGCTGGGTTCACGAATAGCGCTTCCCCTAGCGCCACGAGTAGCTCCGCCGTATTGACGCCCGTCTCGTCAGTGCCGGTCGGAAATGCGTTATCGCTCACCTATCAGAACGGCCCGATCTTGGTTTCGCAGCCTGAGGCCGGCAAGATCGTTGCCTTTAGCGCGATCTGCACCCATCAAGGTTGCACGGTGCTCCCCGCCGGCAAGCAGTTCCATTGCCCGTGCCATGGCTCGGTCTACGACGCGGCGACCGGTGCGGTGATCAGCGGCCCAGCTCCCACGGCGTTGTCCTCGGTCGCCGTCCATGTGGACGCTGGCAATGTCATCGCGGGCGCCTGACCGGGGCGCTAAAACTTGATCATTTGAGGATGATTTGCACTAGTCCGAGAAGTTCGCGTGCGGTCATCCGATTCGGAGTGTGGCAAAAGTAGGCGCCCGGCTTGTCCGATGCATGTCGGCCCGGTTAGGGTCTGTCCCGACTAGCTTGATAACGATTCGTTATCTCGTTGTTCATTGCACTGCTTGTTCATGCACTACGTAGTGCACCGCCGAACCTGCTCAGGCAGGGCCGGGGAACCACCGGTTACGCACATGGGGTGAATCGGCTTCGGCCGTAGGGCGTCTTCCCGCCCGAACCCGTCAGCTAACTCGGTAGGCGGTCAAGGGAGAGAGGTTTCACCGCGTGTCGTTTGCTGCGCCGTCCCGAATCCTCGGACGTTCCATCAGTGTCGCTGTCATCGGTATCGCCGCCGCAACCGCGGCGAGTCTGTTACCTGCCTCTACCGCTTCGGCGGCCGGGGCAAACACCACAGCCGCTGCGTTAGCTCGTGCTGAGCAGCAGGCCAATGCGATTGGCATCCAAGCCGACCAGGCGGTCGAGGCGTTCGATGAGGCGCAGAACGCGCTGACGGCGGCGAACGTCGTCCAGGCCAGGTCTCAAGCCGAGGTCACCAAGGCGCAAGCACAGTTGACGGTCGCGAGGCGTGGAATCCAAGCGCTGGCGGCTTCTGAATATACGGCCGGCACGAGTAGCCGTGGCATTGCGGTGTTGCTGTCGGCCAGCCCGGCAACCGTTCTGAGCGAGGCGGATCTTCTTAGCCAGGTCTCCCGCTTTGACGAGACAAACGTGGCCAAGGTCATGAACGCCGATCGTGCCGTTCTCAACGCCCAAGCCAGTGCCCATCAGGCGGTCGAGGCGCATCGGGCCGTCGCGGCAGCGGTAAACGCGCACAAGGCTGCGGTGCAGAAGATCTTGAAGGCTCAGCAAGCGCTGGTCAACAGACTGCAAGTGCAGCAACAACAAGAGCAGGCCTCGGCTGTAGCCGCCGAGGATCGTGTCCGTGAGTCGCAGTTGGAGGCTTCACGTTCTCGTTCACTCGCCGCGTTGACCGCTCAAACCGACGCCAGCCAGCAGGCCGATCAGGGCAGCCCCAGCAACTTCTCGGAGCCGGTATCGGCTCCGGTCGCGCCACCAGCGGCTTCCGGCAGTGTTTCGGCAGTGCTCGCCTATGCCTACGCCCAGCTCGGCAAGCCCTACCAATGGGGCGGTGCTGGCCCGAGCTCTTTCGACTGCTCAGGCCTGGCGATGCGCGCGTGGGAAGCTGCCGGCGTCTCATTGGGGCACTCGACTGTCTCCCAGCAAGATTCGGGTCGGCGCGTGTCGATGTCGAACCTGCAGCCCGGTGATCTTGTTTTTTGGGGCAGCCCGGCTTATCACGTCGGCATCTATGTCGGCGGTGGGCGGGTTCTCGATGCGCCGCACACCGGCACAGACGTCCAGATCCAGTCGATCTGGGGCAATCCGAGTGGCGCCGTCCGGCCGTAGCTTGGTGAGGTGTTCGCGCTGGTGTGTGTTTCGGGCGCTAGCGTTCACTTTGAAGACACTGAGAAGAAACTTGTCGGCCACTCTTTACGTCACAGGCACCGGGATGATGGCCTGGAGAATATGATCAGTCGACACTCCACGATGGGGCATAGCGTTGACCCAAATCTCCGAACCAGGATCCTCCTTCGACATGCCTGCCTATGGCCCGCGCGTGCACGACACGCCTGTCTATAACGCGCCTGGCTACCACGAAGAGTTGGCCGAGGCGCTGAATGCGGCTGTGACGCAGCGAGCTGCCGCTGCCGCTGCCGTTTCGGCGGGAGAGCAGTCGCTGCCCGCCGACCGGTTCATCGATCGCGAGGCCAGCTGGCTCGACTTCAACAAGCGGGTGCTCGAGTTAGCCGAGCTCGCCGACGTCCCACTGTTGGAGCGGGTCAAGTTTCTCGCGATTTTCGCCACGAACCTCGACGAGTTCTTCATGGTGCGAGTCGCCGGCCTCAAGCGGCGAATCGCTACCGGCATCGCCGTCACCGCGCCGAGTGGGCTTTCGGCGCGAGACCAGCTTGAGATGGTCTCGACCCGTACCCATGCGCTGGTCACCGAGCATGCCGAGGTTTTCGGTCAGGCTCGGGTCGAGCTGTCGGAGCAAGGTATCCACCTGTTGCGGTGGAATGATTTGGACGCCGCTGACCAGGCAGCGTTGCAAGTGTTCTTCCGCGAGAGTGTGTTTCCGGTTCTGACGCCGTTGGCTGTCGATCCGGCGCACCCGTTCCCGTATATCTCTGGTCTTTCGTTGAACTTGGCTGTCGTCGTCCGCGATCCGACTAATGGCGAGGAACGTTTCGCCAGGGTGAAGGTGCCTGAGATCCTGCCGCGCTTTATGGCGGTTGGTGGCGGTCGTTTCGTCACGATCGAAGAAGTAATCGCGGCACATCTGCCGGAGATGTTCCACGGTATGGACGTGTTAGAGAGCCATACCTTCCGGGTGACTCGTAATGAAGACCTCGAAGTCGACGAAGACGACGTCGACAATCTTTTGCAGGCGTTGGAACGTGAGTTACTACGACGCAGGTTCGGGCCGCCGGTGCGGCTGGAAGTTGAAGAGACCACCAGCGAACGGGTGCTTGACCTGTTGGTTCGCGAGCTTGGTGTGGTCGATTCGGAGGTCTACCGGTTACCGGCACCACTCGACCTCGCCGGCCTGTGGGGCATTACCGATCTCGATCGGCCCGAGCTGAAGTACGAGCAATTCGTGCCGGGAACCCATGCCCGGTTGATGAACTCCGACGGCGACGCCGTCCGGGATATGTTCGGAGCTTTACGGGTGGCACCGATTATGGTGCATCATCCGTATGATTCATTCGCTACCAGTGTGCAGGCGTTTGTCGAGCAAGCCGCCGCTGATCCCAACGTGCTGGCAATCAAGCAGACGCTTTACCGGACCAGCGGTGATTCTCCGATCGTCGACGCTCTCGTTGATGCGGCGCTGGCCGGCAAGCAAGTCTTGGTGCTGGTCGAAATCAAGGCACGATTCGACGAAGAAGCCAATATTCGCTGGGCTCGTAAACTTGAGCAAGCCGGCTGCCATGTTGTTTATGGCCTGGTCGGCTTGAAGACGCATTGCAAGTGCTGCCTGGTGGTGCGGCGCGAATCCGATGGATCGCTGCGGCGTTACGTGCATATCGGTACGGGTAACTACAACCCAAAAACCGCTCGTATCTATGAGGATCTCGGGCTTTTGACTGCCGATCGAACGGTCGGCGCCGATGTCGCCGATCTCTTTAACCACTTGTCGGGCTATACCCGGCCAGAGCCTTATAGCACCTTGCTGGTGGCACCTGACACGGTCCGCAGCGGGCTAACCGCGATGATTCGGCGCGAGGCCGAACATGCTGCGGCCGGTCGCCCGAACGGTATCGCGTTGAAACTGAACAGTCTGGTTGATGAGGACCTCATCGACGAGCTGTACGAGGCGTCGCGGGCTGGCGTCCCGATTGATTTGGTGGTGCGTGGCATGTGCGCGCTCCGGGCCGGCGTCCCCGGTTTATCGGAGACGATTCGGGTGCGCAGCGTGCTCGGTCGATTCCTTGAGCATTCTCGTATTTTCCGGTTTATGCATGGCGGAGAAGACGAGTTCTGGATCGGCAGCGCCGACATTATGCACCGCAATCTCGACCGTCGAGTCGAGGCACTCGTGCGGGTTGACGATCCTGACGGCCGCCGGATGTTGGCCGATGTTCTCGCGCGTTCGATCTCCGATGACACCGCGTCGTGGCGGCTTCAGCCGGACGGTACCTTCGTCTATGTCAAGGGCATCGATTTACAGGCAGAGTTGGTCAGAGCCCACCGACCGCCATTGGTCCCGGGTCTCGGCCATGAGGGATTTTTGGGCTGATGGCCTCGGCTGGCCGGTTCATCGAAGCCGCGGGTGGCGTGTTGTGGCGCGGCATCGGCGGCAGCGATGAGGTGGAAGTTGCCATTGTGCACCGGCCCAAGTACGACGACTGGTCTATTCCGAAAGGAAAGCTGCATCCGGGCGAACATCCGTTGGCCGCGGCATTGCGCGAGGTCGAAGAAGAAACCGGATTCACTGGCCGGCCCGGCCGATCGCTAGGCGAGCTGCGCTATCTGAAAGACGGCTTTCCTAAACGGGTGCGTTATTGGGCGGTCGAAGCTGAGACTGGCAGCTTTGCTCCGGGCGATGAGGTAGACGAGCTGCTTTGGTTGCCGCCCAAAGAAGCTCAGCGAAATCTCGGGGTCGGCCGCGATGAGAAGATTATTGACAACTATCTCGCTGACATTCGTCGAACTGTCCCATGCATTGTCGTCCGGCATTGTCGCGCGGGTGAGCGTTCGACCTGGAGTGGTGACGACCGCAAACGCCCACTGGACGACGAAGGCCGTCGGCAGGCGCAGGCATTGGTGCCACTGTTCGGCGCATTCGATCTGCGCCGGGTTTATTCGGCCGATGTGCAGCGCTGCCTAGAAACTGTTCGGCCTTTCGCGGACAAGTACGGACTGGCTATCGAACGCGAGCCGCTGCTGTCGGAATCTGGTTACGCGATATCACCGGATGCCGCGGCCGAGTGGTTGCTTCGGGTGCTCGATCGTGGCGAGCCGGCCCTCGTGTGCAGTCAGGGCAAGGCCATTCCGCCGTTGATGACGCGTGTTTGCGCGCAACGTGGCGACAAGCCCTTCGAGGGCTCGGTTCCCAAGGGTGGTTTCGTGGTTTTGCAGGTGGCGGCTTCTCAGGCCGGGACGTCGAAGAGCCGGCTGGCAGCGGTTGATGTCTACCCGGCGGCGTGAACGATCTAGGGGGTTCAGTATTGATCAATAGTTGACGACGGAGCCATCACGATGACCGGGTGGCTGGCCGGATTGAGCCAGCGCAATACTTCGAGCAGATCTGATTCCGGCAGTGAGACGCAACCGGCAGTGCCGCCGCCGTCAGTGACGTGCAAGAAAATGGCACTTCCCTTGCCAGGCACGATCGGCGCGGTGTTGTAGGCGATATCGACCGCGTAGGCGTAACTAACGGCGTAACCAGGCGCGTCGAGATGCTCGCCAGGCAATGCGGCATTCTCTTGCCAGGTGTTGTAATACGGGGACGACGAATCGTCGACCCACACCGACTGCGCGTCAGCCTGCCGGTACGGGAAAATAACTCCCGGATTGCTGCGTTGGCCAAACATCGTACCGAAGCCGAAAATGCCGGTCGGGGTGGTGTTATCACCCTCGTGCCTATCGGCGGAAAATCCGGCTAACCCGATATGAGCCGGCATCGGCGCAAAGACCGCGTGCCAACTACCGGCGTCCGATTCGAAAGTTTGTAGCGTTGCTAGATCGGTATTCCAGCTGGTCGCGGTGACGACGACAACTTGCCTAGCGCCGTCGAGATTTGCCAGCTTGCTAACAAGAAGAGCTGGCGTTGGGGTAACGGGTTTGCTGACCGGAATAGGTGTCGGAGCTGGTTTGACTGGTGCGGGTTTGAGCGTCGGCGGTTTGGTGGGTGTCGCGGCGGCTTTCGTCGGTTGGGCTCGCGGTGAAGTCGCATTGGAGGTTGCTGAGGTTCTCGAAGGAATGGCGGACGCCAGCTTAGTAGAGGTAAGCACTGGCAATGTCGGGCCCGACGGAGCAGGTTCCGATGATGGCGGCCCGGACGATGCCAGTCCGGGAGATGATGGCGCGATTATCGGAGATTCCAGCGAAGACGCTGGTGCGGCTGCGCCCCGGTGGCTCGCGGTACACGCGCTGATCGCAACAAGCGCGACGACGGCTGGAAGGCAGACCCTGGTAAAGAGGCGGAAGGCCATCGACGCAGCGTAGCCCTATAGCCGGCCTGAGGCTCTTGCCTACCGAGAACTCAGCTCTTCGACAGTGTCAGCCGGGCTGGCTGCGGGGTTTCGATTGGATGCGGTGGCGAAGAAACAGCCGATCAGGATCAGTGGGAAGCCGATACCGATACCGAGTGTCAGCGGTTCGTTCAGAATGACGACACCGAGCAGCAGGGCGATAGCCGGATTCAGATAGGTGATGACGGTCGCTCGAGCAGGCCCGACCTCGGCGATCAGAGCGAAGAACACCAGGAACGCCAGTGCTGTACAGATCAAGGCGAGTCCGATCACAGACCACGCTACTTCGGCGCTGAGATGGTGTGGCAGTTGTGTCAATGCGACCGGTGCGTAACCTATCGCGGCCAACCCGAGGGAGGCCGCGACGACCCCGAGTGTCGGTAGGTCGGCGAGTTTGCGCGCGATGATCATCGGCCCGACGGCGTAGCCCACCGCAGTAATCGCGATCTCGACAACCGACCAGGCATTCCCACCACTGACGTCGACGCCGACCAACACGGCGACCCCGGCTAGCCCGATTACCAGGCCTAGCAGTCTGCGTCCGTCGAGCCGATCTTCGGGACGACGCTCGCCCCGGCCGATAATCAGCACCACCATCGCGCCAACAAGCGGTACGGATGCGACGAGAAGCCCAGACAGCGAACTCGAGAGTTTCTCTTCGGCTCTGGAAAGCAGGAACCAAGGCCCGGCGATCTCGACAACGGTGTAGGCCAGCAGAACTCGCCATTTCGGTAGCAGCGGTCGCAGCATTCCGCGTTTGGCCGCGACCGGCAGTAGTAACACAGCGGCGATGCCGGTGCGGGCGAAGACGAGATCGGCGGGACTCAGATCGCGGACGGCGATTCTGATCAGCAGGTAGGGGATACCCCAGATGACCGACATGGCCGCGAACAATAGCCAACCACGTCTGGACACGAAGTCTCCTTACATTCGATGAGTTGCCGCCGTAGGTCACTGCTCGGAAAGTGCGCCCAACATTGAGGTAGGTGGTTCTTCACCGGCGCGGATACCGGTTCGCCGTTCCCACATGACTGCGTTCAGTACGGCGGCGCTGACCCAGAGCAGTGCACTTAACCACACCCAGAAGAGCAATGCGATGGCGACCCCGAATTGGCCGAATAGGTTGTAGTACTGGCTAATCGTGCTCGGTACGAAGAAGAAAGCGGTCTCCTGCAAGACGATCTGACCGATCGTGCATACCACCGCGCCGGGCAGTAGGTCACGCCAGCCGAGTTTGCGGTTTAACAACAATGCCGGCGTGAGTAGCCAAAAAAGCACGCCGGCCGGGAAAAGTGCGAGCACCACGGCTAATGCTTCGCTCCACGGGCTCTCGCCGGCGACTGCGCCGACGAGGGTGAGCACCAGTTGATATCCGGCTGCCAACGTCAACCAGAACAAACCCCGCACACCTGAACCAATTCCAGTGCGACTCACCACCTGCCAAGCCCGGTCGTAGGTGATTTGCAGGGCATTCGTGAGATCGAAGCCGGCGATGACGAAGCTTCCGACTGCCACCGCCGAGGCAGCTCGTCGACTTTGGGCGCTCAGGCCGAACGCGCGGTTGACGACAGTCGCCGTCCGGCCGTGCAGGGTGAATGCTTTGACGAGCAGGTCGCCGTATTCGTGGCCGCTCTTAGGCTGTAGAAAAGCGGTCATCAGAATTGTCAGCGGCACCAAGGCGACGAACACGTCGAGAGCAATCGCGGCGACCCGCGAACGGCCGTCAATCTTGGAGAATCGTCGAACCGATGCCACTAGGACGCCAGCCACCGCGATCCGATCGACCCATCGCTCTAGTCGGCGCCGGCGCTGTTTCACTCGGTATTTAATTCGGAAGAACACGCGAAGCCCACCGCGCAGCCGCGATCGCCAGCGGTCTTTGACCGTGGTGCCCGCATGCCGCTCTGTCTTGGTGGCCATCCGGTTGAGCCTAGCCAGCGGCCTCGACGTACGGTGAGCAGTAGCGCGCCATCACTGGCGCGTTCCGCATTCATCGGTGTGCTCAGGCGCGAGGAGTACGAATGTACGACGGCACGTTCGCGGAATCGATCAGTCTCGCTGGCCACGACGGCGACCAGATCGAGGCCTATTACGCCAGGCCACTTGGAGCTGGGCCGTTCGGTGCGGTGGTGGTTATTCACCACATGCCTGGCTACGATGCCGCGACCAAAGAAATCACCCGGCGCTTTGCCACTTTGGGCTATCTCGCGATCTGTCCGAACCTTTATTCGCGCGAAGCCCCAGGCGCCAGCTCGGACGACGCGGCCGCGACCACGCGCGCCAATGGCGGCGTACCCGACGAGCGGTTGGTCGGCGATGTCGGTGGCGTCGCATCGTATTTGCGCGCGCTGCCGTATTCCAACGGCAAAGTCGGCGTGATCGGCTACTGCTCGGGCGGTCGCCAGTCGTTCCTCGCCGCGACGTCCCTACAGCTAGACGCTGCGGTTGACTGCTACGGCGCTTTTATCGTCGGCGAACCGCCGGCTGAGATGCCGTCGCGACGTCCGATCGTTGATCGGTCGCCACAATTGTCGTGCCCCTTACTTGGCCTGTTCGGCGTGGAAGATAAATACCCGACGCCCGAGCAAGTCGCGGAGCTCGACGCGGCCCTGGTTGCCGCCGGCAAGCCGCACGAGTTCCACACCTTCGACGACGCCGGCCATGGGTTCTTCGCGGTGGACCGACCCAGCTACCGACCGGCGGCCGCGACCGAGGGCTGGAAGCTCATCGAGACATTCTTCGGCCGCGAACTTTCGGCCTGATGCTTGCTGCGGGCGGTGCTACCCGCCGACCGCCTGCCGGCGCCACCTCAACTGTGGCTGTTCACCCACCTCGCACCCCGTGCAACGTACTTCGCACCCCGGGAGGTTATTTTCTGTCCGATATGTCCGGCCAAAAATGCACCCAGGGGTGCGAGGTAGCCGGATGGACGACGAAGCTGCCGAGGTCAACCGAACGACGTCTGCTGACCTCGGGCCGCTGAACCCCGGGTGGCTGAACCCTGGGCTGGATGACGAAGGAGAGTTATTCGTGTGTACCTATATCACCGCGAACGTCCAGGCACAGGGCAGCGCGAAAGGACCTGATGGCTGGTTCGCGATTACCGATGCGAGCGTCTATTTCGATCATCCGGTGCATGCTCAGCTCGGGCATTCGCTGAATATCGATCTGCGCAATCCAACTCTCGGCCCAGCCGCGCGGGTCGCGGCTGAGTTGACCGCGGAATCCGCGCGGGCTCTTGCCCTGGCAATCCTAGAGATTTTGGACGGCGTCCCAGCCGGCTTGACCTGAACAGGCAGTTAATGGTTGGACGGTGTGCCAAGGTTTGGTCTGAGCAATCAGTTCAGCGGATTAGCTAGGTAGCCGATGGGTGTGGTTTTGCCGTCGGCGGCGAATCCCCAATTCAGCAGCGAGGTTACTTCCGGCCAGAAGTCTGGGACGTCGCGCATGACGGACACGATGACGACGTGGCCATTTCGTTCTGCCGCTCCGACGAAGCTTGCGTGCGCGGCAATCGTGTAGCCATTTTTGCCGCCGAGCATTCCCGAATATTCGGTGAGCAATCGGTCGTGCGTGGTGAGAATGCCTTCTTTTCCGCTGGGCAACGGGAAGGGAGCGGTCGTCAGGCTTAGCGCGTGCTGAAAACCGGGAATCGAATTGAGGTTGTATCCATCGCGGAACAACAGGGCCAAATCGTAAGCCGATGAACTCTGGCCGGGCGCATCGAGACCATTGACGCTGGCGGCGTGGGTATCGTCGGCCTGTAGATGCGCGGCTTGCATATTCATTTGGGCGATCGTTTTTGCGACGCCGCCATTCGCGTCGGCCAGTGATACGGCGGCGTCATTTCCCGACATCAGTAACATCGCGGTGAAGAGATCGCCGACGTTGTAGGTGTGTCCGGCGACAATGCCAGCGCACGTGCATTCAGCATCTTGAGCGGTCATGCTGCCGAGCACATTCGCCGATTTCGACAGTCGTGGCAAGAGAGTGTCGGCGGTAAGCAGCTTGAGTGTGCTCGCGGGTGCCAGTCGACCGTGCGCATCGTGGGCAGCCAGGATCGCCCCGGTAGTGAGGTCGGCCACCACAAAGGACGTCGCCGAGATAGGCGGCAGGGCAGGCGCATGCCAGCCGATCACGACACCAGGCCGGCTGAGTGCAGCCCCACCGATCGTGCCCGGCGAGGCCGAAGCGGCACTTCCGAGCGTCATCGCGCAGATCACGGCCGCGACGGCCGTGATCGAGATCATCCACGCGGGACGTCGTCCGAGGTGGTGTCGTTTCGTTTCTTGATCGGCTCGAGGCCGTGGGTGTCGAGTCATGGGCTGTCGACAGTAGCCGATCACCACCCAATACCGGCGTAACCCGGCCGTATTGGGTGGTGTCGGTCTCAGCCAGCGGAGTTTCAGGTTTCAAAGCCCAAGGGCAGCCTTGAACGCGGTCGGATCGAAGGTCTGGTCTTGGGTCAGCGCTCTGCCACCGAGTGGGCCACCGAGTGGGCCACCGAGTTGGCCGCCGAGATGGACCAGCTCGGGTGTACCGACATCGCCGTCGCGGCTGGCCTGAGCGTCGACCGAGGCGACCCAACGCGCGTACGTCATTGCTCGCACCGCATGGACGAAGGCGGTGTCGTCGAGGCCGACACTTTGACCCAGCGCCAACAGCGTCGTCGTGGTGAAGCCGTTGGTGTGCTCGACCGGCTGATGGGCGTACATCGCTTCGCGGAGCGCCTCGAACTTGCCTTCATCTTGTGCCGCCGCGAGCGCGTTATCGGCGCGCACCGACTCGACGCCGAGAAACGACCGCATCCGGTATTGCACCCCGACCTTGCCGGCAGCTATCGCGGTTCGCAGCGTCGGTCCGTTGATCTTTTCGAACTGTCCACAGATGGGGCATTGCGGATCTTCATAGGCGATCAGTGTGGTAGCCGCTGATGGGCTGCCTACCCAGATTCCACCGGACGACGTGGCTCCGGTTGGTATAGCCATCGGCGCATCCGGAGTGGACGCGAACGCTGCCACATTGCCGCCGATTGCCGCGCCGATCAAGCAGATCGTGGCGGTCAGGCTGGCGAACATCCGTTGTCGACGTCGGGTGGCTGCCGCGGCGGCCGCGCGCATCGCCGCGACTCGCTCGCGCTTGGTACCGGCACGTTGGGTCGTAACGCGACTTCGTCGATCCAACCACTCGTCGAATGACCAACGACTGGCCCGAGCTAATGGGATTATCGCGAATACGAAGAGCGGCGCGACGTCCCGAGCGAGGTCGAGCAAGTAATGCGTGTGCGCGACCGTGCCGCCGCCGCCGAAGCAGCCACAGTCGATTCGTAACCCGCGCAATCCAGCCGAAGCGACGGCCGCGATGAAAACGGCGAGAGTAACAGTGCTGAGAATGCCGACCAATCTGGTGGCTAAACCGATGAGCAGCAGGACGGCGAGGGCGAGTTCAAAGGCTGGTAATGCATGGGCGACTGGTGCGACCAAAGATTCGGGCAGCAGCCGATAGGCGCGTACGGCACGGACGGTGGCAGCCGGATCGCTGATTTTCGATAGTGCGGCCCAGCCGAAGATAGCGGCTCCGATCAGTCGGCTGGCTAATGACAACCACTGAAAAGCGGACGAAAAACGAGACATGACACTCCTGACGAGATGAGGACGGCGTGGCCGCCCTCGACGTCAGTACGTCAAAATCGCTCGCAGGTCAGATCGCCGGAAGATTGTTTAGATGAGCGGCGGGTAGACGAGCGGCGGAAAGTAGGGCGGCGGAGCCACGGAATCCGGCGCGCGATGGCAGGCCGGACAAGGCGGGGGCGAACCCGGTTGTCGGTGGTCCGCGACGTCCGAATGAACGCGTGAACAGCAAGCGGTGTGGTGTGGCGTCGTCCGGCTCAGGGCTCGGCGGCTGCACGAGTGCCGGTGTGATCGGGCTAGCACTCGCCAGCAGGAGAGCCACGAAAGCCAATAACGAGATAACCGAGCCGACCAGAGTTGTCACTCGGCTAGCGAAGAGTCGGGCCAGATTCCAGGTCAGCGATTCGATATCGCGCAGCCAACCGGCCAGTGCGATACCGGCCACGAGTTGTACCGCGAGGAGGACGAATCCGCCGCGTTCGGTCGGTAAACAGCTCAGGGTCGCGGTGCCCGGCGCGGCCGGACTGCAGAACAGGCCGGCACTGCCGGCATGGGTGAGATGGCCGGTCGACGCGAGCAAGAAGACCGCACGCACTACCAGTTGGACGCCGATCAACGAGCCGATCAGAGCCGGCAGTCCGCGCTCGCGCGCGGTCAAAGGGCGAGCGATGAGCGCGATCAGTGTGGTGACCGCGAGGAGAAGGAGCAGGCTTGGTCGCGGGCCGTCGCCGCGGGCGCGCAACGCGATCACCACGGCTACCGCGACCGTCGCGAAGAGCGCGGCGCGAATAGTGCGAGCTGGTGAATGGGTGGCGCGGGTAACGCGAGTTAGCGGCGCGGCGCGGCTGTCCGGTGCGGGCACCTGACCCAGCCGTGACACGAATCGACCTCCGATAGACCCCACGTCCAGTATCGGCGCGAGTGCCAGTAACCGACAGTGCGCGGAGGTGAGTTTTAGCGAATTCTCATCGTTATTTGCTGAGCCCGGCTACCACGTTGATCAAGATGGCGATGATGATGACGCCGAACACGTATGACAGCAATGCTTGCCGCAGCGCGGTTGCCCGGATCGGCTTGGACTGCAGGTTGGTATCGGAGACCTGAAAGGTCATCCCGATGGTAAACGCGAGATAAGCGAAGTCGCTGTACTGAGGAGGGTCGGCTTCGTTGAAGTCGATGCCGCCGTCCGGAAGGGTGTAATAGAGCGAGGCATATCGCAGTGTGAACGTGGTGTGCACGACACTCCACGAGAGAATCACCGACAAGACTCCGAGGATGACGAGCAGCGCCTCGCGGACGCCGTGGCTGTGTCCGCTGGCGACTACCGCAAAAGCGACGCCGACGAGACTTGCCACGCTGGCGATCAAGAGCAGAAGGTCGTTCACCGACCGGTTCGGGTCTTCCCGGAGGGCGTGTCGCCCAGTGTGTTCGGCGTCCAGCGGCCAGATTCGCAGCCAGGTCCAGGTCACGATCACGGCGGCCGCGACGTCCCAACCCAGCAGCGGAGCGAACTCCCAGCCGGTCGTGACGCCGAGCACGATTCCGGCAATGACACCGGCGGCCAGCGCGGTGATGAGCCGGGGGAGCGACAAGTCGCTCGGCCTTATGGCGGTGCCACGAGAGCTGCCAGCGCTGCCGCCGGGAGGAGTCGAGCCTTTGGCCGTCATGGCGCGGACCTTACCGGTTTATAACCGTGAACGGATCAGGACCACAAGAGCAGCCCAATACCGGCTCAAGCTCTGACAAAGACTGTTCCGCTTGGACGGAGTGACGCTTAGCTTGGGTATGGCTCAGGAGGCGGGCGTCGCCGAACGACTCAGAGGGCGGGCGCTACCGAATGAATGAGCCGGAGGGAGCCTTGGTGGCCGTGACTGAAGCAGCTTTGGTGCTTCCGTCGCAGCCGGCTTCCGCCGCGGTAGCGCGGCGTTTCGTGGCTACCCAGTGTTCGGAGTGGAAGCTGAGCTACGAATCGGCACAGCTGGTGGTTTCTGAGCTGGTCACCAATGCGGTGCGCCACGCCGGTGGTGAACTGGTCGTGTCGCTACGCCGACAAGGCAACCACGTGGTGGTCGGCGTCCGTGATGACTCCCCCGAGCAACCGCAATTGCGGCACGCTGCCGATTACGCGACGTCCGGGCGGGGGTTGGCCATCGTCGATGCGCTCGCCTTGCAGTGGTACGTGTGTCCACACGGCCCCGATGGTCAAATCGGTAAGACGGTCTGGGCCGAAGTAGCGTCTTAGTTATGAGTGCGCGTTATGGGTTCTTCGCGGTATTCGGCCGCCGCGCAGGTGGCGCACAGCCCGAGTAGCGCACTATGCCCGGCGTCGAGGGTGAAGCCGTAATCGCTCGATAAGTGGCGAGCCACGGTACGTAATAGATCGCTCGGGACGTCGATAACCGCGTCACAGCGTTGGCACTGACAATGCGCGTGCGGCTCGGTCGTGAGGTGATAGACGGCTGTTCCGTGGCCAAGGTGGGTATGCGCGACAAGCCCACAGCTGACCAACGAATCGAGAGTGCGATAAATAGTCGCGCGATGGACGGCCGGATGAACGGCATTGACCGCGTGGGCAACATCGTCAGCGCTCAGATGTCCCTCGCTCGCGTCGAGGACCTGCAAGATCGCGACCCTGGCGGTAGTAATGCGACTGCCTTGGGCTCGAAGGGTAGCGAGCGCGGCTTCGACGTCAGACTGTTGGGCTTCGTGGGTCCACGCGTTTTTGGGCTGCCCGAGAGTGGGAGCCGCGGCGCTGCGTTGCCTAGCGACCACGGTACGTGCCGCCTTCTGTCGGAGACCTTCGGCGCCAGCCTAACTGGTGAGCCCGCTGGCGGGCAGTGCCGCGCGGCTGGATTCTTTATTGCGAATGAGTCGCAAGTAAAGATAACGTGCTGTTGTCTGGACGTCGCGAGAACCGAACAGTGTTGTTGTTTCGAACAGGGTGGTTGCCCGGGCATTGCGAGAACCGACCGCTCAGAACAGGGCCATACAGAGGAGTGCGACACAGTGAGTATCCAGCTTGCGACTCCGGTCGTCGGCTCGCGCGTTGACAGGATTCGCCGGGGTCTCACTGCTGGCGAGTGGAGCAAGTTGGGCGGCATGGCCGCCTTTATTGTGGCGCTCAACGTCATTGGCTGGTTCACCGTCGTCGCACTCGTCGCGCCGCATCATTACAGCCTCGGCACTAAGACGTTCGGAATCCTCACCGGGGTTACTGCTTATACGCTGGGCATGCGGCACGCGTTCGACGCCGACCATATTGCCGCCATCGACAACACCACCCGCAAGCTGATGGACGACGGCAAGCGCCCGCTATCGGTCGGCTTCTGGTTTTCGCTCGGCCACTCCAGCGTCGTGTTCATCTTGGCTTTGCTGTTATCACTGGGTATCAAGACCTTGGTTGGGCCGGTCAAGAACGACAATTCGCGGCTACATCACTACACCAGCATCATCGGAACGGGCGTCTCGGGCACGTTCCTTTACATCATCGCCATCGTCAATATCTTTATCCTCGTCGGCATCATGCGCGTCTTCCGCGATATGCGCCGGGGCACTTACGACGAAGCGACCCTCGAAGAGCATCTTGCCAATCGTGGTCTGATGAATCGAATCTTGCGGCCCATCATGAGATTCGTTACTCGGCCTGGTCAGATGTATGGGGTCGGATTGTTGTTTGGGCTCGGCTTCGACACGGTCACCGAAGTGGCGTTGCTGGTGTTGGCTTCGGCTGGCGCCGCGAGCGGCCTGCCGTGGTACGCGATCTTGTGTCTGCCAGTACTGTTCGCCGCCGGGATGTGTTTGTTCGACACGATTGACGGCACGTTCATGAACTTCGCCTACGGCTGGGCATTCTCGAAACCTGTTCGCAAGGTTTACTACAACATCACTATTACCTCGTTGTCGGTGGCGGTAGCGCTCATCATCGGTACTGTCGAGCTGGTCGGCCTTCTTTCGCAGCAGCTGAATATCACTGGCCGGTTCTGGATCGACATACAGAACGCCAATATCAATATGCTCGGCGTTATCATTGTCGGCCTCTTCGTGGTGACGTGGGTAGTGGCGCTACTGGTCTGGAAGTTCGGCAATATCGAGCAAAAATGGGCCGCTGGTATGCGCCCGGCCGAGGCGTTGGACGTCACCGACTGAGCTCGTTTCGACTCGTCGTGTTGGCTACACCGGCGAGGGTGTCGACGTCCGGCTATCATCGTGAGCAGTAACTGGTTCGGCCACCTTGCCAGGGTGGTCGTCGTAAGAGGGAATCCGGTGAAATTCCGGAGCTGCCCCGCAACGGTAAGTGGAAACGACCGCCGTCATAAGCGCCAGATTTTCAAATCTGGGAAGCGACGGCCAGTAGGAATTCCGGTCCGAGTCGTCTCGTCTCGGAAACGTCCACAAGTCCGAAGACCTGCCAGCCGCTCCGCACGCGCCGCGTGCGGTCGTCCGTGGCCTCGTGGGAGGGCCAGGCGTACCGCCTCTGGCCGCTGTCGCGGAGGGCGCGGCACCCATGGCATTCCCTGTCGACACGGACTGAGAAGTCCGAGCTCGCGAGGAGAGAGCTATGACGCAAGACATCCAAGCAACGACAACTCGCTCGACGGTTCTCGGCTATCCGAGGATTGGTTCGGCCCGCGCATTGAAAAAGGCGACCGAGGCCTATTGGCGCGGAGATTCCACCGCGAGCCAGTTGCTCGCGGTGGCAGCGCGGATTCGGCATGACAATTGGTCAACCCTGAGAGATGCTGGCATCGACGAGTTGCCGTGCAACGACTTTTCGCTGTACGACCAGATGCTGGATACCGCCGTGCTTGTCGGTGCGATACCGCCACGCTTCGCTAATATCGACGACGATCTTGCCCGCTATTTCGCGATGGCGAGAGGCTCTGTTGATACGGGTGTCGCTCCGCTGGAAATGACCAAGTGGTTCGATACGAATTACCATTACCTGGTACCAGAACTCGACGAGCAGACCAGCTTCGTTTTGGACCCACGGAAGCCATTGGTCGAGCTGGCTGAGCTAACAAGTTCTTTTGATGCTGGCGCACGGCCTGTCTTGATCGGCCCTGTCACCTTCTTATTGCTGGCCAAACCTTCCGAACGCGCGGCGTCCGATTTCGATCCGTTGTCGTTAATCGACAGACTGGTTCCGATTTACCAAGACTTGCTGGCGCGGCTGCATGCGGCGGGCGCGAGTTGGGTCCAACTCGATGAGCCGGTGCTTGCCCAAGATCAGTCGGCCCGGGTGCTTGACGTCGTCCGCGATGTTTATCAGCAGCTTGGCGGCGCAAGCGATCGGCCGAAGATCCTTGTTGCCAGCTATTTTGATGTAGCCGGTGAGTCGTTGGCGCTGCTGCGAGACGCCCCGATTGATGGCATCGCTCTTGACTTCACCGGCCGAGGGATCGAGCAGGTTGCCGATATTGCCCGCATCGGCGGTTTGGCGGGGAAGCGTTTGGTTGCCGGCGTCGTCGATGGTCGCAACGTGTGGATCAATGATCTGCAAGCCTCGCTGTCGATTTTGGGCACCTTGGCCGGCTTGGTCGATGACGTCGTGGTGTCGTCGTCCTGCTCATTGCTGCATGTGCCGCTCGACCTGAGTATCGAGCCCGATCTCGATCCGAGGATTTCCCGCTGGATGGCGTTTGCCCGGCAGAAGCTTGACGAGATCGTGCTGCTTGGCAAGGCTTTTCATGGCAACGCTCTTCATGATGACGCTCCGGAATTCAAAGGTCGCCTCGAAGCCAATCGCGCCGACCTCGAATCGCGGAGTAGCTCGCCGATCACCCGGGTGCCGGCGGTACGAGCCAGGATGGAATCTTGCGGACCAGACGACGCGCGGCGTGCCGTCAGATATCCCGAACGCGCTTTGTTGCAAGATGAGCGCTTCGGCCTCCCGATATTGCCGACGACGACGATTGGGTCTTTTCCGCAGACGTCGGCTCTCCGTGGCGCCCGGGCCGAACTTGGTCGTGGGAATCTGAGCGCCGAGGAATATCGGGCCCAGATGCGCGACGAGATTGCTCGGGTCATTGCCCTGCAGGAAGATCTCGCTATCGACGTGCTGGTGCACGGCGAGCCGGAACGCAATGACATGGTGCAGTATTTCGCCGAACAGCTCGACGGTGTTCTCGCCACCAAGCAGGGCTGGGTGCAGTCGTACGGAACTCGATATGTGCGGCCGCCCATTATTGCTGGCGACATTAGCCGGCGCGCGCCGATGACGCTGGAGTGGATCAGTTACGCCCAAAGCCTCACGGCTCGGCCGGTGAAGGGAATGCTCACCGGGCCGGTGACCATGTTGTGCTGGTCATTTGTCCGCGATGATCAGCCGTTGGCTGACACCGGGTTGCAGATGGCGCTGGCATTGCGTGAGGAGGTCGCCGACCTCGAATCCGCCGGGATCGGCATCATCCAGGTCGACGAGCCGGCGTTGCGCGAGGGATTGCCGTTACGCGCGTCAGCGCATGCCGAATACCTGGAGTGGGCGACTCGCGCTTTTCGAGTAGCGACCAGTAGCGTGCGGGCCGATACTCAGATCCATACGCATATGTGTTACGCGGAATTCGGGGATGTAATGGCGGCGATTATCGATCTGGACGCTGATGTCATCAGCTTGGAAGCCACCCGTTCACGGATGGCAATCGTCGATGAACTCGCCGGTCATTATTCGGCGGCCGTCGGCCCTGGCGTTTATGACATTCATTCGCCGCGGACGCCGGGGGTGGAAGAGGTGAGCGAGCTCATCGACCTTGCCTTGACCGGTATTCCGCTCGATCGACTCTGGATAAATCCCGATTGTGGTCTCAAGACCAGAACCCAGACCGAGGCAACAGCGGCGCTTCGCAATATTTCTGTAGCAGTTTCGCTGGCTCGTGCTCGGATAGGCACGCGGGCCTGATCGGATTCTCGGCTCGGGCTGGCTGGCGCTCGGATTTACCTGGCGCCGGCCGGTCTATAGCCTGCCGGGCTATAACTTTGTCGGACCGTCGTCGTAGGGTCGTTGGTACCTGGCATCTACTGTCTAAGCGATTACTGTCTAAACGATGGAGCCGTCGATGAACGAGCCCGATGTGTTTGTGCTTGCCGATCATGCCCTGAACGGCGTGGTGGCCAAGATCAGCGATGCTCAGTGGTCGATGGTCATGCCTGCGGATTTCGCCAGAGCGGGTAGCGATCAGGTGCCGACGTTGCGCGAAATCATCAGCTATCACGCGTACGACGAGGCCTGGGTGCCTGACATGCTGGCCGGGCGGACGATGGACGAGGTAGGCAAAGAGGCTTTCAAAGGCGACCTGCTTGGCGACGATCCGAAGGGAAACTTCGCCGCCCTCGTCGAAAAGGCCTGCGCGGCCGCAGTCGCCGTCCCCGATTTGGACAACAGCACGGTGCACTGTTCGTTTGGTGATTACACAGTGCGCCAGTATTTCTGGCAGACAAACTTGTTTCGCGGGCTCCGGGCGCACGATATTGCGCGGGTCATCGGGGTAGATCCCCAGTTGTCAGTCGATCTTATCGAGGGCTTGTGGGACGAGATCAGCCCGCAAGCCGAAGAATGGCGCGCCATCGGCGTATTCCCGGCGGCAGTTCCGGTTCCTGATGACGCTCCGCTGCTCGATCGATTGCTCGGGATCACCGGCCGCAATCCCTCGTCTGCCTGAAGCTGAGCTGCCACGCTCGCCCTTCCCATCGCCTAGGCCTTGAGGCACGTCCATAACAGGTGTCGCCGTCCCTTCCAGCTGAGTGCCTATGGGTTCAGGAGCTCAGCTGTGTATCTATGGGCCGATTTCTGTCTCTTCAGTGGTGCCGATAGTCGCTGGACGTACCCGGATGCTCAGCGGCTGCCGGTACTTGGGCACGCCTCGCCGCGATAGGGGTAGAGGTCGGGGGCGACCGAAGCGGTGGGCGTGCCCAGTCATGGGGGTCCGATTCGCGACGGAATGGCGAGGGAGGTGAATTCGGTGACTGTTCAGGAGATGGCGCAGGCACTGATCGAGATGACGTCCGCTGACGAAGAAACGCTGCGGTCGTGGTCTCAGGTTGAGAACGCCACGTTCGAGGCGTACGCGAGTGAGTATCGCGTTGGCGAACTGTTGGTGTGTAAGGGCTGCCACGGCGGCTGAGTTTTCCGATGCCGGGGGCGTCTAACAGCGTCCCCGGCATTTCCTCGATGGATGGAGCACTATGTCAGCCGCACCGATATCGGCGGGCCCGAAACTATCGAGCTTACGGCGGCAGGTGGGTTTGGCGACACCATTATTGTTACGCGAACCGGTATTCGAATCGGTGGCGCCGGCGGACAGTCGAGACTTTCAAGTACGACTGGGCTGGCCGGAGAGTGGTGATGTCGGTGCTGGTGAAAATGCGGATAATCCAACCCCGTGTGTACTCGTTGTCACGCGAGCCGTTGACCAGGAGATAGATGAGCTGTCGGTCTGGCTCGCCGCGCAGGGCATTGCCTTATTGCGGTTGGACAGTGATCGGTGTGCCTCTACAGAGTTTATCTGGCGGCCAGATAACAACACAGTATGTATATCAGGGCGCTGGTTTCGGCCGGTAGTCTGTTGGCTGCGTTACTTCGATGTAGAGTCGCTGTTGCTCGCCGAGGGTGCGGACGATGTCTCCATGGCTTATGCCCGGCAGCAATGGTGGGCATGCGCGATGGCACTTGCCGGTAGCGCGGGGGCTCTCACGGTTAATGCGACCGCGCGGCCCGGTTTTCCCGATCGCGTCGCCCAGTTGGCTGCGGCCGGGCGGGCCGGATTGCGCGTTCCTGCCACAGTGGTGACGACGAGGCCCGCCGCCGCGCTCGCGGTTTTTCCCGGCGGCGATGTATTGGTCAAGACGGTGGGTCGCCATTGCGTGGAAGTGCCAGCGGGGCAATTGCGGGGGGTATATCCGCGGCGGATATCTCGCGATGCGCTAGCTGCGGAGTCGCGAGTCGAGCCGGCTCCGGTATTGGTGCAGGAATACATCGCCGCGCCACGCGAGCTGCGTGTTTATGCCGTAGCCGGGAAGTTTCTCGGATACGGCGTTACCAGGCCAGCGCCTGAATCGGTGTGGACTGATCCAGATTCAGTACGCGTGTGCGCGGTGCCGTTGGCAGCGGAGCTGGAGAAAGCGCTGGCGAGCTTGTGTCAGGAGTTCAGGCTCGATGTGGCCGCCTTCGACTTGCTCGATACCGACGATGGGCCGGTGTTTTTGGAAGTCAACGCCGAATGCGATTGGTTATGGACCGACCGGGCAGTGGGCACGTCGGCTACTTCGACGGCAGTGCGGGAGCTGATCAGCACCTTGTACCGGAATCCATCGGGGAGGTTGTCATGGTAGAGGTGAAAGCCGCTGAGTATGGTGTGCTGTTCTTCCGCCGTGGCCGGCTGATCTGGGACGATTATCTGCACCAAATGCAGTACGCGCTCACCCCACAGGCTCAGCAGGTGTTACGTCATTTCGCGGACTGGCAAGAGCTATCTACTGTCGGCGCGTTTGGCGACGATGCCGTTGACGTCGCGCAGCGACTCATCGATACCGCCGTCCTGCTTCGACGGGGATCAGCCGAGCACGAGGCTGAACGCGCGATGTTGGCCGAGTGGGGTGACTTCGGTCCGGCTACCCGGCATCACCATTTCGCCGCGCGTACAGATGGGAGCGCCAGGTACGTCGATATTGCCGAAGATGAGCAATACTTTCGGGCCAAAGCGCGTCGTGATCCACCGCCGGCGCCAGCGAAGACTTATCCAGATCGGCCGTTGATCGCTTTTTCTGACGTCCCTATGGATGACAAGCCGTGGCCACGACCGCGGCTGCTTGACGCGCTGACGACTCGCCGCTCGACCCGCAAATTCGCTGCCCAGCCGGTTAGTCTCGACACACTCGATACATTGTTGCGGCTTACCGCGGGCCCGGTCGCTGTGCTGAATGATCCCGACCTCGGGCCGATTCTGTTCAAGACCAGCCCGTCTGCCGGTGCGCGCACTCCGCTGGAGTTATACATTTACGCGAATCGCGTCGAAGGGCTACCGGTCGGGCTCTATCATTACGCGCCTACCCGTACCGGGCTGGAAAATCTGGGCCGGGTTGCTGCCGCTGGAGAGCTAGAAGCGATCTTCGCGGGCCAACCTGCGCTGGCTACCGCACCCGTGCTGGTCATGCACACCGCGGTAATTGCGCGTACCCGCTGGCGTTATCAGAGCAGGCGTGCCTATAAAGATATATTGATCGAGGCTGGTCATGTTAGTCAGACCCTTTTGCTGGCGACAACCGCTGCCGGCCTCGGCGCTGTATTTATGACAGCCGTCTGCGAAGAGCCTCTTGAAGGTTTGCTCGGCTGCGATTCTCTGGCCGAGATTCCGATTGGTGTCACCGCGCTGGGGCACCCAGCAACGCTCGGGCATTGCGCAACACTGGACGCCGGTGACGTACCTTTCCAGCCCGATCCGCACCAGGCCGATCCGCTGGGGCAGTGAGCGCACGAGCTGCTCTGCGCCAACGAGATTTTACGTTGCTGTGGGCGGGCCAGGCTACTTCTCAGATTGGCAGCCGAGGCTACGGCTTGGCCATCATGTTATGGGTACTTGCTGGGACGCATTCACCAGTAGCCGTCGGGGCAGTCACTACGGTGACGCTCGCTGCCGTCACTGTTGCGCAGGTACCGGCCGGTTGGTTGGCCGACCGCTACGATCGGCGTCGGTTGATGCTTGCTAGCGACGCGATAGCTGCCCTCGGCACTGGTTCACTAGCAGTAGCTGCGTCGGTGGGCGCATTCCAGCTGGCTCACGTGTTCGCGGTAGCCGCTGTACTCGGTATCGGCTGGGCGGTGCGAGGCACAGCCCAGAGCGCGGCATTGCCGAGAATGGTAGACGCCGACGAATTAGCTGATGCGCTTGCGCTCAATCAGGCTCGCGGATATGCCACTGGCATCATCGGCCCTTTGCTAGCGGGTGTTTTGTTCACCGCATCGCCGATACTGCCATTCGCGGTAGACGCCGCTTCTTATGCCGTCGGTGGTATCTGCACATTCTTTATCCGCGCCCGACTAAACCCCGCTCCGGCGAGCCCCATTCCAGTTCTCGCTACCGCCTCTGGAAGTCGCCGCCACGAGCTGATGGCTTGGTCCGCGTTCATGGTCGGCGTCCGTGCTGTGTGGAAGCAGCCTTTTATTCGCGCCAGCTTGGCTTTGGCCATGGTCGGTGAGTTTGTGGTTAGCGGAGGCGGGTTGTTTCTGGTCACCCGACTCGACCGTGGCAGTGCTACGACGTCCACGATCGGTGTGGTGCTAAGCGTTGCTTACGGCGCGGGGTTACTTGGTGCATTGGCCGTGCCGGCTCTGGGGCGCCGCGTGCGGGGCCGAACCCTGCTCGTCGCGGCGCCACTGGGTGCGGCGGTTGGTGTGCTCGGCTTGGCCGCGGGCACTCGGATACTCGCCGGAGTCGGATATGCGGTCGTGTTGTTGGCCAGGCCGCTCTGGCAAGTTCCGATGACGCAAGCCTGGCAACTGCTGGCTGAAGATGAGATACGCGGCCGCGTGATGGGCGCGATTGGGGCGATTCTGGCCATCGCGGCCACCGTTACGCCGGCGGTCACCGGCCTGCTTCTTGATGCCTTCGGACCGGTGTCGACCGTGGTGCTGATGGCATTAGCCTTGACTATGGCCGCCGTGGTCACGGTGACTAACCAGGCAGTGCGCGCATATCCATGGCAGTCTGTTCCAAGCAGGCGCCGTTCCTCTTCTGGGTATCGGCTAGACACGACGTGAAGAGAAATAACGGAGTCACACATGCTTCGCAGATCTGTCATGACAGGAGCCGCCGTCGTGGGCTTGGTGGCGATTACCGCCGCAGGCTGCTCGAGCGGCACGGCCAAGCGTACGGTCACCGGCAAGACGCTGGTGGTAGAGAACAATCCAATCTCCAACATGACCGATACGTTCAACCCATTCTCCGCGACCGCAGTCGGTAAGACTCTCGATGCGGAGGCGCTGTTCTATGAGCCGCTGATCCAGTTCAACAATACGAGAGCCGGCCAGACCTACCCTTGGTTGGCCCAGAGCTACACCTGGAACACCGCTGGCACCGCGATCACGTTTACGTTACGTGCCGGTGTTACGTGGAGTGACGGAAAGGCATTTACCGCCGCCGATGTCGCCTACACGTTCCAGCTTATGCAGCACAATAAGGCGCTGAACTACAACAGCCTGCCGATAACCGGCGAGAGTACCAGCGGCACCAACAGCGTGACGATCACATTCTCGTCGCCGGAGTTCACCAACATTTACGCGATCGCCGGGCAGACCTGGATCGTGCCGCAACATATTTGGAGCGCGCAACGCGCCCCGGCCACCTGGGCAGACCCGCGCCCGGTCGGCACCGGGCCCTACTCGATGGATAAGTTCAGCCCGGGAGGCTTCACGCTTAAAGCTAACGACAGCTATTGGGGCGGGGTGCCACAGGTCTCGGAGGTGAGCTTTCCGACGTTCGCGTCAAATGCGGCGGCCCTTACCGCGTTAGAGCATGGCGCGATCGATTATGCAGGCAACGAGATCGGCAATATTCAGACGAGCTTCGTTGCCAAAGACCCGACGCATAACCACTACTACTTCCCGTCAACCAACACGATCGCACTGATTCCGAACGTCACGACCTGGCCGTTTAGCAACAAGGCCGTTCGTCTCGCGGTCAGTGCGGGTATCAATCGAGGCCAGCTTTTTGGCCCGGGTGAAATCGGTTACGAGCCACCGGTGACGTCGTCCAGTGGGCTGCTATTACCGAATTTCGCCGGTAGTGTGCCGTCGACGATGGTCAACGATATCTCGGCGGCGTCCAATACGGCCAAGGTCGTCTCGATCATGACGGCGGCGGGCTTCACGAAAGACGCTAAGGGTTATTGGGCCTTGAAAGGCAAGGAAGCATCGTTCACTGTTGAAGACCCGTCGGCGACGGAGTATTTCGCCGATGCGACGGTTATTGCGGGAACCCTCAAGCCGCTCGGCTTTAATGTTGAGGTCGATGGTGTCTCGACTAATGCGTGGAATAGTGACGTGGCGGCGGGCACATTCTCCAGCACGATTCGCTCCGGCGCGGGCGGTCCGACCGCTTATACCCAATACGATAATTGGTTAGACTACGGCCAGGTGTCGGCCTCCCCAGCGGATAGTGACCAGCCGAGCGGTGGCCAATTGGGGGGTGACCCGGGTCGGTGGAATGATCCGGCGACTCAGCGCGCGCTCGCGCAGTTCGTCGCGGCTAACGGGCTAGGAACTCAACAGCTGGCCATCAATGCGTTGGCCAGCATCGTCTCAACCGAGGCGCCAGTGATTCCCCTTGTCTATGGCGCGGGTTGGTTCGAATACAACACCAAAGACTACATCGGCTGGCCAACCGAGCAGAACTCCTACATCGACCCGTCGCCGAACTCCGCGAACGTCGAGTACGTGATTCTGCACCTGACCCGGGCTATTAGCGGAGGCTAGGAACAACTAATACCCGGGCCAATAGCTGATTTTTCCCTCGGTAGGGAGTTCGTCAGCGGCAGCTTTCTGTGCCGGCGTCGCCGCCACCATCGCCTACGTGCGGCGTCCGGTCAGCATGTGCGCGATCCCGACGATGACGGCGAGGATGAGGCCGAGCCACAGGATATGGGCGACGAAACCGAGGCCGCCGAAAAGTAAGAGAAGCACGATGGCAACGATCAGTAACACGAGAATCCTCCTATTGCCGCGGGCTACGGCTCATTGATGAGGTTGTGATGATCACCAAAGTGGGTGACCTTCAAACCTGCTGTGGTGAGCCAAAACGCGGACTAGCCCTGCGCCACGCAGTCGTATCATTGCAAGGCATGCGCGGGCGGAGCTATTTCCGCCGGCGTCCGGTTTAGTGAAGATTCTCCCGGACGTGTCCGAAGAACGAGCGCTTCTTGATGAGGTCGGCGACAGCCTGTGGAACCATCGCCTCCCAGCTCTCGTCGCTAGCGGCGATCCGCCGTAAGACATCGCGGCTGAGAATCGAGAGGAAATCTTTTCGATAATTATCGAGAGGAATGAAACTACCGCGGCCAGCCAGATAGTCGAAGAGTGGCCGGAGTTCGGCCGCGACCAGCAAATCGTCGACCGTAACCAGGTTGCCGGTATCTAATTCCAGCATCGGATAGATGTAGAGCTTAAGGTCGTTCTTGAACAGTCGACCGAAATTTTCGAGAATGCCACCAGGCAAATGGGCGTGACTCTTCTCGTCGAAGAGTTCGATCAGGCTCGGCACGCCCATGACCATGCCAATACGTTGATCCGTGCGCCAGGCCAGATAAGCGGCCAGTCGGTGGTAGTCAGCGTAGTCAGAAATCATCACGGTCATGCCGCAGGCGGCGAGCAGATCGGCGCGGGCTAGGAAATCACGTCGATCGACGTCGACGCCACCCGCAAGCAGGTTGCGCATGGTGAGTTCAGTCAGCGGGAGGACGTCGTGCCCGACGACAGCGGGGTCGGCGGAAAACTTCTCCAGCGCGGATTCGAGCATGTCGATGTTCACATGCGTCGGTGGTCGGAAGCTGCCTCGCTCGACCAGGACGGCTTTCTTGCGCAGTACTTCACTCGGTTGCAGTACTTCGCGATTAGCGCCGAACATGGCAACGCCGGAGAGGCCCAGCTGAACCAGTTTAAGGGCCATCAGTCGATTGTCGACCGAGCGGAATTCGATGCCGCGAAACTCGATCATGTCGATCTCGATACGGCCGGTGGTCAACTTGTCGAGGAGGCTCTCGATCAGTTGGTCAGGCTCGTGGTGTTCGAAAAACGCGCCGTGCAACAAGTTAACGCCGATAATGCCCAGGGCTTCTTGTTGGAGCGAGGCTTCGGCGTCCTGCATGCGAACGTGCATGACGATCTGGCTCGGTTCGTCGTGCGGGTGTGCCTGGAACTTCACACCCATCCAGCCGTGGCACTCATTCCCGCCCTTGAAGCTGCGTGCCACCACGGTGTTGGCGAAGGCAAAGAAGGACGTGCTGTCGCCGCGACTATCGGCGAGCCGATCGACGTTCAGCTGGAACTCGCAATCGAGCATCGCCTGCAGGCGCCCCGCTGATACATAACGCTCGGACTTGCCGTAGACGGCGTCGCTGACGGCCATGTCGTAGGCGGACATCGACTTCGCGATGGTGCCAGCCGCGCCGCCAACCCGAAAGAACCAGCGCACCACTTCTTGGCCGGCACCGATCTCGGCGATGGTGCCGTACCAGCGTGGATCAAGGTTGATGCGGAGAGCCTTCTGATGGGTGTCGCCGCCCGCGAGTTCTGGCACTACTGGTCCCGCCGTTCTCGAAGTGATTCCGCAGGGTGCGCCTCTACGTCGACCGATCAGCGGTGCTGCTTGATTCGTTTACCGCATCGATCCTGAATCTATGCAGTAGCTCGAACAGCCGAGTCAGTCGACACAGACGTGGGCGTGTATCTGAGTCGCCAGGTTGGAGATTGTTGTGGTGAGAGCAGTATTTGCTTCCACAAGTTCTTGCAGCTTGGCGGTATTGGCGAGGGTATGGAGAGCGACTTCGCTGCTGATGGAGTCGGCACGCTTGGCCGAGATCAGCAAAATGGCGCCTTGGAGGCCAGCGATCATCGACAGGAACAGGTTCAGCAGGATGAAGGGGTACGGGTCGAAGCCGTGGTGGCCGTTAAGCCCGGCCCAGACTGCCATGAAGATGAGAAACGCGAAGACGAATGGCCAAGAACCCATGCCGTTGCGGACGACGTCGGCTGCTCGTTCGCCCGCTGTGAGCTGATCGCCGGTACGAACGCCCGGGTGATGTCGCCATCGATTCATGGTTGCCCCGATCTGATCGGATTGTTATCTCGACCGTAGACCAGCGTGCTGGCGTCGGCCTACATCGGACCGCGTCACTTACCAGGACGATGTCACTCACCGAAACGGTAGAGAAACACAGAGTTATCGATCCCCATTTTATCGGTACTCCGATGGAGTGAAAGCCTATCCAGGGGCCGAGTATGGCCGATGTTTTCGCTCCGTTGACCTTGACGGGGGTTGGGCTCAATCCTACGATCGAGCCCAACAAACTCCCTCCGGTTATTACCCATTGTGAAAACTGTCTCACGACACTTTTCGCACTATGTAACGTACGTCCGAATAGCACGAAGTCCGAGCCATTTAATTGGATTGCCTTAACGAGAAATCGTTAGGAGTCCTTCCCTCTGGTACGAGCAAATCGCACAATCGTTTGCTTCGAGACATTTCTTGAGTTTCGAGGATCAGCGGAACGCGAAAGGGAAAGCACTATGAGTGGTCAGTACGCCTATGCCGCGCCACGACGTTGGCGGCCACTTTCTCTCACGGTGGGGCTCGTCTTAGGTAGCACTGTGATCATCACCATCTTTGGGTTGATGAAAGCTGGTCACGGCCTGGCTCCCGCTCTTGCCGACAACGCGTGGGGAACCGGGCCGTCGTGGCGTGCTGTCGAATCAATGGTGTGGCATGGGTTGTCCATCAGCATTTTAAACTGGTGGTACTGGGCGTTCATCGCCTTTCTCACGACTGCCCAGTGGTTCTGGCCGGCTCGGCGCGATCAGCGGCTGCCCTCGGTTGAGATGGCTATCGACGCGGTGTGGTTCGTGATGGGTACGGCATTGCAGTTCACCGTGGTGGCGGTAGTGCTGGGTGCCGTGACTGTCGCCTACACCGAGGTCTTTGGCACCTGGTCTCTCAACCTGCAGCCAGAGTTCGGTTATTGGAAGCTCGTCGCGTTCGCATTTGTCACTACTGATCTACTTGCCTGGGTGACGCACTACTGTCACCACAAGGTGCCTACCCTCTGGCGCTTTCACGCGGTGCACCACTCACAGGAGCGGCTCAACGCGCTGTCAGATAACCGCACGCATGTTGGCGAAATCGTTTGCGCCGCATTGATGGTTTTCATTCCGTCGTACCTGTTGGGGCTCAGTGCCACAGCGGCCAGCACGGTAGCTTATATCTCGATTTTCTACTGCGCGATGCTCCACTCCAACGTCCGCACTAATCTTGGTCCGTTAAAGTACATTTTCATGGGTCCGCAAGCCCATCGGATACATCACTCCTCGCTGCCCCAGCACTTTGACTCCAACTACGCGACAGTTTTCTCGTGGTGGGATTACCTGGGTGGCACTCGTTACCACGGTTACGACGAATATCCGCCCACCGGTATCAGCGACCAGGACTTTCCGCTCCGGCAGCATGGTGACACCAACCCGATCGCGTGGGTCTACATATTTTTCAGGCAACTCGTCTATCCCTTCCAGGGCATGATGGAAGGCGCGGTAAAGAAGCTGGAACGTCACTACAGTCCTGCTCCGCGGCACCGTGCCCAGACGCATGGCCGGCATCGAACCGCCCCGAGACACGCCTTGGCCTGATCGCTGGGTTGAGTGGCGGCGGGCTCTAGAGGTGCCGCATGCCGGTGTTGGGTGAGCGGCAGCCGCGACGGAGAATATCGACATGATTCGTCGCCTTCTCGTCGTCCGGCACGCACACGCGGCACCGGCTGCCCCAGGTGGCTCGGACCGTGAACGTCCGCTCGATTCGCGAGGACGTCGTGCGCTCGCGTCGATCGCGACCAATATCGCCGAACTTGGCGAGCCGGTCGATATTGTGCTCGCGTCGACCGCGACACGGGTGTGCGAGACGGTGCGGGGAGCCTTGCCAGCGGGTTTCGACGAGGGCTCAATCTGGTGGTCGGACGCGCTTTATCTGGCTGAGGTGAATGTTTTGCTCGGCGAACTTCGCGGCTTGCCGGAGCAGAGCGGCAGCGTCGTTCTTTGTGGTCACAATCCTGGCGTGCATGAACTGGTGCTCGCATTGATTGCCGAGCGGATTTCGGGCGAACTAGCCAGCACATTCGCAGTGGGCGCGGTGGCCGCCCTCGATATCGAGACCAACTGGAGCGAAGTTGCTCCCGGCTGCGCGCGGCTAGTTGCTTTACGGCAGAACTGACGCGAGTTACCGGCCTTCGGGAACGTAGCGCAGAAAAGAGGGCACGAGTAAGCCGGTCACGATGATGGCGACAGCGCAGGCAAGCCCGCCACCCACCCACGAAGCTCGGACGCCGAACACGCTGGCGATAGCGCCTGCCCGGAGATCACCGAGTCTCGGGCCACCGGCGACTACTACGGTAAATACGCCTTGCAGTCGTCCGCGCATTTCGTCGGGCGCGTACGTTTGCAGAATCGTTTGCCGATAAACGGTGCCGATCAGATCGCAGCCGCCGGCGACCGCGAGTAGCACCACAGTCAGCCATAGCGAAGAGGCAAGGCCGGCCAGCGCGACGAAGATTCCCCAGCCGGTGATCGCGGTCATCAACGCGATGCCTTGGCGGCGAACTCGACCGACCCAGCCTGACATTAAGCCGCCCACGACAGCCCCGATCGCAATAGCCGCGTAAAGCCAGCCGGTCGCGCCTATCCCGCCGAATCGTTGGACGGCGACTTGCGGAAACAGGGCGCGAGGCATCGCGAAACCCATCGCGATGATGTCGACGACGAAAGACATCAACAACACCGGGCGTTTCGATACGAAGGCCATACCGTCGATCACTGATCTCAGTCCAAGGTTCCGTACGCCACCACGGCCGGGCACCATCAATCCGGCCGCTGGCACTCCCGGGCCAGCGTCGCCGGGCTGGTCGGCCGGCGCGCTGTCCGGCAGATCGATGAGTGTGCGCAGCGGCGGAATTGGGGGCAGTCGTAATGCGGCATATAAACCCACGGTGAATAATGCGACATCGATGCCGTACGCGCCGGCGTAACCGATATCGGCAACCACCAGCGCGCCGATGAGCGGCCCGGCGATAGTTCCAACGTTGGCCACCACGAAGTTAATCGTGTTTGCCGCCGGCACTAATTCGATCGGCACCAGCCGTGGCACGATCGCGCCACGAGTCGGCCCACTAATAGCGAATCCGGCCGATTGCACTGCTGTGATACCGAGGAGGATCGGAGCGCTGTTGAGATGGAGCAACGCTTGGGCGAGCAATGCCCAGGTCGCGATCCACGCGACGAGTGAGGAGATCAGCAGCAGTATTCGCCGATCGACGACATCGGCTACCGCGCCGCCCCACAACCCGAATACCACGAGCGGCACCAAACTGGCGACACCGAGTAGCCCGACCCACAGTGACGATTTCGTCAGCTCATACACCTGAATCGGTACGGCGACCGAGGTGATCTGAAATCCGACGAAGGAAACACCTTGGCCCATCCACAGCCGACGGAAGTCGACGTAACGCAAAGGCCGGACGTCGATCGCGACCTTGCCTAAGAGGCCGCGCTTGGCCGAAGGCTGGCTGGGCGACGACATGCCTGGATAGGACCTTTCTGTTTGCCTGGTACTACGACATTACCGAGTGACCGTCAGCTCGCGGGATAGCCGATCACGATTGAGCCGTTGCCGGTATGGGCCGAGATCGACGAGCTCGCGTTCGAGTCGTCGGGTACATCGACGTGGTGACCGCCATTTCCCGTTGTAGTCGAGACGCGATAGGGCCCACTGCCGGCTGGCACCACGATGTTGATACTGCCGTCACCGGTGTCGGTAGCGACCTGCTTCGGGGTATTCGCCCAGACGAGATGGACGCTGCCGTTGCCGGTGGTTGCTTGTAGGGACGAGGAACGTAAGGCAGCGCCGCTGATTGCGCCATCACCGGTTTGGGCTGTGATAGCGCCGGTGACGCTGTCGAGGTCAATACCACCGTAACCAGTATCGAGGGATTCAATTCCCGAGACCCCGGTGATACGCAGATTGCCGCCACCACTGTGAATGGTGAGTCTGATAGCTGCGGGCACGGTAAGAACGTAGTTGATGTCGCAGTTACTGCCAAACCAACCGCTTGGGCATTTCGCGACGAGCTGGACGCCGCCGCCGGTCTGTGTCGAGGTAACTTTCGGCTTCTTCAGCTGGTAATGCTCGGTGTAAGACACCCCGATCTCCGATCCTGAGCCGGTGACGACTTTCACGTTGCCGGAACTGGTGTTCAACGAAAGCTCTCCACCGTGCCAGTCGTAACTGGCCGCGTGGTGTTCGCTGGTATGCGCGTATAACCCGACCAGCGTGAACGCACCGTTGCCGGCGGCGGCAATAACCAGCGGAATGCCGATAGCGGCGGCAAGAACTCGTCCGCTGGTGGCACGTAAACGAGCCATCTCGGCCTCAGCTTTCTAGGTAGCGCAGGACGGCGAGCACCCGGCGATGGTCGGAATCGGCTGGCAGCAGGCCGAGTTTGGAGAAAATGTTGCTGACGTGCTTTTCGACCGCACCCTCGCCGACCACCATGGCGGCCGCGATCGCCGCGTTCGAGCGACCTTCCGCCATCAAGCCGATGACCTCGCGTTCGCGAGGTGTCAGCGCGTCAAGGGGATGCGTCCGGCGATTGCGCGCGAAAAGTTGAGCGACGACCTCGGGGTCGAGCACGGTGCCACCAGCCGCCACTCGGCGAACCGCATCGACGAACTCGACGACGTCAGCTACTCGATCTTTCAAGAGATAGCCAACACCGCGAGTCTCTCCGGCCAATAACTCGCTGGCATAACGCTCTTCGACGTACTGCGAGAAAACCAATACTCCAACGGCTGGCCATTGCCTCCGCATCACTAGCGCGGCCCGCAGTCCTTCGTCGGTGAAGGTAGGCGGCATTCGGACGTCGAGAACAGCCACGTCTGGTTGATATTCTTCGACGGCGCGCAGTGCCGACTCGCCGTCTTCGACGGCGGCCACGACGTCGAAACCAGATTCTCCCAGCAACCGGGAAAGCCCTTCGCGCAGCAGCACCGAATCTTCGGCGATTACGATTCGCATGGCAACTCCACGTTGAGCTCGGTTGGGCCGCCGAGAGGGCTAACGATTCGCAAGGTTCCGTCGACGCCGGCAACCCGATCGGCTAACCCGCGAAGGCCACTGCCTTTCGTCTGATCAGCGCCGCCGACGCCGTCATCGTGGACGCCGATGAGCAACCGGCCTTCGACGCGACGCACGACGACCAGAGCGGATTTCGCGCCAGCGTGCTTGGCGATATTGGCGAGTGCTTCACTGACTACGAAGTAGGCAATAGCTTCGATCGTTGGGCTGCAGCGCGGTTGCGCTGAAATATCGAGAGTAACCGGAGTAGGTGAGCGGCCAGCTAGCCCCGACAGTGCCGCATCTAGACCGCGATCAGTCAGTACAGCCGGGTGAATTCCCCTGGCTAGATCACGCAATTCTACCAGCGCCTGCTTGGCATCGAGGTGGGCTTCGTCGAGTAATTGGCGGGCACCTTCAGGATCATCGTCATAACGGGCCCGAGCTCGGCCGAGATTCATCGCGAGCGCGACGAGTCGTTGTTGCGCGCCGTCGTGTAGGTCACGTTCGATCCGGCGACGTTCAGCATCGACCGAGTCGACCACGCGGGCCCGACTGTCTTGGAGTTCGTCGACTCTGCGTTCGAGTTCTCGCGTAGTGACGCCGAGCAATCCGCGCGCTAGCGCACCGTGCAGAGTCGTGAGACCGATCGTGAGCAGCACACCGAACAAGCCGATGACCAGGCCGAGAATCGCTACGTACCAGGCGGTTCGCTGATCTGACACGGTCACTATCCATAGGTCGGCGTGGCGTGCAGGTACGTGACGCAGCCAGAACGGCATCGACATCAGCGACAACGCCAAACCCAAGATCGAGAAACTCAGCGTGAACGTCACGACCCCGACCAACAATTGGATGAGGTGATAGGCAATCGAGCGCCAGGTCGGCGCGTCTTTCAGATTCTGCCGCCATCCGCGAGCCAGATGACGTGGCGTTGGTATCTCGATGTCGAGAAAGAAATGCATGCGTCGTCGCTCGAATATCGACAGCCAGCGAGCGATGGCGCCGACCCCGCTGAACACCGGAATGCCGAGCAGGAAGACAGGAAGCAAGCCGACAGAGAGCGCGAGCCCGGTGATGATCAGGGTGAAGGAGACGATGCCGACGGCCAGATCTGTCAACGGCATAACGAGCCTCAGTAGCACGGCCAGCAGCCCTGACCCGATCGATCGGATCGGTTGCCGCGCGAGTTCCACCGGCCGTTCCGACTGTTCGGCCTCGCTCATCTCGCCTCCAGTCGCCACGGTCATCTATCTGTTGCCGAGAACGCTAGTCAGTACGGCGTCCTTGGCCTATCCCGTTACCGACCGTATCCGCTCGGGGGTTATCCCCACCCCAAGACGTGTGCCTGCACGACCGACATGAGGGCTCGCGGTGGCCATTCTCGAATCTGGACGCTGGTGTGGCGTCGCAACGCATGACTGACAGGGGTCTGGGATGAACATTGCGGCGCGCATGGGTAGTTGGAGTACGCGGCATCGAAAGACCGCGATTATGGGCTGGCTGGTGTTCGTCGTCCTTGCCGTCGCGATTGGTTCGAGCGCCGGCACCAAGCAGATTTCCGATGCGGAGAATGCCAATGGCGACAGCGCGAAGGCGACGCAATTGCTGGAGTCGTCAGGTTTTACCCAGCCGGCGGCCGAGAACGTGCTGGTGCAGACCCGCGACGGCCGGCCCAATGATGCCGCGCTGCGAACGGCTGTTGGCCAGCTAGTGTCGACGCTGACGGCTACCGGCATCGTGGCCGACCTGCATTCACCACTCGACTCGCGCGCATCGGCCACGCTGAACGCCGTCAAGTCGCCGTTTATTTCTCGCGACGGATATTCGATGCTGGTGCAGTTTAATGTCGCCGGCGACCCTGACACAGCGGAATCGAGGATCGAGCCCGCGCTGGCTGCGGTCGCGCGGGTACAGCGGGAAAATCCAACCCTGCGAGTGGAAGAGTTTGGCGACGCGAGCTCGAGCAAGGCCCTTGATAAGACTCTGGGCAATGATTTCAAGCGAGCGGAATGGCTGTCGATCCCGTTGACCCTAGGCATTTTGCTCGCGGTGTTCGGCGCCTTGGTTGCGGCCCTCGTGCCGCTGGGTCTTGCGTTGACGGCGTTCTTGGCAGCGGGCGGTCTGCTCGCTTTCACCAGCCGGGCCGTACACGTTAACGGTACGGCGAATTCGGTAATGCTGCTGATCGGCCTTGCCGTCGGCGTCGACTACACGTTGTTCTACCTCAAGCGTGAACGCGAGGAACGGGCTCGGGGTCGTAGTGCTGCCGATGCGCTCACTATCGCGGCGGCTACTTCCGGGCGTTCGGTGCTTGTCTCTGGTCTCACGGTGGTGGCCGCGCTTTCGGGGCTTTTCTTTACCGGGCAGGCAGTTTTCAAGGGTGTCGCGGAAGCGACGGTGCTCGTCGTCGGGATCGCCGTTCTTGGATCACTCACCGTATTGCCGGCGCTGCTCTCGTGGTTGGGTGACCGCGTTGAGAAGGGCAGAGTGCCGCTGCTGCATCGCATCGGAAAGTCCAGCCGTAACCAAGCCTCCACCGGCACCGATAATCCCAGTGCAGCGAGAAAGTCCAGCACTGGCGAGAATCGTGCCTGGAACGCACTGCTGCGTAGGGTGTTGCGACGTCCAGCGTGGTCGGCGCTGCTTGCTGGCGGAATTCTCGTGGCGCTTGCACTACCGGCCCTAGGACTCAAGACCGCGCTGCCGGGGAGTAGTGATCTCCCGAAGAAATTGCCGATCGTGCAGACGTATGACCGCCTTTCGGCGGCATTTCCCGGCGGGCCGGTGGCTGCTCAAATCGTCGTGGGCGCACCGAACGTGCGATCGGCTGCTATCACGACCGCGCTGAAAAACCTTTCAGCAAAGGCAGTAGCTACGGGGCAAATGTCGGCCATGATGTCGACCCGAATCAATACTGCCGGTACGGTTGCTGAACTCTCATTGCCGTTGGCTGGCAATGGCGACGATTCAGCCTCGGATCGCGCGTTAATCATGCTTCGGACGAAGGTAATTTCGGAAACTATTGGATCAGTACCCGGTGTGCGCGTTTATGTGACCGGTGAGACGGCAGGATCGAAAGACTTCGGCAACCAACTCGATTCGCGGGCGCCGCTGGTGTTCGCTTTCGTTCTGGCGCTAGCTTTTCTACTGCTGCTGACCGCGTTTCGATCGTTGACGATCGCGCTGACAGCGATCTGTTTGAACCTGTTGTCGATCGGGGCGTCTTATGGCGCGATGGTCTTGGTATTCCAACATCACTGGATGGACGGCGCGCTGGGCTACACCTCGACCGGCTCGATTACCACCTGGATTCCGCTATTCATGTTCGCGATTCTCTTTGGTCTATCGATGGACTACCACGTATTCATCCTCAGCCGGATTGTGGAGAATCGTCGTGGCGGGATGGTAACGAAGCAGGCGATCGAGCGCGGTATTGCCTCAACCGCGGGGGTGATAACCAGTGCGGCGGTCATTATGGTGGCGGTGTTTTCTATCTTCGGCACGCTGTCACAAGTCGAAATGAAGCAGGTCGGCGTCGGGTTAGGAGTTGCCATTCTGCTTGACGCCACTGTGGTGCGCGCTGTTTTGTTGCCATCGGCGATGTGTTTACTGGGCGAACGTAACTGGTACCTGCCCCGTTGGCTGCAATGGTTGCCGAAGAGCCAAGACGGAGATAGTCAGCTGTTCAGCCAGCGAGGCGGGCACCCCACTGATGGATTACCGTCTCACCGGGTTCGAGCCGAATCACACTCTGCCCGGTAGCGAAAGCGTTGGGCGGCGCCGACATGGGCTCGCAACCTAAGCCAAGTCGGCGTCGCTCGGGCTTTAACGTGTCGCCGGTATAGATCTCGACGACCGGATACGACTCGTCGACCCAGAGTTCGCCGCGGCGTCCGTCAGCGCCGGTGAGCCGTACCCAGGCTCGACCGTCGGCGTCGCGATCGAGTTCCGTAAACGCGTAATCCATCGTGAGATCCGAGATTCGCCGTGACTTGCCGAAATCGTATTCGGAGCCGGCAACGGCCACGTTGGCGGCAGGTAATTTTCGGGCGTCGGTATCGATCCGAATACCGGCCGAGAACTGGAGGGTGCAGTCGTCGAGCTTTGCCCCGTTGCCGCCAGCAGACAGATAAGGATGTTGGCCACAGGCCCATGGTGCCGCTGTCATCCCGATATTCGTGGCAGCCGTCGCCACCTGAAGTCCGTCGCCGTCGAGTGAATACGATATTTGGACGTCGACGGCGAATGGATAACCTTGCAGTGGCCGCAGCACGTATCCCATGATTACTTCGGACGTCGATTGCGAGAGCAGCGACCAATTCCGCCACCGTAAGAATCCATGAATCGCAGTGTTCGATGCTGGCTCGGAGATATCGACCTGATAGTTGACGCCGTCCCACGAATACCGGCCGTCGGCCAGCCGATTCGGCCACGGAATCAACGGCACGCCATGCGCGCCGTCGCACATCATCTCTCTCGGGTAAGGGTCGAGCACATGACGCGACCCGACGCGATATTCGCGAATGCCGCCGCCGACCTCGACGATGGTTGCTCGCTGTTCGCCATGGGATATCTCGAACTGATCTCCGGATGGCGAGAAGAGGTCGGCGTCCGCGAAAGCATGTTCGCTCGCGATAGCGTCGAGACCCGCGATGACATCAGGGCCCGCGACGATAGTCCCGCCGACGACAGCGGCCGCGATGATGTCAGCGTTTGAGTCTGCCTGAGTGGACGGCGACCCGAGCCGATCAGAGTGCACGCGACTCAACGAAATAAGCCGTGCCGACGGCGAATAGGTACCTCATCGTCATCGGTGGAATCCGCATTCGGGTCGGCATTGAGGTTGGCGTTTGCCCCGTGGCTGCCTGCCTGCTGGCTGCCCGCGCGGTCGCCGTAGACCTCGGCGTCGCTGGGGTAGGCGATCGGTTGAGCGGTCATGGGCCGAGCGGTTACCGGTTGTGTAGCGCCAGGTTGCGTAACGCCGGGCTGTGCAGCCGGTTGGACAACACCGGGTTGCTGTGCAGCTGGCTGAACGTTGGCGGATTGTTGCTCCTGAGCCTCGCGGTTTCGCAGCAGGTTACTGATCCGGGCGGAACGCTCGGTCTCCAAAGCTTTTGCTAGCCAGTCGCGCTCAGCAATTACGGCGTCGCGCTCTTCGCGGGTCGCCCGATTTTCGGCTCGACGCTTCTGCGAGGCCCGACGACGTATCCGCGAGGACACGCTCAGCACCCAGTAGCCGAGGAAGAAGATCACCGTCGTTGCGATGCCAGCCAGAAAGATTTCAGCCGAGGTAAAGTGGCCCAGAATCTGGCCGAACCCATGAATGGTGGACGTCGTCCCGCCCGAGTTCTGAACAATCTCGACAACACTGAATACCGCCGCAGCGGCCGCGATCAACAGGCCGATGATCAACATCGACGTCACCTCTCAGGAGTAAGTGCCCTTCGGGCCGTCTTCTACCCATTCACCCGCGTTCGACGCCTGGTGATCTTCTCGGTTCTGGGTCATGTACATATGCCCCACTGATGCAGCGAGTGAGCAGGCTATCCGTCAACGTGGCACCATGACCGAAACGCGCTGAAGTTCGGGAGGACGGGTCGGATGGCTGGCGAGCACGACCTGGAGATGATCGCGGCCGGTCTGCGCCGGGACGCCGAAGACACCAGGCTGCACGGCGAGGTGGTGCTGGAGACGCTGGCCAGCTCGCTGCCGCCTGAACTGTGCCGCCTTGAGCGCGCCGGCGGCCTCTTTCGCAAACCCAAGCTCAGCGGTGTTCAGATCAGCCTCGGCGATCGGCGCTACGTGCTCAAGGCCACCCAGGCAGGGTTGGTCTCATCGGTCTGCCATGAATCGGGCGGCATCGTGATGAGCACGACGCCGGTGCCTTTCGACGCCTGGATCTCCGAGTTGCTCGCGGCACTGGCGGCGATGGCAGGTCGCAGCTCAGCCGCGACGCTGGCTCTGCAACAGCTAGCTATCACCGGCGAAACACCGGCACCATGACATTGACGCGCGGGCGCGCGCGATGACCAGCGATGGCGGCGAGAGCATCGAGAATGTGCTGGCCCAGCTAACGCCGCGGCAGATCGATGAACGCAGTATTGCCGAGCTGGACGCCGGCCGGTTGCCACTGCGGGCGCAGCAACGGCTAGCCCTGATGAGATCGGACGCCGCTTTCACGTCCGATCTCAGTGTTGACGAGCATCACGCCATCCGCTCGGTCGGCTTTTCACCGGTCGGGCAAGTGATGGGCAGTTGCGTCGTCCACCCAGGCGCTTACGGCTTCGGCAGCTGCGGTTATTACGGCGGCGGTTATGGCATGCGGTATGGCTGGGGTCAGGCGCCGGTCGCGGTCGCCACCCAGATCGAGTCCGCGTTGCACAAGGCGCGTGTTCTCGCGATGGACCGGCTGCGTCAGGAGTGCCAAGGCCTGGGCGGCGACGGCGTGGTGGGCGTCGATCTGACGATGGGTCCGTTTATTGCCGGCGGAATCGAGGTGCAGGCGATCGGCACTGCCGTGCGTGCTGACGGCAAGGTGCGGCCGCCGTGGCCGTTTACCTCTGACCTCACCGGCCAGGATTTCGCCAAGCTGATGCTTTCGGGTTGGCTGCCGGCGGGCTTGGTGATGGGCACTGCGGTATTGATCCGGCACGACGACTACACCACCTCCTGGCAAACCGGTTCGTGGAACAACACTGAGATCACTGGTCTGGTGCAGTTGATGACCGATGCGCGCGAACGCGCTCGTGGCACCTTGCAATCTGATGGGGCTCGATTTGGCGCTCAGCAGATTGTCGTGCGCGATATCGGAGTGCGCATGTTCGAGCAGCGGTGTCTCAGTGGCAATGAGGGTCGCGACCATATTATCCAGGCCATCACTGTTGGCACCGCGATTGTGCCTTTGCGTCATGGCCATGCCACCGACGTCCCGAGACCGCTACCGATAATGCGGCTGAATCGATGAATTGCTTCACCTCGAAAGAATTGCCGCCCCGAAAGACAGTGCCCCGAAAGACAGTGCCCCGAAAGGACGCCCGATGACTCAACCCACCGACGCCGGTCTGCCACAAGATGCGATGGCTCGGCTTGCCGAGTTGCGTCCTGGCACGCCTGGTTCAATCTTCACGTCTGACCTCACCGTCAACGAATTCTTGTTGGTGAAGCAGGCCGGTTTCACTCCGGTCGGGATGGTGCTCGGGTCTTCGATTTATCACGTCGGAATCCAACTCGGTCGGTGGAGCCAGAACCAGGAACTCAATGTTTTATCGCAGGCGATGTACCACGCCCGTGAACTCGCGATGACGCGGATGGAGCAAGAAGCCAACGTGCTTGGCGCGGACGGCATTGTCGGCGTGCGTCTTGAGGTCGAGTTTAAAGAATGGGGCTCCGATATCGCCGAGTTCCTCGCGGTCGGAACCGCCGTTAAGGCAGACGCCGCACACCCGGCCGGCGAAAAAACTTGGCGCAACGATAAAGGTATGCCATTCACCTCTGACTTATCTGGGCAAGATTTCTGGACGTTGATTCAGACCGGATATGCCCCGCTCGGCATGGTGATGGGTACCTGCGTTTATCACATCGCGCACCGCGGGCTTGGCAATGTGTTATCGAGCGCTGGGCGCAATACCGAGCTAACCCAGTTCACTCAAGCTCTTTACGATGCACGCGAGCTTGCGATGGAGCGGATGCAGAAAGAAGCTGAAGAACTCCACGCCGAGGGCATTGTCGGCGTCCAGCTTCATCAGCGGAATCATTCGTGGGGCGCGCACACGACCGAGTTCTTCTCGATCGGTACCGCCGTACGGCCGTTGAGTGGCAGCCACGTCATTACGCCGCCGACGATGATCGTCACGCTCGACAACTGAACTGGCGCCTTCGCTTGTTCGATCTCTCTACGTGATGCTTTGCTCTGCCTCGTCGGCGGGGCAGAGCAAAGCATCACGACAAGCATCTTTGTCTTGGCGTCCTGTCGTTACCTATGAGGGTTCCGGACCTATGAGGTTCGGGTAACCGCTACCTATACGGGTCCGTACGCTTGCTGGGTGGGTACGGTGTCCGGGTGGCAGACAGCTCAGCTCGCCCCAACGACACGCCCAATAACCACATGTCCGGCAACGACACCTCTCGTGGCGACAAGCCTGGCGACGACAAGCCTCGCGAGGTTTTGCTGCTGCGACACGGCGAAACCGAATGGAGCGCGAGCGGTCGGCACACCGGACGCACGGATATTCCGCTTACCGCCCACGGCGAGGCCCAGGCGAAATTGCTGCGGCCACGGGTCGCGGGTCGCGATATCGGGCTGGTGCTTTCCAGCCCACTCCAGCGGGCGCGTCGAACTGCGGAATTAGCCGGTCTGACGAATATCGAGATCGATCCCGATCTGATGGAATGGGATTACGGCGGCTACGAAGGGCTCACGTCCGCCCAGATTCGGGAGTCCCACGCCGGCTGGATTCTCTGGCGTGAAGGCGTTATCACGGGTGATGCTCATCACCCCGGCGAATCGGTCGAACAAGTCGGCCTGCGCGCTGACCGGGTGATCGCGCGAGCTTTGATCGGATTGACCGACAGCGACCTCGACGGTGACGTTGCGCTTGTCGCGCACGGGCATGTATTGCGTGTGCTCGCCGCGCGCTGGCTTGGCTTGGCTCCAGACGCCGGTGCTTTGCTGGCTCTCGACACGGCCAGCTTTTCCGTCTTGGGTTTCGAGCACGAGCTTCGGATTATCCGACAGTGGAATGTGCTGCCGTGACCGACCATGACCCGGGGGCAGCTGCTTTCGTTCCGGTCGACGTCCATCTTGACGGGCTTCGCGTTGCCGCGCAGGGCTGTCAGGGTTGTCAACTGCACGAGAACGCTACCCAGACGGTTTTCAGCGTCGGATCGGCAACTGCCCGCATCGTGTTGGTCGGTGAGCAACCCGGTGACCAAGAAGACCGTCGTGGCGAGCCGTTCGTAGGCCCGGCCGGCAATCTGCTCGATCGAGCGTTGGGCGACGCCGGTATCGACCGGCAGTCGGCGTACATCACCAACGCGGTCAAGCATTTCAAGTTCACTCAATCCGGCGCGGGGACTCGTCGTATTCACCAAACACCTGACCAGGGCGACGTTGTGGCCTGTAAGCCGTGGCTCAATGCCGAACTCGCAATCCTTGATCCGGACGTCGTGGTCGCTTTAGGCGCGACCGCCGGAAAATCCTTGATGGGGCCGGATTTTCGGGTCACTCGTTCGCGCGGTGTCTTGATGGAATGGCCGCATCGCGTCGGCGAGAATCTCACTCGGCATAACGTGTTCTTCTTGGCGACGATCCATCCATCGGCGGTGCTGCGAGCCGACAACCGCGAAACTGCCTACGCCGGCCTGGTCGAGGATCTGAAAGTCGCCGTCGGTGTGCTCGCTCGATAAAAAACTCAGGGCGAGAGTCGCTCGATGATCCAGTCGGTCGCCCCGTCGTCATCGGCAGTGCCGTCACTGTTTGGACGTCGGTAGCGCAGCCGATCGTGCATTCGTGATTGCCGACCCTGCCAGAATTCGACGGTCGAAGGAGCCACCCGATAGCCACCCCAAAAGTCTGGCGCGGGCACCTGGTCGTCGTCTGCGAAACGCGCGGAAACCGCATCAAAAGCGGCGTCCAGCATCGAACGAGACGACACTACTTCGGACTGATGCGCACTTGCCCACGCGCCGAGTTGGGAACCACGCGGCCTACTCGCGAAGTATTCAACCGTCTCGGCGCGGCTGACCTTGCTGATAGCTCCGGTCACGATCACCTGCCGCTGCACCGCGAACCACGGGAAGCACAAGCTGGCATACGGGTGGACGGCGAGTTCATGTGCCTTGCGGGAGTCGTAGTTGGTGAAGAACACGAAGCCGGCTGGTCCGAATCCCTTGAGCAGCACGTGCCGGCTACTTGGCTGTGAACTCTCATCTACCGTTGCCAAAACCATCGCGTTGGGCTCAGGTAGACCCAGCTCGACGACGTCACCGAGCCAGCGTTCGAACTGGGCGATGGGGTCAGCCGCCAGGTCCGTTTCGGTGAGTCCGATGTCGGCATATCGGGCACGCATGGCAGCCACCTGGGCGGGATCCACCGGTTACCTCCACCCTGATTCGTCAATGGGCAGCGTAACGGGGGATGATGCAAGGACCGCCGAAACGAGTCAGGCTGTCGATCCGCCGGACACCCACCGGCCACCAGATCGTTTGACCGCACCCCCATCGAGGAGCAGCGCTGATGTCCGACTTCGTACCTGGTCTTGAGGGTGTTGTCGCGTTCGAGACCGAGATTGCCGAGCCCGACAAGGACGGCGGCTCGCTGCGCTACCGCGGTGTCGACATCGAAGAGCTGGTCGGCAAGACCTCGTTCGGTGATGTGTGGGGTCTGCTGGTCGACAACTCGTTCACCCCCGGCTTGCCGCCGTCCAATACTCAGGTGTTGCCGGTGCGCTCGGGCGACGTCCGGGTCGACGTCCAGGCTGGTCTGGCGATCCTCGCGCCGCAGCTGGGCTTCAAGCCGGTGCTCGACCTCGACGATATTCAGGTTCGCGACGAGCTCGCGCAGACCTCGGTGACGGCGCTCTCTTACGTCGCGCAGTCGGCTCGCGGCGACGCCACGCCGGTTCCGCAAAGCGAGGTCGACAAGGGCAGCACCGCTGTCGAGCAGTTCCTGTTGCGCTGGCGCGGCGAGGTCAACCCGCTACACGCCAAGGCGCTCGACGCCTACTGGTGTTCCGCCGCTGAGCACGGCATGAACGCCTCGACCTTCACCGCGCGCGTGGTCGCTTCGACCGGAGCTGACGTCGCGGCAGCGCTGTCGGCCGGTATCGGCGCGATGTCTGGCCCGCTGCACGGCGGGGCGCCGACCCGGGTGCTGCACATGGTCGAAGAAGTCGAGAAGACCGGTGACGCCGAGGGCTACATCAAGGGCATTCTTGATCGGCACGAGCGGCTGATGGGATTCGGCCACCGTGTCTACCGCGCCGAAGATCCACGGGCTCGGGTGTTGCGCCGTACGGCGAAAGAGCTGGGTTCACCCCGCTACGAAGCCGCGGCCGCGCTCGAGCAGGCGGCGCTGACCGAGCTGCGTACTCGTCGTCCTGATCGGCCGATTGAGACCAACGTCGAGTTCTGGGCCGCGCTGATGCTCGACCTCGCGCAGGTGCCCGCGCACATGTTCGCCGCGATGTTCACCTGCGCCCGCGTCGCTGGCTGGAGCGCGCATGTACTTGAGCAGAAGCGCACCGGCCGGTTGGTGCGTCCGAGCGCCAGGTACATCGGTCCGAGTCCACGGCCAGCGTCGTCTATCGAAGGCTGGGACGTCGCGCACACCCACATCTGACCCGCTCGGGTTCGTCGGTAACCGCTTGCCGGCGGTTGAGGGATGCCTGGCACAATGAGATTTGCCGGCAGCGTCGCCGACTCACCCCAGCCCACCGATTCAGGGAGCTCCACCGTGACCGACGCCCCCGCGAAGATCGTGATCCCAGCAGACTTGCTGCCAACCGACGGCCGCTTCGGCGCTGGCCCGTCGAAGATTCGCCCTGAGGCGATCGAGGCGCTTGTTGCCACCGGCACCAGCTATCTCGGCACCTCGCATCGCCGCCCGGGCGTGCGCAACGTGGTCGGCCAGGTGCGCGACGGCCTGGGCACGTTGTTCAATCTGCCCGAGGGTTACGAGGTCGTGCTTGGCAATGGCGGCGCCACCGAGTTTTGGGACATTGCCACCTTCGGCCTCATCCGCGAGCGTTCGCAGCACCTGAGTTTCGGCGAGTTCTCCTCCAAGTTCGCGTCCGCCGCGAAGGCCGCACCATTTCTCGGCGATCCGACCGTCATCAAGTCCGACCCTGGCAGTCACCCGTTGGCGCAAGCCGAGGCGGGTATTGACGTCTACGCGCTCACGCATAACGAGACCTCGACCGGCGTGATGATGCCGATCAATCGCGTTACCGGTGCGGACGACGGCGCGCTTGTGCTCGTCGATGCCACCTCTGGTGCTGGCGGCCTGCCGGTCGATATCAATCAGACCGACGTCTATTACTTCTCCCCGCAAAAGTGCTTCGCCTCGGACGGCGGCCTGTGGGTCGGCATTTTCTCACCAGCCGCGATCGCCCGAGTGGCGGAAATCAAGGAGTCGGGCCGTTGGGTTCCGACGTCCTATGACCTGACGACCGCGATCGACAACAGCCGGTTGAACCAGACCTACAACACCCCGGCATTGGCGACGCTGTTCCTGATGGCTAACCAGCTTGACTGGATGAACAGCCAAGGCGGCCTCGAATTCACCACCTCGCGTACCGCCGATTCCGCGCAGCGGCTCTATACCTGGGCCGAAAAGACCGACTACACGACACCGTACGTCGTCGATGCGGAGAAGCGCTCGAACGTGATCGGCACGATCGATTTCGACGAGCGGGTCGACGCCGAACTGGTCGCGAAAACCTTGCGGGCTAACGGAATTCTCGACACCGAGCCTTACCGCAAGCTCGGCCGCAACCAGTTGCGGATAGCGATGTTCCCGGCGATTGACCCGGCCGACGTCGAAGCCCTCACCGGCTGCATCGACTACGTCGTGAGCAACCTCAACTGAACAACACGTCGAACCACGAGACGGACGCCGATGCCATGTCGGCGTCCGTCTCGCTGAGTGCTACGACTGGTGCCCTGAGTCGCGACCGCATTACCTGGATGGTGTATCTCCAGCTCGGCGTGTACGGATATTTCCTCTACGCATTCGCCCCTTCGGTCACCTTGTTACGCGACGACGAGCACATCAGCAGCGCGATATCGGGCCTGCACGGAACGGCATTCGCGATCGGCGGGGTAATAGCCGGCCTTATCTGCACCCGTCTGGTGCATCGGTTCGGTCGTGGCCTGGTGATGTGGATGTCGCTTGCGCTGCTGTGCGTGGGAATATCGGTCTTTGTGTCCTGCCGGATCGTCGAATGGACCATTGCCGGTGCCCTTATTTCGGGTCTCGCCGGCGCGCTCGTGGTGAATATGAGTGCCTCGTCGTTGACGGCACACCATCATGGAGCGGCTGGTGGCACCGCGGTGACCGAAGCGAACGGCTTCGCGTCCGGCGCGGGGATTTTCGCGCCACTGCTAATCGGATTGTTCGTCGGCGTTGGGCTTGGTTGGCGCGCTGGTGTTTTGGTGACGCTGCTGTTGATTGCGGTGGTCGCGGTCATTTTCGGCAGATCCGTTCCGCTCGACGCTCTCGGTGTCGCTTCTACTCAACGCCAGCAAAATCAGCGTTTGCCGGTCGAGTACTGGCGAGCTTGGGCAGTATTGGTGATGACTACGGCGACTGAATTCTCCATGACAATCTGGAGTTCGGACGTATTACGTCATCACGACGGTCTCTCGAAGGGCATCGCGGCTACCGGGGTGACCGCCATCGTCGCGGGCATGACTTTGGGCCGATTGGGCAGCGGGCGATTGGTGCTGCGCTACGGGCTCGGCGCTCTGCTGCTCGTTGCGTTCGCCGTCACCCTCGTTGGTTTCACCATCTTCTGGACGGCGTCAGTGGGCTGGCTCGCGTTTATCGGGCTCTTCGTTACCGGCCTGGGAATCTCCCTGCATTTCCCGCTCGGCATTACCCGCGCTATCGGGTTCTCCCAAGGGCATCCCGATCAGGCGACGTCCTATATCGCGCTGGGCAACGGGATGGCGATCGCGCTCGCACCGTTCGGTCTTGGCGCTTTCGCCGACCATGTCGGCTCGCACACCGCCATACTCGTCGTCCCGGTCTTCGTGATTCTGGCCGCGATTGGGGTGGCTACCGGACGTCGGACGCCGACTCCGGCGGGCGAGATCGCGATGTCGTTGGCAGTCGGCGATATTCCGGCAATCGCCGACTAAGTTTTTATCAAAGCCCCGGGCTCGCATCGCGCCGGGCTCGCGCCGGCCGGTCGCATCAAGCCCGCTGTATCAAGCCCGGCTACCAAGTGGCTTGCGCTGGAATCCGGATCGTAAGTCGTAATAATGGTGGACGGCGAGGATTGGTGACCCGTCCTGACATGGCCTGACATCCGCGTGTCAGGCTGCTATTCGCGGGGTCCAGGAGCTGGTCGTGTTGGCCAGGATGTGAGAAGGTAGAGATATGGAATACACACACTTGGGCCGCAGCGGCCTGTCGGTCAGTCGGTTGTGTCTGGGCACGATGAACTTCGGTCCTGTCACCGAGGTTGAGACCAGCTACACCATCATGGACCGCGCTCACGAACTCGGCATCAACTTTTTCGACACCGCGAATGTCTACGGCTGGGGCGAGAACAAGGGCCACACCGAGTCAATCATCGGTGACTGGTTCTCCCACGGTGATGGACGTCGCGAGAAGACAGTGCTGGGGACCAAGCTCTATGGCGATATGGGGGAATGGCCGAACGAGGGAAAACTGTCGGCGCTGAACATTCGCCGAGCCTGCGACGCTTCGCTGCGACGGTTGAAGACCGACTACATCGACGTTTACCAGATGCATCACGTCGACCGCTCGACCCCGTGGGACGAGATCTGGGAAGGCTTCGAAACGCTGCGCCAGCAGGGCAAAATCCTATATGCCGGGTCGTCGAACTTCGCCGGATGGCACATTGTGAAGGCTCAAGAAGCCGCCCGTCGTCGTAACTTCAACGGGCTCGTCGCCGAGCAGTCGCTGTATAACCTGGCCGAGCGCACCGTCGAACTCGAAGTGCTGCCCGCCGCTCTCGACTATGGTCTCGGCGTCATTCCGTGGAGCCCGCTTCAGGGCGGCTTGCTCGGTGGCGTCTTACGCAAGGCTGACAAGAAGCGCAGCACGAGTGGCCGGGCTGACGACCAGATGCAGAAACTTCGTCCGCAAGTCGAGGCCTACGAGGCATTTGCCGATGAACTCGGCGTCGACCCGGCGAATCTCGCGCTGAGTTGGTTGCTGCACCAGCCGGCGGTTACCGCACCGATTATCGGCCCGCGCACCCTTGACCAGTTGGACGGCGCGGCAAAGGCTCTCGACATCACCCTGGACGATAAAGCACTCGCCCGGCTCGACGAGATTTGGCCAGGCCCTGGTGGCACCGCACCGGAGGCCTACGCCTGGTAGTCGATCTGCGCCAGCTACTTCGAGACCGGGGCGTAGAAAAAGCCTGGGCCAGCGCGCTCAGGCCTGCTCGGAACCAGTAGCTCTTGCTGTTCGAGCGATTTGAGCACTGAGCCGACGTTGCTCGCACTGGCGCCCACGATGCTTGCGAGTTCGGTCGTGCTGATGCGACCTCGTGCTCGCGCCCAAGCCAGTGCGATTTGTGCTCGGGTAACCGGGCGTCGTCGGTAGCCGCTTCGCTCATCTTGCTCGGCGAGGACGGTAAGAGCCGCGCTTGTCAGGTGCCAGGCCTGCGGCCCGTCGTCGGGGATTCCTTGGACGTCTTGCAGGAGCGGCTTTCCGTTTATTGTTTTGGCGGCCAAAGATGAGATTGCGGCTTGAGCTTCGAGGCGTGTTCGTTGCAGTAACGGTGCCGCGATTGAAGCGTCAACCCACCAATGGCCAATCAGATGGCGAAGAAGCAGTAGTGCGTTCAGATCGCTGCCGACGCGAGGCGTGATTTTCAGCAGAAACCCGATCCAGCCGTCGTCGATAATGTTGCCGACTAACGCGGCCCGCACTCGGGGGCCGTCGATTTCTTCGATTTCAGGTGGTGCGTGACCGACCCGGATCATGTCCCGGACCATGCGATCAACGCCGATTCCCTCACGTTCCGCGACGCGTAGTGACGCGAACAATTCGGCAAGAGCTCGGTTCCGTGGCTCGGACGGGTGGGTGATGATGTTTGCCGGTGTGACGCCACCCACGAAACCGCCAGGTGAGGTGACCACGAGGGTGGGTCCGTCGTGCTCGACGAGGGTGGGTTCGGTTTGATTCCAGTCGCGGTGCACACAGCCGTTGACGATAGTTTCGCGTACCGCGCCGTCCGGGAGTTGTCGAACCTGACCGGTAACTAGACCGTCGGGTAAATGCCTAATGGGATTCGAGGCCCGGATCGCTTGTTCGATGTCGTACAGCTCCTCGACCAGGCCTCTATTGGATTGGCGGAGTCGGTTCAGGCTGTCGCCGCCGGAATGCTCTCTACGGATGTAGTCGAGTGCAGGATCCTGTCGGCCGACGAAGGCGATCGCGCCAGCATTCGAGAGATGGCCGTCCGCTGTGACGACGTTCAATCGGGTGAGCAGTTCGGAGTCGCTCGCGTCAGCAAGTTCTTGGGCTTTGGTTTCTCCGGATGCGCGGAGGAAGTCGCGCGCTCGGTCGACGGCTGCCGCTCGTACCTGGCTCGCGCTGAGTCCTGACGCTTGGGCAGACCAGTCGTAGCCGATCCTCCGCATCCGGCGGTCTTGCCAGGTTGACGCATCTACTTCGACGCATGCGGCGTTGACCCGCCAGGTGATCTTCTGGTTTACCCGGATTGGCTGGACTGCCTCTGGGCAGCGGAGTATCAGCAGACGGAATTGGCCGATGAAAGTGACTTCGCGGACAGACACCGTGAGCTGCTTTTGGGTGAGCTCATAAATTCGACGTCGAAGCCATTCGGCGTGGAGGAGCGTGCCTTGGAGGTTGCCGTCGTCGGCGACACCGACAATCAAGGCACCGCCGCCATCGGTATTGGCCATACACGCGGCGTCTTCGGCGAGGCTCTTTGCTGCCTTTTCGTTGTGGGGGCTCGATGGACCGAGGATGGGCCCGTTGCGCCGGCCAGCCTCTTCCTTCAGGTCGACATGCTTGCTTTCGATGTCGTCGGCGCCAATGCCGCCCGTTTCGAGCCTCGACAAGACGCGTTGGATCTCGTCTTCGATCGGGTCCGGGCCCCAAAGTGTCACGATGGCCTCTGTTCGTCACGCTGACATAAGATAGACCACTCTAACTTATGATCCTGCTCTTCTGTGGCCGACGATCATAAGTTAGCAGAGAGGGTCAGTGAACGCTGCTAAGGCAACATCTCGCGTGCCGAGCTCAGTCGAGCGGCATTCCATCTAGCAGCAGAGGGAGGGTCCGACTCGTCCTTGTGAAATTCCCATCAGATCTGAGCGACACCTTGTTGCCTCATCGACTGACGAGATGGGGCAACACGGGAGCGTCTCACCGGCAGACAACGCTAACCAGAACGAGCTTGACACTCGCAGAGCAGTAATTCGGAACCAGAAACGATGCTGCGCCGTGCAGTATCCGCTATAACTCGAGGGTGAGCCGAAGATCAGCCGCGCAACGCCGAGCGAGCCGCCAGAATCTCGCACGCGCTCGAGCCGCGAAAGCGGCACGTGCACGACAGCGTTCAAGTCAGAGGATGTTGTTGAGTCTGGCGGCGGGTTTTGTCGTGGTGATTCTCGGCTTGGCGCTGGTCGAGGCGACGAAGGGCCTGATCCTTCTCGTACCGCTAGCTGTAGGTGTTGGCTGGATAAGCGTTCGTATTCGTCGGCGTGGACGAACCCGCACCGAGGAGCTCCGTGCTATTGACATAGCCCGGCACGAGCAGGAACAGAAGCTGGTTTGGTTGCGGGCTGAAGCTCGTGAGCTGCCGCGGCTCCTTGCGATGTCGCCGAGACATTTCGAAGATACGGTCGGCGCTGTGCTTGCCGCGAACGGTTACGGTGAAGTCGTTCATGTTGGCGGCTCAGGAGATCGCGGCGCAGACCTGCTTTGCCTTGACCCTGCAGGGCGCCGAGTCGTCGTCCAATGCAAGAGGTACGGTCTCGAACACAAAGTTGGATCACCCGAGATTCAGCGGTTCGTGGGTGCAATCCAAATTCATAGCGCGCAGCGCGGAATGCTCGTCACAACGTCGACACTCACACGGGAGGCTCGAACGATTGCGACTGCCCACAACGTAGAAGTCATCGAAGGGTCGACCCTGGTACGACTCGCTGGAGGCGCCCTGTCACAAACCACGGTCGCAGCCGCCTGGTATCCCGATCCCAGTGGGCTCCCGGTACTCCGGTGGTGGGACGGCCAACAATGGACCGAGCACACCGACCCGGCACCCACCCATCTTCCCCAGCAACCTGGGCGGCACCACCGCGAGTCAACGCAATGAGGTCGGTTGTCGACGGGGCACACATTGCCCCACCTACAGGGCGCGGGCCGCTTCGAGTTCCAGTTCGCTGAGTTCGAAAGTAGTGTCAGAGGTGCGTTCGGCTACCGCAATTCGCCGTACGCGTAGGTAAACGAACGCGCAACCGACCGCTGCGAGAGCGCAGATCGCACCGCCGAAGACGAGGGCCCAGCGCGGGCCGGCCGCGCTTCCGATCCACCCCACGAGCATCGATCCGAATGGTGCGCCACCAGTGAATACCGTGGTGTAGAGGGCCATCACCCGGCCTTGCATCTGCGGTTCAGCACCTAATTGGATCGTCGCGTTGCACGACGTCGCGAGCAAGATTCCCGACGCTCCGATCGGGATCAGGATGAGCATGAAAAGCAGATATGACGTTACTAAACCTGAGACCGAGGCGAGGACGCCGAAAATCAAGGCGGCCACGAGCAATAGCCGAAGTCGTGGACGACGTACTCGCTGTGCGGCCCACAAAGCGCCGACGAGGGCGCCGCAAGCTTGCGCGGTCGAGAGTAAGCCGTAACTACCGGCGCCGCGGTGGAAAATGCCTTGAGCCATCAGAGCGTTGGTGATCTGGAAGTTGAAGCCGAATGTACCGATGAATCCAATAAGTACGATCGGCATCAGCAGGTCAGGTCGGCTTCGCACATACGTTAAGCCTTCTCGCCACTGGCCACTTGCTCGTCGAATCGCCGTCGCGAGATGCAGGTCGGCCGTGCGCATCGCTAGCAGACTGCCAATGACGGCGAGATAAGAAACCGCGTTGATGAAGAACGATGGCCCGGTGCCGAAGGCGTCAATGAGCACACCAGCGACGGCTGGCCCGAAGATACGAGCCGCGTTGAAGGTCGCCGCATTCAGGCTGACCGCGTTCTGCAGATCGTCGCGACCGACCATTTCGACGACGAAGGCTTGCCGCACCGGCATATCGATCGCCGAGGCAATACCAAACACGAACGACAATACGCAGATCGACCACAGCTCGATCGAGTGTGTGACGACGAGAATCCCGATAATGAGCGATAGCGCGCCCATGGCGGCTTGGGTGGTGACGAGTACTGTGCGCTTGGCGTAGCGATCAGCCAATACGCCGCCGTACATACCGAGAAAGAGAGTCGGCAGAAATTGCAGGGCGGTAACAAAGCCAAGCGCGAAACTGCTGTCGTGCGTGAGTACGTGGTAGACGAGCCAGTCTTGGGTGACGCGACCCATCCAGGTGCCGGTTAGTGATACCACCTGACCGCTAGCATAAAGCCGGTAATTGCGAACTCGGAGTGACCGGAAGATCGCCGTCACGATCGAGCTAACCGGTCAAGTAACGGCGCGACCTCGTGTAACAACTGGCGTTCCTGCACCGTTAGCTGCACCAGGCTTTCGGCCAACCAGGCTTCGCGCTGACGACGATCTTGGCGCAGCAATTCGGCACCAGCGGGAGTGATCTCGACGAATGCTTGCCGCTTGTCGTTCTGCTGCGGCGACCGGCTGACCAGCGACAACTCAACGAGGGCAGCGATCGTTCGGCTCATCGAGGGCGGCTGCACCTTCTCGTGTTCGGCTAGCTCGCCGCACGCCATCGCGCCATGTCGATCGAGCGTGCCGAGTACCGAGAGCTGGGTGAGGCTCAGGCCTTCGTCGAGCCGTTCGGTGCGCAATCGCCGGGTCAGCCGCATCAACGCAACACGCAATTCGCTGGCCAGTTGGAGGGTCGCGGTGGTCGCGCGCGTCTGGGTCGGCATATCCTTAGCCTAGCTCATTAGCGGGGCTAACAAGTTAGCGTAAACCTAAGTTCTCGCAATCCACGGTGTCGGAAAGGCTGACGGCCAGGTGCCGGATATGGTTTGACCATGCCAGCGCGTGTGCCACGTCGTCCCGATCCCGAGCCGTTGCGGACCAACGAGTTCGCGCCGGTCATCGCGGCTACCGGGCTATGGGCGATTGCTTTCGTCGTCCTGCTGTTGCTCCATCATCGGATGGCGGCACGCGGTGAAGGTTGGTGGCTATGGGTTGGCCTCAGCGGGTTTCTGATCGGGCTCTGGGGTTTGATCATGCTGATGCTGCGCCATCGCGGCCTGGCTCGTAGGACGGCGGCAACGTCGAACCCTGGCGAGGATCAAACGGTCTAGCTCGACGGCTACCGACGTGGCTTAGTCGAGGTCAGCTTCGAGTAGCAGTGTCTGCTCTAAAGCGGGATCGCGAGCAAGCTCGGTTTCCACGTGGCGGCGCGACCAATCGCCCGAACGCCAGGCTCGCCCGCGACCAAGACCGAACGCCGCCGACGTCGCGTCGACATGCAGCACTCCATCGAAAAGACGCCAAGTGACCGGCCGCGGCACTCCGTCGACATCGTTCACCAAGAGACGCTCGTGCAGCATGTGGTCGCCAGTTTCCTTACCAGTACTGACAATCTCGAAAGTGCCGAGTTCGCTGGCCATATCGATGTCGAGCACATCAGCGATTCGCTCCGCATTGGCTAACGATGTGGGCAACAGCACGCGATTTCCCAGCAATGGCAGCAAATCCGGCCTATCGACGATCACGGCATCGGACGCCGCCGCCACCACGAACTGGTCGCCGACCAAGCCACGTACCTGCTCGACCGGGTAAACCGGCTCGACGCGTGAGTAGATTGCCTTCAGCTGCGCGCGAGTGACTGTGCGCATCGGGTCGGCGAGCCGGGCTAGTAGATCATCGGGATCGGTACTGTCGAGGTCGCGATGGGCACCGGCGGCGAGCAAGAACTCGTCGTCCGCCTCGATATCGAGAAGGTCATACAGTCCGTCAAGCAGGGGGTCACTAGAAGCAAGCCGCCCAGTCACCACCTGATGAGATCGCAGCCACCACGCGGTGTACGACGGCACCCGAGCGCGTGACGTTGACGTCACGACCGTTGCGGGTTCGACCACCAATGCTCGCAGCGGTGGCTTGGCTAATTCCGCGAGCGCTGCTGGCCAAGCATCGGGGCGAATGAGTTCGAGATCGCGGACGCCAGTGAACTCGGCGATGGTGGCCGGCTCCGCTGTCTCGACGTCGTGAATCACGACATCGAGATACTCGTCTTCGCCGTCCAGATCGTGTTCGGCCGCCATCACGTCGTTATCGCGGACGACGCCGAAGGTGTCGAGCACGCCGGCGGCGGTCAGTACCGCCGCCCCCCACCGCTCGACGAAGGCTCGCGAGACAGTCCCGAAGGGAGCATCGTCATCGACCAGGCTGGCCAGAATCCCTTGTGGTAGCAGCAATTCTTCAGCCGCGTACCACTCGCCCTCATCGTCAGGCAGGGCGAGTGCCGATAATAGCGGCTCATCGCCGGGCAATAGTCGAGCGGCTTCGACCAAACCGAGCACAATATCGGCGAGGGCGGCCGGATCGTCCGCGTCGAGAGAATTCCTGACTACCTCGCGAACTCTGTCGTCGGCGAGCAGTGCACGCGGTTCCGCCTCGACCGCGCCAAGCCGAAGCAACAGCGGATGAGCGGCGTCGCCATCGATAGTCCGAAAACCAAGAATATCCAGCCCAGTAAGAGTTCCTGGCATCAGCAGGCCACGGGCCGAGCGAGCCAAACCACCGGCCGTTAGTGGCACCGGCAGGCCGGCTAGCGCGTCGGTGCCAATGCCAGCCGATGCCAATGCCGAGTACAACGAATGCCACCAAGTCGACGGACGATCGAGGCCGGCGAGATCGTCGAGCAATTCCCCGATCGACAGAGTCGGTATTTCGAGTGCGGCCAGCGCTCGGGCATATGACCGTTGCCAATCGTGTGGCACGAGTCGAGGTAACACCTGTGCCAGCACGGCGTCGAGGTCATCACCAGACCAGGAGCCGACGTCGAGCAACACGGCATCTCGGGCTCGCAGTCGCAGGCCACCGTCGCGTGCGGGCAGTATCGGAGCTTCGCGAAGACGGGTCAGAATTCGCGATCGCAGCTCACCATCGGCATTTCCGGCGGCGACACCAACCGGTACCAGCGTCAAAACCTGAGCAACGGCAGGCAATTCTCGGATCAGCTCGACGTAACAGGAGGCGGCCTGATCGAAAAGATAATCACGGAGGTCACCTTTGGCTACATGGCGCCGGGATGGGTCGAGCGGCAACGGCGCGATCAGCAAAGCCGGCAGCGTAAGCGGTTCATCGGTCGGAGTCGGTGCGTGGACGACGCCAGCTACCGACGCCGGCAATGCCATCGGCGCACCCAGCTCGTCGACCGGCACCGCCCAGGTCAACGAGTAATCGCGCTGCCCGCGCTCTTCGATCGGCCGGTCGCGAAGTAACTGCGGAGCAAGCGATCCTGACGCAGTTCGCAATCGCCAACGGACGCCGTCGATAACGACTCCGTCGACCGCAGGTTGAGCAATTAATTCACGCGATTGTCCATCGATGATGACCTCGACCGATATCAACGCCGGCAACATCAGCAACAGCGCGGCATCGATGCCTGCCAGTAAATTGATGACGAGTTCGCGGGCGGCGTCATCGCGCAACGGCAGCACGACCTCGGTATCGAAACCCACCGGAGGTGCGGGAGTTTCGACGTCCGCGAAAGGCAATCGCAATACCGGAACAGCCTGCTCGCGACGGTCGGTTTCGGCCGCTAACGATTCCACCGCTGACACCGCCGCAACCGTGCGCACTTTCGACCAGCCGACAGCGGCGCCGCGCATGGCGATGACCGGTTCGTCGCTAACCGCGAGCGTCGCGGCGAAACCGACTCCGAACCGGCCGACGACGCCAGCGGCCGTTTCTCGCTTGGACGACGCGCGCAAGGTGGACGCCGACTCCACCCCGGCCGCATCGATCGGAGCTCCGGTGTTGGCGACCCGCAATACGGTGCCGTCAAGTTCAAACCGGAGCCGCCCAGCGACACCGGCGCGGACGGCGGCGTCCGCCGCGTTTTGGGCGAGTTCGATGAGCACCCGGTCGCGATAGCCGCCACGAACGAGATCCTCTTCGGCGTTTGCGTCTTCGCGGAATCGGGACGGTGACGCCGTCCATGCCGTTAGTACCCGAGCACGGAGTTCGGCGGCGCCGAACAGATCGGTCAGAGTGATTCCGTCACGGCATCGGGCTCATCGCTCGGCTCGAACGACATTGCCTCATCGCTCAGTTCCGCATCGATTGGCGCCTCGGCGAGCTCAGCCGATGGCGCTTCGGCGAGTGGACCATCGTGCACGATGAGCGCTTCGGAATGGGCGCCACAGCCGTGGTCGTAGGAAACTACTCGCCCGTCATCGGGGGCATATTCATTCGCGCAGACGCCGAACGCGCGGCTGAGCGCGCCGCGCATCATGACCAGGAACCCGCAACTCGAGCAGGGTAGATCGGCTGCCTTGGCAATCGGAGCTGCCGGGCCACGATCGCCCTCATACCAGCGATCGGAGGCCTCGATCCGGCCGAGTTCAGAAAGTACTCGGGGCCGGCCAAGACCGAGTTCACGGACCAGCGAATCGAGCACGGCGACGTCATCAATGTCGGCAACGACATCGCGTGGGTCGAAGTCGAGATAACCCGGGGCCAGCCGCGGATCGTCATGGGTGGTCGGGAGTACGTCGCCGACGCCGAGATCGCCAGGCTGCAGCCGTTCGCTCCATGGCACCCAAGCCGGGGCGTGCAACGCGGCCGGACCAGGCAGCAGCACCACTTCGTCGACGGTTACCCGCTTCGATCGCGGCGCGCGGACGACGGTGACTGCCCAACGCCAGCCGATATAGGCGCGGTCGATGCACTCGAAGTAGTGCGTGACGATGCGATCGGCGTCGGCCTCGACCGCGATATGGTCGCCGACCTGCGACGCGCCACCGAGCCCGGCATCAAGCAAAGCGGCGGCGCGAGCCAACTCGATTTCGGCCGCGCAAGTAGCGTCTGGCGCCCGGCGTGATGACGCCGGATCGACTGCGGGAGTATCAACCGGCAGCGAGATCGACGACGACACCAGATCGGGCGACGCTTCGATGTCGAGCAGAGGCAGGGTCACGGTCGATGATTCTCGCATGCATGGCGCGCAACGAGCCTGCGAGTAGTTGACTAATCTCGTGGATCCTCTCCGCCCACCTGACGCCTCGAGCGCGGGTCGACGTCCAGCCGGCTCTTCAAAGCCCGGTCGCGGCGGTCGGCGCGACGGCCGTGCCTCCCATGCCGCGCTGCGTTCGTCGGTGCGTGGGGTGGGTCGGGCATCGAAAGCAATGGCTCGCGCGGCGGCGCATGGTGGGGTGCGAACCGGCCGCTGGTTTCAGCGTTCCACCAGGTCTGAGGGCGCAGGCGAGAGTGGCTTGGCCAACCTGATCGACTTGCACGCGATCCACAGCGCGGGCGACGCGCTACTCACGGTGGCGTTGGCCAACACGCTCTTTTTCTCTGTCGACGTGCATCAAGCCCGTAGCCGGGTGGCGCTTTATCTGCTCGTGACGATGGCTCCTTTCGCGGTGGTAGCGCCGATCGTCGGTCCGTTGCTCGACCGGGTCCGGCATGGCCGCAGGTACGCGTTGATGACGACGCTCGTCATCCGTGGCTTTTTGGCCTGGGTGATGGCTGGTGCGCTCGGCTCGAAAGGCGCGTTCGCTCTTTATCCGGCGGCATTCGGTGCGCTGGTCTGCTCCAAGGCGTACGGAGTGTCGCGCAGTGCCGTTGTCCCTCGGGTATTGCCACCATCGGTCAGTTTGGTGCGCGGCAACGCGCGGCTCACCCTGTGGGGGGTCATGACGGCGACAGTTGCCGCGCCGATCGGGCAAGGGCTGAGCTGGGCGACTGGCAGCCCGGCGTGGACTCTGCGCCTCACCGCACTGGTTTATCTGGTCGGCAGTGGGTTCGCGTTACGGCTGCCGTCGCGGGTCGATTCGAGCAAGGGCGAGGCGCCGGTGCGTCCACGCGATACCGAGCCGATCGTCGTCAACACGGACGCCGCGCCACCTCGTTCGACGCTGTTCCGCCGGATTCTGCCACCACTGCGTGGAGTCGGCCCACGGATGGGTCTGATGCTTCGCGCGGACGCTGGCCTGCGGGTGTTCTCCGGATTCCTCACGCTGTTCCTGGCGTTCTTGATCCGCACGCATCCGTTGGGAGTCTTCAGCGCCAACGCCGATCTTGGCGTGATCGTCGCGGCTGCCGCGCTCGGCAGCGTGCTCGGCACGTTGATCGGCGCCCGACTACGGGCTCGTAATCCTGAACCGCTCGCGGTCGTGACGCTGGTGGCGGCGGCTTCGATCGGGGTAATTACGGCGATCTGGTTCGGCCTGCTGACCGCCGCGCTCGCGATTCTGGTCGCCACCACGAGCCAATCGATCGGCAAGCTCGGTCTTGATTCAGTGATCCAGCGCGACGTCGACGAAGAAGTTCGGACGTCGGCTTTTGCCCGCTCGGAGACGGTGCTGCAACTGTCTTGGGTGCTCGGCGGCTTCCTGGCCATCGTGTTGCCGTCCAACGGCAGTCTCGGACTCAGTCTCGGTTCGGTCGTGCTGGTCGGCGTACTGGTCGTGACCATTGGTGCGATCAGGAGACAGAATGCGCCGCCGCGAGAGCCGCCGGCGGCACCTGCGGGGCGATCTACCGCCTGGCGATGAGCTCGGTATGGCAGCGGGTGACGTCGGCGATGAGCCATCGCAGGCTCATTGCCGCGCCGATGGCGATCACGCCCGCCAACACCGCGACGAAGATCGCGCCCGCTTCGGAGAACCAACCGACGGCCATGACGGGGATCTCACTGAAGCTGAGTGCGATCCACAATGTCCACCAGCGCTTGACGCTTGCGCGGCCGGGGTGTCCTGGTGGAAACAAGTCAAGGGCCGATTGGTACGGAAACCACAGGTTGGCAATGGGCACGAAGAATCCACCAACGGCCCAGCCAGGGCTCCGTCGGGCCGGCAAGCCGAGCTTGCTCGCGAGCTGCGCGGCTCGGTGAAACCAGATGAAAAACAAGATCCCGACGACGAGCAGCCCAACCGACCCGAGGTTGGCGAACGCGCTGTAGGTGCTCATTCCATTCAGCTTCAGAGGTGGCAAGGTGCCGTTGGCCAGCCTGGACTGGTGGATCCCGTTTCGGAAGATGCGTTCCGTCTTGTGGAAGAAGAAACCAAGCGCGATGAACTGCGCAACGTAGCCTGCCGCACCGAGAGGCAGCCACCGAGCCGCGGTTCGCCCGGCGCTAGCCGCTTCGGCCAGGTCACGTGCCGGGTCGGCGGCAAGCCACAGTGGCTGATAGGGCTGAGGAACTGGCAGATAGCCCGGGGCCGGTTGGGTGTGTTCGGTCCAGCTGTGGCCGTCCCACCAGCGTACGAGCCCGGGAAATTGCGGATCCTGGTACCACCCCGGCGTTGTCATGAGGGTTCGAGCGTAGAGGTTGGCGCCACCCGCGGGCAGCTAAACGGCAGCTAACATCGCGAATATGAGCCATCTTTCGGACGGCGCCAGCACATGAGCATGCTGGTGGTTACCGCAGTCGAGGCCGAACGCGACGCCGTCGTCCGTGATTTGGGCGCGAAGACCCCGCTGCGGATCGGCCCTTGTGTGGGCGTCGCCGTACAGACGCGCGCGTATGGCGAGGTGCACGTCGTCCATGCTGGCCTCGGTCCCGCCGCTGCTGCCGCCACGACAGCGACCCTTCTCGCACTCGGACCGGCATACGACCTGGTGGTCAGCGCGGGCGTGGCCGGGGGGTTTCGAGGTCGCGCCGGGATCGGTGACCTGGTGCTGGCCACCGAGGTCGTCGCGGCTGACCTCGGCGCGCTGACTGACGAGGGATTCCAGACCGTGCGCGACCTAGGCTTCGCGGACGCTGGCGACGACTCGATCGACATTGCGCCCATCGCGGCACAACTTCGCGGCGGGGCCTACCAACTGATTCTCGGCTCGGTCCTCACTGTGTCGACGATGACGGGCACTGATGCCCGAGCGCTCGAACTCGCGGATCGAAATCCGGACGCCGTCGCCGAGGCGATGGAAGGGGCCGGTGTGCTGGAGGCTTGCCGGCGTTTCGGACCGGCGCGGGCTCAGGAGGCGCGGTTTGTTGAGACCGGGTTTGCTGAGACAGGGTTTGCTGAGATCCGGGCCATCAGCAATGTGATCGGCCGCCGCGATCGTTCGACCTGGGACCTGCCCGCCGCGTTCGACGTGCTCGCGAGCGCCTTTGCCGCCCTCACTTCCAGCTACCCGGAGACGTCCAGCTACCTGGAGACGTCCAGCTACCTGGAGACATTGTGACGCTGTCGCTGGCATTCTCGCCGTGCCCCAATGACACGTTCGTTTTCCACGCGTGGGCGCACGGTTTGATCGAGGGCGCGCCGGCTGTCGATGTCACCTTCGCGGACGTCGACGTCACCAATGGCGCGGCCGAGAATGGCGAGTTCGACGTCGCCAAGGTCTCTTATGCCGCGCTGCCGTGGCTGCTCGATAAGTACGTCTTGTTGCCTTGCGGTGGAGCGCTCGGCCGCGGCTGCGGGCCGCTCGTTCTTACCGCTGGCCGCACCGACCTTCGCGGCGCGACTATCGCCGTCCCGGGTGAACGCACTACCGCGTATTTGCTGTTTCGATTGTGGGCCGCGGCCGGTGGGTTCGGGTCTTCGCTGCGTATCGAGGTGATGCCGTTTCCCGACATCATGGCTGCGGTGCGTGACGGTGTGGTCGACGCCGGCCTGGTGATCCACGAAGCCCGATTCACCTACCCGGATTACGGGCTGACCAGCGTGGCCGATCTGGGCGCGTGGTGGGAGTCTGACACCGGCCTGCCGATTCCCTTGGGCGCGATTGTGGCGAAGCGCTCCCTCGACGTCGCGAGCATCACCAGGGCGATTCGCGGCTCGGTCGAGTATGCCTTTGCCGATCCAGATGCATCGAGGCGTTACGTCGCCGAGCACGCCCAAGAGATGGACGAAAGTGTGCAGGCCAGACACATCGGCTTGTACGTCAACGAGTTCACTGTTGAACTTGGCGACGAAGGCCACGACGCGATACGCGCCTTGCTGACGCGGGCTGAGGCCGCGAATCTGGTGCCACGGTTGGACGTCGAAGCGTTGCGCCCTATCTCGGTCTAGCGCCAGCAGCTGCCTACTGCTCCAGATCGTCAGCGACAGCGCGCAGCAACGTAGCTATCTTGCGCCCGGTCGCGCGATCAGGATGCCGGTCGCGCCGAAGCCCGTTCGACAGGTCGTCGAGGAGCTTGATCACGTCTTCGACGATGACGACGAGATCTTCTGGCTTTTTGCGTTGGGCCTGAGCTTGAGCCTGGGCCTGGGCTTGAACCAGTGAGGGCGGCGCTTCGAGTACGCGTACCGACAGCGCCTGCTCGCCGCGTTTGCCCTCGGCAACGCCGAACTCCACCCGGCTGCCGGGCTTGAGCCCGTCGAGGCCGGCAGGGAGCGCGGAAGAATGGACGAAGACGTCGCCGCCATCGTCACGAGAGAGAAAGCCGAAGCCTTTTTCGTTGTCGTACCACTTGACCTTGCCGGTGGGCACGGAGAATCCTCAGAAAGTAGGGACAGTCAGAAACTAGGACAGGGGAACTACCGCACCCAAAACACCGCGCGAGCTGACATCATGCCCGGTTGTTCGTGTTACGGGTAGTCTGTTTCCAGGCTATGCGACTGCTGGCCTCCGAAAGTCACCGGCGTGGTCAGTGTTGATTCAGTTCCGGGGGCAACAGCCGAAAGATCATCATGACTGAAAATCACGGGGATAGTTCAGACCTTCCCACCACGCCTGAATCGCCCGGCCAGCCCGTTCCGCCTGTTTCATCCGAGTGGTCCGCCGTACCTATTCCACCCATTTCATTCGATCCTCCGGCTGCGGCGCCTGCCGGAAGCGAGATCTTGCCGCCGTCCGACATTCTTTCCGACGGCTCGGTAGGGCGGCCTCGCCGGTCCAGGCTCGCGATGACGTTGAGCGTCGTCGGCGTGGCAGTCGTCGTGGTGGCAGCGGGCGGTGTCGCTTTCGCTTACCACAAGCTCGCGGCCACTGGCGCGCAGCCAGACACCCTCGCGCCGGCCAGTTCGATTGCTTTCGCCGAACTCGATCTCGATCCTTCGGCGTCGGAAAAGGTCTCGGCTTACCAGTTCGAGCAGAAGTTCCCGTCGTTGCCGCATGTCGTCAACGCCGACGCATTGAAGGACACGCTGCTGAGCTCGGCCTTTACCGATTCCGGTTCGTCGGACGGCACGAAGATCGACTACGCGACCCAGATCAAGCCGTGGCTCGGCAACCGGGTTGCCATCGATGAGTTTCTCGACTCCGCCGGCCAGCCGCAGACGGTCGGAATCCTGCAGACCAAAGACGCCACGAAGGCTGGCGCCGCGTTGGCCAAGCTCACTAGTGCCCAAGGTGGCGCATACGTGATCAAGGGCAGCTACGCGATCATCGGTAAGTCGAAAGCAGTCGTGGACGACGCGGCGGCCCAAGCCGCGAAGTCGACCATCGACAACAACACGACCTACACCAAAGACATCGCCACCTTGCAGTCCAATCGCGTTCTTACCGTCTGGTGGGACGCCGGCGCCACGGTCAAGGCGTTGTCGGGCAAGATCACCCAGATGCTCGGGGCCGAGTCGCAGGCATTCGGGGCGTTGGGTGCGCTGGGCGCATCTCCGGCTGGTAGTTCGGCACTCGGGTCCTCGATCTCCGCGCTGGGCAAGGTTGGCCGGGTGGTGATCGGCCTGCGGTTGACCGCCAGCGCCGCCGAACTTGAAGGCCGCAACCTGGGTTCGTCGCAACCGTACGCATTGCCTATGGGCAAAGCGGTGAGCTTGCTCGGTGCTCTTCCGTCGTCCACGATCGGCGGTTTCTCCTTCGCCAATCCGAGCGTGGCCGTTAAGGAGGCGCTCACAGCTGTGAAGGCCAACAGCACCTACGGCCCTCAGCTGCAGAAGGATTTTGATGCGGTGAGCAGTGAGCTCGGCATCGCGATACCCGCCGACATCGAGAACTTGCTCGGTAGCGCGCTTTCGGCTGGCATTGACGGCATTCCGGCTAGCGGCAGCAACGCGACCCCGCCATTCACCATCATCACCACACCAACTGACCCGGCAGCTGGACTCGCCACCGCCCAGAAACTTGTCGCGCTCGCTTCCAAGAGCGGCGTCTCCATGCGGACGACGACCACCGGTGGCAACGTGGTGATCTCAAGCGGCGCTTCTACCGGCTCGGGCACGCTTGGCAACTCGCCGGCTTTCCAGTCGATGTTCAGCTCGATGCCGACGACAGCGAGCCTCGCCGGCTACGTCAATCTCACCGCCATCTGGGCAGCTGAACCTTCAGCACCGGCCGCTGTAAGGCACCTCACGGGCGTTGGTTTCGTCGACGGCAAAGACTCCACCTCGCCGCTGTTCGACCTCAAGCTCACGGTCGGCTAACTGGCATCTGTAGGTCCGCGTATCGAACGCGGACCTACAGTGCCACCGGCACCGGCGGGCAGCAGACCGGTACAGGGCTGGTCATACCGACTAACGTTGGTCTGATGAGCACTGGGCCGCACGACCTCGCTGGCTGGCTACGCGGCCAGTCTGACGACGCCCTGGCCCGGTTGCTTACCCTTCGTCCGGATCTGTTGCATCCGGTTCCGCCCGATGTGTCGGTGCTGGCCGCTCGCGCGACCGGCCGCGCTTCCGTCGAGATCGCACTCGACCGGCTCGATGTCGGCGCGCTCGACGTCCTTGACGCGATCACGGCGCTGCCGGAGCCACACGATCTCGCCTCCGCACTGGCAGCGGTGTTGGCTGCTGGCAGCGGAGTCACCGCTAGCACTGGAGTCACCGGCGGCTCGGAAATCGACCCAGCCGACGTCATCGCTGTCGTGTCGCGGTTGCGTGACGCTGCACTGATCTGGGGACCGGACGACGCGCTGCGGATGGCGTCGGCCACGCGCGAAATACTCGCGCGCGGGAATCCCTGGTCGGCGTCGTCTCCGTTGGGTCCATCGGCCGCTGTCTTGCTGGCCGAGCTGCCGGCTGGTCAGCTCGTCGCCATTCTCGATGATCTCGTCGAGCTACCGGGAGTGCTCAGTCCGCGACGCGACACCGACACGGTAGGCAAGATCGCGCATATTTTCGCCGATCCTGCCCAGCTTCGCGCCGTCCTTGCCACTGTTCCAGCCGCCGCACGCGAGGTGCTGGAGCTGCTTGCCGCTGGCCCGCCGGTTGGTCGGGTGCCCGCTGCTCGGCGCGCGGTCGCGGCTGCGGCGGCTGACACCCCGGTGCGTTGGTTGCTCGCGCATGGGTTGATCGTGGCTGTCGATGACACCACGGTGGTGTTGCCCCGCGAGGTCGCCGTCCAGCTGCGCGGTGGCCATCAGCCGCTAGCGCTGAAGCCACCTGACCTCGACATCACCGCCGTTGCTCTCTCCCATGTCGACGCGCCTGCCGCCGGTCAGGCATTCGCGGTGGTTCGGCTGGTCGAGACCCTGCTGGAGAGCTGGGGGATCGACCCACCCGGAGTATTGCGGGCCGGTGGTCTCGGCGTCCGCGATCTGCGCAGGACAGCCCGCGAACTCGACCTGGACGAGTCGATGAGCGCGTTATTGATCGAGACGGTGCATGCCGCCGGCTTGATCGGGCCGGACGTCGAGACAGCCGAAGTCTGGTTGCCGACACTGAGCTACGACCTGTGGCTGGCTCGTTCGGTTGCGCAACGCTGGGCGATTTTGGCGTCGGCGTGGCTGACGACGACCAGGGCGTCCGGCTTGATTGGGCGCAAGGAACAGGCAGCTGACGGCGGTCGCGCTGGCACCGCGCCGAACGCGCTCGGGCCAGATGCCGATCGCGCGCTCGCTCCGATCGTGCGCCGTGATCTGTTGCGACTGCTGGCCGATCTGCCACCCGGTTCGGCGCCGAGCCGTGAGTCGGTCACCGACCGCGTGCGCTGGTCGAGCCCTCGGCGCGGTGGCCAGCTTCGTGACGACCTTGTCGGCTGGACGCTGATCGAGGCGGAGCAGCTGGGCATCACTGGTCGAGGGGCATTGTCGTCATTCGGGCTGGCGATTGCCGGCCTGGTGCTCGACCCGCCTGCCGATGATGGTGAGGTCGATCAGGCAGCTAATGCTGTTGGCATCCTTGAACCGCTGTTGCCGAAGCCGCTCGATCACATCTTGTTGCAGGCCGACCTGACCGCGATCGCGCCAGGGCCGCTCGAAAGTAGTTTCGCCCGCGAACTCGCGCTCGCCGCTGATGTCGAATCGACTGGTGGAGCCACCGTCTACCGATTCAGCGAAAGCTCTATCAGACGCGCCCTAGATTCCGGCCGTAGTGCCGCTGACCTGCATGCTTTGTTCGCCAAGCGTTCGCGCACGCCAGTGCCGCAACCGTTGAGCTACCTCGTCGACGATGTCGCGCGCCGGCACGGTCGGATCAGGATCGGTGTTGCCGGTGCGTACATTCGCTGCGATGACGTGGCTGTCCTCGCCGAGTTGCTTGCTGACCGCCGGGCGCAGAGCCTGCGGCTGCACCGGTTGGCGCCGTCCGTGCTGGTGAGTCCGCTCGCGCCGGAACGGGTGGCGGAACGGATACGTGAGATGGGCTACGCTCCGGCAGCGGAAAATCCCGATGGCGCGTTGTTGCTGCGCCGTCCTGATGCTCGACGCTCATCGAACCGGCCGCATCCGGCGCGCCGACGTCCGGAGTTTGCTAGCCCGGTCCCCGCAGTGATCATGGTCGCGGTCCGAGCGATTCGTGGTGGTGATCGCGCGGTTACCGCGATTCGTCAGACGTCGACCGGTGTGCCGGCGTCTGGGGTGTTGCCAAGGTCGGCGTCCCGCGACACCATCGCGCTCTTGCAGGCGGCGCTCGAAGACGGCAGCCAGTTGTGGATCGGTTATTTGAATCAGCAAGGCCAGGCCAGCAATCGCATTGTCGAGCCGATCAGGCTCGCAGGTGGTTACCTGACCGCGTTCGATCACCGCCACGATGAGACGCGCACATTTGCCATCCATCGGATCACCGGTGTGGCTCAACTTGAAGACGCGCCGCCGACGGACGACGTCGAAGCGACCCGGTCGAGCTGAACTCGGTTGACCTGAGTTTGGCAACCGAGCTGACGTCGACCCGCGCCTGGCCTGGGACACTGGACAGATGACCGATGGCCCGCTGATCGTCCAGTCCGACAAAACCTTGCTGTTGGAGGTCGATCACGAGCTGGCCGGCGCATGTAGGCGCGCGATCGCGCCGTTTGCCGAACTCGAACGCGCGCCAGAACATGTGCATACCTACCGGGTCACTCCGCTCGGCCTGTGGAACGCGCGAGCGGCCGGCCACGACGCCGAAATGGTCGTCGACGCGCTGCTGCTCTACAGCCGCTACGCGGTGCCGCACGCCTTGCTGGTCGACGTCGCCGAGACGATGGCTCGGTACGGGCGATTGCAGCTGGCGAATGATCCCGCGCACGGTCTGATCTTGCGATCGATCGATCGCGCGGTGCTTGAAGAGGTGCTGCGGTCGCCGAAGGTGGCGCCAATGATCGGTGCCCGGATCGATGACGACACGGTGGCGGTGCATCCGAGCGAACGCGGCCACCTCAAGCAGGTGCTACTCAAGCTGGGCTGGCCGGCGGAAGACTTCGCCGGCTATGTCGACGGTGAGGCGCATTCGATCGCGTTGCGCGAAGACGGCTGGAGCTTGCGCGCCTACCAGCGAGAAGCGGCCGAGGGCTTTTGGCACGGCGGTTCCGGCGTCGTGGTGTTGCCGTGTGGTGCCGGAAAAACAATCGTTGGCGCTGCCGCGATGGCACTCGCCCAGGCCACCACGCTTATTTTGGTCACGAATACGGTGGCCGCGCGGCAGTGGCGGCACGAGTTGATGAAGCGGACGTCGCTGACAGCGGAAGAGATCGGCGAATACTCGGGTTCTCGAAAGGAAATCCGACCCGTCACGATCGCTACTTATCAGGTGATGACGACCCGCCGTAAAGGCGTTTACGCCCACCTCAATCTGTTCGATGAACATGATTGGGGCCTCATTATTTATGACGAGGTTCATTTGCTGCCGGCGCCGATTTTCCGATTTACCGCCGATATTCAATCGCGACGCCGGCTCGGGTTGACCGCGACACTGGTGCGTGAAGATGGCCGCGAGGGCGATGTTTTCAGCCTGATCGGGCCCAAACGTTATGACGCGCCGTGGAAAGACATCGAAGCCCAGGGCTATATCGCGCCGGCAGATTGTGTCGAGGTGCGGGTTACTTTGACCGAGCACGAAAGGCTGTTGTACGCGACCGCGGAGCCCGAAGAGCGCTACCGGCTCGCGGCCACCACCGATACCAAGAGCAAGGTGATCGAAGCACTCGCGGCTCGTCATGTAGACGATCAATTGCTGGTTATTGGCCAATATCTCGACCAGCTTCAGGATCTCGGCGAGAGGCTTGGCGCGCCGGTGATTACCGGCGAAGTGCCGGTTAAAGAGCGCGAACGACTCTACGACGCTTTTCGCAATGGTGAGATCACCACGCTAGTCGTGTCGAAGGTCGCCAACTTCTCAGTCGATTTACCCGAGGCAGCTGTCGCTATTCAGGTATCGGGATCATTCGGCTCGCGGCAAGAAGAAGCACAGCGGCTTGGTCGATTACTTCGGCCCAAACATGACGGCCGGACGGCGCGTTTTTATGCCGTCGTCGCTCGTGACACTCTCGATCAAGATTACGCGGCGCACCGGCAGCGCTTTCTTGCCGAGCAAGGCTATGCCTACCGAATTGCGGACGCCGACGACGTGCTTGCCGGCGAAGAAATCTGAGAGCGCCTCGCTGATTCTGGCGGCTACGGGAATTGCTGCCCTGTGGACAACCTCAGCGGCGGACGTGCTCATCGGCCTAATCTCGTGCTCGGTCGAGCTGTGCGGCAGGCACCGGCTCAGCAACGAAAGGTTCCGAGCATGAGTGGGATCAAGGTCACGCCAGAGCAGCTAGCCAGTTTGTCGTCCCGGGTGAGCACCGGTTCGGCGTCCATCGAAAGTGAGCTGCGTTCGCTTGCTACGACGCTAGCGCCGCTCGGTAGCGATTGGGCCGGCGTTGCGCAGCAACGGTTTCAGGCACTGTGGAATGAATGGCAGAAGTCGGCCGAGGGTCTGCATAACGCGCTGAGCGGTGTTAGCCAACTGCTTAGTCAGGCTGGCACAAGTTACGCCGAGGCAGAGCGCCAGATCGCTTCAAGCTTCGGCGCTTAGTAATTCTCGCGCGGCAGCTATCTAGCGTAGCTACACTGGCCGGGCGGCGTTGAAGAGCCTGACGAACTCGGAGTCGCACGGGTTGGTCACCCGATCCCGCGACCATGGAAGAGGCTGATCCCTCACGGATCAGTGAAGGTGTGGTGGCACCGCGAGCCCCCGATCGCCCACACCTCCCGGGAGTACCGACCCAGGAGGTGTGGAATCGATGCAGCGAACCCTGTGTGCGGCTTTGGGCAGTCGACAAGATAAGCGGATATTCATCGAGGGCTGGATTCACCGACGACGCCGACTTGCCGCAGTTACTTTTCTCATCGTTCGTGACCGCAGTGGGCTTGCGCAGGTTGTCGTATCAGACCCGGCGACCCGCCAGCAGCTAGACGGCCTTGGTGAAGAAACCGTTGTGCGGGTGGAAGGCACTGTCAGTGCCAACGCCCACGCCCCCGGCGGCATCGAGCTGACGGCGCCCATTGTTACTGAACTCAGCGCGCCGGCTGTTACCCCTCCGGTCGAGCTGTGGCGGCCAACGTTGAACGCAGCGTTGCCAACTTTGCTAGACAATGCAGCGGTTGCTTGGAGGCATCCGGCTCAACAAGCTGTCTGGCGGTTAGCTGCCGCCTCAATGCAGGGCTTTCGTGGTGTGTTAGACGCGCGGGATTTCACCGAGATACAGACGCCCAAGCTGGTAGGTGCTTCGACCGAGTCCGGGGCGAATGTTTTCAGTGTGGATTATTTCGGCCAGAAGGCGTATCTGGCGCAGTCTCCTCAGTTTTATAAGCAGATGATGGTGGGGGTCTTCGAGCGGGTATATGAGGTCGGGCCAGTCTTTCGAGCCGAGCCGCATGACACAGCGCGACATCTGGCCGAATACATTTCCCTCGACGTCGAGGTCGGATTTATCCGTGACCATCGCGACGTGATGGCTATTCTGCGCGACGTCCTGGCTGGCATGGTGGAGGCCATCAAGGTGAACGCGGCCGACGCTGTTGAATTAGCCGGCGCGCGGCTACCCGAGGTGCCAGCGGAGTTCCCGGTTATCCATTTCCAGGAAGCCTTGCGCATTGTCGGCGCCGACCCAGATGAACCGGACCTTGCCCCCGAGCACGAACGGCTGCTGGGCCATTGGGCTCGCGAGAAATACGGGTCAGATTTCCTTGCTGTTGAGGGCTATCCGGCAACCAAGCGCCCGTTCTATACCCACCCTCAACCCGATGACCCGCGGTGGACCAACTCCTTCGACCTGCTCTTTCGCGGTGTCGAGCTCGTTACTGGTGGTCAACGTTTACACAACTACGCCGACTATCAGGTGGCGCTGGCGAATCGAGGAGAAAGCACCGACGCTTACGAGTCTTACCTGCGAACATTTCGGCATGGCATGCCGCCGCATGGTGGTTTCGCCATCGGCCTCGAACGGTGGACAGCTCGCCTGGTCGAGGCCGACAACATTCGACGGGTGACTCTTTTCCCGCGAGATCTGCATCGGATCTCGCCCTGAAAGCGCACCCCTGAAAGCACGCCCTGAAAAGGCTAGCTGGCCGCTCGTTGCGGGAGTGATCTCGATGAGCCATCGGCAGCTTTGTCGGCCGTATCTCCGATAAGGAATTTCGCCGCGATGTCACCGGGTACCGGCTTGGAATAGAGGTAGCCCTGGCCGTAGCCGCAGCCGAGCGCTTCGACGCGGTCGCGCTGGTCGATGGTTTCGATGCCTTCGGCGATCACGTCGACGCCGAGGTTTCTGGCCATCATGGCGATGGTGCGAATGAGTTCGGTGCTACGCGGTTCGACGCCAAGGCCCCAAACGAAGGAGCGGTCGACTTTCAATGCCTCGATGGGGAAGCGGTGTAACGCTTGCAGCGAAGAGTAGCCGGTACCGAAGTCGTCGATATGCAACGCGAATCCGCTGTCGTGGAGTTCGGCGAGCATTCGTTCGGCCAGGTCGGCATTGTCCATCACGACGGTCTCGGTAATCTCGAGCACGATGTCGCGTGGCTCCAAGTTCGCATCCCTGAGGTAACTCTGCAGGTCTTTGAGAAGCCCGCCGTGCCAAAACTGCCGATTGGAGAAGTTGACGCTGATCCGCAGACCTTCGGCAAGGCCGGCGGTGCGCCACTGGGCCAGCTGGCGACACGATTCAGCCATGATCCAGCGGCCCATCGGTACGATCAAGCCGGTTTCTTCAGCAATGGAAAGGAATTTATCCGGCCCGAGTAAACCCCGCGTCGGGTGTTCCCAGCGCACCAGCGCCTCGAATCCGGCGGCTTTACTGGTATTGATGGCGACTATCGGTTGATAGTGCAGCCGGAGCTGATCGGCGTCCACGGCCTGGCGTAGCTCGGTTTCGATCTGTAGCCGGTTAACCGCGCGAGTATGCATACTGGCGTCGAAGGTCGCATGGGTCCCTTTACCATCGTTCTTCGCTCGATACATAGCGGTGTCGGCGTCGCGGAGCACGTCTTCGGCGATTTGATGGGTAGCGCTACTCGTAGCAATGCCGATGCTGGCAGTTACCACGATTTCGTGTCCGTTTACCAAGAAAGGCAGTGCGAGTCGTTCCTGTAGCCGTTTAGCGACAGCGGCCGAATTGGACGTGGCGCCCACGTCGTCAAGCAGGATCGCGAACTCGTCACCACCGAACCGCGCAGCGGTATCTGATGGGCGAAGATCGGTCGAGATACGTTCGGCCACAATCGAAAGCAGCGCGTCGCCGAGGAGATGACCGAGGCTGTCGTTGACGAGTTTGAAATCGTCGATATCGAGGAACAAGACGGCGAATTTGTATCCCTCCTCGCGTTGCGCGCGGCCAATGGCGAGACGAAGTCGATCGATGAATAGCGTGCGGTTTGGTAATGCGGTCAGGCTGTCATAGAGCGCATCGTGGCGTAGCTGTTCCTCAAGGCGTCGTCGATCGTGCACATCGGTGAGCGATCCGACCATCCGGACTGGATCGCCGTTAGCTCCGCGAACCGCAATGGCGCGGCACAGTACCCATCGGTAGGTGCCGTCGCGGCGGCGGATTCGGTGCTCGATTTCGAGGTCTTTGTCGCGCCGAAGTACGTGTGATTCGATCGCGGCACGCAGGTTGGCCAGATCGTCGGGGTGCACGCGGCCGAACCACTCTTCGGTGCTGTTGCCCACGCTGTCGTCGGAGCAGTCGAGCATCGCTTTCCAGCGTGGGGAGTAGTAGACCGTGTTGCGGACGACGTCCCAGTCCCAGAGCCCACCACTGGCGGCCTCGGTAGCGAGTGCGTAGCGCTCACCGCTGGCTTTGACGTCTTCGACGAGCGCTTGTTCCCGCGCGTAGGCACGTTCGAGAGAGGCAACGCCGGCCTGGTGTTCGAGCGCGACGGAAAGCAACGTCGCCCACTGGTTGATGCCTTCGCGGCCAGAAGCGACCTTGCGCTCGACCGGTCCGACCGCGCCGAGCAGGCCCCAGTCGGTCGAGTTCAGTCTGACCGGCAACAACATGATGATCTCGCCGGGATGGTCGTCGGTGAGGGCGAGTAGCTCTTCGGACGGGAAGGCCGACGCGCGGATGGAATCCACGGTGGACCTAGCGGTCGTATCCTGATCCGCTAGGTCACGCTCGAATTTTCCGACTACATGAATAATCGGGTCTCCGGCAAGTGCGGTGCCGCTGCTCTCTGGCCAGAGAGCTAGATGCGCACCTCGGACAGCGGTTCTCTTCAGCCATCGCAGCGAGCGGGGGTCTTCCTTGTCGCTACGCAGCAGGTCAACAGCCACGTCATATTGAGAGGACAATGCCCCTTGAAGGTAGTTGGTCTCCCCGAACTGATCATGTGATCGAGCCTCGGTGAGGCCGAGCATCACACTAACTTCGCGCGCGGCGAGCCGCGCGACGGTCGCCGGTGTTGCCTTTGTATGCGAGGCCAACAGTTCGAGTATGTGCTGATGAACCGCTTGGATGACACCTTGAACAGTGTCGCCACGAGGGTCGCTTTCGTACAAGGCCGCTGCGGTTGCGCTGATTAAGCCGTTCGGAACTGACGAAGCGTCGGCAATGGCTTCTTCCATCGAGGACGCGATGATCGAAGCGGCACTCGCGACTGTTTCGGCACGGGAGGCGAGGTCGCCGTTATGGCGCAAGGTGTGGCTTAGTCGTTGCGACAAGTTGTGCTGCCGAACCTCAGCCGTGTTAGAGATAGCCGACGCGGGGAGAGTTTCGGTTACGGTTTCTGTGCAGCCGCATGATCCACGGATGACGAAGGATGTCGGAACTTCGTAGCGTCCAGGGGCGACCCGTTTGCCGGCGAGCTGATCGAGCAATAATGTCGCGGCAAGTCGTCCGAGAGCGCCGAAGTCTTGCCGCACGCTGGACAGTCGGGGAGTGCTGTACGCGGCGCCTTCGATATCGTCGAACCCGACGACGGCCTGGTCTCGGGGTAGTGACAAACCGGCTTCGGTGAGCACCTGAATGATGCCGATGGCGTGTTCGTCGTCACCGCCCACGATGGCGGTCGAGCGCATACCTTCCGCGAGCATCTGCCGGCCGACTGCCCGGCCTTGTTCCAAGTCGAGCGAATCGGCTTCGGTATTGCTGGGTGTGGAGTAGAGCAACGTCGGATCAGGCTCGATGCCGGCCTCCGTCAGTGCCTCGACGTAGGCCTCATAGCGCTCACGAAAGTCATCCTGGTCGAGCATTCCGGCGAATGCGATGCGCCGATGGCCGTGCCAGATCAGGTGCCGGACAGCGTCGCGCATGCCGCTACGGTTGTCGGGTTGGACGATCGGGCAGCTGGCGCCGGCCAGCTCGCTACTGATCAGCACAAGTGGTCGACCGCTCGCGAGGACGACGTCTCGGTACGTTGAGGTCACTGCCTCGTTGAGCAGGATGCAACCTGAGAGTTGTTCCCAGCCGGCATAGTGGTGCTGCAGTGCCTCGAAGGAGGCAGGGTCGGTGATCTGATCGGTTTGGATCGCAAGTAGCCGGACGCCGGCCTCGGCCGCTGCCTGCGAGATGCCATAGATCAGGCCGCCGTAGTAAAACCCACCCACGAAGGGCGAAAGCACGCCTATCGTAGGCCGAGTGGACACTCGCTACTCCTCGTGAATCAATGCTGGCTGGCCTTCGGGCCGTCAGTCGCTCTGTGTTCTATCGGTTGATATGTGAGTCGCCTGAGCGATCGGGGCACTCGCGCTTGGCCGTGGCGTCTTCTGGCGTCTTCAGCTCGCTCGCCGTTCGGGAGAACCCTCGAAGGAGTGCGGCGCGCGGCACGGTACTCTTAAGCCTGCCTTGCTCGGACGCCGATCAGCTCGCGTTGATCACTCAGTGTCCGGTCCAAGCGCTCGTAGCTCAACGGATAGAGCATCTGACTACGGATCAGAAGGTTGGGGGTTCGAGTCCCTCCGAGCGCACCATGTGAGATCAGCGGGTTTGCCTCCAGGCAGGCCCGCTGAGTCATTCCCAGCGTCCTGTCTCCGTCTCAACTCTGATACTTCAAGTTTGGTAATAATCTGAAGTAATCTAGAAGTTGGGCTGCTCTGCAAGTCCTAGATCCGCTTGAACGTGGAGTTCGCCGGATCCTCAAGAGCGCCATCCACGCTTCGGGCATGTTCACAACGAGTGCGTCTATATGACCGAGCGCGGCTACCGGTCGCGTCCTCACCCCACGGCTGCTCGGCATCGTAGGCAGCCCAGGAGTGGAGAACTGGACTTGTCCAAGCGAGCCGGTTTTCACGCGAAGGTTCCTCTCTCCCGGCTTGCGACAATGCACACGAGTCGAACGTACCGTCGCGGAACGGCGTGATTCGGATGCCATGTCAGCCGCGAGTCGATAACGCGGTTACGAGGAAGAACGCGGGGATTGAATTAGTGACACTCGCTTATCGCTGATTCTGTCGAGTCTGTTGGCTATAGCGGCTGCCCGGGTGGTAATTGGATCAGTCGTGCCCAAACTGTTACTTATCATTGGTGCTGATACCTCGTGTTCGCCCAGCACCGTCGGCTTTGCGGTTGGAGTGTTGGCGTCAGGCATCGCTTATGGGTGGATTTGTTCCGCATCGAAAATGCTATTGCGGATATTCCGTGGCCTACAAGCCTAATCAGGATCGATATGTAGGTAGGCCGGTAGTTCGTAAAGTTTCCTACAAACCAGCGGTCGGCTTTGAATGTCGCTATCGATATATGGCGCGGTGGTTTTCTCTAGAGATTTACTTCTCTCAGGGGTATCGTACGTGCTCGTTTGGCGAGTTTAGTTCTGCTAATCTGCGCTACCAAGTCGCCACCATTGCGGTAGGTCAGCGAATTTATCCGAGTTGGCAACGGAGAAGGATCCCGTTCGCTACGTTTAGTGCAGGCCGGCCGGTGACTGCGCCATTCGGGTCTACAGCAGTGACTTTCTCGGCCTGTCGAACAGTGTTGGTAGGGCTGGACGATATGCGTCGAAAGCCTATAAGGAGGTGCGGCGTGTCCAGTGCGCACAGTCATCGAGTGCCGCGAGCCCATGACGTGCCCAGCGTGCGCAGGAGTCATCGCACCCCATCGGCTGGAATGAATTCGCAAGTATTGCTGGGTTTGATCGGGGTAGGTGCCATTGCGGTATTAGCGTTGTGGTGGCGAGATCCTCCCGCGATTACTGGCTTCGGTGACTGGTTGACCAATGCTGGCCGCGTTACCGGTTTGTTGGCTGGTTACGTGATTGCGATCTTGTTGTTATTAATGGCCCGGGTGCCGGCGATCGAACGTGGTGTCGGTGCCGACCGGTTGGCGCGCTGGCACAGTATGGGTGGCCGTTACGCGGTTTCGTTGTCCCTCGCTCATGCGCTCTTGGTTATCTGGGGATACTCAGTTATTGCGCATGAGTCAGTGGCTCCGCAGACCTGGCAGTTACTCACTCGCTACCCGGATGTGTTGATGGCCACCGTCGCGTTGGGTTTACTGGTGATGATCGGCGTCGTCTCGGCCCGTGCCGCGCGAAAGCGATTGCGTTATGAAACGTGGTATTTCCTACACTTCTATACCTACCTGGCGATCGGCCTCTCCTTCGCGCATGTTTTAGTCGGCCCTGACTTCGCCGCTGACCCCCCCGCTCGCTTCGGCTGGAGCGCGTTATATGGCAGTGTCGGTGCGCTTTTGTTGTGGTACCGCTTTGTGGTTCCGGTGCGGGCCGCGTTGCGGCACCGGTTGGTCGTTGACGCGGTGATTCCGGAAGGCCCAGGGGTTCATTCGATCCACGTCAGAGGCCGTCATCTACTCGAACTCGGTGCCGAGCCCGGGCAGTTCTTCCGATGGCGTTTCCTCACTCGTGATGGTTGGTGGCAGTCGCATCCGTATTCGCTGTCCGCGCCGGCGACCGATTCATTGATGCGTTTCACGGTCAAAGGCTTGGGGGATCATTCTGGAGAGCTTCAGCATGTGCGGAAGGGAACAAAGATCTTCGCGGAAGGCCCCTACGGGGCGTTGACGGCTGCTCGGCGTGCTAAGCCGAAGGTTCTTCTGCTCGCCGGGGGGATCGGTGTTACACCGCTGCGTTCGTTGTTTGAGCGGATGCCCGCCGCGGCTGGTGATCTGACGTTGTTGTATCGGGCGAATAGCGAGCTTGATGTGATCTTCCGCACCGAACTTCAGGCGATATCGGCTCGGCGGGGAGCGCGGGTGATTTATCTGATCGGGCCACATGCGGGAGAGAATGATCCACTACCCGGACGGCGCCTTGCCGGCATTCTGCCTGATATTTGTGACCATGATGTCTACGTGTGTGGGCCGCCACGGATGATGGACGCCGCACAGGCAGCTTTGCGTCGTGTTGGAGTGCCGAACCGCCAGGTCCACACTGAATCATTCGAGTTCTAGAAGTTCGAGTCTAGAAGTTCAAGTTCTGGGAAGTTTGAGCTTAAGAAAGGACGAGTTGTGCAGCGAGTAATAACAGCTTTTATCGCGACCGTAGCAGGGTTGGTATTGCTGCTCAGCTTCAAGACTGGCGCGCCAAAATCGCCCGTTCAGTCGGTCGCGTTAGTAGGCAGCAGTCCAGACGCGATAGTTGGTAGCAGTCCGGTGGCGGTAGTCAGTAGCAGTCCTCACGCGGTAGCAAGTAGCGGCCCTGGCGCGGTAGCCAGTAGTAGCCAGCGCGCGGTGCAGGCTCCGCATGTATCGTCGGTGAGTTCGTCACTTCTGCCGAGCCCGTCACCTTCGGCGAGCCCAGTACCCTCGACGAGCTCGTCAGCTCAGATTAGCCCGTCCGCTCAGGTAAGCTCGTCAGCTCAGCAGAATTCGCCGTCCGAAAAGACCCTGACAGGTCCGGCTGTGAGCGTTGGTGAAGGCGGTCAGGTTTTCGGCTCCGTGCAAGTGCGGTTGACGGTGTTCAATAACATGGTGACCTCTATTACTGAATTGCAGTACCCGAAAAGTAATGCTTATTCCGCGCAGATTAGTGATTTCGCGATTCCGATGTTGCGCAGCGAAACGTTGACTACCCAAGGCGTGGGGGTCGACGTGGTCTCCGGGGCTACCTATACCAGTGCGGCCTACGCGAAGTCGGTGCAAGCTGCACTCGACAGTGCGAAGTCGTGACGGCGGTTCTGCGGCACGTCGAGCAGGTCATGGGTACGGTCGTCAGCTTCGACGTCCGGCCCGATGGCGGCACCGGTACAGATCTGACCGAAGCAATCGCCGAGGCTGTGCGTTGGTTACACCGGGTAGACGCCGTCTACAGCACCTACCGGCCGGGTAGTCAGATCGAGCGATTAGCTCGCGCCGAGATCGGGCTTGCTGACTGTGACCCGGATGTTGCCGAGATCTTTGCTCTCTGTGAAGAAATTAGTGCCGAGACGGGTGGCTATTTCAGTGCGCGATTTCGCGGCCGGCTTGATCCGACCGGAGTCGTGAAAGGGTGGGCAGTCCAACGCGCGAGTGAGATTTTGTCAGCCGCTGGTTCAACCGCGCACAGTGTGAACGGCGGTGGCGACGTCCAAACAGTGGGTGAACCCGAGCGCGGCCGGCCGTGGCGGGTCGGTATTGCTCATCCCTTGCATCGCTCGGCGATCGCGAGTGTGGCGGAGGTGCGTGGGCTCGCGGTGGCGACGTCAGGATCAGCCGAACGAGGCGCGCATGTGATTGATCCGTTTACTGGTCGTGCCGCTGTTGAGTTGGCCAGTGTGACGGTTGTCGGCTCCGAGTTGACTCGCGTCGATGCCTATGCCACGGCCGCCTTCGCAATGGGGCACCGGTCACGAGATTGGCTGGAGAAGCTTGACGGATATGAGGGTTTGGGGATCTCACCAGACGGCAGAGGGTGGGCGACTTCGGGTTATCCAGGCAGCACTCACCCCTGAGTCGGTGTGTGCTGCCGGCCATGGGCGCGGCTTCGGGGCAGACTGGAGTGCCAAACCCGAGGAGATTCAATGACGGACGACGAAGCCGGCCCTGCTTCGGGTGTGCCTGATGCCGACGTCGTTAAAGGTGGATCGTGAACCGCTACGACGTGGATGTTCTGGCGGCCGGACATAAGGCGCGGGTTGAGGTTCCGGTGGTTGAAGCGGTGCCCGGATTGGTCGTCGAAGATCGTGCCGGTGAGTTTTGCGGCGCTGTCGTCGAGTGCGAGAAAGATGTCGTCCGGCTGGAGGATCGCTTCGGCAAAGTTCGCGTCTTTCCCTTGCGCCCCGCCGGGTTTTTATTGGACGGTGCTGCCGTCACGCTGGTACGACCGCGCCTTGGGCGCGAAGCGAAAGCGGTACAAACAAGGACGCCGTCCGGCTCGATCGTGGTTCGCGACGCGGTGGCCCGAGTGGCTCGTGAGAGTCGTATCTACGTCGAAGGTCGCCACGACGCCGAGCTGGTTGAGAAGGTATGGGGAGACGACCTTCGAGTCGAAGGTGTCGTCGTCGAATATCTCGGGGGCATCGATGACCTCGCCGACATCGTGAGGTCGTTTCGGCCGGCCAAGAATAGGCGGCTCGGGGTGCTGGTCGATCATTTGGTGCCCGGCTCGAAAGAATCTCGCATCGCGGCTAATATTTCGTCGCCGCATGTGCTGATCGTCGGGCACCCGTACATCGACGTTTGGCAGGCGGTGGCACCACGAGCGCTTGGCATCGATGTGTGGCCTACTATCGCGCCCGGCACATCGTGGAAAGCCGGTATCTGCCAGGAATTTGGCTGGCCACATGCCACCCAGGCTGATATTGCCCGCGCGTGGCAACGAATACTCGGCCAGGTTTCGACCTACGCTGACCTCGAACCGGCGCTGCTCGGCAAGGTCGAGGAACTCATCGACTTCGTGACCGAGCCCACGTCGTAGTCTTTACAGCCAGTCTTTGCGGCGAAATATGACGTACAGAGTGCCTGAGGCGAACACGATCAGCAGGCTTGACGTGATGAATCCGGCGGTGTGGGAGAAACCCGGGAAGGGCACGTTCTGCCCATAAAAGCCGGTGACCGCGGTCGGCACCGCGATTACTGCGGCCCAGCTGGTTACCTTTTTCATGATGAGGTTCATTCTGTTGCCCTGGATCGTCAGGTTCGTCTCCAGGATCGTGCTCACCAGGTCGCGCAGCGATTCTGTCCACTCGGTCGCGCGCAACACGTGGTCGTAGACATCTTGGTAATACGGCATCAGCTCTTCGCTGACGATGTGCAGATCGCGCCGCATCAAACCGTTGACGACCTCCCGCATCGGCAGCACGAATCGCCTGAGCAGCACGAGATTCTTACGCAGCTCAAAGGAACGTCGCTGTACCGCGGCGATATGGCTGCCGCTTTCGTCGAAGAGCTGATCCTCAAGCGCATCGATTTGCTCGTCGAGATCTTGGACGGCGTCGAAGTGCCCGTCGACGAGGTAATCGAGGACGCCGTAGAGCAGAAAGCCGACGCCGTTCTTGGCGAGGTCAGGCAAGTTGTCCCAGCGGGCGACGATCGCGTCGATATCGAAAGAGCTGGTTTTACGTACCGTGATCAAAGCATTCTTCGTGACGAACATGCCTATCTCGGCAGTAGTGATTTCGGCCGTCGCCACATCGAATGAAACACCGTAGGCATTGATATACAAATGGCTCGCGTAAAAGTCGAGCTTCGGTCTTTGTCGTTCGTGCTGGGCATCTTCGACCGCGAGTGTATGTAGCCCGAACTCTTCTTCTATGGGCTCTAAACCCTCACCGTCGGTGGCGCATAAATCGAGCCACAACGTCACATTGGGATCATCGAGATGATCAGAGATGTCAGCGACCGGGAAGTTCTCTTTTTCCAGGACACCGTGCCGGTAGAGCCGGGTGCGTGCCACCTGCTACCTCGGGTTGCTGACGTCGGTGCGCTGAGCTCGCTGGGGCTGCGGGCGCCGAGCGTGTTCGTCGCGTGTCGCGAGGTATTTGGTCATCTTCCGTTCCATAACGAAGGACAGAAACGGCACCAATCCCGCCGCCGCCATCAAAATGAGTTGGTACCACTTGAGCCGGTAGTGGAAGAGTAGTTCGAGGCAGATGATCAGGTAAACGACGTACAAGACTCCGTGTACGGCACCGAAGTCTTCAGCGATGTAAGGAAAGTTGAACCCGTACCGCAGCGGAACGCCGATGAAGACGAGAATGATGAGACAGGTTCCGACGAGGTAGGCCATGAACCGATAGCGGCCGAGTGGGGTCCGGAAGATAGCTGGCACGTCGGGTGAAGTCTCCTCTTTAGCGGGTGCGCCCAGAGCGCTTGTTGAGCTTGTCGAGGTACTTGTTGTACTCGAGCATCTCGTCGTCGGTCTCATCTTTTTCGCTGGTCTCGGCCAGACTGGCAAATTGCTGATCGATCAAGTCCGACGATGACGTACTGACCGGCGCCCAATCGTCGTCAACCAGTGTTGGTGTCGGCGTCGCGGCGACGCGATCGGCCTCACCGGGAGCAGGCCGGCCGTAGGTGTCATCGCGCAGCAGTCGCCACCAGCCATAGAGCACGACAAGACCGAGCGCCCACCACTGGAACGCATACAACAGATTCTGCAGACCGCCACGTTGTGATTGAGTGACGTCCCATTGCCATCGACCGAGTAACACCATCGCGATAGCGAGGACGATCGTGAGCAGGTGGCGTGGATACCACCGCAGTCGAAACGCTGTCCTCAGCACGTCTTCAACGGTACTCGGCGCGGCACTTGCCGCTCAGTGCGGCATCAACCCGACTGCCCTGCGGCACCAATCCCACTCTGCCCCGCCGGTGGGGCAGAGCAAAGCGGCCCGGCAAGGCAGCTCCCGCGGATGGAAATGGGCTCAGCTTTCGGTGACCTGACCGCGTTCGACTCGAATCGTCCGGTTGATCGGCACTTTCTCCAACAGACGCCGATCGTGGCTGACTAACAGCACGGTGCCGGTGTAGCCGACGAGAGCAGCTTCAAGCTGCTCGACACTGGCCAGGTCGAGATGGTTGGTGGGTTCGTCGAGTACCAGGCAATTGGTTCGCCGGGCCATCAGTAACGCTAGCCCAGCTCGGGTGCGTTCGCCTGGCGAGAGCGAGTGCGCCGGCCGGTCGACATGATGGGCCCGCAAGTCGAATTTGGCCAACAAAGTCCGAGCTTCTTCAGGCAGTAAGTCAGCGCCCAGGCTCACGATGTCGGCGACCGTCACCTCGCCGTTGAATTCCCGTCGCACCTGATCGAGTTCGCCGACGACGACGGCCGACCCTAGGTTCGCGCTGCCTTCGGCTAGTGGCAGTTGCCCGAGCAAGGCGCGCAGCAGAGTGGTTTTGCCGCCACCGTTGGGTCCGAGAATGGCGAGTCTGTCGGCCCATCGCACGTTGAGTTCGATCGGGCCAAGGGTGAAATCCCCGAGCCGGACGACGGCTCGGCTCATAGTGGCGACCATGTCACCAGATCGCGGCGCTTCAGGGAGTTCCAGTCTCAGCTGCCACACCTTGCGCGGTTCGACGATTGCTTCGGCGTCCAGTCGGCTCAGCCTGGTCTCCAGCGAGCGGATTTTCCCTGCCGCGGAGGTAGCCCCTTCGATGCGTGCGCCTTTCGCGTTGCGGTCGTTATCGGGTGCCTTGCGTCTGGCTCGCAGCGCGCCGCGCACCGACATTTCGCGCGCGGCCTGCATCCGGTCACGCAGTTCGTCGTGCTTGTCGGCGAACGCTTCGTAATCGTCGCGAGCATGTTGACGGGCTATCTCGCCTTCAGCGAGGTAAGACTCCCAACCGCCGGCGAATAGCCTTGATTGCCGGTTGTGCGGATCGATCTCGAAGACGTCGGTGATGACCCGAGTCAAGAACTCGCGATCGTGACTCACCAGCGCGAGGCCACCGCGCCGTCCGAGTACGAACCGTTCGAGTTGTTCGAGGCCGTCGAGGTCGAGATCATTCGTCGGTTCGTCGAGCAGCAGCACGTCGTAGCGACTGAGTAGGACGGCGGCGAGCGAACCTCGGGCCATCTGGCCGCCGGAAAGTCCGGCGGTTTCGACACCGAGCGCGGTGTGGTCGAGGCCAAGATTGGCGACGACGTCTTTTGCTCTGGCCTCGAAGTCAGCTCCGCCGAGATCTAGCCAGGTCTGCAATGCCATGTCGTAGTCGTCGGCCGCAGTTGCTCCGATATTTTCACTGCCGAGCGCTTCGGCGGCGGCCTGCATCGCGGCCTCGGCGGGCTCGACACCGGTGCGGCGGCCGAGGTAGCCGAGCAGCGTTTCGCCCGGACGCCGGTCGGGCTCTTGCGGCAACAATCCGACCGATCCGGTCGCGGTGACGGTGCCGGCGTCCGGTTTCAACTGGCTGGCGATGACTCGCAGCAGCGTCGATTTACCCGCGCCGTTCGGGCCAACCAGCCCGAGTCGTTGACCCGGCGAGATCGTCAGATCGATTCCGTGCAGAACCTGCGTTGCCCCGAATGCCACCTGGACGCCGCGAACCACCACCGTAGACACCTGCCTGATCCTAATGAGACCAGCGTGAACGGTGTGGCAGGTTCAGCTGCGGGTCAGGGCGTCGGACTGTCGTCTCCGGCGAGCAATCGGTAGAGCGAGCGCCGAGTTTCACTCAGGATCTGCCTGGCTCGTGCCAGTTGCTCTTCGTTTCCGGCATGCGCGACCTGCATAATCGCGGCTCGGACCTGGTCGTCGAGGTCGGCAAGGTCGCGGACGCCGGCCGGTAGGTCGTTCCTGACTGAATGCCACGGCGTCCCGAATTGCTCGCGATTGGTTTCCAGATAGTCGCGGCCGGGCGTGGTGAGTTCCCAGACCTTGTGTCCTTCTTCGCCGATCGCGTTGATCAGGCCTTCGTCCTCGAGTTGCTGGAGCGCCGGATACACAGCGCCGGGGCTGGGCTTCCAGCCGCCTTCGCTGCGATTCGCGAGTTCTTGGATGAGCTGGTAACCGTTTCGTGGGATCTCACCGAGCAGGATGAGCGCGGCGGCTCGCACGTCACCGCGCCGCGCCCGACCGCCGCCACGTCGTGGCCGCCCGAACGGCCCGAATGGCCCGAACGACCCGAACTGGCCGGGCCGGCCCAGGCCAGGTACGTCGAAACCGTCGGCACTCTGTTCCGACAAGGGGTATCTCCTCTTCAATCTCGATGCCGGTAGCAACCTCGATGTCGGTAGCGACGCGCTGCGCTACGGGCACCACCGCGGTTTAGCTCGGGTGGGCGGGTAGCCGAACGACCTGGACGAAGAACTCGTCGATCTGCTGGACAGCGCGGATGAACTGATCGAAATCGACGGGCTTAGTGACATAAGCATTGGCGTGGAGTTGATAGCTACGCAGGACGTCTTCTTCGGCGTCGGAGGTGGTCAACACGACCACCGGGATCAGCGCGAGGTCGGGGTCTGCTTTGACGATGCTGAGCACTTCGCGGCCATCGACGCGCGGCAGGTTGAGGTCGAGCAAGATGAGGTCGGGTCGGACGGCGTTGGTATGTGGCGGCTCACGACGAAGGAAAGCCAACGCCTCGACACCGTCGGAGACGACGTGCAGCCCGTTACCGACCTTGTGGTGGGCAAACGCTTCGCGGGTAAGCGTGACGTCGCCGGGGTCGTCTTCGACTAACAGAATCTCGATGGGCCTGCCGTTTTCTCTCATGCGGAAACCGATTTCCTTTCGACCGGAAGAGTGAAGCAGAACCGGGTTCCACCGGTGTATTCAGTGTCAAGCCATATTTGACCGTTGTGGTATTCGATGATTTTCTTGCATAGGGCTAGTCCGATACCAGTACCTGGATAAGCATCCTTGGCATGCAGACGCTGGAAGATAATAAAGATTTTCTCGGCATATTGCGGTTCGATGCCGATGCCGTTATCGGTGCAGGCGAGAGTCCAGAATTCGTCGTCTTGTTCACACGAGATATGCACGTCCGGCGCATTCGTACCGCGGAACTTAATGGCATTGCCGATCAGATTGAAAAGCAGCTGGTTCAACAGGCTCGCGTCGCCCACGATCTGTGGCAACGGATCTGAGGTCACGATCGCGCCAGTCTCTTCGATCAGCGTTGAGAGGTCGTCGATGGCTTGCTCATATGAACCGGTAAGGGGGACAGACTCAAATCCTGTGCTGGTGCGCCCAGTACGAGAAAAGCTGAGCAGATCACTGATCAAGGCCTGCATGCGTTTGGCGCCGTCGACGGCGTAGCCGATAAACGTGCGGGCGCGATCGTCGAGTTGGTCGGCATAGCGCTGCTCAAGGAGCTGGCAGAAACTGGCGACCTTTCGCAACGGTTCTTGCAGGTCATGTGAGGCGACATAAGCGAACTGCTCCAACTCCGCGTTGGACAGCAGTAATGCGTGTGCCTGTTCGTCGATACGTTCGCGAGCATGCTCGGCCAAGATTTGGGCGTCACGGGCAGTGCCAATCAAGATGTCGAGTTCGCGTCGCATCTTTTCGACGTCGTCTCCGAGAGCGGTGATTTCGCGGGGTCCGGCGAACACGATCGCGTGGCTGGTATCGCCAGCGGCGACCATGCGAGTTTCCGCGCCGAGTCGCTCCAGTGGCACCGAGACCCATCGGCGGACCCCGATGACGATGACACTTCCGACGATAACGGCGAGTCCAACCGCAGTAATGATCCAAGCCCATCGGGTGGATAACGCCGACCGCAGCTCGTGCCGTGCTTGCGCTCGTGATGCCGCGAGGCCGGTTTGGAGAGTAGCCAGGCGTGCCCGGACTATGTCGAAGTGCGTTTTCCCGTTTGCGCTCATCGCGTTGGAGATGGACTCACCGGCTGACAAGGCTTGCAATGACGGCAGTACGTAGGACTGTCGCCAGGCGCTGTACGCGGATTCGAGGGCGCGCAAGTTACCCAGCAGTTGCGGTTGGCCGGCAAGCAATGTCTCGGCTCGTTGTTGAGCTTTTGTTTCGGCGGTGAGGCCCTGCTGGTAGGGCTGCAGGAACGAGATCTCTTTAGTCAACGCGTACCCGCGCAGGCCGGTTTCCTGGTTGATCATGTCGGCGTACATGTTGAGTACTGCGACACTGGCCGGGTCGACTTTGTCGATCACTTTGCCAGTGCCGCTGTCGACGTGGATAAGCGCGGTGATCGCGAACACCGTCACTGCGGTGCCGAGCAGACCAGCGGCCAAGAACAAGGCGGCGAGTCGCCGCCTTAGCGACCAGCCGGGCTTATCGGCGGTTTTCCGAGACCGTCTCATCATCGCGACAGCCTCATGATCGTTGGCGGCGTAAGTGCACGATCGCCAGGTCGTCGACGAGCGGGCCACCGTTGCGAGCCGTCACATCGTCGATGACGGTGTCGAGCATCGCGTCGATGTCGGCGTCTCGACCGTCCGCTACTTGGGCGGAGAGCAGCTCGATAAGCCCTTGTTCACCGAGTCTCGCCGGCGGATCAGCAAAGCCTTCGATCAGACCGTCGGTGAAGCACAGCAGTGACCAAGCGTCGCCGAGCTCGACATCGACGCCGACCCAGTTGGCGTCGTCCAGAATGCCGATGGCGATGCCACCTTCGACGTCCAGCTCGCTGATCTTGCCGTCACGGGTAATCAAGGGCGCCGGGTGACCGGCCAGATAAACGGTGGCCCGAGTCGCGTCGGGTTCGATGACGATCATGCACACGCTGGCGAAGACCTCGTCATGGTGACGTTCATGCACCAGCAAGAGTTGGACGGCGGGAAGAACCGCTGCCGCGTCGAGTTCGGCCAGCACAACCGAGCGCCAGCCGACTCGCAGGCAGACTCCGAGCGCGGCTTCGTCGGGTCCGTGACCACAGACATCGCCGAGCAAGACCCAGACCCGGCCGTCACCCATCTGGACGACGTCGTAGAAATCGCCGCCGAGTTGGGCTTGCGCGCGGCCGGGTCGGTAGCGAGTCACGACCGATACTGGCGACTCGCCGAGCAGGGGCACCGGTAGCAGGCCACGCTGCAGGCGGGTGTTCTCTTCTTGTCGAATCGCCGCGGCTCGAAGCTCGCGCAGCGATGACTCGGTGCGCTTACGTTCGGCGGCATAGCGGATGGCGCGGGTGAGTAGCGGCCCATCGACCTGGTTCTTGACGAGGAAGTCCTGGGCGCCTCGGGAGACCGCGCCGATGCCGCGCTTACCGTCGTCATCTCCGGTAAGCACGATGACCGCGACATCGGGCGCGCTCGCCTGCACCCGGTCGAGGCCTTCGAAGCCGAACGTGTCCGGCAAGTTCAGATCGAGCAGTACGCAGTCGACGCGGACTCGCCGCAAGAAGGCGCATGCGTCGGCGACTGAGCGAACCCAGTCGATGGCCGGGATTGAGCCGTCGAGGTATTCCTGCGCGAGCAGGGCATCTGCGGGGTCGTCTTCGACGAGCAACACTTGGAGCACCGGGAGCAGATGGCCGGTATCGAGATCGGTGGTGTCGAGATGCTTGGTGCTGAAATGCCCGGTGTCTTCAGTCCTGGACGGCGTGCCTGGGTTGGGTACGTTCACGGCGCCACCTCCGAACCTCGCGTACCGAACTAGCACCACACTAGGTGCGCGCGTGACGAGAAGACGTTGAAAGTCGATGTTACGTGGCTGGCAGCTTATGTCGTGGAAAGACCTGGTTGCGGATCGAATCGCGGTTTCGGAATCAAGGCGAGGTGCCCGCGCGTTGATGTCGAGCATGCGGGTGGCTTCACTCATCGTCCTCGTCGCGATTCTCACGGTCGCGACGGTCTTCGGTGTGATCTGGCGCCGGCGCAGCGGGCGACTGCGGGACGAATCGGCCGGTGAGGTACTCACAGTCGGCGATCTCGGCGCTGACCTCGGTCGGGTCGCCACACTCGTGCAGTTTTCGACCGAGTTTTGTCAGCCTTGCCGGGTGACGCGCGGCGTACTCGTTGACATCGCGGCTGTGGCTGACGGGGTCCGCCACATTGAGGTCGACGCGGGCGCTCGGCTCGACCTGGTACGGCGGTTGAACGTACTGCGAACCCCGACTGTGCTGGTGCTCGACGCGCACGGGCGGATCGTCAACCGAGCCAGCGGAGCGCCGCGTCGGGTCGACATGTTGGCAGCGGTAGCGGCCGTGTCGGGCTCACCATTTACCGCGGCTGTCGCCGACGCATGTACTGCGGCTGCCGCCGCCACATCCACTGCGCCTACCGCCGACGTCCGGCAGCAGAGATGACAGCGGTCGGGATAGATCCGTACCATCAGCGTGTGATAGCCGAAGCGGTTGCGAGCGCAGTGCGCGTGAATGTCGCGATGGGTCGGTTCACGCCGCAAGCTGCGGGGTTTACCAAAAGGCGCGCGGTCGACCTGTGCCGCGTGGCCGCCTGCTTGTGTCCGACTCTCTGACTGTGGACAGCGCACGTATTGTCGGTGTACGCCGTCCCTGACCCGAATCTCCCCCGGTCATCGTCAGGAGTCCGTGATGCCTCTACCGAGTGCTCGGCTCGTCGACCCGCGCGGTCAGCGGTTCTCGGCGGTGTTGACGACGGTCGTGTTGGCAGTCGTGTTGGTTACCAGCAGCGGCTGGCTACTGGTCGCTCAAGCCGTGGTCTTCGCGCTCGGTGCGTTTTTTGGGCTTCGTTTCGCGCCGTACGGGTTGCTCTACCGGTATCTGCTCCGTCCCCGTCTCGGGCCGCCTGCGGCAATGGAGGCTGAGCAGCCGCCGAGGTTCGCGCAGGGAATGGGGCTGCTGTTCGCCGTCGTCGGAGTCATCGGCTATCTCTCCGGCGTCACCGTACTCGGGATCGTCGCGACCGGGTGCGCGCTCGTCGCGGCATTTCTTAACGCAGCCTTCGAGTTCTGTCTGGGTTGTGAGACCTACCTGTTGATCCTTCGTTTCTCTAATCGCAAGGGAGCTACCGTATGAGCCGCCAAGCCGTCCTCGTGGACGCCGCATGGGTCGAAGCCCACCTGTCTGACCCCAACATCGTCCTGGTCGAGGTCGATGAGGACGTTTCCGCTTATGACAAGGGTCATATCAAGGGTGCCGTCAAGATCGACTGGAAGAAGGACCTGCAAGACCAGGTCCGTCGTGACTTCGTCGACAAGGCGGGCTTTGAGAAGCTGCTGTCATCGCGTGGCATCGGCAACGACGACACCGTCATCTTGTACGGCGGCAACAACAACTGGTTCGCGTCCTACGCCTACTGGTACTTCAAGCTGTATGGCCACGAGAACATCAAGCTTCTCGACGGTGGCCGCAAGAAGTGGGAGCTCGACAGTCGCGAGCTCACCGACGACACGGTCTCCCGCCCGGCCACGACGTACACCGCGAAGGACATCGACGGCTCTATCCGGGCCTTCCGTGACGACGCGCTAAACGCGATCGGCACGCTGAACCTGGTCGACGTCCGGTCACCCGATGAGTTCTCCGGCAAGCTGCTCGCGCCGGCGCACCTGCCGCAAGAGCAGAGCCAGCGTGGCGGCCACATCCCGACCGCGAAGAACATTCCGTGGAGCAAAGCCGCGAACGACGACGGCACCTTCAGGTCAGACGACGAACTGCGCACTCTCTACGGTGACGCGGGCGTCGATTTCGGCAAGGACACCATCGCCTACTGCCGTATCGGCGAGCGGTCCGCGCACACCTGGTTCGTGTTGCACGAGATTCTCGACCAGCCGAACGTGAAGAACTACGACGGATCCTGGACCGAGTACGGCTCGCTGGTAGGCGTTCCGATCGAGCTCGGAGCTGGTTCCTGATGTGCGGAGCGGTAGCGGGCGGCCTGTCGGCCCAAGGGATCGATGCCACCAAAGAAGCTGTCATTCAGGGCATCGTCAAGCGTGATGGCGAGCCGGTACGCGGCTACGTTCGCTTGCTCGACGGAACGGGTGAGTTCACCGCGGAGGTGCCGACGTCGGCAACGGGCGAGTTCCGCTTCTTCGCGGCACCTGGCACCTGGACAGTCCGGGCGTTAGTGCCGGGCGGGACCGCCGATCGCACCGTTACAGCGGCGATCGGTTCAATCGCCGAGGTTGAGGTCCTGATCGTCGGCTAGTCGTTCTTCGGTTCAGCATTGGTGGTCTCGACTCGGTAGACCGCGTCGAGACCACCAATGCTTGTTCCGTCCAGTGTTCGTTTTCCGGCATTGCTGGTTAGAGTCGAGACCATGAACGAAACCATCGGGCCGGCTGGTTTGGCGGCCGATTTCGAGACACCGTTCGTACCGGACGAGAGTGAAGCGCGACTCGACATTGCCCTTCGGCCGCTCGCGCACCTCATCGGCACTTGGCGCGGCGTCGGCGTCGGCGGATATCCAGGCACCGAGTCATTCCGCTTTGGCCAGGAACTCGTCTTCAGTCACGCGGGCGCACCGGTTATCAACTACGTCAGCCGCAGCTGGTTACTGGACGACGAGGGTGCCGTCGTGGAGGCCGCTGCCGGCGAATCCGGCTACTGGCGGATGTCTGACGCTGGCGAGCTCGAAGTTGTTCTCGCGCATGCGTCCGGAGTCGCCGAGATCTGGATTGGCGAGGTGACCGGCACCAAGATCGAGATGAGTACCGACCTGGTCGCTCGCACGGCGACAGCGTGGGAGGTCACCGCGGGCCATCGGCTCTACGGGCTGGTCGAGGGTGATCTGTTGTACGCGTACGACTTGGCGGCGGTTGGTCAGCCGCTGACGTCCTATCTGTCGGCGCGGTTGCGCCGCTTCGCCTGACGCTTGATTCCGGACAATCCTGACGTCTAGTTCCGGACATGGAGCGACCCTCGGGCGCTTCCGCTCCGCGCTCCGAGGAACGCTGATGCGGGCCGGCTGGACGAACGCCGACGCCCGAGGGCCTAGTGACTGTCGTGGATTCGCCGCCGCCAGTCGCGCTGACGACGCCGTAGTGCACGTCCGAAAGGGACGGCGGCTAGCTGACAGCCACCTCACGCGTCCGAGTGCTACACATTCTCTAGACCACCTCCTTCCTCGTGTTCAATAACGGTAACTGGCGCCGAGCCAGCCCGCCACCGATATTCGAAGAACCGTTTCCCGTTCGAAGATCCGCGGACTGCGCAAGCATGAATGCCGACCTAGACTGGAGCCATGAGCGACTACCGGAGCCCGCTGCTCGCTACGACCGGTGCGGTCGCCGGCGCTAGCCCAGACGACGGCGTCGCCGCCCACTATGGCGATCCGCTCCGCGAGCAGCGAACGCTTGCGGCCGGAGATGGTCTGGTCGATATCTCACACCGGCCTGTCGTGCGGATCACCGGTCCAGACCGGCTCTCGTGGCTACACAATCTGACTACCCAAAAACTCGATTCGCTGGCTCCGGGGGTAGGCGCGGAGGCGCTGATCCTTAGCCCACAGGGGCACGTTGAGCATCATCTTCAGTTGGTCGACGACGGCAGCGCCGTCTGGATTCACCTCGAACCTGGTGCCGCCGAACCGCTGGTGGCATTTCTCGATTCGATGCGATTCATGCTGCGAGTTGAAGTCAACGACGTGTCGCCCGACTGGGCGCTCGTGTGGGAGCCGACTAGTGAGCCGCATCCCGATCTGCTGACTCGGGTCGACCCGCAACACGACGCGGCTTCAGGTCGCCAGGTATTCGTTCCTCAGGCGCAGTTGGCCGATTACGCGAGCAAGAAGTCGCTGTCGGGTGTGCTGGCGCTCGAAGCGTTACGGCTTGAAGCGGGCCGACCGCGGTTCGGGTTCGACACCGACCACAAGACGATCCCGCATGAGCTCGGCTGGATCGGCGGCGCCGTCCAGTTGAACAAGGGCTGCTATCGCGGTCAAGAGACTGTGGCCAGGGTCGCCAACTTGGGTCGCCCGCCACGCAGATTGGTTCGGCTGCTCTTGGACGGTAGTCGCGAAGGTCTTCCCGAGCGAGGTGCTTCGGTCGAGATCGACGGCCAATCGATCGGCGCCATCACCAGCACGGCCTACCACCACCAGCTTGGTCCGATCGCCTTGGCGTTGGTCAAGTACGGCACCGACGATGCGGCGAAAGTCACGGTCGGCATCGGTGACGATGTCGTGGTGGCCGCGATTGAGCCGATCGTCGTCCAGGCTTCCGAGCCGCCGCCCGGACAGCTTGCGCGTGCCGCATTCCGGCTGAAGTAGCTCGACCCTCAGGCGCTCAGCTGGGCGGCACGCAATCGGTGTCGATTACCAGCGTCATCGGACCGTCGTTGGTCAACTCAATCTGCATGTGCGCGCCGAACGTGCCGGTAGCGACAGTGGCGCCAAGCGCGCGAAGTTCGGCCACCACTGCCTCGATCAGCGGTTCGGCTCTATCGCCGGACGCAGCCAAGCCCCATGACGGGCGCCGACCTTTGCTGGTGTCGCCGTACAGGGTGAACTGACTGACGACCAGCAGCGGAGCGTCGGCGTCCGCGCATGATTGTTCGCCAGGCAGAATGCGTAGCGTGTAAATCTTGGCGGCTAACGCTCGCGATTGCTCGGCACCGTCGGTGTGCGTGACGCCGACAAAGACCAGTAGCCCAGGTCGGTCGATCTCGCCGGTCACGACTCCATCAATCAGCACGCGAGCAGCTTTTACACGTTGGACGACGGCTCGCACCCGCGCCATCTTTCCCTATCGGGCTTCGCCCGCGATACGTCAGCGGCCGAACAGGCCGCGCTTCTTCTTCGAGGGCGCGCTGATGGGACGGGGTGCACTCGGACCGGGCCGAGGACCACCTGACGACGTGGGCTCGTCCTCAAAACCGAGGCTCGAGAGTTCACGTAACAGTGATGCGGTATCAGTGAGATCACGTTGGACGAAGGGCCGCGGAAGATGGTTATCGGGTTCGAAGTTGTCTAGGTCATTGTCTAGGTCGGAGTCGTCGTCAAGCTCTGAATGCGCATCTTCGGATGGCAACAGGTTCGTCGCGCCACTCCGGCTGAACTCGGCCAGCATGGCCGTGGCTGACGCCATCCGTGATGGATCGTCCGCATCTGTTGAGGTCATTGGCTCCGACGATGACCCGAATGCGGCTTGGGCAGCCATCATGTGTTCCAGCGCCGTCAGCCGCCCGGCTTCGGCGCGCTCGGCGTGTACCTGCTCGGTTTCGAGGTCCGCCGCCGCTTCGGCTTGTTCGGTTTCGCGGCGTATGGCGGCTTCTTCGATAGCCGCCAGCTCTGCCTCCGCTCGCTCGGCTTCGGCTAGCTCGGCGGCGATGCGCGCGATCTCGATCCGCTCCGCTTCTTCAGCGGCGGCTAGCTCCGCCGCTATCCGTTCCGCTTCGGCTAGTTCGGCTTCGGCTAGTTCAGCAGCGACGCGTTCGGCTTCGAGCTGTTCGGCTAAGGCGATGGCCGCCTCTTCGGCGGCGATTCGTTCGGACTCGATTCGCTCGGCCACTTCGGCGGCGAACCGTTCCGCTTCGATTCGTTCGGACTCAGCTAGTTCGGCGGCGGCAAGTTCGGCGGCGAGCTCAGCTTCTACTTGCTCTGCCGCTATCCGCTCAGCTTCTTCGGCGGCGATCCGATCTGTCTCGGCCCGTGCGGCAGCGGCTTCTTCGGCGTCCGCTTGCGCGGCTTCGCGGCGCGCCAACAGGTCGACGACATCGGCCATGCTGTCGTCGGAGTCATCGCCCGAGCTGCCTGAACCGCCGCCGAGATGAGCATCTCGCGAGGCATCGGCCTCGGCGTGCGCGGCAGCTAGTTCATCCGCTGCCTCTTGGCGGATCCTGGCTCGTCGTTCCTCATCGCTTGATGAGGTCGGAGCAAGTTCTGGTGTGACTTGCAGGTGGATCTCGGCTGGAACCTGGAAGGGTTCGGCGAAGGGCAGATCCCGGGCGGGCCCGAAATCTTGGGTCAAGGCCTCGGTAACCCGAGCCAGCGCCGAGGCACAGTCGTCTTCAGGCTCGGGAGAAGCCTCGATCGCGGAGTCGACGTTTCCGAGGTATTCCGACGGTGAGCCAAACTCGTTGGCGGGTTCGGCTACGTCAGGGTCTTCGTCCCAGCTGAACGCCGCCGCGAGCGCGGCTACTCGCGAGGCCGTGTCGCGGGGTTCTGGCGCAAAGTCGTCGACTGACTTCAAGATCGGACCAGCGTTGACGTGCAGAACTTCTTCGACGTCGATCAGGCCATCCGCGACCAACTGACGGACCACAGTGCCTGCCTCATACAGGGTGAAACCGCATTCGTCGGCCAACTCGGAAATGCTGCGGTCGCCATCGACCTTGCACAGCAGCGCCCAGGTGTCAGGGTCGAGTGTGACGTTGGCTTCGCCACCTCGGGCGGCCAACATCGGAACTGCGGTTGGCCCATGGACGGTGACCAGAATGTCGTCCCAGTTGGCTCGTCGGGTTGCTACCTCGGCGAGCAGTGTCATCACTGGGGTCGGGGGCGCGATGTCCTCGCGAGTCTTCTCATTCTTGTGGAATCGCCACCGGCCGGTGGTCCAGTCCAGCAGGTCGCAGATGCCGTCGCGAACCTGTTCTTGGACGAAAGCTTCGACGACTCCCTGCTCGGTGAAGCCAAGGTGGACGAGTAACTCGCCGAGCCGCCAGCCTTGTAGTTCGGTGCGTTGGGCTTCGACCGCTTCGGCCAGATTTTCCGGCACGAGAGCATTGCTCGAAATCAGCCGGGTTCCCAGTTGAGGGCGCTGACCAGGCACCGATACCGCGTAGATCAGGCCAGTCCGGAGGTAGACCTGCGCTTCGTTGCCATCGTCATCGACGACGTGCAGGCCGCCGGTTGCGACCTCGTTCGCGAGGTCGGTCAGCACTGTCTCGATGGAGGTTGCCGCCAGGTCGCCTTTGAGCATGCGCGACCTCCTTGTTCAGGTACCGATGACGGGCAGCCGGCTTCTGAGAACCTCTGCTCCGATGGCATCGGCAGGTATTCGGGTGTTGTTGAGCCGTCTGCTCGGACATCCCAGGGCAATGCGCCCCGCGGATCGGCATCCGAGCGTGTCAGTGAGTCAGATACATGACACGATGGAGGGCCGGGCCGAACAGACCCGATTGACCTGTTCGCGTCGACCATTTGGCGCATAGAGTGATGAGAGAGGCCCTGATGTCCGACGACCGCAGCGCGGAGTTCACTTCCAGCGCGCACGGCGGATTTCGCCGCATCGACCGGGTGCTCGCGGAGAACTACCTCGACGGGCTCGGCACCAGGTCGCTTGAAGACGTGCGGCACCTGCGCAACGAAGCGGAACAAGAAGAAGCTGACCTGTCTTATCTTCGTCGACTGCTTCAAGGCCGGGTCGACATCATTGAGGCCGAATTGGCTCGCCGTCGCGGTGAACTCGAGGGCGTCAGCGTGATCGACCAGTTGCCGAAGATCTTGGCTGATGACCGTATGCCTGCCCGCGGCTTGGGCAGGCATACCGTCGTCGAGCCGTCGCGGGTTGATGAGCACCGGCGGTTGGTCGAGCGGTTGGTCAGCGATTCGGATCTTTCCGCACTGGCCGGTCGTACGGCCGACCAGTTGGAAGAGACCCTGGTCAGGTTCGGCAATCACGAGCGGGCGATTTCCGAGCAGCGCCGGGCTGTGCAGGCCGTGATGGACGCGTGCGCGGCTGAGATCACCAGGCGTTACCGCGAGGGTGAGGCCGACGTCTCGGCCCTGCTCCCGACCGAGCGCTGATCGGCAACCCAGCGTCGTCCGGCGCCGGCGTTGCGGGCGCGAGGCCGTTCAGCTAGCTGGGCAGGTCGTGCCAGCTGGTGGCGCTGTCAGGTTGATGAGGTAGGCGTCGACGTCGCTGGTGACGCAGGGAGTCTTCGGATACGCGGTGTGGCCGTCGCCTTGCCAGACCAGCAGGTCGGCTGTGCCCAACAACGCTGTCATGTGACGGGCGCCGGCGATCGGGGTCGCCGGATCACCGAGGGTGCCGACGATCAACACGGGTGGCCCGTGGTGATCGGCGATGGTGATAGGCGCGTCCGCCGGCGCCTTCCACAGACTGCACGAGTAGAGCCCAGACGCCTGCGAGCCACCAAGCAGCGGGTCGATCTTGCTCCATTGCGGCTGTAACGCCCGAGCTTGCGTAACCGTGGGTCGGTCAGGAGTGTCGGCGCAGGAGATCGCTTCGTTGGCATCCTCGACGTTGGCGTAACTTCCGTCGCTGTCTCGCTCGGTGTATTGGTCGTCGAGGCTCAAGACACCCGCCGCGTCGCCGTGTGAAGCGTCTGAAAGTGCTTCGGTGAGCGTCGTCCATTCGGTTTGGTCGTAGAGCGCGGACAGGACGGCGAGGAGCACAGCGCCGCTTTTGGCGACGCGCTTGTCGCTGTGATTCGAACTCGGGATCGGATGGGCGTCGGCTCGCGCGAGCAACTTCGCCAGAAAGGCATTCGGGTCGGGGCCGACCTTGCAGCTTGAGCCTTCTTTGGCGCAGGCCGCCGCGTAGTGCGCGAATGCCAGTTGGAATCCGCCAGCCTGGGCAAGGTCGTCCGCGCTGGTGTTCAGGGTCGGATCGACCGCGCCGTCCAAGACAAGCGCGCGCACTCGGGTTGGGTAGGCCGACGCGTATTCGGCGCCGAGCAGGGTGCCGTAGGAGTAGCCGAGGTAGCTGAGTTTCGCGTCGCCGAGCTTGGCCCGAAGCGCGTCGAGGTCGCGCACGGTTTCGGCGGTCGAGTAGTAGGTCAGCGCGCTGCCGTACTTGGCGTAACACTCGTTGGCTGTTCGCTGTGTGTCGGCTACTTGCGCGTCCCAGGCGGTTTGGCTGATCGGGTCCGCCGGCTCTTTCAGCTCGGCGTCCTTCTGCGCGTTGGGAATGCACGAGATCGGGCTACTGAGACCGACACCGCGCGGATCAAATCCGACGATGTCGAAGCGGTCGAGAATCGCTTGGGGGAGTTCGTCGGCGGCAGCCTCAAGCGCGTATTCGATGCCGGAAACACCCGGGCCGCCAGGATTGACCAGCAGTGAACCGATGCGATCGTGCTGTTTCGACGATCTGATCCGGACGACGGTAAGGCCCACCGTGCGGCCATCGCCGGCATGTGACCAGTCGAGGGGGACGGTCATCACGGCCTTGGCGAACGAAAACTGCGAGACCGTGCTGCCACTGCCGGCAAGCGCCGAACGCATCTGCTTGGTGATGTCGCTGAAGTGCAAGTCGCTGGCTTGGGTGGCCGGATTGGCGCGGGCGTCGATCGCCGCCGCTGTGTCGCCCGCCGATGCTGGCGCGTCCGCGCTGGCAGGCGGCAGCGTAACCTTCGGATTGGCCTGCTGGTGGCTGACCGTGCACGCCGAGGAGAGAAGCCCGATGGCAAGGATGACGGCCGCGGCGCGTCGGTTGGGCGCCACGATGCGGCGTCGAACGGTCACGGGGTTTCCTGTCTCTGGCTGGCTTGCGTCGACGATACCTCGCACACATTTAGTGCTAACGAAGCGCTTGCAATTGCAAGCGGGCGGAGTAAAACTAGACGGTATGGCGAATATGTTCGGTTCAGACCTCGGTGACTTCATCCGCGAGCAGCGTCGTACCGCGCAGATTTCGATGCGCGGGCTGGCGAAGGTGGCTGGTGTCTCGAATCCTTATCTCAGTCAGATCGAGCGCGGTTTGCGGCGTCCGAGTGCCGAAATTCTGCAGCAGCTTGCTAAGGGTCTGCGCATTTCGGCTGAGGCGCTCTATGTGCAGGCCGGCATCCTCGACGAGCGCATAGTTGGTGGCGTGGTTGTCGACGCGGTGTTGGCTGATGCCACCCTCAACGAGCGGCAGAAACAGGTCCTGCTGGAGATCTATGACTCGTTTCGCAATGAGAATGAACGTTGTGTCGCCGACGACGCCGAGCGCGAGGCCGCTACTCGCCTCGACAGCGTCGATCTCGGTCGCGAACTCGATGAAGACTGGATCGACGAAGAGTTGGTAACAATGCCGGTGCCCGATCTGCCAGCCGCGCCGGAGGTGCCAGCGGCGCCTATCCGCACGACAATGTCGCGGCAGTCGCCACCGCGGAGGTTGAAGTGAGCCGGGTTGATGACGTCCTCAAAGTTGTCCAAGACGCCGTTGGCGACGTACCGCTGTATCTGCTAGCTGGAGCCGGTGATCTCGCGGCCGAGAAGCTGCGTGAGCTTCCTCAGTCGATCGAGGCTTATCGCGACTTTCCGATGCGAGCGGCTGGTGCCGTCATCGGCGGAGCGTTTCGGGCAAACCTGCGGGTTGGTCAGCTCTTCGATGAGCTGACGATTCGTGGCCACGATGTTGTCGAACAGATGCGCGGCAATCCGGTGGTGCCCGAGGAGGATGAGCCGTTCGTCCGCGAGCCGTTCATGCCAGAGCCGATCCGGCCGCCTTCGCCGGCGAAGGCGAGCGCCGCGCTGAAGAGTGCGACTACGAAGACCACCGCAACCACCAAGACCACAGCGACCGCGAAGAGCGCGACCCCGAAAAGCACTGCAACCTCGAAGGCCGCGACGAAAAACCGCGCCGCCACTAAGAAAGTCGCTAGTAAGAAGAGCGCGGGTAAGTCTGCCAGCGAGTCCGTCTAACACTCGCGAGCAACATGAGGCTCCGTTCTACGAGACCGCCGATATCTCCCGCCAGATGTGACGATCGGCCAGCCCGTGGGCGTCGAGTCGGCGCTTTGTAGGCTCGTGCCATGAGTGACATGACGTTTCGCCAACTCGGGAACTCCGGTTTGACCGTATCGACGGTGGGTCTGGGGTGTAACAACATCGGTCGCCGACTCGACGCTGATGCCACCGTTGCGTTGGTTGACGCAGCCATTGACGCGGGCGTCACCCTGTTTGACACTGCCGACATTTACGGCGCTGAGCCCGGAGCATCCGAAGAGTTGCTCGGCCGGGCACTCGAAGGTCGGCGTGACCAGGTTGTGCTGGCAACCAAGTTCGGCATGTCGCAGCGTGGCCGACTGCTGCCAGAGCATGAGGCTCGTGGTTCGCGTCGCTACATCAGGGCCGCGATCGAGGCGTCACTGCGCCGGCTTCGCACCGATCACGTCGACCTGTACCAGATGCATGAACCCGATCCGCGCACACCGATCGAGGAAACACTGGAAGCACTTGATGAGATCGTTCGCGAAGGCAAAGTGCGCTATATCGGATCGTCGAACTTCACCGGGTGGCAGATTGTCGATGCCGACTGGGTTGCCCGTTCTGGATCAACGTCCCGATTCATCAGCGCGCAGAATCGGTATAGCTTGCTCGACCGGGCAGCCGAAGACGATGTGGTGCCGGCAAGTGACCACGTCGGCGTCGGTCTGCTGCCGTTCTTCCCGCTCGCGAACGGGTTGCTGACCGGCAAATACCATCGAGGCGAACCAGGGCCGGTCGGCACCCGGCTGGCAGACCGAGGGCAGGTTCTTGAGAGCGCGAACTGGGACGCCGTCGAAGGCCTACAGCGGTTCGCCCAAGAACGCGGTGTCACCATCCTCGATATCGCGATCGGCGGCCTCGCCGCTCAACCCGCAGTTGCCAGCGTGATCGCCGGCGCGACCAGCGCGGAGCAGGTGCGGGCCAACGTCGCTGCAGGTGGCTGGGAGCCAACCTCCGACGATCTCATCGCGATCGACGACATCACCGGGCCGAGGCGCACTGTTTGACGAGGCGCTCCGGTTGACCGAGGGCTTCGTTAACGTCCGGATCTGACACCGGCTTGTCGTCCGACTAGCGTAGAACCGTGCTGCTCTCACCGTTCAACTCGCTGATGTGGTTTCTCGGGGTCGCGCTCTTCGGCCTGGAGGTCTTCGCCTTGGTCGACGCGCTCGTGCGGCCAGGCAGTTCTTATGTCGCGGCTGGAAAGCTCACCAAGGTCGTGTGGGTGGTGATTCTGGCAGTTGCGCTGGCATTCAGCGGCTTCCTGGGCTTCCTTGGTCTGCTTGGGGTGATCGCGACGATCGTCTACCTGGTCGATGTCCGGCCCGCGCTGCGCCGGGTGAGTGGCCAAGGTCGGTAACCCGATCGTTTGGCTGAGCGTTGGTAGCGGCGTGCGACATTTTGGCGTCGTCCGGGAATCGGGCACCATGGTGTGGTGGTTGCGGTGACTGGCGACAACCATGCCAGTCGTGCCAACGGGCGTGACGGTGCTGTAAGGCAACGTGGTGTGAGAGCAGCGAAGGGAACGGCGTGTCAGATGTGATCTCGCGGTTCCCGCGTCGGGCACCGCTTCGTCGAGTTGCCATGCTCAGCTTGCACACTTCACCGCTAGAACAGCCGGGCATCGGCGATGCCGGCGGCATGAACGTCTACGTGGTGGAGTTGTCCCGGCGGCTCGCCGCGATGGGTGTCGAGGTCGAGGTGTTTACCCGGGCGGTTTCTAGCGATCTCCCGCCGGTGGTTGAGTTCGCGCCGGGTTGCGTCGTCCGGCATGTTTCGGCGGGGCCACTTGAACCGTTGGCCAAGGCTGAACTGCCGGCCCAGCTCTGTGCTTTTACCGCTGCGGTGTTGCGGGCGGAAGCGGCTCGCGAGCCTGGTTGGTATGACCTGATCCATTCCCATTACTGGTTGTCGGGTCAGGTGGGATGGCTGGCAAAGGAACGCTGGGGTGTGCCGCTCGTGCACACGATGCACACGATGGCGCGAGTGAAAAACGCTTCGCTGGCCGAAGGTGACGCGCCCGAGCCGTCGGCGCGAGTGATCGGTGAGGCTCAGGTCGTCGAGGCGGCTGACCGGTTGTTGGCGAATACGGCCGCCGAAGCGGAGCAGCTCGTTGCTCTCTATGACGCCGATCCGGAACGGGTGGATGTTGTCGCGCCGGGCGTCGATTTGCAGCGTTATCGGCCAGGCAATCGCGACAAGGCACGCGCCGAGACCGGGTTGCCGCCCGAGCGTGACGTGTTGTTGTTCGTCGGCCGGATCCAGCCGCTCAAAGCGCCGGATCTACTGGTTCGGGCGCTTGCGGTGATGGTCGCGCGCCAACCGTCATTGCGCGACCAGCTGCTGGTGGTGATTGTCGGTGGTCCCAGTGGTTCAGGGGAGGCCGAACCTGAGCACGTTGAGCAACTGGCCGCCGCGCTCGGTGTCGCCGACCTGGTGCGATTCGAGCCACCTGCTTACGGCGACCAGCTGGCTTCGTTCTATCGGGCCGCCGATATCGTCGTCGTCCCCTCCTATAGCGAGTCGTTCGGTTTGGTGGCCCTGGAAGCCCAAGCTTGCGGTACACCGGTGGTTGCCGCTCGGGTAGGTGGTCTGGAGACCACCGTCGCCGACGGTGTGTCAGGCATCTTGGTCGATGGCCACGATCCGCGTGTCTATGCCGACGTTCTCACCGCACTACTCGCGGACGACGGTCGTCGGCGAGCACTGTCCGAAGGCGCGATTCGTCATGCCTCGTTCTTCGGTTGGGACCGTACGGTCGAGGGTGTGCTTGACGTGTATGTCGATGCTCTTGGCGATGCCGAGCGCAGTGGCAATCTTGACCATGCCAACGTGTCACTCGCTCAGCTGCGCTGAGTACATCCGCTTGGCGGGCAGCCGGTGGTTAGCCGGGTGGGGCCGCCGGCGTTAAGTGGCGGCGATCTGGCAGGCTTGGGGTATGCCAGATTCCACGACCACGCCGTCGTCTTCCTCTGCCACTACGTCGTCCCAGCTGATCTTGCTTCGCCATGGCGAGAGCGAGTGGAACGCGAAAAACCTGTTCACCGGTTGGGTTGACGTCGACCTATCGGTCAACGGTGAGGTCGAGGCGGCCACCGGCGGTCGGCTACTCGCCGCTGCCGGGCTGCGGCCGAGCATCGTCTACACGTCGCTACTGCGCCGGGCGATCCGTACCGCCAACATTGCCTTGGACGCCGCCGACCTCTCGTGGCTGCCGGTCGAGCGCAGCTGGCGGCTGAACGAACGCCACTACGGGGCTTTGCAGGGAAAAGACAAGGCGCAGGTTCGCGATGAGTACGGCGACGAGCAGTTCATGTTGTGGCGCCGCTCCTACGACGTGCCGCCACCCGACATTGCCGACGACGACGAATACTCCCAAGCAGCCGACCCGCGCTACCGTGCGCTACCGCCCGAACTCAAGCCGAAGAGCGAATGCCTCAAAGACGTCGTCGCTCGAATGTTGCCCTACTGGTACGAGTCGATCGTGCCTGAACTTGTCGTGGGTAAGACGGTGCTGGTCGTCGCGCATGGGAACTCGCTGCGCGCGCTGATCAAGCATCTCGATCAGATCTCCGACGATGCCATCGCCGAACTCAACGTTCCGACCGGGATCCCGCTGTTGTACCGGCTCGGTTCAGACCTGCGTCCGTTGACGGCGGGTGGGGAGTACCTCGACCCGGCCGCAGCCGCAACTGCGGCGGCGGCAGTGGCCAATCAGGGTCGCTGACGGCGTCAGTCGTTGACGGGTCTAGCTGCTGGCTGGCGATGCGGCTACGGACGCCGACACGCTGCCAACGGGCGGCGATGACACCGGAATCTGTGGCGGCGAACTCGGCAAGAAAGAACCGACCGCGCTCTGGCTCAAGATCGGCAGCGTGAGGTTAGCGGTACCGCCGTACGTGAACTGCAGTGTGACCGCGAGTTCATCGCCGGCCCTCAACTGTTCCGCCAACGGTTCGAGGGCGTAGCTGAGGCGCGCCGCTCCCGGTCCGGTCGCGGTCAGTGCCGGGACCTGCTCGCTGCCCACCGGAATCGCCGAAGCCGCAACCGAGGGGTCGACGGTAACTGAGACCAACTGGTCGGCTTGCGCGCCCAGGTTGATGGCGTTCAGCTGGAGGTAGGCGACGCCGCCTTTGGTCGCCACGTCGTCGTTGGGCAGTGCCACGATCGCGCCGCGAATCTCCAGGTTGGCGCCGAGGTCGGTGCTCGTTGCCTGCAGGTTGGCAGTCGCGTGGCGAGTGGGGGCGCCGAAGCCCGTCGAACATGCCGCGAGCGGCAGGCAGCCGAGCGCCGCGAGCGCATAGAGCCGCCGAGATGGGCGGCTCATTGATCGTGGCTGAATGGTCGTCGCAGTCGGCGTCACACGCATGTCCCTTCGCGGCCCGGTCACCCGCCGTAGCGTAACGAGCGCCCGCCCGGTCTATGTCACGGGCTGCTGATGGCCGGCTTTAGTCTGATCGAAATGGGGCCGGCCGCGCTGTCGTCGAAGCCGGGCTGGCCCAGTTGTGTGAGGGTGTGGGCGATCGAGTCTTGCTCGGGTGCGTCTGGCACTTGGAAGTTTCTGACGATGCTGGCGATGACGCCGTCGGTGTGGACGGGCACGATAGTGAGGCCGCGCGGTCGGATCCCGTCGATCAGTTCGCTCTGCATGTCGCGAAACTGGACTACTCGCTTACCGCCGACCTGGTCGGCGAGGTTCGCTAACTGCATCCACTGCGAAGCGGTGGAGATCAGGTCGACCGGCAGCAAGTCGGCGGCAGCGGCGTCCGCGATGAGCGCCTTCAACGCGACCGTGCACCCGCAGTCAGCGGGAACGAGCGCGAGAACGGCGGGCCGCAGATCACGCGCATGCACGATGGCGCCGCGTGTGGTGGTCAAGTCGGCGTCCGGAACGAGGCCACCGACGCGACCGGCAGCCGTAGTCGGGGCGGCCAACGCTAACCGGGCCGGCGCGAGCGACTGACGGACCGCATGGGGAATGAAGACGACCAGAGCTACCCCCATCAGCGTTATCGCGAGCATGATCGCGATAACGACCTTGCCTGGCACGAGGCGGTAGGGCTGGCTGCTCGGCCAGGCGTTGGTGGGGCCTGGGGTCCGTCGCGTGAGCCAACCCGCGCCGGCCCATCGATCCAGCCGCTCCCTGCGTCGCTGCCAGCGAACCTCGCGTTTCCAGGCGGCTACGTCGCGGGCTAACTCACGCGCATCGTCGGGAACGTAGACCCGCTCGGGCGCGGCCGCATCGTCACTTTGGTCACCGCTCGGCCAGGGGTCGGTGGGATCCGGACTCATGACGGTTCCATCGCTCCTGTCTGGCAATAGCTGGTGGTCCTCGCCGCAGTGTGTTGGCCAATAGTCGCTATCTGACCTCGGTGTGTCCAGTATGTGCCGGTAGATCGGCCCATGTGACCCATACTGGATTTGGTTTGTCAAGCCCTGAATCGGTCGCCGCGCATTCGAGTGAGACAGCTTCGCTTCGGACCGCTATGCCCCTGACCTGCGGTGATACCCAAGACGCGTTCCCGCCGCGGGCTCGCGCGTGGTATCGTTAAGCAGGCGAAGGGACTTGTGCCACATGTCGTTCCAAGTTGGCGAAACGGTTGTTTATCCTCATCACGGGGCCGCACTTATCGAAGCCATCGAAAATCGCACGATCAACGGCGTCGATAAGCTCTACCTCGTGTTGAAGGTTGCCCAAGGTGACCTCACCGTGCGCGTTCCGGCAGACAATGCCGAATTCGTAGGTGTCCGTGACGTTGTCGGCCAAGAAGGCCTCGACAAGGTTTTCGAGGTGCTGCGCGCTCCGCATACCGAAGAACCCACCAACTGGTCCCGCCGCTACAAGGCCAATCTTGAGAAGCTCGCCTCCGGCGATGTGAACAAGGTCGCCGAAGTTGTGCGTGATCTGTGGCGTCGCGATAAGGAGCGAGGGCTCTCTGCCGGCGAGAAGCGCATGCTGGCAAAAGCACGCCAGATTTTGGTGAGTGAACTCGCGCTGGCTGAGGGCACTAACGAAGACAAAGCCGAGACGATTCTTGACGAGGTTCTCGCCTCATAGCGTGGGAGCATCCGTCTGACCCTCTCGATGGGGCAGACGTGAACTCCGGCGGGACGGCCCCGGCGGTGCGGGCTTCGGAGCCGAACAGATGATGACGAAGAATCCCACCGGAAAGCCAAGTAGGACGCATCGCGGAGGCGGCACGCCTAGCGGCGTTCTCGAAGTTCTGCGGTTGTTGGTCGTCGTGTTCTGCGCCGGTATCGGCTATGAGATCGCGCACCATCTTGATAGCGATAAAAGTGTGCTCGGCCCCTTCAATGGCGTTGTCGTGGGCGTCATCGTCGGGTCGGGGCTTGGCTATGTCCTTGGAGGGATGCTCGGGCGTTCCGCGGTTTCCGCAGTCGGCCGTACCGAGCAATCCTTGCGGCAGGTATCTGCTGAGCAGTTGGTCGCGAGCTCGTTCGGCGGGGTCATCGGCGTCTTAGTCGGCGCGGGTATTGCCTGGTGGGTGTTCCTGGTCATCGATCCGTTCTTCGCGTTTCCGCTCTTCGGGTTCGTCGTCGCGGTGATGGGGTTGCTCGGTTACCGACTAGGCACCGGGCGCAGTGATGAGATGCTGCGCCTTTTCGCGCACCAGGCCGGGATGGCGCCACGCCCGCAGGCGGTGTCGAATCTTCCGCGCATTCTCGATACCTCGGTCGCTGTCGACGCTCGGATCCTCGATGTCGTCCGGGCCGGTTTTCTGCATGGCACCGTGCTGGTGCCATCGCCGGTGTTAGCCGAACTGCAAGGATTGGCCGACGCCGGCGACGATGTTCGCCGGGCTAAGGGCCGGCGTGGGCTTGAGCTGCTCGAGGCGCTGCGGCACGAGCCGGCCATCACCTTGGAAGTACTCGACGACGACGTCCTTTCGGTGCCTGAGGTCGATGCCAAGCTGGTCCGGCTCTGCCTCGACCGGCAGTTACCACTACTCACCCTCGATACGAATCTCGCGAAGGCTGCCGCGCTAGCGGGTGTTAACGTGATGAACCTGCACGCGCTTTCGCTCGCGTTGCGCCCGCCGGTTTCTGCCGGTGACGATGTCGTCGTGCATCTGCTGCGGGCAGGTAAAGAGCCAGGACAGGCCATCGGTTACCTCGACGACGGCACGATGGTGGTTGCTGAACGCGCCCGTGAACGGATTGGCACCGAATCCACCGTGCGGGTTACCAGCGTCTTGACCACGGCAAACGGTCGGATGGTCTTCGCGCAGCTGGTCGCCGCAGTTCCGGTTCCGAGCCCGGCTCGGCTTCGGGAGGCTGGCCAGGCGGGTCAAGCTCAGGCCGGTCAGGCTGGTAAGACCGGGTACCCCGATCGAGGCGAGAGCGCGTCGTGAGAGTCGCGGTCATCGTGCCCGCAGCTGGACGCGGCGAGCGGTTGGGCGCGGGCGGCCCTAAGGCATTGTGTGACGTTGGTGGAGTACCCATGGTGGTGCACGCCGTTCGAAGTCTGGCGGCCGCGACGCTGGTTGATCTCATCGTGGTGGCCGCGCCGGCCGACGATGTCGTAGCGGTAGCGCGGTTGCTGGCGATGCCGGGATCGCGAGTCCCGATCGAGGTGGTCGCGGGTGGTCCCGATCGGCAGGCATCGGTGTTGCTGGCGCTCGCGGCATTGCCCGATGACATCGATGTCGTTCTCGTGCATGACGCGGCGCGCCCGCTCGCGCCGCCCGAGCTGGTCGACGCGGTAGCGGCGGCGGTGCTTGCTGGTGCCGTCGCGGTAGTGCCTGGGTTACCCGTTACCGACACCGTCAAGAGCGTGCGGTCAGGCGGCGACTCCGAAATCGTGACCCGCACCGTCTCGCGTGGCGATCTTCGATCGATCCAGACACCGCAGGGCTTCGATCGCCGGGTGCTCGAGAGAGCGCACGCGGCCGCAGTGGAATCAGCAACTGACGACGCTGGTCTGGTCGAGTTGTTGGGGTTGCCGGTCATCGTGGTGCCTGGTTCTGCCGACGCCTTCAAGATCACTGGGCCGCGCGATCTCGCGATCGCCGAGGCGATCCTTCGGGAGCGACGGGGCGCTGATGTGCGCTGACCAGCGGGCTGTGCCTGAGTCAGTGAACTCAACGGGATCGATGCCGAGGGTTGGCGTCGGTGTCGACGTCCACCCGTTCGAGCATGGCCGCGACTTGTGGATAGCTGGCCTGCATTGGCCAGATCAGACCGGCTTGGCTGGCCACTCCGATGGTGATGTCGTCGCGCACGCCGTTTGCGACGCGCTGCTGTCGGCGTCCGGGCTTGGTGATCTCGGCGCGATATTCGGCACCAGCGATCCCCGCTGGGTAGGTGCGTCGGGTGTTGTGGTGCTGGCCGAGACGGCTCGATTGGTCCGCGTGGCGGGGTTCGAGATCGGTAACGTCGCCGTACAGCTGATCGGTAACGCACCCAGATTGGGCGGACGACGCGATGAAGCCCAGCTCGTACTGACGAAGGCGGTCGGGGCACCGGTCACCGTTGCCGCGACCACGACCGACGGCCTTGGTCTGACTGGTCGCGATGAAGGGCTTGCCGCGATCGCTACCGCGCTGGTGTTAGCGCTGGCGCGGCCAACTTGATGACGACCTCGTGGTCTGCGCACCCTCTAGTCTTGACCCCGTGACTGTGCGCCTTTACGACACCGGTAGTCGCCGGGTCCGCGATTTTGAGCCGATCGAGCCCGGCCGGGTCAGTCTTTACCTGTGCGGCGCGACCGTCCAAGCCGCGCCGCACATCGGTCACGTTCGCTCGGCGGTTGCCTTCGACGTCTTGTCGCGGTGGCTGACCGCGAGAGGCCTCGATGTCGTGTTGTGCCGCAATGTCACCGACATCGACGACAAGATTTTGAAGGTCGCTGCCGCTGCCGGTGAGCCTTGGTGGCGGGTAGCCGAACGTAACCAGCGCATTTTCGAGGATGCGTACGCGGCGGTCGGTTGCCTTTTGCCGGCCGTGCAGCCACGGGCTACCGGTCACGTGCCGGAGATGATCGTGCTGATGCGCCGGCTCATCGAGTCTGGCCATGCCTATGCCAGTGGTGGCGACGTCTACTTCGCTGTCCGCTCATTCGCTGAATACGGCGCGCTCTCCGGGCAAGATCCAGCGGCGATGCAGCAGGGCGAGACCGAGAACGAAGCCAAGCGTGATCCGATCGACTTCGCGTTGTGGAAGCATGCCCAACCTGGTGAGCCGGCCTGGGAGACGCCGTGGGGTGTTGGCCGGCCCGGCTGGCACTTGGAGTGCTCCGCGATGGCCACGAAGTACCTCGGCCCGCGTTTTGACATTCACGGCGGCGGTCTTGACCTGGTGTTTCCCCATCACGAGAACGAACAGGCGCAATCGCGGGCTGCTGGCGATGGCTTCGCCAATTTCTGGATGCACAACGGGTTAGTGACGTTGGCCGGCGACAAGATGAGCAAGTCGCTCGGCAACACATTGTCGGTGGCGAATCTGCTCGATCAGGTCAGGCCGATGGAGCTGCGCTACTGGCTGGTCGCGCCGCACTACCGTTCCGCTGTCGACTTCACCCCGGCATCACTGGACGAAGCCGCGACCGCCTACCGCCGGATCGAAGGTTTCGTGCGTCGCGCCGGTGAGCTTGTCGACAGTGACATCGGCTCCGACATTGACGCAGACACTGACGTCGCCGCTGGCAATGGCACCGCTGCCCGAGATTTCGATCTGCTGCCGACCGGCTTCGTCGCGGCGATGGACGACGATCTGGGTGTCCCGGAGGCACTCGCCGTCCTGCACAATGGGGTTCGAGAAGGCAATGCCGCGCTCGCGGACGCCGACAAGCTACGAGTGGCGGAACGGCTCGCGGCGGTGCGGGCGATGCTGGGCGTGTTGGGTCTTGGTATCGACACCAATACCGCTGGCGGCGATGGCCTTCGGCCGGTCGTCGACGCGCTCATCACGGTCGCGCTCGAGCAACGCGACGCCGCTCGCGCACGCAAGGATTATCAGGCCGCGGACGCGATCCGTGATCGGCTGGCAACCGCTGGCATCGTCGTCGAAGACACGGCAGCCGGCGCCCGCTGGCAGCTTCGAAAGGATTGACCTTCATGGCAGGTATCAAACGCGGCGGCCAAGGCGGGCGGGCGGCTAAATCGGGCTCCCATCGCAAGGGTGCATCCATCGGTTCGGGCGGTCAGCGCCGCCGGGCGTTGGAAGGTCGCGGGCCCACGCCGCCAGCGGAAGAACGCAAAGGCCACCCTGCGTCTAGGCGGGCGAACCGTGCCGAAAGCACGGGCCGGTCGAACCGAGTCGAGGCCCCCAAGCGCGGGAAGCAGACCGACAACACCCCGGGTGGCGTCAAGCGCTCCGAGGGTTTCAGTGGCGGCAAGCGCGGTGCCGGCGGTCGAGCGGGTGGTCCTGGCGGCCGTCCGTCAACCGCGCGTCGTCCGACGACACGTACCGCCCGTATCGAAGCCGGCCCGGAGATGGTCGCCGGCCGCAACCCTGTCGTCGAGGCGCTGCGGGCCGGCATTCCGGCGTCCGCGCTCTACGTCGCGGTCGGGATCGACGCCGATGAGCGGGTGCGTGAAGCGGTCAAGCTGGCAAGCGCGGCTCGCATTCCGATGCTCGACGCGCAGCGCGCCGAACTCGACCGCTACACCTCAGGCGCCGTCCATCAAGGCCTTGTCTTGCAGGTGCCGCCGTTTGAGTATGCGCACCCCGACGACGTATTGGCCAGTGCCATCGCATCGGGGCAAGCGCCCTTGATAGTCGCGCTGGACGGCGTTACCGATCCGCGCAATCTCGGTGCGGTGGTACGAGCGGCAGCTGCGTTCGGTGCCCACGGCGTGCTGATCCCGGAGCGGCGCGCGGCCGGTATGACGGCGAGTGCATGGAAGGCATCAGCCGGTGCGGCCGCGCGGCTGGCTATCGGCCGAGCCACCAACCTCAACCGCGCATTGACGAGCTACGCCGACGCTGGCCTGCTCGTGGTGGGCTTGGCAGCCAGCGGTTCTCTCGATCTGACTGACCTCGAGGCAGCCACCGACCCGATAGTGCTGGTAGTCGGCTCAGAGGGCAAGGGTCTGTCGCGGCTGGTGCAGGAACGCTGTGATCTCGTCGTCCGGATCCCGATCGCGGCAGCCACCGAATCCTTGAACGCCTCTGTCGCGGCCGGCGTCGCGCTTTATGAGGTTGCGCGGCGCCGCTCGTCCTAGCCGAGGCTCGCGTCACCTTGGTGCCTTTGGCGATCGAGGCGACGCTCTCATCTGCTGCTACTTCGAAACCGCGTCTACCAGGCGCGCTACCATCGGCGAGCAGTCTGGCCGGTGTGGCGCAATCTGGCAGCGCATCCGACTTGTAATCGGAAGGTTAGGGGTTCAATTCCCCTCGCCGGCTCTCTTACCAGCAACTATACGAAAAATGATGGGCAGTGGGAAGCCTCATCCCCATTAAACCCCCATGATTGCCTGAGCGCATGAGCACGTACCGCAGGCAAAGAGGAACACGTCACGGACGGCTGCGCCATCGCGCTGGCATCCAAGTCAGGCGCCTCCGGCGGGACATTGGAGTTTCAGCGGGCGACGCGTTGCGACCATGGTTCGACGCGGCCAGCCTGTATGAAAGCCTCGATGTCGGTGGCGCTGAGCCGTACATGGCGCCCGATCTTGTTGAACGCGATCCGACGTTCGCTGATTAGTCGGCGCACGAATCGCGGCGACGTACCGAGGCACTCGGCAGCCTGCTCAATGGTGAGCATCTTGTTCATGCTGGCCAGTCGCTCCTTTCGACTCAGTGGCTGATCGGGGGAGGCAGCCGTTTCGCGGCGCTGCGCCCTGATCCTCGGTGTCGCTGATGCCCCGCGATGGGGGATCGGATGCGGGTTTCGCCGCTGATCGAGCTGCGCATTCGCCGGGCCTCCTGAGGAGGGTGTCGTCACCAGGTAACAGGTGTTCTTTCCGCACCGAAGTGGACATCCCCACCATCTTTTTTGGACGGTGGTGTCGGCGCGCAACGGTTACTCCGCCGGCACGGATAAGCCATGTCGGCTGGGCAGGTGCACTGCGGGTTCGATGCGCCGCGTGTGCATCGGTGGCGTGTAGCTTCGCTATTTCTTAGATGCTGCTCGGCTACGCGGCATGGCGCCGGCCAGTGGCCTGACGAAGGTGGTTGGCGACGATGAGGGTGGCACGCAGCGCTGAGTCATCGAAGCGAGCGATGTTGTGATCATGTTGGTGGAGGGCGTTGACGCGGACCGCCAGGTCGAGGCCGGTGCGAGCCTTCGCGGCGAGTGCCTGCCAGCGCCACGTTTGCCGCTCGGGCGCAGCGACTGCCTCGAGGTTTTGGCGGCGGGCGCTGATTGCGTGGGCGCGTTGGTCTGTCAGGAGTTCGGTGCGCCCGCGGGGACAGCAGCTGGGCTCCATGCAGACGATCAGGGGCGCAACCCGAGCGTCCTGCAGTATGGCGGCGACCGATCGTTTCGGGATGCTCTGGCGCAAGGTTGGGATGTAGACGGGGCGAGGGATGCCGCCTGGTGATCGCGGCTTGCGCCGTGATGACATCTGGGCAGGAATGTTGCAGCGCTCCCGCCAGCCGATACCGGTCTCGTAGCCGACGGCACCGGCAGCGACCGACGCCTCGCCCAGGGTGCCCTGGTTCCAGGCGATGACCGGCAACGTATGGGTCAGTCGGTGGGTCAGCAAGATCATGGATCCGAGGCGATCTTCTGGGCGGGCGCCCATATCGATCTTTGATGCGGCCAGAGCGACCTCGTGTGCGCCGAGCCGGGTGAGTTCGGTTTCCAAAGAAGTGAAGGCACCCGGCCAGGATGAGCGCGGCAGGAGACCCCAGCTAAGTGCCAGCACCGCGACGAGCGGCAGTGTCACCCCGCTGGCATCGACGTAGCGCCGGGTCTCGCGCCACAATGCGGTCTGCACATCCACCCAGCCGTCATCGGCTCGCTCCATGTGAACGTAAGGCGGGATGAGCATCGTCGCTCCGCGGTCGAGCTGGTAGTTGATGACGTCGTGGGCGATCGCCTCGGCTACGCCGGGGCGCAGGAGATCGGCGGGGGTCTGCGCCGCCGCTCGGGCGAACGGAAGGCACGCCCACGCGTCCTTGGGATGCTGCCAGTCTTGGAGGTAGAAGGTCTGCGGATCGACGAGCACTGGTAAGCCGGCGACGGTCGCCGCGGCGACGATTTGTGGGCACGCGAGTGCGGTGTGGGCATCCACGACGATGCGGTGCGGCCGGCCCTCTGGGCGCCCGGACAGGACGTGGCCGATCAGCGGCGCGTCTTGCGCGCTCACCCGAACAATCAGCTCGGCCACGGTTTCCTCCCTGGACCGTCAGAGTAACCGATACGAAAGTAAAGCCGCAACTATCAATGCAACTTGACCCGAAGCCGAAGACGAATATGATGCTGTAAGACCCAGAGGAGAGGACGCTGGATGACCGTACGTACGAGCGTGACGGCGGGCAACGTGTCATTCATGCGACTCGTCGATGACGTAACGGACGGTGTGCTCACGCAGAGCGAGTTCGCGGCTGCGGTTGGCGCGAGTGAGCGCACGGTACAGAACTGGACGGCTGGGCACACCAAGCCGCGTGGGGAAGCCGCCACGCGCGCGCTGGATTTCGTCTATCTGGTCCAGGAGCTGCGCGACGTTTACGCCGACGAAGGCATCCAGATCTGGCTGAAGTCGCGCAATAGAAACCTCGATGGCCGCCGGCCGATCGAGCTCATCAGCGAAGGTCACATCGATGAGGTGCTGGCTGAGGTGCGGCGCGTGCTCGGGGGAATGTAAATGAGCCTCGCCGCCGCTTTGGAACAGCTACCGCCGACGAACGAGAAAGGCGAGTGGTTTCGTCACGTCGCGCTCCGGTACAAGAACCAGGCGCTGGGCGGCGTGGCGCGCTACGGCCGGTGGAGCACCGATGGCGGATTTCCGGTGCTATACCTCGGACGGCCGCGGGATTCGATTGTTGTTGAGGCCTACCGGCACATCGTGGACCCTGTCGACTTCGACAACGCAACGGACCGGGAACGGTTCATCGGTGCGCTCGTTCCGAGAGTAGTTGTGACCTGCACGGTCGACGCCAGCAATCTGATCGACCTTCGCACACCTCTGGGTCGCGCCCAGGCAGGGCTCGTCCCTGAAGACTTATGCTCGGATACGAGCAACACCGAAGCGTATGCGCGCTGTCAGCATGTCGCGCAGGTCGCGCACCAGCTCCGCCGACACGGAATCATCGCGCCGGCCGCGACGGGACTCGGCCAAACGCTGGTCTTATTTACGGATATTCTCCCCGCCGCGGAACTACCGGCGCGGTCTGGCCTTGACGAGACGTGGGCCAGTTGGCCATCTGATCCGCGTTCGCGCTCTCAGCGGCACCTGCGCGTCGCCGACGACCAAGCCTGACTCGGGCTGTGTCCGTCCCGCGTAGCGGGTTGATCTCACGCGCCTAGCAGCTCAGCTTGTGCGGGCGAATCGCAGACTCGATGGCGACCTCTGCTGCTAGCTGGACTCGACTTGCGTTCCCAAGCACGAGCGCATCGACGGCAGTGGGCTCGATCTGGTCACCGCACTGCCGTGCTCCTGATCGAGCGCGATACGGCGTTGACGCGCAGCCACTGAACCCATCGTCGCCCTATCTATCGTCCTGTCGGCCCGACGAGATCGTTGACCAGATTCGGCGATCGTGCCCACCCCATCGGCGACACAACACCAATGCGCCAACTTAACCGCGCACACGCGTGCGACCAAACGGATCGTCGCCCCCGAAACAGATCAAGATCGAACCTGGCACACCTCTTGCAAGCAGGTAACGGTAAGTTTCGTTGTGACGAAACTAAGTGCCCAGAAGCGGGAGGGGCGACGAATTTAAGCACGGTCGAAACGACTACCGATCAACGGTCAGAACGCTCGGCGATGAAGTATCGGCGTCGCCCCGGTCAGGTCCTTACGTACGGGCAGTGCGGTAGGTGAGTCACTGGTCGTCGGGTTCACCAGTCTTTGCCGGTGCGTTGCCGAGTTCGGACGGCGGGGCGTCGAGCATAAGCATCGAGGGCTTCGTTCAAAGCATTGGTGAGGGCGGGTAGGTCGCGGTCGTAGATCTGTCCGGCGTCGAGTTGGCGGGCTAGTTCATGGAGTGCGGTGACCCAGCCGGCACCTTTGGGGGTGGTGGGGATCTCGACGGTTTCGATGACGGTGAC
>OLLX01000023.1_pt1 | contig 114618 bp, 112 predicted proteins | sample 1604651 | NCBI WGS metagenome assembly OLLX01 (sample SAMEA104055725, study PRJEB20765) | soil metagenome | biome: Arctic tundra; feature: Polygonal ground; material: soil | place: USA | collected 2011-09 | depth 0-0.5 m
GGCCGCCGCGACCACACCACCGACCGCCGTCAGCCATGGCCACACACTGACCGCGATAGTGCTGGCGGCAACGCCGCGACGTCCGGTAGCAGTCGCTACTGACCCAGCGACCGCCGATCTCGGGTCGAGCCCGACTCGTAGCGCGATGACGATGGCAAGCACACCGACCACACCGACCAGTGCCCCAGCGACTTGGCGTCCGAGCTTTTTGGTGGCGACCAGCGCAACCGCCGCCGCGAGCACGACAAGCCCCAGAGACGTCGTCGCGCCGGCAACCCGATGCCCGGTGGCGACTCCGTAGACAGCTGGCAGCGGTGCCTGAACAACCGAAAACCGGACCCACTCTCGACCACCGGCCAGCAATATCAGCGCGGCACCCACCACGCAGCCGGCGGCAGCCATGCTGAGCTCCCGTCGACCGGTCGCGGGGTCAGTCATCCTGATCGGCGACGCTGACTTGCGGGCCGGTCGTGGGTGGGCGCATCGCGTTCGCGATAGCCACGGCCGACAACACGGTGTTCGCTTTGTGCTGGCATTCGGCGTCTTCGGTGGCCGGATCGGAGTCGGCAACCAGACCTGCTCCGGCCTGTACGTAAACCGTGCCGTCACGTACTACCGCGGTGCGGATCGCGATCGCGGTATCGAGATCACCGGCGAAGTCGACGTAGCCGACGACGCCTCCATACAAACCTCGCCGGGTGGGCTCCAACTCTTCGATGATCTCCATCGCCCGTACCTTCGGTGCCCCGGACAACGTGCCGGCCGGAAAGGTCGCCGCGAGCACATCAAGCGCGGACCGCTCCGGGGTGACTTGGCCGACGACGGTGGAGACGATGTGCATGATGTGGCTGTAGCGCTCGACCGACATGAAGTCGACGACCTCAACGCTGCCGGGCACGCAAACCCGGCCGAGGTCGTTGCGTGCCAAGTCGACCAGCATCACGTGCTCGGCCCGTTCCTTGGGGTCAGCCAGCAGCTCGGTTGCCAGGGTGGCGTCGATCTCCGGAGTTGCGCCGCGCGGCCGGCTGCCTGCGATCGGATGCATCAGCGCGCGACCCTCACTGATCGTGACGTGCGCCTCCGGGCTGCTGCCGACGACGTCGAAGCCATCGAAACGCAACAGGTAGAGGTACGGGCTCGGGTTACGAGTGCGAAGTACCCGGTAAATGTCGAGCGCACTGGCAGTGGTCGCCGTCTCGAAACGCTGGCTCGGCACTACCTGGAAGATGTCACCGGCCCTGATGTACTCCCGAGCCTGGTCGACCCAGGCCATGTACTGCGCGCTCGACGTTCGCCTGGTCGGAGCCGGCGTGGCGACATCGCTGATCACCGCGACGGTGGACGGCGCCGGCCGCTGCAACGCCTGGGTCATCTCGTCGAGCCGGCAGTTGGCATTCTCGGTGCTGTCACCGGGCAACACATTCGCGATCAGCAGCACCGAGCCGTCGTGGTGATCGAGCACCGCCAGGTCTGTGACGAGAAACATCGTCAGTTCCGGCAACCCCAGGTCATCGACCGTATCGTCTGGCAGTCGCTCCAACCGCCGAACCGCATCGTAGGAGACGAACCCGACCATCCCACCAACCAGCGGCGGCAGCGAAGCGTCACGCGGGCAACGCAGCACCGCCACGGTCGCGGCCAGCACCTCAAGCGGCGTCCCGGACGACGGAACACCGGGCGGCGGATCGCCAAGCCACACCGCCTGCCCGTTCTTTTCCGTCAGCGTCGCCGCGCTACGGACGCCGATGAAGGAGTAACGCGACCACGACCGGCCGTTCTCCGCCGACTCAAGCAAGAAAGTGCCAACTCGGTCTTGGGCCAGCTTGCGATAGAGGCCGACAGCCGTCTCACCATCGGCGAGCAGCTTGCGAGTAACTCTGGTGACCGGCGCGAACTCCGTCGAACTCATCGCCGCGTCAGCCGACCGAAGCCGGTACGCCGACCAGTGCCGGCAACACGTCAGCATCGAAGCAGGTGCGGTCGCCGGTGTGGCAGGCCGCGCCGACCTGATCGACCCGCACCAGCACGGTGTCGCCGTCGCAGTCGAGCGCGACGGACTTCACCCATTGTTGGTGGCCGGAGGTTTCCCCTTTGACCCAGTATTCGCGCCGGCTCCGGCTCCAGTACGTGCACCGACCAGTCGTCAGGGTGCGATGGAGCGCCTCGTCGTCCATCCAGCCGACCATCAACACCTCGCCGGTGTCGTGCTGTTGGGCTACCGCGGGAAACAGGCCGTCGGCGTCGCGCTTAAGCCGCGCGGCGATCTCGACAGCGAGACCAGATGTGGGCGCGACCGGTGTACCGGCCTTAGGTGTGGTGGAGTCGTCAGGCATGTTGGCCATTCTGCCGGGTCAGGCCGGTCGGAGTCGCATGAGATTCGGGTTAGTCAGCTCCCGACCTGGAGAACCGGTCGGTCGAAGAGCAACTCGTCGGCAATGACGGCAAGATCGAGCGCTACCTGCGGATCGTCGACCAAGCTGCGGTCGTCGACCAGCTCGATGACCGGCTGCACCCGTTCCCACAGGCACAGACAGGTCTCGCCGGTTTGCCATCCTTCGTAGACCACGCCGTCGGCGTCGGTCGTCTCGTAAAGCTTGCGGGCGATCGCTTGGGTCAACGCGCGGTCGCGAGTACGTAAGGCACCGGCGGCTACCCCCAGCGGGACGGCCGCAAGCCCACGGGTGTCGGCCAGCTCAAGCTGGCGGCTGACCTCGAGGACCGCCAGCCGTTGTGTTGGCGACGGGGAAAGCCGCCGGTCATCGCCGTAGACCTCGGCAACCGCGCAGCGCAAGGTCAACGTCGTGTACAGCACACCACGGTCGCCGTTCGGCACGGTGGCTCCCGTTGCTGGATCGGCAAGGTGGTGATCCCACCGGCCACGCACATGCGGGCCGAGGAAGCGGAAACCCGCGCCGTCGCGGTAAAAGTGCGCGTCGTAGATGCGCACGAGCGGCGTACCGGCGTCGAGTTCGAACCGGCGCGGCTGACCCGGGAAGCGATCGCCCACCCGTCAACGACTGCCGACATAGGAAGCGGCCTCGATAACGGCATCGACATCACCGGCAGCGAGCGCTTGCGCCGGCGTCCGGCCATCGAGTTGCCGACAGGCCAACGTAAACCAGCGCACCAACCCGACCACGTCGTGTCGGTCAGGAAGCACCTGCCAGACAGCCACCGCACCCGGATCGACGACGGAGCCGCTGAGCTGCCAGCGGGGGTAACGCCAATCGCCCTTGTGTAGGAACGCAATGAGCATGTTCTTGCTCCGGCGCTTCTTGACTGCGGCGTCGCTGATCCCGAGCCTGGCGGCGACCTCTGCCGTGGACCATGAGTCAGCCACCAGCTCGGCTCTCGTCTGGCGTTCACGGGCGAGCCCACGAGCAACCGCTGCCGCCGCGACTGCCGGCGGATGGCTTCGGACGACGGAGTGCAAGCTGCGCGGACGACGCCGCGGGGCGGTAGCCAGCACCCGCAGGTAGGCGTCTTCGACCTCCTGCCGGTCGGCCGGCGCGAGAGCGTCGAGCAGCTCATGGAGATCGGGAAGTACCTCAGAGATCGTTCTCATGAGATCCAGTGTAGTTGCTTTGGTGTCACCGCAACTAGCGCAACCACCTTCTTCACCACGCCGCTTTCTCCGTCGCAGGTTTTCCCATGGCCGGTTTCTTCATCGCACCGGCTTGCCCGCGTCGCGCAGAGCTGCCTTCACATCGCCAATGCGCACGTTGCCGAAATGGAAGATGCTGGCGGCCAGAACGGCGTCGGCGCCGGCAGCGACAGCGGGGGCGAAATCCGCTGGCGAACCCGCGCCACCACTAGCAATGACCGGCACCGAGACGACCGCGCGCACCGCGCGGATGAGGTCGAGGTCGAAGCCGGCACAGGTGCCGTCAGCGTCTATCGAGTTGAGCAGGATTTCCCCGGCCCCCAACTGGGCGGCCTTTGCCGCCCAGGCCACCGCATCGAGGCCGGTGCCCTGGCGACCACCGTGGGTGGTGACTTCGAATCCCGAGTCGACGCCGGCGGCGCGGCGAGCATCAACCGAGAGCACCACACACTGCGCGCCGAATCTGTCGGCCGCTTCGGCCAGGAGCGCCGGCCGCGAAATCGCGGCCGTGTTGAGCCCAACCTTGTCGGCACCCGCACGCAGCAGCCGGTCGAAATCCTCGACGCTACGGACTCCGCCACCGACTGTTAGCGGGATGAATACCTGCTCAGCGGTGCGTCGCACCACGTCATAGGTTGTTTCGCGATCGCCGCTACTTGCCGTGATGTCGAGGAAAACGAGCTCGTCGGCACCTTCGGCGTCGTAAATTCTGGCCATCTCGACCGGGTCGCCGGCATCACGCAGGTCAACGAAGTTGACGCCTTTGACGACGCGGCCGGCGTCGACGTCCAAGCACGGAATGACGCGGACGGCGAGTAGCTGGTCGGTACCGGTCACGAGCCCGCTCGGTAGGCCGTGACTTCGATTTCCACCAGGATCGCGGGATCGATCAGCTTGCTGACTTCGACCATCGTGTTCGCCGGACGAATCTCGCCGAACACCTCGCCATGGGCACGACCCACGTCTTCCCACCGGCTGATGTCGGTGAGAAAGATGCGGGTGCGCACGACATCGGCGAAGCTCACCCCGGCCTCGGCCAGCACCGGCCCGAGCTTGGCGAGAATCGCCTTCGTCTGCTCGTACGGACTGTCGCCGGCTTCCGGCGCGGTGGTGCCCGAGACCTCGACGTACGGCCCGGCAACGACCGCGCGGCTATAACCGACGATCGGCTCGAACTTCGATCCGGACGAGATGCGAGTAATGGCGGAGAGGGCGGACGCTTCCGCGGGCGAGTTCATGGTCGCCAACAATAGCCAAGCACGCCTTCGACAAAGACGCCGCTGGCGTCCGCGTGATTTCTCACGGGGACGCCAGCGGCCGGGAATCTCCTTATCTTGCGGCAGCAGCCTGAAAACTTAGGCTCGCGTGAAGGTCGACGTCAGCACGTAGTTCGAACGCCCGCTGCCATCGGTGAACTCGTTGTAGTTCTGCACGACGAGCTTGTCAGACGCCGACGTCGCACCCCGAACCAGCTTGATGACGAGCTGCTCGTTCTTGAACGAGAACGAATACGGGGCGAGCAACACGCTGGAAGCGGTGGTGCTGACTGTCGCGCCGTAGGTGATCGCTTTCGAGACGCCGAGGTTGCACGCCGTTGGAGTGCATGCCCCGAATGCCTGCACAGTCGGGTTCGCTCCCGCGGTGATCGTCAGGCCAGTGACACCACTTCCGGCAGCAGTCCAGCTACCGGCCAACCGAGTAAGCGCCCTGGGCGGTAAGCCGTGCGGGTAACCGCTCGCACCAACACCGCTGATCGTGGCTGAGAGGCCCTTGCCAGGAACGAACGTCTCGACCTGCGTGTAGTTGTGCCGACCCGAACTGTCTTCGAAGGCGGTGAGCTCGCGAACGGTCAAAACCGGACTACCCGCGCGCGTCAATGTCAGCTGGCCGAGAAGCTGCGTACGTGACCACTCGTGCGCAGGTGTACCTGTGTCGAAAGCCTGGTTGGTCTGGAAGGCGGTGCCGCTGGTTGCAGTTACCGTGGGTCCGTAGACGATCGCGGGAACGAGGCCCCACTGGCACAGCGTCGGCTCACATGCACCGAATGCGTCGACGAGCAAACCACTGGCTGGCGCAACAGTGCCAACTGGCTGCGTGATGTCAATCTGCTTGACGCTGTTACTGGCCTGGTTGGTGTTGACCCAGGTGCCGAACAGCGTTGCCGACGGCACTGGCGGGGTCGTCGACGCGCTGGCCGGCGTGGCCAACGCCAGCGCACCGACGGCTGACATTAATGCGGCACTCGCCGCAAGACGTGCCCGAAACGTACGCATGATGCTCTCCTTTTGTAGCCGGTCACTACGGACCGGTGACGGTGACAACACCGACAAAGAGCAACGTGCGATGGAACAAATACGTTGATCGCCAAACCAACCCGATTAATCTCCGCAAATCGCCTAACTTGCCGGCGTGCCCATCTCGAGCAATGCCTGCTCAAGGGTGAATTCGCCGGCGTACAAGGCTTTCCCGACGATCGCGCCTTCGACGCCGAGTGGTACCAGCTCGGCAATCGCCCGCAGATCGGCGAGAGACGACACTCCCCCGCTGGCAACAACTGGCTTATCGGTCACTGCGCACACCGATCGCAGCAGATCGAGATTCGGCCCGGTCAGGGTGCCGTCGCGATGGACGTCGGTCACTACGTAGCGTGCGCAGCCGTCCGCGTCGAGACGGGCCAGCACGTCGAATAACTCACCGCCGTCTTGGGTCCATCCACGGGCCGACAAGGTGGTGCCACGGACGTCGAGGCCGACCGCGATTTTCTCGCCATGCTCAGCGATCGCGCGGCGAACCCAATCGGGATTCTCTAGCGCGGCGGTACCGATGTTGACCCGAGCACAGCCCGTGGCCAATGCCGCGCGCAACGACTCGTCATCGCGAATGCCACCTGACATCTCGACCGCGACGTCGAGCTTGCCGACGACTTCCGCCAACAGTTCGCGATTCGAGCCGCGACCGAAAGCAGCATCGAGGTCAACCAGATGCACCCAGGACGCACCGGCTTCCTGCCAAGCCAGCGCGGCCTGCAAGGGCTCACCGTAATGGGTTTCCGAACCAGCTTCGCCCCGCACCAACCGGACAGCCTGCCCGCCAGCAACATCGACAGCGGGTAGCAATACCAGGGAACTCGTCACAATGACTCCAGCCAGTTCTTCAGTAGATGAGCACCTGCGTCGCCGGATTTCTCCGGATGGAATTGGGTACCGGCGACCAAGCCATCTTCAGTGGCGGCGACGAACCGGTCGCTATGTTCGGCAGTGGTTACCAAGCCGCTGGCCTGACGAGCGGCATAAGAATGCACGAAGTAAAAACGTTCCTTTTCGACGCCACGAAACAGCATCGAATCAACGGACGGCGTAACAACGTTCCACCCCATGTGCGGCAATATCGGGGCATCGAGTTTGGTAACTCCAGCTGGCCAATGACCAATACCCTCGGTGCGGACGCCATGTTCTTCGCCGTAGCCGAATAGCACCTGGAAGCCGACACAAATACCGAGAACAGGGCGTCCAGCCTTGATCCGGCTACGCACGAGATCGACACCCCCGACCGATTCGAGCCCGCGCATACACGCGGCGAAAGCGCCAACGCCGGGTACCACAAGGCCATCGGCAGACAGCACCGCATCGGCGTCGTCCGTCACCTCGACGTCGGCCCCGACTCTGGCCAGCGCCCGCTCGGCCGAAAGTAAATTGCCCGACCCGTAATCGAGCACGACGACACGTGGGCTCTTCACCACGGCCGCCGAGAAATACCCGATGTCATCGGTTTACAGCACGCCCTTGGTACTCGGCACACCCGCGACACCGTCGAGACGGACGGCGTCGCGCAGCGCGCGGGCAACACCCTTGAACTGCGCCTCATTGACGTGGTGAGCATTCACACCCTCAAGAACCCTGACGTGCAAGCAAATTCTCGCCTCGGCGACGAATGACTCCCAGACGTGTTTGGTCAGGGTGGTCTCATAACTACCGATCAGACCGACGATCGACGGCTCGGTGTGCACCAGGTAAGGCCGCCCGGAAAGGTCGACGGCCACCTGACACAACGTCTCGTCGAGCGGCACCAGCGCGTCACCGAAACGACGAATGCCGGCCTTGTCGCCGAGCGCTTCGCGCAACGCCTGACCCAACGCGAGCGCGGTGTCTTCCACCGTGTGATGGGCATCGACTTCGATGTCGCCCTTGGTCCGCACGTGCAGGTCGAAACCACCGTGCTTGCCGAGCTGGGCGAGCATGTGGTCGTAGAACGGCACTCCGGTCTCGACGTCAACGAGCCCGGTGCCATCAAGCTCAAGTTCGACGAGGACGTCGGACTCCTTGGTGGTGCGCTGCACGCGTGCGTTCCGGCTCACGCCGTGTCCTTTCGATCGACGAGCGCCGGTGTGACGCTCTCTTCATTCCGCGATATCGCAGGTGCGGCCGCACTAAGCAGAGCTTCCCGGAAAGCCGCCATTTCGGCCGCTGTACCGATGCTGACTCGCAACCAACCGTCTGGTCCGGTTTCCCGGATCAATACGCCACGGTCAAGTAACCGCTGCCAGATCTGATGCCGGTCATCGAATCGACCGAATAGCACGAAGTTCGCGTCCGAATCGGCGGCAGTAAAACCCTGTGCGCGCAGCCAATCGACGGTGCCATCGCGTTCGGCCCGCAACGTCGCGACGTGCGCGAGTAATTCGTCGGCGCGCCCGATCGCGGCCGAGGCAACCGCCTGGGTAACCGCCGATAGGTGGTAGGGCAACCTGACGATGCGCACCGCATCGATGATGGCCGGTCGCGCGACGAGGTAGCCCACTCGTGCGCCCGCGTAAGCGAAAGCCTTGCTCATCGTCCGGGTCACGATCAGGTTCGGATACTCCGCCAACAACTCCAACGCTGACGCCGTATCGGGACGCCGAAACTCGGCATACGCCTCGTCGACGACGACCAAGCCGCCATATTCCGCCGAGGCCGCGAGCACCGCGCGGGCGGTCGCCGGCGGCAGCGCGGTGCCGGTGGGATTGTTCGGCGACGTAAGCAACGTGACGACCGGCTGATGCGTGCGCACGGCGGCCACCGCTGTCTCGACGTCCAAGGAGAAATCGGGCGCCCGATCAATCGTGCGAAAACCAGTGAAGGTGTCGCGGCAGTACTGCGGGTACATCGCGTACGTCGGGGCAAAACCCAATACCAGCCGGCCAGGCCCACCAAAAGCGAGTAGCAACTGGTGCATGATTTCGTTCGATCCGTTGGCCGCCCACACCTGATCCGGGCTCACCTCGACACCCTCGAAAAGCCTGAGATAGCCGGCCAGATCAGTGCGCAAAGCAACGGCTTCACGATCGGGGTACCGATTCAGCGTCGCGGCTGAGCCGGCCACCGCCCGCGCGATATCAGCAATCAATTCCGCCGACGGCGGGTACGGGTTCTCGTTGACATTCAGCCGCACCGGCACGTCGAGCTGCGGCGCGCCGTAAGCCTTCTCGCCACGCAGATCGTCGCGCAGCGGCAACTCGCTGAACGTCATCGCGGAATGCGGGCGCGCACCGCAGCTACATGCGCCGGGAGATCTTCCGCCGCGCCGAGCGCGTCAATAAACGGGGCAGCTTGGGCAAGCGCGGCACGGTCATAGTCGATGACATGGATCATTCGTTGGAACGCCTCGACCGACAAGCCGCCAGCAAATCTGGCGGTACCACCGGTGGGCAATACGTGGTTCGATCCGGCCAAATAATCGCCGAGAGTGACCGGTGACCAGGCACCGACGAAGATGGCACCGGCATTGCGAACTCGAGCGGCAACCGCCGGAGCATCGCGAGTAATGACTTCGAGGTGCTCGGCCGCCCACACGTCGACGACCCTGATGCCAGCGTCGAGGTCGTCGACAAGCACGGCCGCCGACTGGCCGGCTAACGCGGCACCGATCCGATCACGGTGCTTGGCCAGCGCAACTTGGGCCCCCAGCTCGACCATGACCTTGTCAATGAGCGATTCGCTGTCGCTGACGAGCAGGCAACTAGCCAGTTTGTCGTGCTCAGCTTGGGAAATCAGGTCAGCCGCTACATGCGCAGGATCGGCGGAATCATCGGCTAGCACGGCAATTTCGGTGGGGCCGGCCTCGGCATCGATACCCACGACACCCTTGACGAGCCGCTTGGCCGCAGCGACATAGACGTTTCCGGGGCCGGTGATGACGTCAACACACTCGACCTCTTCACCTTGGGCAGCCGAGCTGCCATAAGCGAGCAGCGCGATCGCCTGGGCACCACCCACGGCGTAAACCTCGTCGATACCGAGCAACGCGCACGCCGCCAACACCGCCGGATGCGGGAGCCCGCCAAAATCACGTTGCGGCGGCGACGTGACCGCCAGTGAATCGACGCCGGCCTCCTGCGCGGGGACGACGTTCATCACCACGCTGCTCGGGTACGGCACCAAGCCGCCCGGCACGTAAAGACCAACGCGGCGCACGGGCACCCACCGTTCGCTGACGACACCGCCGTCGACGATCTTCACGTGCACGTCGTCGCGCAGCTGAGCGCGGCTCACCGCGCGGGTACGGCGAATCGACTCTTCCAGAGCTAGCCGAACCGCCGGTTCAAGTGCGGTAAGCGCGGCATCGAGGGCTGCCTTCGGCACCCTGAGCGAGTCAAGAACAACGCCGTCGAAACGTTCGGTGATCTCGCGGACGGCGACCGCGCCCCGAGCCTGCACGTCAGCGCAGATCGGCCGCACCGCGTCGAGAGCGGCCTCGACATCGATCGGCGCACGCGGCAAAACATCACGAAGTTCGATCGTGGAAGGCCGCTGACCACGCAGGTCGATGCGACGAAGCATGGCCGCCTCCGCAGGGGCATCGAGACGTGAGCGAACGTCAGGTGGACAAACTCAGGTGGATAAGCGTCGAGACAAGAATGAACAGCGGTATCAAAGATGGCCGAACGCGATCACCGGAAACTTCGGTGTCTCGCATTCGGCCATCTCAGCTTACCGTCGACTAACCGGCCAGCGCCGCCTGGTTATGCGCCGCGACGCGCTACCGGACGTGTGCTCGTTCGACTACTCGCGCCCACCGGCGCGCCGCCGGTTTGAGTGGCTGCACCACTTTGCTGCGGACGACGAGGGCCCGTGCGTGGCTTGCGAGAACCGGCCGGAGCTGTCGCGGCTGGCTGAGCTGTTCGAGTGCCGCCAGACGACCCAGCCTCACTCGAACGACGTGAGTCATCAGGCCGGAACGGCTGGCCACGACGCTGCCCGCCCTGCCCACTTCGACTGCTCTGCCCACTTCGAGCACCTTGGCCACCGCGACCGCCTTGGCCGGGCGACCTCGGGCGGCGCGAACGATCCGAGCGCTCGGAACCGCCGCCGTCACGAACAGCCAACGGGACGACCACGATCGGCGTGCCGGAAGCGCCGAGATCGACGACTTCGGTATGACCGGGGTGCACCGCGTGACTAACCGCCTGGACGCCGGCGGTGCGATGAAGTGCCGCGACCTCGCGAACCTCATGTGGCAGCGCCAACGCGAGCGCGGTACCAGCCGCGCCAGCTCGCGCCGTCCGGCCTGAACGATGCAAGTAATCCTTGGCATCGTTCGGCGGGTCGAAATGCACGACCAGGTCGACGTCGTCGACATGAATGCCACGCGCCGCCACATCGGTCGCGACCAACACTCGGGGCTGCCCGGCGGCAAAGCCGTCGAGGGCACGCTGCCGCGCGTTCTGCTTCAAGTTGCCGTGAATAGCGGCCGCGCACACGCCGGCCTTGTCGAGCTGACCAGCGAGCCGGTCAGCTCCGTGCTTGGTCCGGACGAAGATCAGCGTGCGACCTGGGCGACCCGCGACCTCGGTCATCACGGCCAGCTTGTCTTCGGCCTTCACGGTGAACACGCGATGGTCCATCGCTTCGATCGGGCTCGATGCCGGCGCGACAGCGTGCAGTGCCGGCTCGTGTAGGTAGCCACGAACCAACTTGTCGACGCCACGGTCCAACGTCGCGGAAAACAACATCCGCTGGCCACCAGGCTTGGTCTGGTCGAGCAAGCTCGTCACCACCGGCAGGAACCCGAGGTCGGCCATGTGATCAGCCTCGTCGAGAACGGTGATCTCGACCCGCTCAAGTGTGCACGTACCGCGCTCGATCAGGTCGATGAGGCGACCGGGGGTGGCGACGATGAGGTCGACTCCCCTGCTCAGCGCGTCGATCTGCTTGCCGTAGGGTGCTCCGCCGAACACGCATGCGAGTTTGATGCCGACCGCTTCGCCCAACGGACGCAGTCCGTCAGCGACCTGGGTGGCCAGTTCGCGGGTAGGCACCAACACCAACGCGCGCGGCGCCTTCGGCGTCCGGGGCACAGTGGAGGTAGAAAGCCGCGCGAGCAACGGCAGCCCGAACGCGAGGGTTTTGCCGCCGCCGGTCTGGGCGCGGCCCAACACGTCGCGACCGGCCAGCGCATCAGGAATCGCCCGGGTCTGGATCGCGAACGGCGCGTCAATGCCACGCCGACTCAACGCGGTTATCAACGACGCTGGAAGGCCAAGCTCACGGAACGTGGTGGAAACCAGCGGAGAAGACTGGAGGGTTTCATCCAGCGCCCGTTCTAGTTCGGCAGCCGCTGACGGGCGCGCTGCCTCTCGGGTGCGGCTACTGGTTGCCGGGCGCCGTTTGCGACCGGAACCGGAACCGTTGGACTGCCTGGCGAACTGTGAACCGGGCAGGGTGGAACGAACTCGTTCTGCCATAAAAAAGAAACTCCATCGGCGCAAAGAGGCCGCGTCGTGGTCGTCGCGATTGCGACGGCGGCGCGAAATACGCGCCAAGGACCCGGTAAACCGGACCTACGATGAGACGTTGCCTCGCGGGCGGCTCGCCCGCGGGAGGGACGGCGTCAGCGCCGTCGTCGATGGAATACTACCAGCTCACGGATGGTAGCTAGTTTCCCCGACCGTGGCACGGAAACTGCTGATCAACTAGAGGTCGACCGACCAATGCGCTGGTGGCTGATTCTCGGCCGGTCGAGGTGCCACGATCACGGTAATCAGCAAGGTCACGACAACCGCGATCAGCGGCCAGCCAACGAGAAATTGTCGATCAGTCAGCGCGATGAAGTAACGATGGTTGCCGACCGCTGTGTGATGAGCCCAATGCAGCGCTGGCCCTCCGGTAAGGAACCGTCCGAGCCAGGCAGCGAGATAGGCCGCCGCGAATCCACCGACTGCCATCGCTACCGCTACCGCGACGCCGCGTTGGCGCGCGATCAGCGCCGCCACCACCGCGCAGAGCACGCCGGCAACCAACGTAATGGCCAGAAACGTCAGGTCATCACGAACGAAAGCCTTCGTATAAGGATCAATCGTTCCGAAGGTCTGGGCGTTGCGAACCGCCGCGGCCCGAGGCGCGACCAGATACCAAACCAGGCCAGCGATGACCCCGAGACCAAGCACCGCAACTGTTCCGAGCAGCGCCGTCCATAAATCGGCCATCTCAAAGAGTGGACGCTGCGGCACCACGGGAAGATCGGCGATCGTCGCGTACGGCGACGATCCGTAGGGCGTCGGCCGGTCACCGGCGTAAGCGGCAGCCGCCGGACTCGCAACGGGCAACGGCGGCACCACCGAGAGCGGGGTTACCGGCGATGTCTCGGCGACGTCACCACTAGCTTGCTTGGCCGGCTCGGCCGGTTTGGCTGAAGACGGCGACTCCCCCGCTGGGGATGCTGGTGTCGGGTCGATATCGCTCACGTCTTCACCGTAACTCGGCGGCGTAGCAGGCCCAGAACCCACCGGCTGGTCGTCGTCGATCATCGGCGATGTGCCGCGCGCCGAAATGCCCAGGTTGCCGCGACGAGTGCCAGCACGCAGACAGCCAGACAGACCAGCAGGTCGATACCGACAGTGCCCCAACGCGGACGGCGGTGAAACGACGCGGCGAAGGCATCGACCGCGTACGTCGACGGCACGATCGCCCGCACCGCGCGCAGCACCTCGGGTAGCCGGTGCGCCGGCACCAGCCCGAGGAACATCACCGCAGACATCCCCAGCTGGCCACCCACTGTGGCGATTTCCGGTTTGGGCGCGAGTAGTCCAAGAACCGCGCCGAGTCCAGCGAGCGAAACTCCAGCGAGAACGACGACCGGCAGGATGACCCACACGTGCGCGAGCGGTAGCCGGTAGAAGATGGCGCCACCAACCGCGACCAGGATCGACCCTGGCACGGTAAAGCTCGCCCAGGCGGCGGCCGTCGCGGTAACCACGGCACTCGGCCGAATAGGCAGCGCCGCGAAATAGTCGAGGGCGCCACTGGCTCGAAGAGCGCCGAACCGCTGGGCCAGCAGATTGAGTGCGACGAAAGAGACGACGGTGACTGACGAGCCGGCCACCACCGACTGCTTGGTGAGATCACTCGATGTGTCGAGCAAGCCTTTCAGCAACACGACAATGCCGACCGACTGCAAAGTCGCGGCCAGAAAGAACGGAATCGCGGCCGTGCGGGCACGAGCCAGCTGGCCGACGAACAGTGCCCCGAAGGACGCCGTGAAACTCGGCGCGCCACCTCGGCCGACCTCACCTGGAAGCGCGCGCGCCGCCCGATGGTCGGGTGCCAGTGTCGTCACGATCGCTCCAAATCGCGTGCGACTCCACCGAGCGCGAGATAGACGTCTTCGAGCGACGGCGTAGAAACCGTGAAGTCGTCAAGCGCGTCGAAGACCGGGCCGCTCGTCAGCTGGGCGAGGATGCTTGGCGCGACATCGGCGGGAAGACGCACACTCCAGCGACGTCCATGTTCGACGGCACTCGCCTTGAGTTCAGCAACTACGGGCTCGCTGATCGGGGGTGCTTCGCGCCAGCTCAGTTCGAGCCGGACGTCGCGGTCGACCCGCTGCTTCAACCGGCCGGGGGTATCACTGGCAATCACCTTGCCGTGGTCGAGGATCGCGACCCGATCAAGCACGGTCTCGGCCTCGAGCACGTTGTGAGTAACCAACACGACCGTGGTGCCGAGCTCGGCTCGTCGGCGTCCGATGGCAGACCAGACGGCCCGCCGCGCGGTGGGATCGAGCCCTGCGGTGGGCTCGTCGAGCACCAACACGGCTCGGTCGCCGGCCAACGTCGCGCCGACGCAGGCCAGCCGGCGCTGGCCACCTGACAGCTTCCCGATCGGACGCCGGGCAAAATCAGCCAAGCCGAGTTCGTCGACCAGCTCATCACGGGTCGTGCGTGCCGCGAGCTTCGAGAGGCCACGCAACCTGGCGGTGGTCTCGATAGCTAGTGCGGGCGGCAAGTCCGCCAGTGCGGCGTCGTCTTGCGGCAGGTAGGCGACCAGGCGCGACACAACAGCGGGATTGGCCACCACATCGTGGCCGAACAAGGCGATATGACCGGAATCGGGCCGCAACAATCCCATCAGCTGGCGAACGAGGCTGGTCTTGCCCGCACCATTGGGCCCAAGCAGGCCGACGATCTCACCAGCCGGGATTACCAGATCGATACCGTCGTTTGCTCGGACGTCGCCCGACCGTAGCCGGTAGGTACGCACCAGTTTCTCGACCAGGTATGCCGGTGTCGCGGACTGGCCAGCAGATGCCGCGCGAACCTGCGCCGCATTGGCCTGCTGGAGCTCACCGGCGGTCATCATCGGGGTAAGAATACGGCGTCACAACCGATGCCCTGCCCACAAGGCGGTATCGCGAGAGATAGCGACGGATCGCTGCAGCGCCGATGGGTTGGTCTAGCAGGGTTACCGGCTATCCGCCGACCAAACAACTCGGGCCAAGGAGCGCTTTGAGATCACCCATCAGAGCCGGGGTAGCGTCGACGCGAAGTTTCTCGTCCAGCCGTAGCACGGTGGTGCGGCCCTGGTTTTGCAGCTGAAGCTGCACCTCAGTGAGGCCGGGGTGAGTCGCCAACACCTCGCGCAGTCGCTCAACCACCGGCGGAGTGCATCGCGCGGCCGGCATTTGGAGCACGACCGGGCCTCGCGCGACGGCTTCGCCGAGATCTGGCACGAACATCTCGATCGGGTGCAGCGAGAGCGTGTCATCTCGCCGGTTGAGCCGACCCTTCACACACACGACGGTGTCTTCGGCGAGCAACAAGGCGTACTGCTGATAAAGCTTGGGGAAGAACAACACCTCGATCGCGCCTTCGAGGTCTTCCACGATCGCGATCGCCCAGGGGTTGCCCTGCTTAGTCACTTTTCGTTGGATCGACGACACAATGCCACCGATGGTGATCAACGAATCGTCAGGGCGGTCAGTATCGGCCAGCAGGCTCGCGATGCTGCGATCCGCATGCTTGCGCAGTACGTGCTCGACGCCGAGCAGTGGATGGTCAGAAACGTAGAGGCCGAGCATCTCGCGCTCGGCGGCAAGGAGTGAGGTCTTGTCCCACTCGCCGAGCGGGATTACGATTTCGAAGCCCAGCGCGGCAGTCGCGTCGTCGTCGGCCATAGATCCGAAGAGGTCGAACTGGCCGATCGCTTCGGCCCGTTTGGTACCCATCGCGGCGTCAATGGCGTCGGCGTGCACCGATGTGAGCCCACGACGGGTATGGCCGAGTGAATCGAAAGCACCGGCTTTGATCAGCGACTCGACAACCTTCTTGTTGCACACCACCGCCTCGACCTTGGCTAAAAAGTCGGGGAAATCAGTGAATCGACCCTTGCTCTTGCGGGTTCCGACAATGGATCCGACGACGTTCTCACCCACGTTGCGGATCGCCGAAAGACCGAACCTGATATCGGTATCGCGCGGGGTGAAGTTCGAATCCGACTCGTTGACATCAGGCGGCAGCACCTTGATGCCCATCCGCCGGCACTCATGCAGATAGAGCGCTGATTTATCTTTGTCATCTTTAACGCTGGTCAGCAGCGCGGCCATGTATTCGGCCGGATAGTTCGCCTTAAGGTACGCCGTCCAATAGGAGACAACGCCATAACCCGCGCTGTGGGCTTTGTTGAACGCATAGTCAGAGAACGGAACGAGAATGTCCCAGATTGTCTTGACGGCACTCTCGGAATAGCCGTTCTCGTGCATACCTTCGGAGAACGGCTTGTATTCCTTGTCGAGGATCTCTTTCTTCTTCTTGCCCATTGCTCGGCGCAGCAGGTCGGCTTGGCCGAGCGAATAGCCGCCCAGCGTCTGCGCGATCGCCATCACTTGTTCCTGGTAGACGATGACACCGTAGGTCTCGTCGAGCACGTCTTTTAACGGTTCCGCGAGTTCGGGGTGGATCGGCATTACCGGCTTGCGACCGTTCTTGCGATCGGCATAGTCGGTATGCGCATTCGCACCCATCGGCCCAGGCCGGTAAAGCGCGCCAACGGCAGAGATGTCAGCGAAACTCGTCGGCTGCATCAGGCGAAGCAGCGACCGCATGCCACCGCCTTCAAGCTGGAATACCCCGAGCGTGTCGCCTCGACACAGCAACTCGTAGGTATTGGCATCGGCATCGAGATCGAGAGTCTCCAGCACCACTGTCTCGTCGCGGTTTGCCGCGATGTGGGCCAGGCAGTCGTCGAGCACAGTGAGGTTTCGCAGACCGAGGAAGTCCATCTTGAGCAACCCGAGTGCCTCACACGCACCCATGTCGAACTGGGTGATAATCGCGCCATCTTGTTCGCGGCGTTGGATCGGGATCACCTCAAGTAGCGGCTCGCGCGACAAAATAACGCCAGCCGCGTGCACACCCCACTGACGCTTGAGACCTTCGAGATCGCGGGCGGTATCGACGACGCGCTTAACGTCGACGTCCGCCTCATAGAGGGCGCGAAATTCACCCGCCTCGGCGTACCGAGGATTCTCCTCGTCGAAAATGCCGGAGAGCGGAACATCCTTACCCATGACGGCGGGCGGCATTGCCTTGGTGATTTTGTCGGACGTCGAGAATGGATAACCGAGCACCCGGGCCGAGTCTTTGACTGCCTGCTTGGCCTTGATCGTGCCATAGGTAATGATCTGCGAGACCCGGTCTTCGCCATACTTCTCGGTGGCGTAGCGGATCATGTCACCGCGCCGGCGCTCGTCGAAGTCCATATCGATGTCGGGCATCGAAATACGTTCGGGATTCAGGAAGCGCTCGAACAACAGCTTGTGGTGGATCGGATCGAGCTCGGTAATACCCAACACGAACGACACCATCGAGCCAGCCGCACTTCCACGACCCGGGCCGACCCTGATCGCATTGGCTTGCGCATATTGCACCAGGTCGGCGACGACGAGGAAGTAGCCGGGGAAACCCATCTGGCAGATGACCCCGAGCTCGTACTCCGCCTGCTTGCGATGCGCATCGGGGACGCCAAGCGGGAAACGCTTACGCAGCCCGAGCTCAACTTCTTTGACGAGCCAGGAATCTTCACTCTCACCAGCCGGCACCGGAAATTGCGGCATCAAGTTGACACCCTCGGCGAACTCGACGTGCACCCGCTCAGCTATCGCCAGCGTGTTGTCACAAGCCTCGGGGAAATCACGCCACACGTCGCGCATCTCTTGCGCGGTCTTGAGGTAGAGCTGGCCATCGCCGAACTTAAACCGATTGGGATCAGCCATGGTCTTACCGGTCTGCACGCACAACAACACCTCGTGCGCTTGCCAGTCTTTCGCGTAGGTGTAGTGCAGATCGTTCGTTGCGAGCAGGGGCAACTGAAGTTCTTTTGCCAGCCTGAGTAGATCGTCACGATGGCGTAATTCGATATCAATGCCGTGGTCCATCAGCTCGCAGAAGAAGTTTTCGCGACCGAAGATATCGCGATAATCGGACGCCGCTTTCTTCGCGGACTCATATTGACCCTGCTGCAACAAACGATTGACCTCACCCGACGGGCACCCGGTGGTCGCGATAATGCCTTTGGCGTAAGTCGAGAGTAGTTCCCTGTCCATTCGCGGCTTGTAATAATAACCCTCAAGGCTGGCCAGACTGCTCAACTTAAAGAGGTTATGCATGCCGGCGGTATCTTCGGCAAGCAACGTCATATGGGTGTACATCTCGCCGGCGTTGTCATCATTGGCACCCGAGAGCGCGACTCGCTTGCGCTCGAATCGGCTGGCCGGGGCGAGATAGCCTTCCATGCCGATGATCGGCTTGACTCCGGCCGCTTTGGCTTTCTTGTAAAAGTCGTAGGCGCCGAAGACGTTGCCGTGGTCGGTCATCGCCAGCGCCGGCATGCCCATCCGGGCCGTCTCGGAGAACAGATCCTTCAGCCGGGCCGCGCCGTCGAGCATCGAGTACTCAGTGTGTACATGCAGGTGGACGAACGAATCACTAGCCGTACCCGCCATACTCGCCGAGCCTCCTGTTCCATCCGCCGCGCTGCCGACTCTAACCGTTTGTGCTGACACATTTCGAAACTCAGACGCCAGTAAGAATCTCGGCCGCCAAGAACGATCTCAGCCGGCCAGAAAACTGAGCCGAACAGTCCGGTCGACATTGTCGAGGTTCGGGTCGACGAGCACGACGCTCTGCCAGGTGCCCAGCGCAGGCTCCCCGTCGATGACCGGCAGCACCAGGGACGGCGACACAAATGCCGGAATCACATGGTCTCGACCATGGCCTGGCGATCCGTGACTGTGCGCGTAACCGATCTCGCGTGGCCAGAGCCGTTCAATCGTGCCAGCCAGATCGGATTCGCTGCCCGAACCGATCTCGATCAACGCCAGACCGGCAGTCGCGTGTGGCACGAAAACGTGCAGCAGACCATCACCACGGTTGCGACAGAAATCGTCGATGTCATCGGTCAATTCGGTGACCAGGGTCGAGCCGGTATGCACCCGCAACTCGGTGGTTTCCACGATCAAACCACCGGCCGGACGGCGTCCAAAGCACGAGACAAGTCAGCCGGGTAGTCACTGCTGAACTCAACCCGGCCACCCCGCGTCGGATGGTCAAAGCCGAGCCTAGCCGCGTGCAGCCACTGGCGAGTCAGCTTCAATCGGGCTGCCAGCGTGGGATCGGCGCCGTAGGCGAGATCGCCAACACACGGATGCCGCAACGCGGCCATATGCACCCTGATCTGGTGGGTGCGACCGGTTTCCAGCTTGATTTCCAGCAGCGATGCCGCCGGAAATGCCTCAAGCGTGTCGTAATGGGTGATGCTCGGTTTGCCGTCGGCAAGCACCGCGAACTTGTAGTCGTGCACTGGATGCCGGTCGATCGGAGCATCCACGGTTCCCCGGCTCGGGTCAGGGTGACCCTGCACCAAGGCGTGGTAGGTCTTGTCGACCGTCCGGTCACGAAACGCCTGCTTCAACACGCTGTAGGCGACCTCGCTCTTGGCGACCACCATCAGACCACTGGTCCCGACGTCCAACCGGTGCACGACACCCTGCCGTTCGGCGGCACCTGAGGTCGCGACGCGATAACCGGCAGCGACCAGAGCTCCGACCACAGTCGGGCCGGTCCAGCCAGGGCTTGGATGCGCGGCAACTCCGACCGGCTTGTCGACGACCACGATGTCATCGTCGTCGAACACGATGGCCATATCGGCCACTGGCGTCGAAACGATCGGCGGCCCCGCTGGAGCCACTGCCGGCAACTCAACTTCGAGCCACGAACCGGCGCTGACCCGATCCGACTTCATCGGCGGCGAACCGTCGAGCCGCACATGCCCGGCACCGATCAGCTCAGTTGCCCGAGTGCGGGAGAAGCCGAAGAGCCTGGCCAGTGCGGCGTCGACCCGTTGGCCCTCGAGCCCATCGGGAACAGCAAGCGCGCGTAAGTCGACGTCGGTACTCACGCGCCGTCCTCATCAATCGATTGGGCGGCTAGATCGTGAGTACGGGGCTGGCCATCAACATCAGGCAAAGGCGCCGTATCTGACAAAGGGGCTTCGTGGCCAGGTGACCGAGCCGGCGAAGAATGCACGCCACCGTCGAGTTGTCGCCCACCAAAGGTGAGCAAAATCGCCAACACCGCACCAATCGTGATCGCGGAGTCGGCGAGGTTGAAGATCGCGAAGTGTGGCAGCCGAATCCAATCGACTACCCAGCCACGAAAGACCCCTGGCGAGCGAACCAACCGGTCGATCAAGTTTCCTGTTGCTCCTCCAAGAAGCAGGCCCAACACCAAAGCCCACGGCGTGCTGGCCAGCCGACGCGCGGTCCGCAAGATCACCACGATGACCGCGATCGCAACAAAGGCGAACACGATGGTGGTTCCGGTGCCGATCGAGAAAGCCGCACCCGGATTGCGGGTCTCCTCAAGCTTGATCAAACCGCCGAGTAACCGAACCGGTGGCCGATCCGACAGCTTGGCAACCACCAAGACCTTGGACACCACATCGAGTGCGACGACGATCACGGCTACCGCCAGGACCAGCGCAAGCCGGCTCACTCTATGGACGATGTCCGAATGAGTCCCTGGACGACGAATTGCCGGGTCGGATTCCGTCAGCGACGTTCTTCGCGTTGTTTGCATGACACACACAGGGTCGCACGAGAGTTCGCCTGGAGTCGAAGCTTGCCGATCGGGTTGCCGCAATTCTCGCAGCGCCCATAGGTTCCGGCAGCGATCCGATCGATGGCACGCTCGGTCTGTTGCAGCAGATCGCGAGCATTATTGGTCAGCGACATCTCGTGCTCGCGCTCGAAGGTCTTCGTACCGGCGTCCGCCTGATCGTCACCGGCGCTGTCAGCACCGTCGCGCAATCGGTCGGCGAGATCTGACTCCGTCGCGTAAATCTCACCTTGCAGCCGCTGAACCTCTGCTTTGAGTTCGGCCCGTACAGCCGCAAGTTCGGCCGTCGTCCACGAAACGTCTTCGCTGTCGGCGACCGAAATAGCGGGGGGTGCCACCTGGCTTACCTGCTGCTTAGGTTCTGGAAGAGCCGATTGCTTGGGCACTGGATGAACCGATGCCGGGACCTTAGCTGTCTGGACTTTCGTCGCAGTGGCCTTAGCCACCTGGGTCTTAGCCACGTGGGTCTTAACTAGCGGAGCCTTAGCTACCGGACCCTTAGCTACCGGGGTCTTAGTCACCGATGCCTTTGCGGTTGGGGTTTTCGCTGCTGAGGCTTTGGCAGCAGGCGACACCTCGGCGGCCTGAGCTGTCTTCTTCGCCGGCGTGGTCTTCGCGGCTATCGCCGCGGGCTTTTCAAGTTTGCCGCTCGCGACCTTGCTAGTGGCAGCTTTGGCAGCGGTGACTTTGCTGGCGGCAGCCTTGGACGCTTTCGCCGTTGTCGTGGTGGCAGCCGCAGCGGACTTCGTGACTGGTTTCACCACGGCCTTCGCGGCAGTCTTCACACCGGCCTTCGCCGTGGTCTTTGCGACCGACGATCCAGCCGCGTGGGAGCGCACCGCGCGCGGCTGAATCACACGGTTGGTCTGCTGTGCTGGCATCAGGGGCCCCCTAGACCGCCATGGATCATGATCGCCGAGCAAGTTAGGTGAGAATAGGTCGTGTTTACTCAATCGGCAACGAACCACGCCGCCCGGTCCCGCATCGGCACTGACTCGAACAGGATCTAGTCTTGTCGTCGTGTCCGGTGACCTCACCTCCAGCCAACAGACGGCAGCCATCGAACAGACGCCAGTCACCCAAGAGTTGACCGTCAGCCAACCCGTCCAGGCGAACAGACTCGACACCGGTCAGCCGTTGACCACCGTGGTGTTCGATCTTGGTGGTGTCTTGATCGAGTGGGATCCGCGTCGGCTCTACCGCACGCTCTTCGATGACGAAGCCGAGATGGACCACTTCTTGGCGACGGTCTGCACACAGGAGTGGAACACCGAGCAAGACCGTGGCCGACCGATCGCTGAGGCAACAGCCCTACTGGTCGAGCAACACCCCGAACACACTGCCCTCATCGAGGCCTACTACGGCCGCTGGGAAGAGATGCTCGGCGACCTGATTTGGGGCACCGTCGAGATCGCCAACCAGCTGCATAGTGACGGCGTCCGGTTGCTCGCGTTGACCAACTGGTCGCATGAAGAGTTCCCGGCAGCTCGCCCCCGGATGACGTTCCTCGACCACTTCGACGGCGTCTTGGTCTCCGGTGAAGTGAAGCTGATCAAGCCCGACCCGGCCATCTTCGAGCTGTTGATCGAACGCCATCAGATCGATCCGGCGTCCGCGATCTACATCGACGACTCCCCCGCCAACGTCGACGCAGCCGCGCGACTCGGCTTCGACGCTATCCACTTTCGGTCCAGCGACCAGCTGCGTGCTGAGCTAGCCAGCCGCGGCTTCTTCGACTAGCCAGTAGTTCGATTGACCGGTTCGACTAAACTCCATTCAACGCGCAAGGCGTAGATCGGGCCATCACCCGGGAGCCGCCGGCAGAACAGCGACCTGGAAGTAACCGCAGGTCGCCCACTAGATCCGGCAGCGCGAGTCAGATGAGTGGGTAGGGTCGCCGACCGGCGTCCATGCCAAGGAGGGTGGTACCGCGGGGTTTTCGCGGACGGCGATTAGCCGACCGGTAGAGCCTCGTCCCTTCGCCGGAGCACGCCGCCTGAACACGCGCCGCCGTGAGCGGGTACCGACGAGAGGCACCCGATGGTCACCAGGTTCACCCCGCTGTCGACCCATGTCGACCTGCCCGCCCTCGAGCACGAGGTGCTGCGCCGCTGGCAACAGACGAAGGTCTTCGAGCGCTCGCTCGACGTCAGCGCTGATCGACCGCGCTGGACGTTCTACGAGGGTCCACCGACCGCCAACGGCATGCCGGGCACTCACCACGTCGAGGCGCGCGTCTTCAAAGACCTGTTCCCTCGGTTCAAGACCATGAAGGGCTACCACGTTCCACGCAAGGCTGGCTGGGACTGCCACGGCCTGCCGGTGGAACTGGCTGTCGAGAAAGAACTCGGCTTCGCCGGCAAGGCAGACATCGAAAAGTACGGCATCGCCGAGTTCAATGCCCGCTGCCGAGCCTCGGTCGAGCGACACGTCGACGCGTTCGAACAGCTAACCCAGCGGATGGGCTACTGGGTCGACATGTCACAGGCCTACCGCACGATGGACGCCAGCTACATCGAAAGCGTCTGGTGGTCACTCAAGACGATCTTCGACAAAGGCCTTCTGGCTCAGGACTATCGCGTCGCGCCGTACTGTCCTCGCTGTGGCACCGCGCTGTCTGATCACGAGGTCGCACAGGGATATCTGACCGTCACCGACCCCAGCGTCTACGTGCGCTTCCCGCTGACGTCGGGTCCGCTGGCCGGCCAAGCTGACCTTCTCGTCTGGACGACGACCCCGTGGACCCTGGTCAGCAACACCGCGGTCGCGGTCAATCCCAGCGCCAAGTACCAGGTCGTCGTCCCACCTGACGGCTCAAAGCCGGTTGTTGTCGTCGATGAGTTACTGCGCCCCTCGATCTACGGCGAGGACGATCCGATCACCTTCTTCGGTGCCAGCTATGAGTTCACCGGCCGCGAAATGGAGCATTGGTCGTACCAGCGCCCCTTCGACCTCGTCGACTTCGACAACGAGCGGGCGCACTACGTGGTGCTGGCCGATTATGTGACCACCGAAGACGGCACCGGTCTCGTGCATCAGGCCCCCGCGTTCGGCGCCGATGACCTCGCGGTCAGCCGCGCCTACGGACTCCCCGTCGTCAACCCGGTGCGGCCCGATGGCACCTTCGAAGAACATCTGCCACTGGTTGGCGGCCAGTTCTTCAAGACCGCCGACAAGGCACTCGTCGATGACCTGCGCTCGCGCGGGCTGCTCTACCGACTCCGGGAGTACGAGCACAGCTACCCGCACTGCTGGCGCTGTGACACCGCGTTGCTCTACTACGCGTTGCCGAGCTGGTACATCCGCACCACCCACATCAAAGACGCGTTGCTTCGCGAGAACGAGAAGACGAACTGGTACCCCTCGACGATCAAGCATGGCCGCTACGGCGACTGGCTGCGTAACAACATCGACTGGGCGCTGTCTCGAAACCGGTTCTGGGGCACGCCACTTCCGCTGTGGCGCTGCGAGGACGGCCACCTGACCTGCGTGGGCTCGCGCGCCGAGTTGGGTGAGCTGGCTGGCCGGGAACTGTCTGACCTTGACCCGCACCGCCCTTACGTCGACGAGATCACCTTCGCGTGCCCAGTTGACTCCGAGTCGACGTCCCGGTCGGGGTCCGGGTCGACGACGTGCGGCAAAACAGCGACGCGAGTGCCGGAGGTCATCGACGGCTGGTATGACTCCGGCGCCATGCCGTTCGCCCAGTTCGGCTACCCGCACACCGGCGCCGATGAATTCGCCCGCGCCTACCCGGCCGACTTCATCGCCGAGGCGATCGACCAGACGCGCGGCTGGTTCTACACGCTGATGGCCATCGGCACCTTGGCGTTCGACGCGTCGAGTTACCGCAACGTGCTATGCCTTGGCCACATCCTGGCTGACGACGGCCGCAAGATGAGCAAGCACTTGGGCAACATCGTCGAACCGATCCCGCTGATGGACAAGCACGGCGCCGACGCCCTGCGCTGGTACATGCTCGCCGCTGGCTCGCCCTGGTCAGCCCGCAGAATCGGCGACGAGGTGCTCGAAGACGTCGTCCGCAAGGTGTTGCTCACCTACTGGAACACCGCGTCTTTTTTCGTGTTGTACGCCAACGCGAGCGACTGGCACCCCGACACGACGTCGACGCCAGCTCCGGCGGTAGCCGACCGCCCGTTGCTCGACCGGTGGCTGCTGTCAGAGCTGCATCAAACCGTGCGCGAGGTCGACGACGCGCTCGAACAATTCGACTCCGCGCGCGCCGGCCGCCGACTGGCCTCTTTCATCGACGACCTGTCGAACTGGTACGTCCGGCGTTCGCGTCGACGATTCTGGGACGGCGACCCCTCAGCTCTGGCGTCGCTGTTCGAAGCCCTCGAAGTATTGACCCGACTGCTGGCACCCTTCGTTCCGTTCGTGACCGAGTATGTGTGGAGTGCGCTCGCCGTTGACGGCGTCGTCGATTCGGTGCATCTCGCGTCCTGGCCGGTCGCGGACGAGACCCTGATCGACCAACCACTGTCAGACGGCATGACTTTGGCCCGGCGGCTGGTCGAGCTAGGTCGCTCGGCTAGGGCTGAATCCAAAGTGCGCACCAGGCAGCCGCTGGGTCGCGCCCTGGTGGCGGCTCCAGGATTCGCTACCCTACCGGCGCAGCTGCGTGCCCAGGTCGCGGAAGAGCTGAACGTGATCGAGCTTGACGCGCTACGTGAAGCCGGCGAGCTGCTCGAGGTCAGCGTCAAAGCCAACTTCCGCACGCTGGGCAAACGCTTCGGCAACCAGATGCCTCAGGTGGCCGCTGCCATCGCGAAACTGACTACCGCACCGCAGGATGGCGCAAGCGTGACCATCGACATCGATGGCGTGCCGGTCGAGGTCAATGGCGACGATCTGGTGGTGACGGAAACACCCAAGCAAGGCTGGGCAGTTGCCCGTGAAGCGGGTCTGTCCGTGGCGCTCGATCTGACCATCACGCCAGAACTCCGACTGGCTGGGCTGGCTCGCGAAGTTATCCGCTTCGTTCAAGAAGCCCGTAAAACCAGCGGACTCGAGATCAGCGACCGGATCGAACTGTGGTGGACTCCCGACGTCGAGGCCAGCCCGGATCTAGCCGCTGCCATCGTCGAACACGCCACGACGCTAGCTGCCGAAGTGCTTGCGGTGTCGTTCCTGCGCGGCAGACCGGACGCCGACATCGCACCCCATCGCGAATCTGATCTCGGTCTCACCGTCTGGTTGCGCGCGGCCGGCGCCTAATAGCGCAACACCGCCGCATAGTCGCCTGATCGGCACTGCGTAATCGGCCGAACACCTGATTCGCAACCAACTGATCGGACGATTCAAGGTCGGGGGTCCCTGCTGCCGATGACTAATAGTGCGGACCTGCCCGGTCCCTTCGACTCACTCGTGAGTAAGCATGGCAACAGTGGAGGTCGAGTTGACTGCTGCACCGTATGTGGGAGCGCCCCCGACCGAAGGTGTCGCGCTGCGTTCGGTTGCCGTCGCGGTGCCGGCATTTGCCAGTCAGGTCAGACCAGCCCTCGTACTCCCCGAACGTGAGACCCGAGAACTCATCGCGGCTGCCCGAATCAGCGATGTAGGCCAGGGCGGATCATTCGCCGCCGGGCCAGCCGGCGTCCAGCTCTGGAGTGGGTCATTCGATGGCCCGCGCGGTTCACGGGGCGGCGCTCTGCATCTCGGCTCCGTCGACTGGAGCTACAACACCCCGGTCAAGCATTACGCGACGATTTACCGGGCCATGGTCACCGCCGACGGCGTTGCCCTTGGCGAGACAACTGCCTCCGTGCTGGCCAGGGTTCTCGCCCTGACCGGGCTCACGATTGAGGGCACCCGGTTGTCGTTGGCCACCGCCGGATCAGGCGAACTGTTTCGCCAGCGAGGCTAATTCATCACCGGGGTGAGACGCTGAGTAGGTGACTGTCGCCTTCGAAGTCCGCACTCTCCTGCGCGCATCACCAAACCGCGTCTTCGCGTCCTCGGTCAGCATCGACGACCACGTAGGGTCGATGGCTCGGTCGAGAGAACGAGCCATCGACGGAGTCACGACAGGAGATATCGGACTTGGTCAAAGCGTCACCTGGAAGGCCCGCCACTTGGGCTTTACCTGGACGATGACCAGCCAGGTCACCGAGTACGAACAACCCATCCGGTTCGTCGACGTACAGACCCAAGGGCCATTCAAGAGATTTCGCCATGAGCACGTTTTCAGAGCCACCGACGCCGGCACCGAAATGCTCGACGACATCACCTTCACGGCACCCCTTGGCGCACTCGGTTGGATAGCCGAGCGAACGCTCCTGAACTGGTACATGCCGCGACTCATTCGACACCGCAACGCCTATCTCAAAGCCTCGCTCGAAGCGTCATGACCGCGAATCACGGCAGATGATCGCGGTTCACGTCGTCGTTTCGTCGTGGAGAAGGTCGACGAGTTGTTGGGCCAGTGGTCCGTATTCGGGGTGGCCGAGGTTGGCGGCAGTAAGGGCAGCCGCAAGAGCGGCGGTGTCGTCGCCGTTCCTGTTCAACAAAAAGGCGACGCTAAGCTCAGCGGCAGAGACTTGGCCTGTATCGCCGCGCTCGATAGCGAGCCGATACGCCTCAAGGGCCTTGTTGGGCTGGGTGTCGTGGTCGGTGAGGAGATCGCCGAGATGGAGTGCCGCGCCAGCTACGACGTCGTCATCACCGGTCGCGATCGCTTGGGTGTAGCAGTGGCGTGCCCCGTCGATGTCACCGACCGCAGCCAGGATTTGTCCGCGTTCGTGCCACGCGGCGGGCACGACTGAGGGTATTGCGGACTCGATGGCGGTACGGATGGCCTGCTGGGCCCCATCGAGGTTGCCGTGTTCGCGACGCAAGATCGCGAGCCGGATCGACGCCCAGGCGGCGAACTCCGCGACAGGTGCGCCGACGGCTCCAGTAAACGCGGCGTCGGCCCCGGCGATATCACCGATTTCTTCAAGTAACTCGCCGAGATGGTAGCTGGCGTCCGGGCTGTCGAGGGGATCGTTTTTCTCGATCACCTCCACAAAAATGGTTCGGGCCTCGTCAAACCGCCCCAGATGATGCAGCGCCTGACCCAGCAAAACCCGTACACCGATGGCATCGGGATTTTCTTCGGCAGCGTCCCGCAGGTAGGGCTCGGCGTCGGCCCACCGACCCGCAGTGGCCAACAGGTCACCCAACGATGCCGGCGCGGACGACCAGGCCGCCGCCAGCGCGAGCCGATAGTGGGATTCGGCCGAGTCGATATCACCGGCACTTTCGTCGAGTTTGCCGAGACGGATGTGACCCAGCGCGTCGCCAGCATCGACAGCCTGGCGATACCGCTTCCGCGCGCCATCATCGTCGCCGAGTTGCTCAAGCACCGAGCCGGCATTCGCAAGCGCGTTGACAACCCCGGCCGCGATCGCCCGCTCATACATCGCCAGAGATACGTCCAGCTTGTCCTGAAGATCAAGAGCACGCGCCAGCCCGAACGCCGATGCTTCACTGCCCAACAACAGCGCCTGTTGCAAGCACCAGACCGCGTCATCAAGTCGATCCGCCTCGGTGAGGTCCACGCCGAGCGCGTCCCATACTTGCGAATCAGCGCAGCCATCCTGACACGCACGCAACCGGGCATCGAGAGACGACCCGTCTGAACCATCACGATCGTTTTGATCAATCACCAAGACCCCTCTCGACGCGACGCTATCGCGGCCGCCGGCGTAACGCACCGGATATCGACGGCCTCGACCTCGCCACACCCAGCAGCCGTCAACGCGGCGAAAGAATGTTGTTCATGTTTTCCGTTATGAGTTGTCGGACGTGCCCGAGCGCGGGTCAGTTACGATTTGGGCGTTCACGGGATTGTCTATCGACGACGTAACCGTTGGGCACACAATGCCGGGTGAAACCCAACACCGACGGGGACCTTCAAGGTAACCCCGGTGACGTATACGGAGCAGCTCAGGCGCCAGGCAAGATTCCCGGCCCTGGGCAGTGATGAACAGGAAACGGTACTTGACCTCTACCAGCCCCACCCGCAAGAAACGCAGGCCGCTGTCGCCTCGTGCCGCGCGCGCTATCTCCGCGTACATCACCCTCATGCTCGTTGGGATCATCGTTGTTGGCGTGGTAGGAATTGTGATCGGCTGGCACACGCGTGCGCAGGAACGGCCCGTCCACGGATGGACCACGACCACTGGCACGGTTGTCGGCGTCCGTAACGAAGCGGTCAGGGACGGCTACGTGTACGGCCCGATCGTGTCGTTTGTCGACTCCGACGGCAACCCACACCGGTTCACCGCACCGACCAACGACGACGAACCGACCGTCGGCGAGCAGGCAACTATTTCCTACGACCCGGCCAACCCCGCCCATGCCCACGACCTGTCTGACAGTGGCACCAACTGGTTAGGGCCGTTCGTCGTAGGCATCTTCATCACCAGCTTCGGTACCCCCATGTTCGGGTTCCTCACGTGGATCCGGATCCACCAACGTCGCCGCAACCGCCTCAACCAACCCGTCCGGCCCGCTTCGCCTTGAACACATGCCTTGGCCAGGCCGGTAGGGAGCCGGTCGCAGACGCCCCCGGTCGTGAGATGCAGCTGACGCCACGCACTCGGGCTGCTGCAAAGATCGCGTTCGACCGCGAGAACTTACTTCTCTGAGCACACCACGTCGGCCGTAACAGTTCGGCCGGCGACAACGCGCACGGTGTCGGCGTCCGTTCTACAACCGCCCGCACCATTGCCATATTGAGGACTGCCGCCGGTCACCGTATACGTGCCAGCCGGAAGAACAGCGGCGTACGTGCCGTCCGACCTGACTGATACCTGTTGGGTTACCGGGCCTTGGATTTCGATCAATCAGGCCAGAGGACGAGGTGAACCTGGCGCCGGCCCGCCGACGGCAATCAGTCGGCCCGTCAGCGTTGCTATGGTGCTCGTCGGTGAAGATGTCGGCTTGGGCTGGACTGCATGCATGCTCGTACAAGCCCCAGTGAAACTCACGGCGGCGAGAATGATTACGGCACGCTGATACATGAGCACGAGGATAGGGCGTCGCCGCCCGCGTCCACGTTCCTAACGTCAGCCACTCGTGTCGCTAGACCTACTCGGCGAGGAGAGTTCACCGACGGATCCCTCAGGGGAAGCGAGAGGCTCTGCGACGCAGAGGTAGCGCACTGACCAACATGGCCAGCAAAGCCACGCCGGCGAGACACATTGCCGCGTACGAGAACACAATCTTGCTCAGTTCGGCACCGACCCCGACCAAGACAGCCGCGATGAACACCAGCGCGGCACTGATCTTGATCACCAACACGAACCCGACCGTGCCTTCGTGAGCTGAGTGGTGAGCTTCTGGGTATCCAGAAGCTCACCACTCACAAGCTGGCTACTCAGAATCGGCAGCGGACATTCAGCCATTCGACGGCGGAACCTCGGGACCTTCGCTGACCTCGAAGTCACCGGCCGGCGCTTGGCGAGGCGGCCCAGCGGGTGCGGCATCGCTGTTTGACGGACTCGGCGCTGGCGTTGCCTGCGCCGGTGTCGCTTGAACGGGCGTTGCCTGCGGTGTGCTGGGAGCACCCGGCACCGGCGGTGCCGCCACCGGTGCGAACGGGGTAGCTGGGCGCGCCGGCTGCTGGGCACCGGGAACCGCCGTGCCACTGCTGTCGAGATTGCGCAGCTGACCCTCAAGGTAAGACTTGAGGCGGGTCCGGTACTCACGCTCGAACGTGCGCAGATCGTCGATCTTGCGCTCAAGCCGCTCGCGGTCAGACTCTAGGTTGCCGAGAACGTTGCGGTGCTGCTCTTGTGCTTCCTGCTCGAGCTGGTCAGCCCTGGTGCGCGCCTCGAAGAGCAACCTGTCGGCATCGCGACGCGCCTCGGTGAGAGTCTCGTCAGCGGTGCGCTGGGCGATCGACAGCACGCGCAACGCAGCCTCGCCACCGTCGATCACCGCAGGTGCCGATGCCGGCACCGGGCTCACGGGAGCGGTGACAGCTGGCGCTGGCGGCGTGACTGCGGGCGCTGGCGACACGGGCGCCGTCACCGGCGGCCGCACCGCATCAGGAATACCACCCTGACCGGCACGCCTGACCACTTCCTCGGCGAGCTGAAGCTTGGTCCGGAGGTCGTTGTTCTCCCGGTTCAGGCGGATCAGCTCAGCCTCAACTTCGTCCAGAAAGTCGTCAACCTCCTTCTCCTCGTAACCACGCCCAAAGCGGGTGGAGGAGAATTGTCGGTTCTTGACATCCTCGGCGGTCAACGGCATGAGGTCACCTCGAAAGTAGTCGGGAGCGCAACATAGATCATAGAGAAGCCACTACCCCGATCAGGATCCATACGGCAAGAAATAGTCCTATCCACGCGATATCCGCGCTGAAGTTCCCCAACCGAATCGGTGGAACGACGCTGCGCAGCGCCCGCAGTGGCGGGTCGGTCACTGTGTAACACGTCTCCAGAACGAGAAGCACGGCGCCATGTGGCCGCCAATCGCGGGATAGCGCCTGCACCCAGTCAAAGACGAAACGCACGAGCAACAAGCCGAGAAACACCCAGAGTGCGATGTAGACGACCTGCCAGTAAATGGGCACTGAAAATGAGCCGTTCTAACTAGCTTTGGTTGAAGAAACCACCTTCGACAATGCGTTGCTTGTCTTCGGCGGTCACCTCGACGTCATGAGGCGAAAGCAGGAACACCTTGTTGGTCACACGCTCAATATTGCCACGAAGCCCGAAGATCAGCCCAGCCGCGAAGTCGACGAGCCGCTTGGCGTCTGCGTCGTCCATCTCGGTCAAGTTCATGATCACCGGAGTGCCCTCGCGGAAGTGTTCACCGATCGCGCGCGCTTCGTTGTAGGTACGTGGATGCAACGTGGTGACTCGGGCAAATGCGGGAGAAGTAGCCGACTGCGGTGAGTCGCTCCACATAGATCGGGTCGCCGGCGCGGGCGTTGCAGCCCGACCCGGGTAGATCGCGGTCCGGTCAGATACCTCCGGAGCACCGTCACGATGTCGTGAGTCGCCGTCGTGATCGGCGTCACGATAACCGCGACGTCGCGACGTCGCGGCAGCTACCGGAACGTTCGGTACCGCCTGATAATCGCCATACTCGTCATAGGCATCGGTGTCATCGTCGTCCTCGACGAGACCGAGGTAGACACCTACCTTGCGTGTGAGGCCAGCCATCTTGTCTCTCCCTCAGAAGCTAGACCGACGCCGGACGGCGGCCGACAGACCGCCGACGTTGTCGGACGGACCCTATCGGACAGCATGCCGTCGCGAACCAAGCAACGCCGTGCCGACACGCAGGTGAGTCGCGCCGGCCTCGATGGCAGCTTCCATATCTCCACTCATACCGGCAGAAATCATCGTGGCGCTCGGATGCTGGTGTCGAATTTCGTCCGAAATCCGGGCCAGCATCGCGAACGGCTCTCGCGGATCGACACCCAGTGGCGCGACCGCCATCACACCAGCCAAATCGAGTGCTCGCGCCGCCGCAATCGCGTGAGCAAGCGACTCGACGTCAGCCGGCGCGGCACCCGAACGCGCCGCCGGGTCGGGGTTGCGACTGCGATCGGGGTCGAGGTCGACTTGGATCAGACAATCGAGCCGCCTGCCCGCGCGGCTCGCGGCGTCGTCCAGCGCACGGACGAGACGCTGCCGGTCGACGGCGTGCACGACACCCGCGTAGCGCGCCAACGACGCGCACTTGTTCGTCTGCACCGCGCCAATGAAGTGCCAGCGCAGGTCGATCAAACCGGCAAGTTCAGCTGCCTTGACGGCAGCCTCCTGATCGCGGTTCTCACCGAAATCACGCAGCCCAAGATCGTGCAAGAAAGCGATATCGGACGCCGGAAATGTCTTGGTCACCGCGATTAGTTTTACCTGGTCACGCGGTCGTCCGGCGGCCAGGCAAGCGGCGGCGATCCGGTGTTCGAGTTCGTCTAGATTCCGCGCCAGCTCTTCGCCTCGCCGCGAGGGTGTCACGGCACAGACCAGATGATCGCGGCCATCCGGCCAGTGCTGTGGTCACGCCGATAGGAAAACCTGGCCGAGTCTTCACGGGTGCAACCACCGACCAGACGTCGTACCTGGACGTCGCATTCGGCCAGCTGAGCAACCACGCCAGCCCGAATGTCGACACCACGGGTGGCAGAACCGTGCCCATCGACATCGTGCCCGTCAGTACCGTGCGCCGATCCGTCGAATCGTCCGGACGAAACTCCGGCGGCGGGCACCACGGCGAGCACCTCGTCGACCATCTCCGGCGGCAGCTGGTAGCAGCTCCCGCAGATAGTGGGACCTATCGCCGCGACGATCTTTTGTCCGCCGAGCCCGCGAAGTGCCCGCACCGATTCGGCTACCACACCTGCAATCAGACCGGCTCGGCCGCAGTGAGTCACGCCGATCACCCCGGCGACGGGATCAGCCAGCACGATCAACGCGCAGTCGGCAGCCAACGCGGCCAGGCCGATTCCGGCACGGTCACTCACCAAAGCATCCGACGGACCGACAGCAACGACGGCGTCGTCGACTCGCCCGACCCGAGCACCGTGCTCAGACCGCAGCCAGACCGCCCGCTCCAGCCGCAACCGCTCGAGAACATGGGCCCGGTTGGCGGTCACCGTGGCAGGCTCATCACCGACGTCGAAGCTGAGGTTCAAGCTGGCGTAGGTTCCCACGCTGTGGCCGCCCGCGCGGTCGGTGAAACAAAACCGGACGCCGCAGTGCATCTCGGCGACACCACGGCCATCCACGCCACAGCCATCCACGCGACGGCCATCTATCTCACGATGACTACCCGCACCAAAGAGCGCAGTTTCGCCGCCAGGCGCGGCGGCGAAACTGCCGAGCTCGAACACCTACTTCAAGAAGTCGGGTACGTCGAGCTCGTCACCGTCGTCCTCGAACACGATGGTGCGTCGAGGAGCCACCGGTACACGGCTTTGGGCACCAGACTGTGCGCGATCGGCATCAAGGTCGCCGAAAACACGTTCGGCCGGCTGGCGCGGCGAGTCGATGCGCACGGTCGCTGGCGGCACCACTACCGGCTCCGACGCCGGTTCGGCCGCCCGTGTCGTCTCAACCGCGCGGCGAGTCGGTAGGCGCGCGGGTCGTGGCGCTCCCCCTTCGAAACCAGCGGCGATGACGGTCACCCGCACTTCATCGCCAAGAGCGTCGTCGATAACCGCGCCGAAGATGATGTTGGCCTCGGGATGCGCGGCCTCCGCGACGAGTTGGGCAGCCTCATTGATCTCGAAGAGGCCGAGATCGGAGCCACCCGCGATCGACAGCAGCACACCGTGCGCACCCTCGATGGATGCCTCAAGCAGCGGACTCGAAATGGCGGTCTCGGCCGCGGCCACCGCACGATCTTCACCACGGGCGGAGCCGATGCCCATCAACGCGGACCCAGCGCCAGACATCACCGACTTCACGTCAGCGAAGTCAAGGTTGATCAAGCCTGGCGTCGTAATCAGGTCGGTGATGCCGGACACGCCCTGCAGGAGTACCTGGTCGGCGGACTTGAAGGCATCAAGGACGCTGATCTTGCGATCACTGATCGAGAGCAACCGGTCATTGGGAATTACGATCAGCGTGTCGACCTCGTCGCGAAGCGACTCGATGCCGGTGTCAGCTTGATCGCCGCGTCGGCGCCCTTCGAAACCGAACGGGCGGGTAACCACACCGATTGTTAAAGCGCCGAGAGAGCGAGCCATTCGGGCAACGACGGGAGCGCCACCGGTGCCCGTACCGCCACCTTCGCCCGCCGTCACGAAAACCATGTCAGCGCCCTTGAGCACCTCTTCGATTTCTTCGGCATGATCTTCGGCTGCTTGGCGTCCGACATCAGGATCGGCGCCCGCGCCAAGCCCTCGGGTGAGTTCCCGGCCAATGTCGAGCTTCACATCCGCATCACTCATCAAGAGCGCCTGAGCATCGGTATTGATCGCGATGAACTCGACGCCCTTGAGGCCAACCTCGATCATTCGGTTGACCGCGTTGACACCGCCACCGCCGATGCCGACCACTTTGATGACCGCGAGGTAGTTCTGGGGTGTTGCCACGGACTCTCCCGCCACGTTCGAAATCAGTGCGCGCACCGCGATAGACGCGGATCACGCCGGGCTTGACTACTGCTGCCTGCTGTCGTGCCGTTCACCGTCATGCGTTACGGCCTCTCGGCCGCGTCCGTGCTGGCCTTTCGGCCGTTGCTCGCGCAGCTTCTCGGCGATGATGCGGGGAAGTCATCACCGACGAACCGTGCCAATCGCGCCAGGGTTGGCGACTCTCACTCTCAAGTAGACCGTTATAGTTATGTCAACCTAGAATGCAAGGGAGAGTACGGGTCAGTCGTACCTGAGGTCAAAGAGCAACGGGTGTGTCGGCTGCCTGAACACAATCAGCGACACACAGCCTGACCACCCGCAGGCGGCGCAACGGCTCAGCCGAAGCGGCGTCGGAGCTCCTCGAGCACTTCGGGCGCGAGCATGGCAACGTCGCCACCGGCACCCATCGTCACCACAATGTCGCCAGGATGCGCGCGGCTCACGAGCTGCGCTGCGACTGCCGACCAAGAGGGCTCGAACACCACTCGCTCGGGCGGCAACGTGACTGCGGCGGCCAATGCGGTGCCGGTACCGCCGGGAAGCAACTGCTCCCCCGGCGCGTAGACCTCCATCACCACGACATCGTCGGCCAGTGCCAACGCCTTGCCGAAATCCGCGCAGAAATCGGCGGTCCGGTAGTAGTGATGGGCCTGAAAAGCCACGATCACCCGGCCGCCGACAGCGACCTCACGGGCCGCCCGCAACGTCACGTCGATCTCGGTCGGATGATGCGCATAGTCGTCGAAAACACGGACGCCGCCAACCACGCCTTTGGGCTCGAACCGACGACGCGCGCCGGTAAAGACGGTCAGCCCGGCAGCGAAATCGGCGAAGGGCACGTCAAAGCCGAGACCGACAGCGATAGCCGCGGTCGCGTTTAGCACGTTGTGTCGACCAGGCACCCGAAGTGAGACTTCACCAAGCCGTCGGCCGCCCGCGACCACCTGAAAAGTTGAGGTTCCGCCGGCAATCACGAGCGATTCCACCCGAATATCGGCCTGGTCGGCGAACCCGTAGCTGCGGACGTCGATGCCGGCTCGCTTCGCCGCGCCGGCTAGTCGGATCGATCCGGCGTCGTCCGCGCAACTGACCAAAAACCCACCAGGCTCGATCTTTTTCGCGAATTTCTCGAACGCCTGGTGAATCTCCTCGATCCCCCCGTAGTGGTTGAGGTGATCGGCTTCGACATTGGTGACGACGGCGGCGTGCGGCGACAGCAGCAAGAACGATTCGTCGCTCTCATCGGCTTCCGCGACGAAAATATCGCCGGCACCGTCGTGGGCATTGGAGCCGGGTTCGTTCAGGTCAGCGCCGATCGCGAACGATGGGTCGAGGCCGCAGTGCTGCAAGGCTCTAGCCAGCATCGACGTCGTCGTCGTCTTGCCGTGGGTGCCAGCGATCGCTACCCCGCGACGGCCAGCCATCACCGTCGCCAGCGCCGCCGCCCGCGGCAGAATCCGCAACCCACGAGCACGCGCCTGCACCAACTCGGGATTGGATTCCTTGATCGCCGTCGATACCACTACGGTGTCCGCCGCGCCGAGGTTGGTGGCCTCGTGACCGATGTGGATGACCGCGCCGAGCACCCGCAGCGCGGCAAGTACCCGAGCGTCTTTCGCGTCACTGCCTGACACCGGCACACCGCGGGTGAGCATGATGCGGGCGATACCCGACATGCCGCCACCGCCGATGCCGATGAAGTGCACCTGGCCGAGTTGATCAGCCGTGAGCGGCGGCGACGGATGCCTGCTGGCCATCGGGTGTGCCTCTCCTTGGGGTGCTGCCTGTCATCGACTCTGCGCGGGTGGGCCACCGGTGGCCGCCGCCATGACGAGATCGACGACGCGTTCGTCGGCGTCTCGACGTCCGAGCCCGGCGGCGCGCTCCGACATCACCGCGAGCGCCCCGGGATCGGTGATCAACGGCAGTAGTACCTCGCGAATCCAACCCGGACCCAACTCCGCGTCCGACACCATGATGCCGCCACCAGCGTCGACGATCGGCTGGGCGTTGAAGCGCTGCTCGGCGCCTCGCTGCGGCAAGGGAACGTACGCGCCTGGCAGTCCAACAGCCGCGAGCTCCGCGCAGGTCGAGCCGGCCCGGCAGAGCATGAGATCTGCTGCGGCATAGGCCAACTCCATGCGATCGAGGTACGGCAATAGAACATAGGGCGGCAGTCCATCGAGACCAGCTGGCCGCTGCGCCTCGACCTCGGCCAACTGGGTCGGACCGGCGGCATGGATCACCTGGATGCCCGCGGCCAACACCTCATGCAGCGCACCCAACACCGCCCGATTGATCGACCGCGCGCCTTGAGAGCCACCGGAGACCAGCAATGTCGGTAGCTGCGAGCGAAGGCCGAAATACTCACGTGCTTCAGCCCGGCGAGCGGCGCGGTCGAGGGTGCTGATCGCGCGCCGCAAGGGCACGCCGACCACCGTCGCATGCGGCAAGCCGGAGCCAGAAACGCTGGTCGCCACGTACGGAGTCGACCGTGCACCCCATCGATTGGCCAGGCCGGCCTTCGCGTTCGCCTCGTGGACGACGTACGGGATCTTTGCTGAGCGGGCGGCGAGGTAAGCCGGCAGCGCGACGTAACCACCGAAACCCACCACCACGTCGGCGTCGACCCGGGTCAAGATCGCCGCAGTCTCGCGGACGGCGCTGCGCATCCGGGTCGGCACCGTCAGCAGTGCCGGCTTGAGTGATCGTGGCAGTGGTACCGGAGGGATCAACGCGAGCTCATAGCCGCGCGCCGGAACCAGCCGGGTTTCCAAACCTCGGGCGGTTCCGAGCATGGTGATGGCGACGTCCGGCATCCGGCGCCGAAGCGCGTCGGCGACTGCCAGCGCAGGTTCGATATGGCCGGCGGTGCCACCACCGGCAAGGACGACGTGCACTGTCAACGACCGGCCCGAGACTTAGACCGCGCGGGCTGCCCGAGCTGCGCAGACTTCGCGGGGTGCACCGCGTCTGAACGGTTCAGCCGGACGGCGATTCGGTGCAGGCCGCGACGTGCCAGATTCGGCCCACGGGCCGCCAAAGCAGCCGCCGCGCGCGGCTCTTTACGGGCCAGCGACATCAACATGCCGAGCGCGAACATGGTCGGTAACAGTGCGGAACCCCCCGCCGAGATCAGCGGCAGCGGTATCCCGGTGATCGGCAGCAAACCGATCACCGCGCTGATATTGACGAGCGCCTGCACCAAAATCCAGGCGACGATCCCGGCGGCCACCAGCGTGGCGAAGGTGTCGCGGCTGCGCTGGGCGACTCGAATACCCGAATAGGCCAGCACCGCGAACAGCAGCAACACCACAAGCGTGCCGGCCAACCCGAGCTCCTCGCCGATGATCGCGAAGATGAAGTCGCTGTGGGCTTCGGGCAGGTAACCCCATTTTTCCCGGCTGGCACCGAGCCCAACTCCCCACCAACGGCCAGCGCCCAGTGAATAAATGCCCTGAATCGCCTGCCAGCCGCTACCGCGGATGTCTTTGTACGGGTGAGTGAAGTTCAACAACCGCTGCAGCGTGTAGGGCTTCGCGATAGCGATCAAAGTGACGCCCAGAGTGACGAATGCCACCGACATGCCGAACAATCGAGCCGGCGCGCCAGACACCCACAGCAAAGCGAGCACGATCGTGATGACGACGAGTGAGGTGCCGAGATCGTGTTCCTTCTCGATCAATCCGACGACAAGAAGTCCGACCGGTACCAGCGGTATGAGGATCCGGCGGTAGGTGTCGAAGGTGTGGCGCTGAATCTTGCGAGCCAGTAGATCGGCGCCCCATAAGACAAGACCGAGCTTCGCGAACTCCGACGGCTGAATGGTGAATGGACCGCCGAAGTCAATCCAGCGGGTGGCACCGAGCACGGTAACGCCCAACCCGGGCACCAAGACCAGGCACAGCAGCATGCCTGCGCCGGCCATGGCCGGATAGGCGAGCAAGCGGAACGCTCTCATCGGCAACCGGCTCGCGATGATCATTACCGGCAAACCGATAGCAACCCACAACGCCTGCTTTTCGACGACCGCGAACGAAACCTTCGTCGACTCGACGTAAGAGGACGACCAGACCATCACCAGGCCGAACACGATAAGCAACGCCGTACTCGCGACCAGCAAGTAATACGAAGCCAGCGGACGCCAAAGCAGGGGCGAATCAGCAGCCGTCGTCAGCGGTGTGACGTTGGCAAGCTTGGGCGTCGCTGATTCGGTCCGTGCCGACTCAGACGACGACGGGGACGACGGCCGAGGTCGCGCTCGACGTTCACCCGTGGTGGCGGTCACACCCGCCGCCGGTCGCGCAACCGACGTACCGAGCTGGCGAAAACGTCACCGCGGTGGCCGTAGTCGCGAAACATGTCCATCGATGCGGCAGCCGGTGACAGCAGAACCACGTCGCCAGGTGATGCGAAAGCGAAAGCCGCCTCGACTACCCGGTCCATCACGTCGTCCACCTGTTCAGTGTCGGCCGCGACGACCTCGACAACGCGCAAGCCAGCCGCGTGTCGGGCCAACGCGTCACGGATTTCCCGCCGGCAAGCGCCAAACAGCACAGCAGCCCGCAAACGTGGCGCGGCACTCACGGCGATCTCGTCGAAGGAGACACCTTTACCGAGACCGCCGGCTATCCAGACGATCGACTCATATGACGAAAGCGCGGCGGCAGCGGCGTGCGGGCTGGTCGCCTTCGAGTCGTCGACGAACCTGACGCCATCGATCTCGGCAACCGGCGCGATCCGGTGCGGCGCTGGCTGGAAGGCTCGAAGTCCGTGCACGACAGCATCCGCCTCGACACCGTAGGCGCGGGCCAGCGCGGCAGCGGCTAACGCATTCGCGACATTGTGCGGCCCAGGCACCGGAATATCGGCCAGGGTGGCCAGCTCCGTTGCCTCGTTGTCGGGTGAGTCAACGAACGTCCGGTCGACCAGCAAGTCTTCGACGACGCCGAACTGGGCCGGTCGCGGTGCGTCCAGGGTGAAGGAGACGCGCCGACCTGGCGCGCGCGCCAGCAACCGGGTGCTGCCGATGTCGTCGGCATTACCGATCGCGATGGTCGCCGGGTCGGCGAAGGCCCGCGCCTTCGCGTCGGCGTAGGCCGCCATCGATCCGTGCCAGTCGAGGTGGTCACTAGCCACGTTCAGCACCGCGGCGGCGTACGGCACTATCGACCGCGACCAGTGCAGCTGGAAACTGCCGAGTTCGACCGCGAGCACCTGCTGACCGGTGTTCACCGTCTCGACGAGAGCGGTGCCGATGTTGCCGACTGCGGCGGCGCGAAAGCCACCGGCGCGCAATATCGCCTCCAGCATCAAGGTGGTGGTGGTCTTGCCGTCAGTGCCGGTGACCACCAGCCACGGAGCATCGTCTGGACGACGCAACCGCCACGCCAACTCGGGCTCACCCCAGATGTCGAGGCCAGCCGATTCGGCGGCGGCGAAAAGCTCGGCGTCTGGTCGCCAACCTGGTGAGGTCACCACAAGTTCGGCGTGCTCCGGCAGCTGGCCTCCGGCACCCAACCGCACCTCGACTCCGAGCGCTCGAAGCGCCTGCGCGGCCTGTTCCTCAGGCTCACCGGCCCGAGCCTCGACCACGGTGACCCGAGCGCCGAGGCTCGCCAACACCCGAGCCGACGCCGCTCCGGACACCCCGATGCCAGCGACCAGCACCGACAACTCTTGCCAAGGCGCGTCGTGGCCGGCGTCCCGCCATTTCGGCGAACGCGCGATCACTTCTGCCACGTGATCCACTCCGCGTAGAACAGCCCGAGCGCAAGGGCAACAGCCAGCCCGGCGATGATCCAGAACCGGATCACGATAGTGACCTCGGCCCAGCCTTTGAGTTCGAAGTGGTGCTGCAACGGCGCCATCTTGAAGACCCGTTTGTGGGTCATTTTGAAGTAGCCGATCTGGATGATGCTCGACATCGTGATCACCACGAACAGGCCACCAAGCACCGCGAGCAGCAGTTCGCCACGGGTCATGATGGCGAGGCCGGCGAGTGCTCCACCTAAGCCCAATGATCCGGTGTCGCCCATAAAAATCCGTGCTGGCGCGGCATTCCACCACAAGAAACCTGCGCACGCACCGGCAAAACTTGCCGCCAGGATGGCCAGGTCGAAGGGATCACGGACGTGGTAACAACCGGCGACGAGCTTGCTTGAGCATGAGTTACGACCTTGCCAGAAGGTGATGATTACGTAAGCGGCGAAGACCATCGTCGACGCGCCGGTAGCCAACCCGTCGAGACCATCGGTGAGGTTCACCCCGTTCGAGGTAGCCATCACCATCAGCAGCGCCCAGATAACGAACCCGACCGCGCCCAGTGTCAGCGGGCTATCGCGAACGAACGAGATGTGCGTGGACGCCGGCCGCAGGTGCATGCCGTTGCGAAACTGTAATGCCAGCACGCCGAACACGACCGCGACCAGGGTCTGGCCAAGCAGTTTGGTCCGTGCTCGCAAGCCCAGATTGCGCTGCATCCTGATCTTGATGATGTCGTCGAGAAACCCGACCAGACCCAAGCCGGCGGCCAGACCACAGACCAGTAATCCAGACGCTGTGGGGCCCTTCGCGCTGACCAGATTGCCGCCGGCGTAGCCCAAGATCCCGGCCAGCAAGATCACCGTGCCGCCCATAGTCGGCGTGCCGCGCTTGGTGTGGTGAGTCGTCGGCCCGTCGTCGCGAATCAGCTGACCGTAACCACGGCGCCGGAAGACCCGAATCGCGATCGGGGTGCAAAAGAGCGACACGAGCAATGAGATCGTCGCCGCGGCGAGAACACCTTTCACGCCGTCACTCCAGCAGATGGCGACCCGGCGGTCGTCGGCCCGGCCTTCGTTGCCCCAGCGGATAACAGTGCCTGGGCGACGCGCTGCAAGTCAGCCGACCGTGACGCCTTGACCAAGACGACGTCTCCTTCGTGAAGTTCACCGTTGAGCAACTCGACCGCCGCTTGCGCGTCGTCCACCCTCGACACCTGACCCGGCGGAAGGCCAGCGCCGAGTGCGCCGGTCGCTATCGTCGCGGCCCGATCCCCGACCACGATCAGCCGGTCGACGCCAGCCTTTACGGCAGCCGCGCCGACCTCCTCGTGAGCTTGGCCCGAGTCGGAGCCGAGTTCGGCCATCTCACCGAGCACTGCCCAGCGCCGTCGGCCATCGATCGCGAGGAGCGCGTCGAGCGCGGCCCGAACCGAATCGGGGTTGGCGTTGTATGCGTCGTTGATCACGATCACTCCGTCGGGCCGCGTGGCGACCTCCATCCGCCAACGACTGACTGGTCGGGCTTGGCTGAGCGCGGCCGCCACAGCCGGCAACTCCATGCCCGCTTCGAGAGCAACCGCGGCTACCGCGAGAGCGTTCGAAACCTGGTGGACGCCGTGCAGTGCCAGCTCGACGTCGACAGTCAAGCCAGCGGCCGACAGCTGGAAGGACGGCCTCGCCAGGCCGTCGAGCCGCACCGCCGACGCCCGAACGTCAGCGTCGACATGCGTGCCGACAGTGACTACTCGAGCGCGCGTTCGTGATCGCATCGCGGCAACAGCCGGGTCGTCGGCGTTCAACACCGCCAAGCCGGTCAGCTCCAGCGACTCGACGAGTTCTCCCTTAGCCCGGGCGACAGCGTCGAGGCTGCCAAACTCACCCAAATGGGCGGATCCGACGTTCAGCACCACCGCGATATCAGGCCGCGCGATCCCACACAGGTACGCGATGTGGCCGACACCACGAGCGCTGGCTTCCAGCACTAGGTAGCGCGTGCTCGCGTCAGCGCGCATCACGGTCAACGGCAGCCCGACTTCGGTGTTGAACGAGCCTTCGGGCGCGACAGTGGCGCCCTTGGTGGAGAGCACCTGCGCGAGCAAATCCTTCGTCGAGGTCTTGCCACTGGACCCGGTGATCGAAACGACGAGTGGAGCCCGCTGGACGCGAAGAGCAACCAGATAGCCACGGGCAAGAAGGCCGAGCCCAAGCACCGAATCGGCCACCATAATCGCCGGGCCCAGCATCGGTCTTGACCCAAGAACGGCCACCGCTCCGCCAGCCAAGGCAGCGGCGGCAAACTCGTGACCGTCGACTCGCTCACCGGGAATGGCAACGAAGAGGCAACCCGCTTCGATCCGGCGCGAATCGGCTACCACCGGACCAGTAAGTCGAACATTCTGGTCGGGGACGCCAACCAGCTGGCCACCGGCCAGTGTGGCGATCTCCCCGAGTGTGAGCGCTGCCATTACGACCACCCGGCCGAAAGCCGGGCCCGTAAGGCGTCCCGCAAAACCGATCGGTCGTCAAACGGATGAACCACGCCGGCGACCTCCTGCCCCTGCTCATGCCCCTTGCCGACGACGACAACAACGTCACCACTGCCGGCTTGATCAACGGCAAGCTCGATCGCGGCCGCCCTATCGACTTCGATGACGACGTCAGCACGCTCCCCCGCCGGGACGTCGTCAATGCCTGCTTGCATGTCATCGAGAATCGCCAGCGGATCTTCGCTGCGCGGATTGTCGCTCGTTAACACCGCGAAATCCGCGAGGCGCGCGGCGATGGCTGCCATCACCGGCCGCTTCGCGCTGTCTCGGTCACCGCCGCAGCCGAGCACCACGATCAGCCGGCCAGCTGTCGAAGCGCGCAGCGCGGTCAACACACTGCTGACAGCTTCCGGGGTGTGCGCGAAATCGACCAACACCAAAAACGGTTGCCCGACCGTGACGGATTCCATCCGGCCGGGAACCCCTGACAGAGCACCGAAGCCGTCAATCGCGGCGGCGACATCGGTGCCGGTGGCCGCCAAAGTAGCCAGCGCGAGCAGTGCGTTCGCGACGTTGAACTGACCGGGTAACGCAATCCGCACGTCTAAAGCGCCGGTCGGGCCGACAGCCACGAACGTCGAGCCAGTAGCAGCGAGCTGGACGTCGCGAGCGTGCCAATCGGCGTCGACCACCCCGTTCGCGGAGACAGTCACGACCGGAATGGCAACCGAGGCGGCCAGCCGCCGCCCATAAGGATCGTCGATGTTGATCACGGCCAGGTTCGACAGATCGGGTTCGAACAATCGGGCCTTGGCCAGGTAGTAGCTCTCGATATCGCCGTGGAAGTCGAGGTGGTCATGGGAAAGATTGGTGAAGACTGCGGCCGCGAATCGACTGCCGTCGACCCGATGCAACGCCAGCGCGTGACTGGAAACCTCCATGGCTGCGGCAGTCACTCTACGCTCGCGCATCACTGCGAACAGCGCCTGCAAGTCGGGTGCTTCGGGCGTGGTGCGCACGCTCGGCATGATGTCGTCGACGATCTGGGTGCGGACAGTCCCGATCAGGCCGGTGCTGTGACCGGCCGCGCGAAGTCCTGCCTCCATCAAGAACGTGGTCGTTGTCTTGCCGTTGGTGCCGGTCACTCCGATGAGCGACAAATCCGCGCTGGGATAGCCGTACAGCCAGGCGGACGCCGGCCCGAGCAATCGCCGTGGCTCGGCTACGACGACGACAGGCAGCGTGCTTTTCGCGGCCTCGGCGCGGCCCGCCTCGTCAGTGAGCACAGCGACCGCGCCTGCCTCGGCGGCCTGCTGGATAAAACGGGCACCGTGGGTGTGTTCGCCAGGCAACGCCGCGTAGAGGTCACCGGGCCGTACCGCGCGCGAATCACCGGTAACACCAGTCAGCGTGACATCGACGGCCGGATCGACAACACCGCCTACCCAGATAGCTCCGCCGGGAAGAACAGCGCCGCCCAGCAGGGTCGCCAGTTGCCGCAACGGCCGCCCCGCCCATTCCAGCGACGACCGCAGCTGCGGAGTCACTTCCATCGGATCAATAGCGCCGGGCACGGGGTGCAACCCTACCCGTCAAGGCGTGGTGAGCTGGAGAGTCGGAGCCTTAGTCCCGGTCGGCGGGATCTTCTCCGACTCCAACGCGAACGACATGACGTCTTTGAAGACCGGAGCCGCGACCGCGCCGCCGAAGTGACCCTTGACCGGGTTATTCAGGACGACCAGGACGACGAGTTGCGGGTTGTCGGCAGGCGCGAAACCCACGAACGAGGCGGTGTAGCCGCGGTAGCAGCCACAGGTCGGGTCTGAGCGGTCAGCGGTTCCGGTCTTGCCCGCGACTCGGTAGCCGGGGATCCGAGCTTCTGGCGCGGTGCCTTGGTCAGTGGTGACCGCCTCTAGCATCCTTTCGACCTGGGACGCGGTGGAGGCGCTGACGACCCTGGTCTGTTTCGGTGCAGGCGCCTTTTCAACCGTGCCGTCAGGTGTGATGACGCTCTGTACCAGGCTTGGGGTAACCCGCACACCTCCGTTGGCGATGGTGGCGTACACCGACGCCACTTGCAGCGCGTTCACCGAGACCCCTTGGCCGAACGGAATCGTGTACCGCTGAGAGGCCGACCATGCACTCGGGGCCGGCAAGATGCCAGGACTCTCACCGGGGAAGTCCAGGCCCGACTGCTGACCAAGGCCGAACGCCTGCAGGTAGGAGTAAAGCTTCGGCACGCCGACCTTCTCCGACGCCAAAATGGCACCGATGTTGCTCGACTCGGCGAGGACGCCGGTAAGTGTGAGGTGCTCTTCACCATGCGGTTCCGCGTCGTGGAAGACGGTGTTCGCGCGGGTCAGCGTCGGCGGCACATCGATCGGTGAGTTCGGCGACAACACGCCGGTGTCAATCGCGGCGGCCATGGTGATCACCTTGTTGGTGCTCCCCGGCTCGAAGACATCAGACAGCGGAGCATTACCGAGGTTGGCGGCCGGCGCGGCGGCGACGTCGGATGGATTGAAGGTCGGCGTGGTGGCCAGCGCCAGGATCTGCCCGGTCTTGGGCTGGAGGACGACCACCGAACCGCCTTCAGCACCCGTCGCGGCGACCTGCGCCGAAATGGCTTGTTGTGCCTTCCACTGAATGTCGCTGTCAATCGTCGACTGAATGCTGTCACCGGAGACGGCTGGCGTGTCGTGGCCTATGCCATCGGGGATGATCTGGCCGCCATGCCCCAGCTCGGCACTCTCGCTGCCTGGCGTGCCGACAAGTTCGTGTTGGTATTCGTACTCAAGACCACCCAAACCAGTGCCGTCGGTGCCGACAAAACCGAGCACGTTCGCGGCCAGATTGCCCGACGGATACACCCGCTTCGTGGTGTCTTCTGCTCCGATACCGGGCAGATCAAGCGCATCCACGGCCTGCCCGACCTGAGGAGTGACGCCCCGCGCAAGGTAGACGAACTGTTTCTTGCCGGTGAGATCTGTCGCCAGAGTGGCTTGATCAATGCCCAGGAGTGGCGCCAGCTTCACGGCCATCGCGTCCGGATTGGTGGACGTCGAAGTACTCGCCACCAAGGGGTCACCGTAAATATTGCGCGCATCGACGGTATCGGCGAGCGCGACACCGTTGCGGTCAAGAATCGAGCCCCGATCGGCAGGCAGCGTCACGTCGTGCGTGTACTGCGCCTGCGCCTGTGCCGCATAAGCGGTCGAGTCGATGCCTTGCACCTGGAACAGCCGCCCGACAATGACGATCAGCGCGAAGGCGACAACCAGCAGGCCAGCATGCAACCGTCGGGCCGGCTGGCCTTGCCGTCCACCAGCTCGCCGGCCGTCTACTCGCGGGCTCGTTGGCACCGTCCGTCGTGATTGCGCGGGCGGCCGACGTGACTGACCGACTCGGGCATTGGTCGGTGTTGACGGGCTTCGGCGCGGCGCCGATCGCGCGCCGATCCGTTGGTCACCCGACTCGCGTCGGTACCTGGGCTCCCGAGGGGTTGTCCCGGTCATGGGCGCGTAGGCAGAACAGGTAGTGGGGTCAACGAAGCGCGCACCGGCGTCCCCTTCGTGGTCGTCACTGGTCTAGTCGCGACGGCCTTGGTCGTTACGGGCTTGGTCTTCACGGGCTTGACTGCCGCAGGCTTGACCTGTGCCGACGCGGACGCCGAGGCCTTGCTGTTCGCGGCGGCCGGGGTGGTCGGGGTGGTCAGTGCGCTCGAAGCGCTGGGTACCGGTTTCGGCGGCACCACCGCCTGCGTCGGGACGCCGAGCACAGCACCATTGGCACGCTTAAATACCGGGTTCGGAGCAGGCACGAGGCCAAGCGCGGTCGCGCGTTGGGCAATCTGTTGCGGTGTGGATTCGCCCGCGATCGTCTGCGTCAAAGCCTGTTGTTGGTCGGCAAGACCGGCTTGGGTGCTCTGCAACCCCTGGATCGTGAACGAACCGGCCGCGAGCCAGGTATTGATGAGTAGCAGAAAGAGCAGACCCCCACCAAGAATCAGCGACACGAGCACGATAAACGGTGCCCGAGCCGCACGCCGCCGTGGCGCGACAACGCGAAGCTGCCGAGCTGGTCGTGGCGCAGTCGGCCCGGTCGCGCGGCCTGGACGGATTTGGCCGGGAGCGGGTCCACGCCTGGCGGGCTCAGCGAGCGGCAGGATGCTCATGCGGCGTCCCGCACACGTTCGACGGCACGCATCTTTGCCGACGCGGCCCGGGGATTAGCGTCAATCTCAGCTGGCCTCGGAAGCTCAGCCCCGCGAGTGAGTAGCCGAAGTCGTGGCGCGTGTTCGGGCAATTCAACCGGCAGGCCATGCGGTGCCGTACTCACGATTCCTTGGGCGAACACCCGCTTCACCGCACGGTCTTCCAACGACTGGTAAGAGAGCACGACGACTCGACCACCGACGTCGATGGCAGCCACAGCGGCCGGAATAGCGCGTTCAAGTACGGCGAGTTCGGTGTTGACCTCGATACGAAGCGCCTGAAAGGTGCGCTTCGCCGGGTTACCGCCGGTACGCCGGGCAGCCGCCGGAATCGAATCCCGCACCAGCTCGGCGAGACGCGCCGTCGATTCAAGTGGACGCCGCTCGCGCTCCTTGACAACCGCAGCGGCGATCCGGGCGGCGAACCGCTCCTCGCCGTACCAGCGGAGGATCCTGGCCAGCTCCGACGCCGAATACTCGTTCAGGACGTCGGCTGCTGTCGGGCCCTGCGAGCGGTCCATCCGCATGTCGAGCGGAGCGTCCTTGGAGTAGGAGAAGCCGCGCTCGGCTTCATCGAGCTGCATGGAAGAGACTCCGAGATCGAACAGCACGCCCTGCACTCGGGCGAACCCGAGGCGAGCCAGTACGGTCGGCAACTCGTCGTAGATCGCGTGCACGAGAGTGATCCGCGACCCGAACGATGCCAGCCGATCGGCCGCTAGTTTGAGCGCGTCAGCGTCTCGATCGATGCCGACCAAGTGCACGTCGGGGTGTGCCCGCAGCAAGCCTTCAGCGTGCCCAGCGAGTCCGAGCGTGGCATCCACCACGACGGCGCCCGGTGATTGCAAGGCCGGCCCGAGCAAGGCAAGAACGCGGTCAAGCAGCACCGGAACGTGTCGAACGGTTCCTGCACCACTCTCGGCCTCGTTCTCAGCCTTGACCCCGGCTCCGGTCTCGACCACGGCTTTGACCTCGACGCGAACGTCGTCGGCAGCATCCATGGAATTCGACCCTTCGGACGAGCTGGTACGGGCGGATAAGAGCGGGACTGGCTGATCCGCGGGGTGGCGGATTCGGTGTCTGAATCAGGTGGACTAAGCGGAACTAAGACCCGTGCGTCGGGGTCTCCTTCCGCTCGTTGGATTCGCATCCATCACCTGGCACCGGGGAAGGTGAGCCAGGGGCGAGCAGCCGGAGACCTCGTCGCACCGTCACAACACGCCGGGAAACACCTCCTCGCCGAGCTCAGAGAAGGCCGGTTCTTGCGCCGTGAGGTAGGCCTTCCAGGCTTCGGAATCCCAGATCTCGACGCGAGTATTCGCGCCAATAACCGCGCACTCACGGTTCAGCCCCGCGTATTCACGCAGTGCGGCCGGAATCGTGATGCGGCCCTGCCGGTCGGGTACTTCGTCAGATGCGCTGGCGAACAAGATTCGCGAATAATCGCGTACCGACTTGTCGGTCGAGGGCGCCGTCCGCAGTGCATCGGTGATGCGAACGAACTCCGTCATCGGAAACACGTTGAGGCAGCGTTCCTGCCCCTTGGTGATCACAAGACCCTCCGCCAGCTCGTCGCGGAACTTCGCCGGCAAGAAAAGCCGACCTTTCTCGTCCAGCCGTGGGCCGTATTCGCTGAGGAACACCACCCACCTCCACCTTTGGAGGGCCTCACGAGCAACTTTGTGCCCCGATCTCCTCCACCACGCGCCACTGTACTCCACTCTCCCCCACTTCACTGTCATATCACCGTGTTTCCTCTCCCTCGCTCCACACCGATGCCACAGGGAGCCGGCCATCCCGAGGTCGCATCAGCAATCAGCTACCAAGACCGCTCGTTTGCATGCCCTTGACCTGAGACACTTCGGAGCAGACGTGCCAGCCACAAAATCCACCGCGGTGGACGCAGGCCGTTCTCGCCGACGCGGAATCCCGCGAGCGGCTAGGGAGGAGGACACGGGTGTCAGCGTTTGCCCAGACCGAAAACGGCGCACTCAAAGACGTCGCTGACGTCGGACGACGGATCTGCGACGGCGTCGAAAGCGTTATCGAAGGCAAGCCGGAGGCGATCCGTCTCGCGGTAGCCGTGCTGTTCGCCGAAGGTCACCTCCTCATCGAGGACGTCCCTGGCGTCGGCAAAACCATGCTGGCCAAAGCGCTGGCACGGGCCATCGATTGCTCGGTTCGCCGAGTCCAGTTCACCCCAGATCTCTTGCCGAGTGACATCACCGGGGTGTCGGTGTTCAACCGAGAGACCGGTGCCTTCGAGTTCAAGCCGGGGCCGGTGTTCGCGAACATCGTCGTCGGCGACGAGATCAATCGAGCCTCGCCGAAGACCCAGTCCGCGTTACTGGAAAGCATGGAAGAACACCAAGCCACCGTCGATGGCCAGACCTATCCGCTCAAGCGACCCTTCATGGTGATCGCGACGCAGAACCCGATCGAGATGGAAGGCACCTACCCGCTGCCAGAAGCCCAACGCGACCGGTTCACCGTCCGCCTGTCGATGGGGTACCCGGCGGCGGCATCCGAACTTCGAATGCTCGATACACACAGCGTCAGCGAACCGCTCGACTCGCTGGTCGCGGTGACTGACGCCGAAGAAGTCGCTCGGGTAATCGACCTGGTCCGTACCGTCTACGTCGCACCCGAAGTGCTCCGCTACACCGTCGACCTCGTGTCGGCGACCCGCAACTCCCCCGCGCTGCGACTCGGTGCCTCACCACGGGCCACCTTGCAGCTGGTGCGGACAGCACGAGCCGTCGCCGCGCTTGACGAACGTGACTACGTGGTTCCCGACGACATCCGTTCGCTGACCCAACCGGTTCTCGTGCACCGACTCCTCACCACCCCGGAAGCGCAAATCTCGCACCGGACACCGGCACAAGTACTTGCCGATCTGGTCGAGCGGGTGCCACTCCCGGTGGCCAGCGGACGCTCAGCACGCTGATGCGTATCGCCCTGGCCGGACTGACAACCCGTGGTCGATCGTTTCTCGCGGCCGGAATCGCGGCCTGCGTCTGTGGCCTGGGGCTCGGCGAAGTCGACCTGCTCCGGGTCGGTTTGTTCTTATGCGTGCTGCCGATCGCCACGGCGACCGTGGTAGCCCGCACCCGGTTCCGGCTCTCGTCGCATCGCCGCATCGAGCCGGCTCGGATGTCGGTGGGTGAGACAGCTCAGGTCACCTTGCGACTAGAGAACCTCTCGCGAGTACCGACCGGCATTCTGCTCCTCGAAGATGGGCTGCCCTACAGCCTCGGTGGTCGTCCGCGCTTCGTGCTGAACCGGATCGAGGCCCACGGCGTCCGGGAGGTCTCGTATCCGATCCGCAGCGATGTCCGCGGCCGTTACGTCGTCGGGCCGTTGTCATTGCGGTTCGCTGACCTCTTCGGGTTGGTCGAGCTGACTCGCTCCTTCACCGCCACCGAGGCGGTCGTGGTGACACCCGTTGTGGTCGAGCTGACCTCAACCCCGTTGGGCGGTGACGCGGCTACGGGCGGCGAAAGCCGCGCGCGCGCAATATCGGCTACCGGCGAAGACGACGTGATGCCCCGCGAATACCGCTATGGCGATGACCTCCGGCGGGTGCACTGGAAGTCCACCGCGCGCCTGGGCGAACTCATGGTCAGACGCGAAGAACAGCCATGGCAAGACCGTGGCGTGTTGCTCTTGGACACTCGCTCGATCGCCCATCGCGGCGAAGGCCCGACCTCGTCATTCGAATGGGCAGTCAACGCCACCGCGTCGATCGGATCCCATCTGGCCCGACATCACTTCGGGCTACGGCTGGTTACCGACACCGGAGAGGAGATCTCCGGCTACTCCCAAAACAGCACAAGCAGCACACCGTTCGAAGGATTGCTCCTGGACACCTTGGCTCTCGTGACCACGTCACCGGGCCAACTGCTGACCAACGGCGTCGCGACCATACGACGTGGCGAAGGCGGGGTTGTGGTGGCCGTACTCGGCGCCTCCTCACATACAGATCTTGAAGCACTAGCTAGGCTCCGCCGGCACACTTCAGCAGCCTGCATCGCGCTTCTCTTGGATACCGCGAGTTGGCAAACCTTCGCGGCAACGCAAGAAGAGACCAGCTCCTATGCGCAAACACACACACTGCTAACCCGTGCCGGTTGGCGAGTGTTACCCGCCGGCCCGCGTAGCGACCTCCGCACTTTGTGGAGTGGCGGGCTAGCCCAGATGCCCGCCGAATCTGGCAACCTCATCACGGCGGCGCGACCGTGAACCCCCGACTCCGAGTCAGTATCTGCGCAGGGCTCGCCACCTTCCTCGGTTCACTCAGCTTGTTGCCGATCTTCGACAATTTCGGCTGGATACCGAGAGTCCTGCTGCTTATCGGTCTTCTCATGCTGACCTCGATCACGTTCCAACGGGTGCGTTTCCTTGCCCCGGCCGCTCCGCTGGCGATGGTCGCGGTAGGGCTCTTCACGCTCACCGCGCTCTACGCACATGGCGTCGCACTCCTCGGTTTCTTGCCTGGGCCAGCCGTTTTCCGGTTGCTGCACGAGACAGCGTCGTCGGGATTCAGCGACTCCACCCAGCTAACCGCTCCGGTGCCCGTCACCCGAGGTCTCAGCCTGCTAACCACCGGCGGAATCGGCATTGTGACGGTGATCGTCGAAACACTGGCAAGTAGCCTGCGACGCCCCGCCGTGGCCGGGCTTCCGTTATTGGCCATCTTTACCGTGCCAGCGGCGATTTTGACGAAAGGCGTCGGCTGGCAGCCCTTCCTGTTCGCCGCGATCGGCTACCTCACGCTGCTGCTTGCCGAAGGTCGCGAACGTGTTTCTCGGTGGGGCCGACCAATCAGAGCTACCGCCAAGGTCGAGCAGTTCGGTGCCACATCCGGCGCAACCGCACCCAGAAAACAGGTGCGACAAGCAAACGCGCGAGCAGGCACCCCACCTCGACGAAATGGTGGCTTGGCTACCGCTCAACTCACCCAGGCCGGACGCCGCGTCGGCGCGGTCGCGATCGGGGTCGCCGTCATCGTGCCGGTTGCCATCCCCGGATTACACGCCGGGTGGTTCGGAACTCATCGCACTGGTAGCGGAAATGGAAATGGGCTCGACGTCGGTATCGGCGGCACGGGCAGCGAAGTAATCAGCCCCATCGTCTCGTTGCAGCGCGACCTCACACTGTCCAAGCCGGTGCCGCTTTTTTCCTACACAACCACGGCTGCGAATCCCGATTACCTGCGCATGCTGAGCCTGGACAATTTCAATGGCAAAGAGTGGGCCGCATCCAGCCTGACGTCATCTCAAGACACCAATATCAACAAAGGCATCTCTGCACTGACGGGAATCACCGTCGCTCCGACTGGAACAACCCGTACCGATATCACCGTCAGTCGCGTCTTACATGAGCCGTACCTACCGCTCCCAGCTTTACCGACAAAGATCAAGGCGCATGGCAGCTGGTTGTTCAATCCCTCAACCTCGGTGGTGTACAGCCTGCATAGCAGCACGACGCACTTGAGTTACCAGGTCGAAAGTGACGTCGTTGCCCCGAACGTGTCGTTCTTGAACTCACAACCCGAGAACAGCACCGACCCCGTGATAACGAAGGACAGCCAGCCACCGGCGAACGTTCCGGAAGCGATCGTCCAAGACACGGACGCGATCGTCGCCGCCGCGCATGCGAACACGCCGTATCAGATAGCCGTCGCGCTGCAGAATTACTTCGTAGGCTCATTCGTCTACGACGTCCGGAGCGCGCCAGGTGACGGCTACGGCGCGCTGCTCTCATTTCTGAACGACAGGCGCGGCTATTGCGAGCAGTTCGCGGCGACTATGGCCCTGATGGCCCGCATCGAAGGCATTCCAGCTCGCGTCGATGTGGGCTTTACTCCCGGCGTCCGGCAAGGCAGCGGCAATACCTATCAAGTGACAACGGCCGATGCCCACGCGTGGCCTGAGCTCTACTTTCCCGGCGCCGGCTGGCTTCGCTTCGAACCGACGCCACGTTCAGACGGGCAAGCCCAGGAGCCGACCTATACCCAACCCAGCGCCGCCATCAAGCCCGGCGCGTCGACTGCGCCGACCCCCGACGCACGGCCGCCACGTAATCTCGGCGCAGGTATCGATCCTGACCAGATTCCGCACCACATCGCCACCCCAGTTACGAGTTCGACGACGTTTGGCCAGTCACTACGCTCGATGCCCTGGGGATGGATACTGCTCAGTCTCCTTGTCGTGCTGGCCTTGGTGGCCGCGCCCGGCATCCGGTGGTGGCGTCGACGGCGCAACTGGGCCAACGCCACCGACAGCCGCGCTCGCGCCCACGCCGGCTGGGATGATCTCGGGGAAGATCTTCGCGACCTCGCATTACCCTGGACTGGCCAGTCAGACACGCCCCGATGTGCGGCGGCAAGCCTTTTGTCCACCCACCGCCTCGACGGGCCGGCTCGAATCGCCCTCATCAACCTGGCTCGCGCTGAAGAGTTCGCTCGCTATACCCAGAGTGGACGAGCAGTCGAGGGTTTCGATCCTAGCGACGGCGCGGCGACCATCCGCCGATCCTTGTACGCATCGGTGTCGTGGCGGCGACGATTCGGGGCTCGGCTCGCACCCCGGTCGAGTTTTCGCTACCTCGGATATCGCTGGGGCGACGTCCAAGATTCAGCTCAGGCCCGGATGCGCGACTGGGTGCGACCAGCAACCTCAGCTAGCAAGCAAGGCGTGAAGACCGCGAGTTGAGCTGGTGGGGTTCTGCCCTTCCAACTACCGAAGGTAGCTAACGGAGGGGCGGCTGCCGAAGGTCAGCTGCCGAAGCCGCCCTCGCGGCGCCGGTTCCAACGGTCTTCGATGCGTTGCAGGAGTTCTCGCTTAGGAGTCGACGGGCGTTGGCCACGACTGGGCGCGGATGTCGATGCCGGACCAGCAGTGCTACTCGCCCGGCGCCTAAGCGGCGCCCATCGATGGTGGGTAACCACCGGAGCTGCTGCCGCGACAGGTACTGGACTGTGCGCGCGCCTCCAAGCCGAGACGCCATACCAGGCTGAAAGTAACGAAAGTAGAAAGCCGGCAAGAGTAATCTCGATGTGTTGGATCGCGATACCGACCGGCAACAGCGCAAGACCTAGCAGGACCCCGAGGGCCGCTCGGACGAATCGGCGACGAAGAAGTTTACGTGGATCGATCCCGCGCACGGTTGCCGCAAATTTTGGGTCATCTGCATACAGCGCGCGCTCAATCTGCTCTAGCACTCGTTGCTCGTGCTCAGAGAGCGGCACGGTGCCCTCCCAAAGGACATTCCCGCAGTAATGCGGATGGTGCATAGAGCTCACGATAGTAGTGCTGATACATCGGCGTAGGAAAACTAACCTCGAACCGTCACGTTAAACGCCGGACGCCGGCCGAAACTAGCGTCCTTCTCAAAGCAAGGATACGAGCCCACGGCTGCCTGCGAAAGCTGCTTTACGTAACGGTCTCACTATTCTGCTTCGAGACCGTAGGCGCGTGTGACATCCGTCCTCATCTATCGGCGGCGAAGCGGCGAACTGGAGGCTGATAAACGACCGACTCCAGGGAACTCGCCGTCAGCTGGCCCTGGCCACTGGCGGTGAAAGCGTGAGTTGATGCGGCGACCCGATCGTGTTCTCGACCAGAGCAAGAAACCTTTCGCTATCACGCACCAGGTCGTCAGCCTCGCGCGCGGTGACGGCCCCGTTGATACCTGCCTCGGCTGCGGCCCGCTTCGCCGCCCCCGCAGCGAAAAACGCAGCCCATTCACTCAGTTCAGGAGCTACGTCGATCAGCAACAACCATGCGTTGCGCGGCCGCTGCCGACTACTGCGTTGCTCCGAAGCCGGCCAAGCCCGGGCCGCCAAGATCGCCGCAGCACACCGCAGCGCCGCAAGATGAGCGGTGGCGTATCGCTGCGCTGGCAGCGTGGTGATCGCCGCATCGTCGAGCCCATGACGAGCAGCCAACAGCAAAGTACGCACACCGTGATGCGTATCGAACCGACGATGTGGAGCAGCTAAGGACGTGTTATCCGACATGGCCAACACCTCTCGAAGAGACACTCGAGTGCCGGTACCAACACTCGAAGCACTGCGTGCACGTGGTCGGCGTTGTCTGGGTCACGATGGGTCGAGGACCGTGCCCCAGACAACGCCTTCGTGTGCCGCGAGACCCCACTCGCCGAACACGAGTTCACAGTTCGAACATATGACAGTGTTCGAACATATGTTCGAACACTGTCGACTCTAGAACCCTTCTGGCTCGACGTCAACCCGGCTCGGCGACTGACAACCTACGAGCGGGCGACGACACAAAGAGGCACAATGCTTGCTATGCCCGCTAACTCCGCTGAATCTGGCCACGCTAACCAACCCACCACCGACTCTGCCGAGGCCGAGACCACCGCGCCGGCGAAAGCAGCGACCGACGACGATGTGCGCGAGCGCTTCCGCGCCGCACTCGAACACAAGCGCACCGGCGGCCCCGGAGCTGACGGCGCCCACGGTGGGGGCAAGACCGGCACCGCAACGAGCAACAGCAAGGTGCAGCGCACCTTCCGCCGCCGCGCCGGCGGCTGAAAACCCGAAACCGGCGGTTAGAACTGCACGCCGGTAGCGCGGTCGTGGCTAGCTGCGGTCGGCCAGACCCAGGCTCTGGTAGATCTCACGGGTCGCCGTCGATTTATTCAACGTGATGAAGTGCAGGCCAGGGGCCCCTTCGGCCAGCAGTCGCTCACACATGTCGGTGGCAACTTCCATGCCGATCGCGCGAACGGCCACCGGATCTTCCGCGACGGCGAGCAGCCGGTCGGCAAGCTCCTGCGGGAAATCATCGCCTGACAGCAACGAGAATTTCTCGATCTGGGCGATCGAGGTGAGCGGCATGACCTCAGGAACAATCGGTATCTCGCAACCATGAGCCGCAACGCGATCGCGCAACGACAAGTAATCGTCGACAGCGAAGAACATCTGCGTAATGGCGAAATCGGCACCTGCCTCGCATTTGCGCAAGAAGTGCCGCAAGTCTTCGTCGACGTCGACAGATCGCGGATGCTTTCGCGGGAACGCGGCAACACCCACGCAAAAATCGCCGGAGGCTTTCACCAGCCGCACCAGCTCTTCGGCGTATTCCAGGCCGTCCGGGTGAGCAATCCACTCCCCTTGCGGATCACCCGGCGGATCACCCCGTAACGCAAGCACATTGCGGACGCCGGCGTCCGCGTACTGGCCGATGATGCGACGCAGATCGGCTACCGAATGGTCAACGGCGGTCAGATGACCCACTGGTGTCAGCGTCGTCTCGGTGGCAATGCGTTCGGTCATCCGCACGGTAGCGCCACGAGTCGAACCGCCGGCACCGTAGGTCACCGAAACGAACGTCGGCTTCAGCTGCTCGAGTTCACGGATGGCCTGGAAAAGCGAACGTTCACCCTTCTCAGTCTTTGGCGGGAAAAATTCGAACGAGAAAGAATGCACGCCCTGGGCAAGTAGCTCTTTGATGGTCGGGCTGCGCTCGCCGATCACGGAAGCCCGACCGGATGCCATACCGGCAAGGATATCGGGCCCAACGTTCAAGCGGCCAAGTACTCAGATAGGCCAGCGCTCGGGACGGTCTAACACTCAGGCCGGTACGCGCTCGCGCAACCGAGACGCGAACTCAGCCGCCGCAGCTCCTGGGTCATCAGCTTCAGTGATAGCCCGGACGACGACAACCCGCCGCGCGCCGGCGTCTAACACCTCGTCGAGGTTGCCCAGATCGATGCCGCCGATGGCGAACCAAGGTCGGGCGGTGCCGAGCTGAGCGGCATAACGAACCAAGTCGAGCCCCGGCGCGGGCCGACCGGGCTTGGTCGGGGTTGGCCAACATGGCCCGACGCAGAAATAGTCGACACCATCTTCGATAGCAGCAGCGGCCACTTCGTGTTCGGCATGGGAAGAACGGCCGATCTCGATGTCATTGCCGACGATCGACCGTGCCACCGATACCGGCAGATCGTCTTGGCCGAGATGCAAGATAGGCGCCTTGGCGCCGAACGCAATATCGGCGCGGTCGTTCACCGCGAACGGCTTGCGGTGCCGGGCGCACGCGTCGGCGAAGATTTCCAGCGCGGCTAGTTCGTGCTTGGCTTCCATGCCTTTTTGCCGTAGTTGCACGATGTCAACCCCGCCAGCAAGCACGGCGTCGAGGAATTCCGGCAGGTCACCTTGGCGGGCGCGGGCATCGACGCACAGGTAAAGACGCGCCTCACAAAGCGAGGGCTTGGGCACGGCGTTTCACCTCCGTGCCACGATTCTCGGCCAGCGCCTGAACCGGAGAACCTGGCAACTGATCGTCGGTGAACAGCCACTTCAACGCCTCGTCGTCGCTGAAACCACAGTCGGCGAGCAGGTTCAACGTTCCAGGAAGGCCTTTGAGAATCGCACCATCGCCGACGAAGATCGCCGGCACCCGCAACACGCCATCACTACGGACGCCGAGCAGTTTGCGTTCCCGCAGCAGCTGGCGCACCTTCATCACATCGACCTTGAGTCGGTCAGCAACATCGGGAAGGGTCAGCCAGTCGGAGATCATGTCGAGGTCAGCCACCCGGACAGCCTGCCACGCTAGGGTCAACGCCTATGAGCGAGGTCTTGGATAGCGCCAATCCGCCCGACAAGGGCGCCTTCAGCGATTCCTACGATGACGCCGGCGACTACGCAGGTGACGGTGACGCCGGCGAACCGGGAGCGGGCCGCCGATTCGTTGCCGGAATCGTGACGCCCCCGGCACTTGCTATCGCCGGCCTGATCATGGCGACCGCAAGTTTGATCGTCATGCCAGCGATTGGGGCGGTCGCGGACTCGTTGAGCTCAATGTCGTTGCTAACGCCGATACGTGTCGCCCGCATTAACTCAGCTGGCGAAATCATCGTGGCAGTGATCGCGGCGCTGCTGGCACTCACCGCCGGACACCAGCGCATCCCTGATAACGACGACGAGAGTTCTGACCCAAGCCTGTGGGTGCGTCACGTTTCAGGGGCGGCCATCATCGTCGCTATCGTGTCTGTCCTGTTTGGCACCACCGCGCTCATTGTCTCGGCCAAAGCGCACCAGCCGAACATTGATCAACTTCAGGGCGTAACTTCGGGCCAGGCTTCCATCCCGAGCAACCTGCTTCCCTCAAGTGCCACGCTGATTTCTATTGCCACGGGGACCCCCAGCCCGTAACGCCGGCCAATACCGCACGATGGCGCCGACCCTGACGCGACTACGCTGAGCGATACACGGGAGTCCGGCGCTACCGGGCTGAGAGGGCGACTGGCAGTCGCCGACCGTCGAACCTGCTCCGGATCATGCCGGCGAAGGGAGCGTCCGATGGAGACCGACATCCTGGTGGTGGGCGGTGGTGTCATCGGACTCTCGATCGCCTGGCGAGCCACCCAGCGCGGGTTAACCGTCACCGTGATCGATGCCGCGCCTGGCAGTGGCGCGTCGCGTCAAGCGGCCGGAATGCTCGCGCCTGTAACCGAAGTTCACTACGGCGAAGAAGACCTGCTGCGACTGAATCTCACTGCTGCGGCCAGCTATCCGGCGTTCGTTACCGAACTCGAACAGGCCGCCGGAATCTCGGTCAACTACCGGACGACGGGCACTCTCGCGGTGGCTTTCGATGCCGACGACAAACGCGTCCTGGACGATCTGCATGGCTATCAGCAATCGTTGGGATTGACGTCGACATCGCTCCTGTCAAAAGACACCCGCGCCCTTGAACCGTTCCTCTCCCCCAGTGTTCGTGGTGGACTCTTCGTCGACGGCGACCAACAAGTCGACAACCGTTTACTGCTGTCGGCGTTACTGCTGGCGTGTGAGCATGCCGGCGTAAGGTTCGACCGGCGGGCCGCTGTCACGATCGATGTCGAGCACGATCAGGTGATCGGCGTCGACGGACGTCGTGCCGACCATGTCGTGCTGGCCGCCGGTTGCTGGAGTCGTAGCCTGCGTGGGCTGCCGACCTATGCGCTACCGCCGGTTCGGCCCGTAAAAGGCCAGATCCTTCGACTGCGCGGCGATTCCAGCCGCCCGATCCTGACGCACACCGTGCGCGCCTTTGTACGTGGTCGGCCGATCTATCTGGTGCCGCGCGAATCTGGCGAGATCGTGCTCGGCGCCACCAGCGAAGAGCTCGGGCACGATACCCGGGTAACTGTCGGCGGCGTGCTCGAATTGCTGGACGACGCGCGGCAGCTGCTGCCCGGCATTACCGAACTCGACCTGGTGGAAACGTCGGTAGGACTTCGTCCTGGCACTCCCGATAACGCGCCGATGATCGGCCCTGGCGCGATCAATGGCCTGATCATCGCGACCGGCCACTATCGCAACGGCATCCTGTTAACGCCCGTCACCGCCGATGCCGTCGCCGACCTGCTGAGTACCGGAGCGCTGCCGGCCGGGTTCAGTCGCTTTGATCCACGCCGGTTCGCCACGAAAGCAGTCGCGGTATGACCGAGGTCGTGTCCGTGATCGTGAATGGACACTCCCGCGAAGTCGAGGCTGGCACAGTTCTTGCCGACCTGGTTGCGTCGTTGACGTCGCAGAGCCGAGGTGTCGCGGCCGCCGTCAACGACGCCGTCGTCCCCCGCGGCGAGTGGATCGCGCTTCCGTTGCGGGAGCACGATCGCATCGAGGTCCTCACTGCCGTTCAAGGAGGGTGACATGGACGACCCGTTCGTCCTTGCCGGTGAGACTTTCTCGTCTCGCCTCATCATGGGCACCGGCGGCGTGCCGAGCCTCGACGTCCTCGACGCGGCATTGTTGGCCTCAGGCACCGAGCTGACCACGGTGGCAATGCGGCGCGTCGATCCGCTCGCCCGGGGTTCAATTCTCGACGTGCTGAGCAGTCGAGGTGTGCGGGTGCTGCCGAACACCGCTGGCTGCTACACCAGCGGTGACGCCGTTTTAACCGCGCAACTGGCTCGCGAGGCGCTGCAAACGAACTGGATCAAACTCGAAGTAATCGCCGACGAACACACGCTCTTACCCGATGCGGTCGAGCTACTCGATGCCGCCGAGAAATTAGTCGACGACGGTTTCGTTGTGCTGCCCTACACCAACGACGATCCGGTGCTGGCACGACGACTCGAACAGCTGGGCTGCGCAGCCGTGATGCCGTTGGGCGCGCCAATCGGTTCGGGGCTGGGCATTCGCAATCCGCACAACATCGAGCTGATCGTCGAACAATCATCGGTTCCGGTAATTCTGGACGCCGGAATCGGCACCGCTAGCGAAGCGGCGTTCGCGATGGAACTCGGGTGCGAGGCAGTGCTGTTAGCCTCGGCGGTCACCCGCGCCCAACAGCCCGCGCTCATGGCAGCGGCGATGCGCAAGGCCGTCGAAGCTGGTCGATTGGCTCGGCTCGCCGGCCGGATTCCGATCCGCCGCTACGCGAGGGCATCCTCGCCTGACCGCGCTGACTGAACATTCGCGCTAGCTATTCACAACCGCTAGCCCAAGATTCGTAATTCCGAGGAAGCCGGCCAGCTCGTCGACGTCCGCCGCGATCTGTCGCGCGCCCGCGCCAACCAATTCCGCCGTCGACCCGTAGCCCCAGCCCCCACCGACGAAATCGATGCCGACCGCTCTAGCACCGACCATGTCATGCGAACGATCGCCGACTAAGACGACATCCGGGCCGGCTGACACACCGAGTGCCGCGAGCGCATCGGCCACCATGTCGGCCTTGGCGACCCGTGTTCCGGCCAGATCGGAGCCACAGATCGCCTCGAAGAAATGACTCAATCCAAAATGGTCACAGATCGTGATGGCGAACTCAGCCACCTTCGAGGTAGCCACCGCGAGTCGACGTCCATCATCGGCGAGTGCTTTCAGTACCTCAGGAATGCCGGGGTAGACCGAGTTCTCGAACATGCCGACGTCGACGAAGCGACGTCGATAGGCCGCGATTGCTTTTCTGACACCATCGTCGTCGAGTCCGCAGTGCTCTTTGAACGAGTCGGCCAGCGGTGGCCCCACGAAGGATCGAAGGATCGAGTCGTTCAGCGGCGGGAGGCCGAGCTCGGCGAGAGCGAACCGCACCGACGCCGCGATGCCGGGACCAGAGTCGGTAAGAGTGCCATCTAGATCAAAGAGCACGGTCTGAAATGGCATAACCCCGATTCTGCCTGAACCTGTCCAATCGGTTGCACTATCTACTCGATTGTCCGCTGCAACTCTGCCCACTCTTGTCTGCTCGGTCGCGCCTGACCGGACTCTCGCGAATCCGCACGTAGACTCGACGTTCGTGGATTCGACCGTCTCTGACTCGCTGGTAGGCCAACTGCTCGACGGCCGTTACCACGTTGAGTCACGCATTGCCCGCGGCGGGATGGCGACCGTCTACACAGCCCTCGACGTCCGGCTCGAACGCGTTGTCGCGCTCAAGGTTATGCACCCGATTTTCGCCGAGGACGACGAGTTCGTGACTCGGTTCATCCGCGAAGCGAAGTCAGCGGCGCGGCTATCGCATCCCAATGTGGTCGCGGTCTTCGACCAGGGCGAAGATTCTGGCCACGTCTTTTTGGCGATGGAATATGTACCCGGTCGCACCTTGCGTGACCTGTTACAGGAGCGCGGCCGGTTATCGCCACAAGAGGCGTTGTCGATCCTCGCGCCGGTATTGTCCGCGCTGGCCGCGGCGCACAGCGCCGGCCTGATCCACCGCGACGTCAAACCCGAGAACGTGCTGCTCGCCGATGACGGGCGGGTGAAGGTCGCCGACTTCGGTCTGGCTCGCGCGATGGTCGGCCGGCACACCACCACGACATCCGCACTAATCGGCACCGTCGCTTACTTCGCGCCCGAGCAAGTCACCCGTGGCATCGCCGATGCCCGCACCGACGTCTACGCGGCCGGCATCGTGCTCTTCGAGATGCTGACCGGGAAACCGCCTTACGACGGCGACACCCCGATCTCAGTCGCCTACCGGCACGCTCACGAGGATGTGCCACCGCCATCGTCGCTGGTACCCAAGCTGCCGGCGCTCGTCGATACCTTGGTGGCCCGCGCGACAGCCCGCGATCCGGATCGGCGGCCGGCCGATGCCGCCGCGTTCCTCACCGAGTTACAACGGGTCCGCCGTAGCCTGCCCGCTCTCGACGGAGATACCGAAAGCGCGACCACCTTCACCCCACGCGGCCACGAAACGCTCGTCGTCGACCTGACGGACGGCGACAGTGCAAGCCGCGCCGGAAGGCCGCCGATCGGTGGACCGCCTGATGCCGCGCTGATCGATGATGCGGATGCAGCCACTCCCCGACGTCGGCAACGCGGATTGATCGTGTTCATCGTTGTCTTGCTACTCGCCTGTTGCCTCGCGGCAGCTGGCTGGTGGTACGGCACGGCCGGAACACGCAATGCCAAGCACTACACGGTGGTACCGAACGTGGTGGGCACAGCAAGCGTTCATCTGACGCCCATCCAAGCCAAAGCCGCGCTCACCGCCGCGCACCTGACCATGCTGACCGCGTCGAAGCCGGCTAACTCCGCCAGTTCTGACTACAGCGAAACGGTGCCCAAGGGCGACGTCGTGAGCCAGAGTCCGTTGCCCTCTTCGGTGAAAATTCGCAAAGGCTCTCCGGTCACGATCGAGCTATCGTTGGGCCCGCACCGCACGACAGTGCCACCATTCATTCCGGCCGGCGCTACCGATCCGAGTGCGGCCAACACACTCAGCGCCTATGAAGCACTGCTGAGCAAAGCGAGTTTGATCTACTCGACGGCGGTAAAGCAGGAATACAGCCCGACCGTTCCGGTGAATGGCGTGCTCGCCGTCGTCCCTGTGCCTGGCACAGTGGAAAAGCTGAATACTTCGGTCACCATCACGGTCAGCGAAGGACCACAACCGATTCCGATTCCCGCTGTCAGCGGCCAATCGGCGACGACAGCGCAGCAAACCCTGCAATCGTTGGGTTTCCTCGTCAATCCCACTCAGGAATACAGCACGACGGTGGCGACCGGTGACGTGATCAGCCAAGACCCCGCCGGTGGTGGCAGCAGCGCGGGCAAGAAGGGTGACACGATCACGCTCAGTGTCTCGAAAGGACCGCAGCTTTTCGCCGTCCCGAATGTCTCAAGCGATCTCGCTAATCCGGCCAGCTGGATCAGCGTCTCGCAAGCCGAAGAGATTCTCCAAACAGCGGGATTCAGCGCGAAGGTCGGTAGTCGAGGCGCCTTCGGCGTGGTTACCAGCCAACGCCCGAAAGCCGGTTCGATGGAGCCCAAGGGAACTGTCGTCACGATCAGCGCGCACTAAACCCGCGCCCGATCCTGAGTCGTCATCCTGGGTCGGCGGCGACAGCTGCCCCGTGACATCCTGTGCCGATGCCCCCGAGAAAGCCGTCGCCAGTTGGCGTCCATGTGCCGATGGCGGGCGGGCTTGTGGGTGGCGGACTCGCCTATGCACGAGACGTCGGCGCCGAGGCGATCCAGGTATTTCTCTCGAATCCGCGCGGATGGGCTTGCTCGACCGGAGATCCTCGCCAGGACGAGGATTTTCGCGGCCAATGCGCGGATGCCAAAATTCCGACGTTCGTGCATGCGCCTTATCTCGTCAATCTGGGCTCCCCCACCGCGACGACGTTAGATAACTCTGTTCTCAGTCTGCGGCACGCATTACAACGTGCCGGCGCTATCGGTGCGCGCGGTGTCGTCGTCCATGCCGGTTCGGCGGTGACGCCGTCGAGTAAGCCCACCGCGATGATTCAGTTGCGCGAACATCTGCTACCAATTCTCGACGAAATCCCTGACGGTGGGCCAGATTTACTCATCGAGGCAACTGCCGGTGCCGGTCAATCGCTCGCGGCGACAGTCGAAGAACTCGGTAGCTATTTCGATAATCTCGACCGGCATCCCAAACTCGGAATCTGCCTCGACACTTGTCATGCTTTCGCGGCTGGCCATGACCTAGCCAAGCCAGGCGGTGTGCGGACGACGTTAAATGCACTCGTGCGGGCAATCGGTCGGGATCGACTCAAGCTCGTACACGCCAACGATTCCAAGGATTCGTGCGGTTCCAATCGCGATAATCACGAACGCATCGGCAAAGGCCAGATCGGTACGGACTCATTCGCCGAGCTATTCCGGCACCCGGCGACTCGTGGCGTTCCCCTCATTCTCGAGACGCCAGGAAAAACCCTCGAACACACCGAGGATCTCGCCCTACTCAAAGCGCTACGCGACCAATAGCCGGGCGACCAACTACACACCGTTCGTCCAGCTGAGGATGACGCGGTGCTGGTGACCTTCACGCTGGTACGTCGCACCCCTGGCGACCACTTAGCCGGTACTTCGCACCCCGCAGCGTCATTTCGATCGGACATTCGGGGACAAAATTTGCGCCCAGGGGTGCGACGTCGGAGAAAGCCAGCGTCCAGGGGTGCGACGTCCCCGAAGGGATGGTGTGCGGGAGTTGCGACGCGGGCGCAAAAAGACAAGCGTTAGGCTCGGTTGCGGCGTCCGTCTTGGAGCATCGAGGCGACAAGAAATGCCAACTCCAGCGACTGGCCGACATTGAGGCGCGGGTCGCAGGCCGTTTCGTAGCGATTGCCGAGGTCCATATCGAGGATGTCGTCGGCGCCACCGAGACATTCGGTGACGTCTTCGCCGGTGAGTTCGACATGCAACCCGCCAGGCACCGTGCCCAACGCGTTGTGTACCTCGAAGAAACCGGTTACTTCTTCGACGACGTCGTCGAAATGCCTTGTCTTGTAGCCACTTTCGGACTCGATCGTGTTGCCGTGCATCGGGTCGCAACTCCACACGACCTGCGCCCCGGACGCAGTGACCTTCTCGACGATCGGCGGCAAGAACTCGCGCACCTTCGACGCGCCCATTCGCGAAACCAGCATGAGTCGACCCGGAATGCGGTCAGGGTCGAGTTTCTCGATGAGTTCGATCGCCGTGTCAGGTGACGTGGTCGGCCCGATTTTGACCCCGATCGGGTTGGCGATCTGCCGAGCGAAATCGATGTGCGCGCCATCGAGCGCGCGAGTGCGCTCCCCCACCCAGACCAGATGCGCGGACAGGTCGTAGAACGCCGACCTGTCGTCGTCCCAATGGGTTAGCGCCGACTCGTAGTCGAGCAGCAGCGCCTCGTGGCTGGCGAACAGCTCGACCCGATGCGCGACATCGGCGCCGTCGAGGTCGAAGCCACAGGCCTGCATGAACGCGAGCGCGCGATCGATATCGGTCGCGATCGATTCGTATCGCTGACCGGCCGGACTGCGCTGCACGAAATCGGCGTTCCAGGCATGCACCTTGCGCAGGTCGGCGAAGCCACCACTGGCGTGCGCCCGCATCAGGTTCAAGGTGGACGCGGACCGGTGGTAGGCCTCGATCAATCGACGCGGGTCAGGAACCCGAGCCGCCGGATCGCGTTCGAGGGAGTTGACCGCGTCACCGCGGTAGCTACCCAACTCGATGCCGTCGATGGTTTCGAGGTCTTTGGAGCGCGGCTTGGCGTACTGCCCGGCCATCCGACCGACCTTGACGATCGGCACACTCGCGCCATAGGTCAACACGACAGCCATCTGCAACAAGATCTTCATCTTGTCGCGGACCTTCTCCACCGTGGTGTCGACGAAGGTCTCCGCGCAGTCACCACCCTGAAGCAAGAACGCCTTGCCGAGCGCTACCTCGGCAAGCCGATCCCGCAGCCGATCGCATTCTTCCGGCACGACGAGCGGCGGGAACGAGGCAAGCTCGTCGCCAACCCGGCGCAACGCGTCAGCGTCTGGCCAGTTCGGTCGTTGCGCGACCGGACGCGTGCGCCAGCTATCCAGGGCGGTCATGGTGTCGATTCTAAGCGTGGACGGCGGTGATCTGCTTGGCCAATGATTTAGCCGAAGAAGACTTCGGCTTCGGCATAGCGTTCGACCGGGACGGTCTTGAGTACGCCGGTGGCTTCGGCCAACGGCGCGCGCACGATGTCGGTACCGCGCAACGCGACCATGACGCCGAAGTCACCGTCGTGGACCGCGTCGATTGCCTGCAGGCCGAACCGAGTCGCCAGCACCCGGTCGAACGCGGTCGGCGTACCGCCGCGCTGAATGTGGCCAAGCACCGTGGTGCGAGCCTCTTTGCCGGTGCGCTTCTCGATCTCATCAGCAAGCCGCTGCCCGATGCCGCCGACGCGCACGTGACCAAACGCGTCGAGTTCTCCGGTGAGTAGCTCCAACGTACCGTCTTTCGGCGTGGCACCTTCGGCCACGACCAAGATCGGCGCGTAGTGACTCTGGAAACGGTGCTCGACGTACTCGCAAACCTGCGCGATATCGAACGGGATCTCCGGAATCAGGATCACGTTCGCGCCACCGGCCATACCGGCGTGCAACGCGATCCACCCCGCGTGCCGACCCATCACTTCGACGATGAGCGCGCGGTGATGCGACTCGGCCGTGGTGTGCAGCCGGTCGATCGCCTCGGTCGCGATATTGACCGCAGTGTCGAAACCGAACGTGTAGTCAGTGGCCGACAGGTCGTTGTCGATCGTCTTCGGGACGCCGACGACCGGGACACCAAGCTCGGTCAGCTTGGTCGCGACACCGAGAGTGTCTTCGCCACCGATCGCGACCAACGCGTCGATCCCAAGCTCAGCCATGGTGGACTTGATCTTCTCGAAGCCGCCATCGATCTTGGCCGGGTTCGTACGCGAGGAACCAAGGATGGTGCCACCGCGAGGCAGGATGCCGCGGATCTGGTCGATACCCAAGGGGGTGGTCTCGCCGTTGAGCGGGCCACGCCAACCATCGCGGAAGCCGACGAACTCGTAGCCGTACTCGATGACGCCCTTGCGGACAACAGCGCGGATGACCGCATTCAGCCCGGGACAGTCGCCGCCACCGGTGAGAACTCCGACTCGCATCGCTTGCACAACCTCCTGCGTTACCTGCCCAGACCACACCCGGGAGTGCGTCAGCCGACGACCGGCTGACGGCGGTGGCTAGCCTAGCGCGAGGCTCATTCGCTCGAATCGGCCGCCGGACTCGCGGTCGGCTTCTTGCCTTTCTTGAGCTGCTCTTTGGCCTTGGTCGCGTAAATATCGATGTACTCCTGACCAGACAAACGCATCAGTTCATACATGATCTCGTCGGTAATCGCGCGCAGCACGAGTCGGTCTGACTCCAGTCCGGCGTACCTGGAGAAATCCAGCGGCGTACCGAACCGCACTTCGGGCCGGACCAACTTAGGCACCAGCTGACCGGGCGGCTGCAACCGATCGGTGTTCACCATCGCGCACGGAATCACCGGCACACCGGCCTTGAGCGCGATGCGGGCGACTCCGGTACGACCGCGATACAGATGACCATCCGGCGAGCGGGTACCTTCGGGGTAAATCCCGAGCAGCTCACCGGCCTCCAAGACTTCGAGACCGGTGCGTAACCCGGTCGCGCTCGCCTTACCGCCGGAACGATCGACTGACAGCTGACCCGCGCCCCGGAAAAACCAGCGACTGACCGCGCCCTTCACACCACGGGTGGTGAAGTATTCGGCCTTGGCCATGAAGGTGACCTTGCGAGCCGGGACGACAAGTGGCGCGAAGAAAGAGTCGGAAAACGACAGGTGATTGCTGGCAATAATCGCGGCACCTTCGGTCGGCACGTTTTCCAGCCCGACCACCTTGGGGCGGAAAATAATTCGCAGCGACAAACCCAAGGTCCACTTGAAAAGCCAGTAGAACACCAATGCCCCTTCGCTCCGCCGTATGGCGGCACCTGACCACCCGCCGTCCAGGGAGCGGCGTGTGCGCACCTTACCGCGTGAAGGGCAGCCGTCCCATTCTCGCGTGCCGTCCATCATGCGTACGTCCCAGCCCTCGCGCACGGAGGTGGGACGTGCCACCATCGACGCTGTCCACAATTTTCGGGGAGCTGCCGTGTTCCTGCTAGCCGACGCGCGACCTTGCGCGCACGAGAGCGGCCTGGCCCGCGCCCGGTTGTGTCACGGATTCACTAGCAGTCTCGATTTCGTCGGAGAACACTCGCGCACTGCCGTCGCGACAGTGCGAGACTGACCTCCTATGCCCAACCGTGACAACGGCTTCGTCGCCCGCCACTACGTGCCGCTTGCCGACCTCGACCCGAGGTTGGCCGACGCGATGCTCGACCTGCTCGCGGTAGAGCGGATCGCGGCCTATGTCGCTCCCAGTACCGGGCACCTCGGCGGCTACCTTGAGGTCCATCTGCCGGCACGGCCTCGCGACCGATTATGGGTCGATCGCGAGCAGCATGACCGGGCCATCGGGCTATTGAATGCGCACACCGACCCGAACTCGATCGGCCAGGTCGAACAAGACGACGCAGCTCCCATCGCCCCGGGCAACCTCCTCGACGCGCCCCAGTCGGCCTCCCAGCCGTCCACATCGCCACCCTCACCAGACGCTGGTACGCAAGCGACGTTGGGCGACGACGACGTCTGGGCATCGGTGCTAGCCAGTTTCGACCTGCCCTCCTACGAGCCGCCGTTATCCAGCACCGATTCGGCCGACACCGATGCCGAGGACAGATCGGCCGAACACCCGGTACCGCGCCGCGTCGTCCGGCCCGAGCGAACAAACCCAGCGCCGGTCACGAGCCTCGATAAAGCCCCGCCTGATCTGACTCCGCTGCCCGCAGCCTTACCGCCGCCGTCTGGCTGGGACCCACTCGATCTGCTCGATGAACATTTCGTGCCCCCGCAACCCCCGCCTGTCCCCCGGTTGCGACCCACGACTCGGTGGGCATTGGTCGCCATCGTCGGGGGGCTAGCCCTGCTCGTGTTGCCCCATGTCATCAACTCGATGCCGGACGGCGCGGCCGCGCTCGGCATTTTCCTGATGATCGGTGGCTTCATCGCGCTGATCGTGAATATGCGAGACGACCGAGGAACCGATGACGATGACAACGGCGCGGTCGTCTAAATCGGTTGCTAGCAGGGTTTTTTCAGGTACTAATAGCGTTCGGCACCCGCAACACCGCGAGAACCGGCAGGTGGTCACTCGCGACTTTGACCCGCGCCATGTCAGGCACCCCACAGCTGACCACAATGATGGCATTGTCGACGAACACACCATCGATGCGCTTGATCGGAGCGATCGCACTGTAGGTGTATTCATCGCCGGCCGGCGCGACCTCGTAACCGTCTTGGTAGCGCGTCGCCAACGCCGACCAGGCTGGCGCTGAGGGCTCTTCGTTCACGTCACCCGCGACGACGACCGGCACCGGCAGTCTGTCGAGGTGATCTACGACCTCCTCGACGTGTCGGCAGCGCTCTCGCGCATCGAGGTCAAGGTGCATGCTGGCAACCCCGAATCGCGCGCCATCGAGTTCAAAGACGCCGACCGCGAGCCCGCGTTGGTGCAGCCCGCGCTTCTTACTCAGCAGGACGTCGTGCGCCGACACCACCTGAACCCGAAGCGAAGCGAGCAGCAACATCGCGCCGGCCGGCCTACCACCAGTGACGACGTACAGCCCAGATTCCCTTGCCAGCGCGGCACATTTAGATCGCCAGCGCAGAAACCTCGGTGCCTCCTGAATGCAGACGACATCTGGTTCACAGTCGCGAATCACCCGCGCCACGGCATGCGCGTCATCGCGCAGCGACCGCACGTTGTAGCTCAGTAACCGAACCTCGGTCATCTGGTCTCCGTCAATAGAACAGGATCCGTATCAAAATTAAGGCGACAAGATTTAGGGACGACGCGCAAGGTCAGCGGCACCGACCAAACCGGCCGCACTGCCGAGTTCGGCACCGACCAACGTCGGATGCGGCCGATTGGCACCGCCACTGAACGACTCAGCGAAAGCCACCCGCGCCGGAGCCAACAAGAGCTCACCGGCGTCAGAAACGCCGCCCCCAATGAGAAGACAGCTCGGATCAAGGATCTCAGCGAGGTCGGCCAGACCTTGACCAAGCCACCGGCCGACAATCGAGAAAGACTCGAGAGCGCCAACGTCGCCTTGGCGAGCAGCCTCGGTCACCAGTGGACCGGTGATCCCGTCAATGTCACCACCGACGGCGTCGAGCAAGCTCGACACCGAGGCCGGCGCGGTCTCCGCGACCTCGCGTGCCGCCCGAACGAGCGCGCTGCCACTCGCGTACTGCTCCCAGCAACCGCGATTGCCACACCCGCACAAACGGCCCTCAGGCACTACTCGGTAGTGGCCGAACTCCGCCGCCGCGCCGAACCCGCCGCGATACAGCTCACCGTTCAAGACGATGCCGCCACCGATGCCGGTGCCGATGATGGCGCAGACCAGATCGGACCGGCCGCGACCGGCGCCAAACCGCGCCTCCGCCCACGCGTGACAGTTGGCGTCGTTCTCGACGATGACCGGCACGTCAACAACTCTGGAAACGCGTTCCCGCAACGGCTCGTCGCGCCAGACCAGGTTGGCCGCGAACATCACCTTGGAGCGAGCCGCATCGATGAAACCGGCCGCGCCGATTCCGACCGCCTCGATGGTGTGCCTGGTACGGAAACCGTCGACGAGCGTCGCGATGATGTCCGCGATCGCGTCCGGGTCAGTGGTGGGAGTGGCTGTCTTTGTCTGTTCTAGAACGAGACCATCCTCGTTGACGACCCCCGCGAGCACCTTGGTACCACCGATGTCGACGCCGACGGTCAACCCCATCTGTCTCCGATCATCGATTCATCCAGGCGACCCCGTGATCCAGGCAATTCCGTCATCCAGGCAACCCCGGCCCTGAGCGGCGTCATCCTTCCACGCGTCGCTTGAGCGAAGCGAGCGCGGTAGACATCAGTACTCGCTCCGCAGTACGTCGGACCGCGCCGATTATCGGCAGGTCGAGCCCGATAGCCAGCTCGTACTCGACCTCGGTGCGACCCGGTTGCACCCGACGCAGCCGGTAACTGCCGTCGAGGCGAGTGAACATCGTTGCCGAGACCAGGCTCCAACTGACCGCGTTCCAACTGACCGAACTTCCACTGAGGTCGTCTGGCTGCGACCAGGTGTAGGCCAAGGTGTAGACATCGCCAACCATGCCGGCATCGAAACCGAAACGGACAACGTCCGCCCAACCGTTGGTGCCCGGTTCGAGGATTTCGACTTTTTTCAGTTGGTTGACCCATAACGGATAAGCCTCAAAGTCCGCGATCACCGCCATCACCTCGGCAGGTTGGGCCTCGATCTCGATACTCGATCGAGCCATCTCAGTCATCGGAGCTAGCTCCGACGGGCCCGAAGAAAGGCCAGCACGCGACGGTGCTGTCGGGATTGGTGGTGTCAGGATGCCGGATCACCGGCGGATGCTACCGGTTAGAACAGCACGCCGAAGATGACCATCAGAATGAGGATCACTGCGCATAACAGCCCGGCGCCGCCGACCATGATCATGAACTGCGTCTTCTTATCGATCGGCCCGCTACCGAGCCGGCCAAGTCCCGACGTCGCGGGTCGCGGTCCCGCGTCCATAAAACCCGCGCCACACGCGGAGCAGGCCGACAGATCGATCGCGACCCGTTCGCCGCAGCGCATGCACGGCCAGCTTGCCGCCGAGCTACCTGCGACCGAGTTATCAGGCGAGTCGTCTGAGGCCGAGTCAGCTGCCAATGTGGCGGCCGAAAAATCGAAGCTACTGACGTCGCCGCCGCGATCGTGTCCGTCCAGTAGCTGGGCCGCCGGCTGGGCCCCTGACATAGCCAGCTCAGACAGCTCAGATACCGCCAGCTCGGGTGCCTGCGAAGCCGGACGCAAGTCGGTGAAACAGAGCGTGCACCATGGCGACCCGGGGCGCACAGCTGACGCACATCCTGGGCAGCGGTCAACTACCTGGTCAGTCACGCTGTTGTCGTCGGCACGACGCGCGGCAAGCTTGAACCCATTGATCATGGTCATTGGGGGCAGTCACGGATACTTTCCCCGTGACCGGCTTTGCCGGTAGCGACATCTCACACCCCGGAGACCCTGTGCGCGAGTACTCCTCACCAGCCGTGGTGAGTATCCCCCAGCGCGCGACTCTGACCGACGCGCTGCAGGCTCACGCTGCCAAGACGCCGGACGCCGTGCTCTTTCGCCGACGGGTGCCAGCTTCATCTGGAGCCGGTACCAACGTAGCCTCGACAGCTGCCCCATCAGGGAGCACATCAGCCGCGTGGAAGCCCGTCACCGCTGCCGAATTCTTAGCCGAAGTCGACGCGCTCGCCCGTGGCTTCCTCGCGGCCGGTCTGCGACCTGGCCAGCGCGTCGCTCTGCTCTCTCGGACCAGGTATGAATGGACGCTGATCGACTACTCCCTCTGGCATGCCGGCCTGGTCACTGTGCCGGTCTACGAAACCTCATCGGCAGAGCAAATCGGCTGGATCCTGGCCAACTCAAACTCGGTTGCGGTCATCGTCGAACACGCCGACCACGTCGCTTCGGTAAGCAGCGTGCGCGATCAACTTCCCGAGCTGACCTCGGTGTGGGTCATCAACGACGGCGCACTCGACGACCTCGCCGCGAGCGCGCGCGCCGACCAGCCCGACCAACTGACCGAGGCCCGCGCGAATCTGGGCGCATCGTCGCTGGCTACCATCATCTACACCTCCGGCACTACCGGGCGCCCCAAGGGCTGCGCACTGACCCACCACAATCTGTTGTTCGCCGCTACCAGCGCGGTCAACAGCCTGCCTGCGTTATTCACCGACGCGACGACGGCCTTGTTGTTCCTGCCGCTGGCGCACGTACTCGCCCGCGAAATCCAGGTGGCTTGCCTGATCGCGAAGGTGCCGGTTGGCCATTGCCCCGACACGCATACCCTCGCCGAGGATCTAGCCAGCTTCAAGCCGACGCTGCTGCTCGCCGTCCCCTCAGTGTTCGAGAAGTTGTACGCGGTGGCGCGGCAACGGGCGATCGATTCTGGGCACGGCCGAATCTTTACCTACGCGGCCGGTATCGCGATCAAGGCAAGCAGCGCCCAACAAGCCGGCCGGGTACCACTGGCGACCCGGTTGCGACGGGATCTCTGTGACCGGCTGGTCTTTCGCAAACTGTGCAAAGCCCTCGGCGGCGAAGTCGCCTGGGTCATTTCGGGAGGCGCGCCACTAGGTGCCCGCCTCGGTCACTTCTTCCGGGGCGCCGGGACACCAGTTTTGGAAGGTTGGGGGCTAACCGAGACCACTGCGGCTGCCACCATCAACCGCCCCGACGCCGTCAAGATCGGCACTGTCGGGCAACCTATAGCAGGCACCACGATCAAGGTCGCTGACGATGGCGAGTTATTGATCCGTGGTGAGCATATTTTCGACGGCTACTGGGGCGATCCGTTAGGCACCGCCGAGGTCATCGACAGCGACGGCTGGTTTCGCAGCGGCGATCTCGGTGCCATCGACGACGACGGCTTCATCACGATCACCGGTCGTAAGAAAGAGATCCTGGTCACCTCTGGCGGCAAAAACGTGGCACCAGCCGCGCTCGAAGATCGGCTGCGTGCGCACCCGCTGGTTTCCCAATCCATCGTGGTCGGTGATCGGCGACCCTACGTGGCCTGCCTGATTACCATCGATGAACCCGCGCTCACGAGCTGGAAAGCCAAGACTGGGCACGCGGTTGAGCTCGATATTGAGCGACTTCGCAACGATCCTGAATTGATTGCCGCCGTCCAAGCCGCCGTCGATGATGCCAATCGGGCTGTTTCCCGCGCCGAATCGATCCGCCGCTTTCGTATCTTGGCTGTCGACTTCACCGAAGCCGGCGGACAACTGACTCCGACGTTCAAACTGCGGCGGGACGTCGTCCTGGCCCAGTTCGCCGACGAGATCGAAGCGTTGTACAGCACCTCAACCCGAACAGGAGCCGCATGACATCTGGACGTCGGCTGGCGTTGCTCGGCAACCAGCACCGACTGGCCTTCGCCGTCCGACTGGCGTTGCTCGCGTTCTGCTTCGTCGCCGCCGCTCTCGACGCGCACCCCAGGCGCGCGGTGGCCGGAGCGCTGCTGCTGGCCGCCGCCGCCTTGATCGCATATGTTCCGGTGCGCGCAGGCGCGATCCGGCGGCTGCTACCGACCCTAGAGGCCTGTGTTGCGGCTATTGGTGTCATCGCGCCACCCGCCGACAGACTCGGCCTGCTGCCCTATCTACTGGCCCCCGCGTTCGCGGCCGGGCTGATCGATGGCCTGATGCCAGCGGTGACTGCCACCGGAATGGCTGCCGCCGTCTTGATGATCGGCCATCTGCTCGCGGACAATCCGCGTCCGTTGAACACCTTCGTGGCCCATTCAAGCCAGTGGGTGCTCCTTGCGCTGGCCGTCGGTGTGCTGGCGGCCTGGATTCGCCGACTGATGACCGAGTCGGCCGACTCCAACGTGAACCGGTCCTATGAAACCGCCTACGAACTGTTGAGCCAGCTGCATACCGTCAGCCGGCAGTTGTCTGCCGGACTCGACGCCGTCAGCTTGAGCGATGGCCTGCTGGAATCGATCGCGCAGATCGCGACGTTTGATCGCGGCGCAGTCTTCGTCCATTCAGAAAGTGGCCGGCTGGTACCGCTGGCTCTGGTCGGCGCGAGCTATCTCGACTGGGACACCTCCTTGACCGACGGCACCCCGTTGGCAGCGGCCTGGAGCAGCCCGGGCGTGACCGCCGGATCAGGAAAACTCGACGCCGCAAGCCGGACGAAGGACGGCGGCCACGCGGTCGTGCCACTACGAATGGGGTCGCGCACCTTCGGTCTTGTCGCGATCGAATGTGACTCTCGCCCACTCGGACCAGCGGAGTTGCGCGCGCTCACCGCACTCGTGCATGAGACGGCCTTGCGATTAGAAACCGCCTTGCTGTTCGGGGAAATCAGGTCGATCGCGACCGCCGAGGAACGGCGCCGGCTCGCCCGCGAGATCCACGACGGCATCGCCCAAGAGCTCGCCTCACTTGGCTACGCGGTCGATGATTTGGTGGCTGAAGCAAAAGACGACCCGATGGCCGCTGTCTTGCGCCGGCTTCGCGCTGAAGTGACCCGGATGGTCCGCGAGCTGCGATTGTCGATCTTCGACCTCCGCAACGAGGTGCAGCCACGAGTCGGGCTCGGCAGCGCCTTGTCTGACTTCATCCGTGCCGTCAGTATCGGGGCGACTTTCTCCGTCCATGTCGTCTTGGACGAAGCACCCGATCGACTACCGGTCACGGTCGAAGCCGAACTCTTGCGTATCGCCCAAGAAGCGGTGACCAATGCGCGCAAGCATGCCGGCGCCGCCAACCTGTGGGTCACCTGCCGGGTCGATCCGCCGTTTGCCCACCTGCGAGTCGAAGACGACGGCGGTGGCCCCGGTACTAGCCGTCATGACAGCTTCGGCCTTGAGGTGATGCGGGAGCGAGCCGTCCGCATCGGCGGCGTCTTGTCGATGGGCTCCCGTGAGCCGCACGGCACCTTCGTCGATCTCCGGCTCGGAGATCGACGCGCCGAAGCCCGTGAGGGTGATCCCTCCTATGCGGGCAGGCGCGCGATACCGTCCACCCAAGAAAGTCGGCGCGCTACTCAGCGCCGCCGCTGACCTTAAGGAGGTGCGTCGTTGGCTTCGACTGTCCTACTCGTCGATGATCATGAGTTGATCCGGCAAGGGCTGCGCCGTGCCTTCGAGCGCACCGACGACTTCACCGTGGTCGGTGAAGCTGGTTCGGTCGCCGAGGCCATCGCGGCAGCCAAGGAACATAAGCCGGACGTGCTGGTCGTTGACGTTCGGCTGCCTGATGGCAACGGGCTGGACGTCGCGCGTAGCTTGCGTGAGCGTGACGACAACGTCGGCATCGTCGTCTTGACCATGTACGCCGGCGATGAACAGCTGTTCGGCGCACTCGAAGCCGGCGCGTCAGCCTTCGTGGCCAAAGACGCGCCAGCCGAAGATGTCGTGTCCGCAGCCCGACACGCCGTCGTGTCACCTCGCTCTTTTTCCGCCGCCGACTTGGCCGAAGCGATGCGTCGCCGGCTCACGCCAACCGGGCCACAACTGAGCCCACGCGAACGTGAGGTGCTCCAGCTGCTAGCTGACGGCCTCGGAGTTGCCGTCATCGCTCGCCAGCTCTATATCAGCGAATCGACGACCAAGACGCACATCTCAAAGCTGTATGAAAAACTCGGCGCCGGCAACCGGGCCCAAGCCTTGATGACCTCGATGCGGCTCGGCCTGATCAAAGCTCCCGAACAGCCACGCTAAGCCGCTTCGAAGCTTCACACGGGGAAGGCCTGATGATCGCCTACATGCGTCGTGTCCGTCGCGTCTGTCACCACGCGCGCGACGAAGGCTCTTCCGTACTGGAGTACAGCCTGCTGGTCGCGGCCATCGCCGCCGTCCTCGTTGTTGTCGTCTTCGCGTTAAGCAACATGATCAAGAGCAAGAACAGCACGACCTGCCCTACGGGTACGCACAACGGGCTTGCCAGTCCAAGGCCGAGTTCTAGCTGCGCGCGCTAACTGCTGAGCATCGAACGCAAGGCGGTCGCGGCGGCGTCCCAGCTCCAGTCGGTCTCGACCCACGATCGGCCGGCTCGCCCCATAGCTGCGGCGGCTTCGGAGTCTGACAGCAAACGCACCAGCGCTTCGGCGAGCTGTTCAACATCGATTCCGTCGACGATCTCGCCGGTCTGGCCGGGCAGTACAGCATCTGGGGCACCGCCAGAACGCCCAGCAACAACCGGAAGTCCGGTAGCCGAAGCCTCTAGATAGACGATGCCGAGGCCTTCGACGTCCAAGCCGCCGCGTCGGGTACGGCACGGCATCGCGAAGACATCGCCAGCGTCGAAGTGCGCCGGCAGCGCCGTCCAGTCAACTGGACCGGTGAAGCGGACGGCGGACCGAACACCGATCCGGTCGGTCAGCTGTTCGAGATCGCGCCGGTAAGGACCATCACCGACGATCAGCAGAGTGGCCGCTGGAATCGAGCGGAGCACCTGCGGCAGCGCGCGGATCAAGGTGTCTTGACCTTTGCGTCGAACCAGTCGCGAGACGCAAACGATGACCGGGCGATCGGCCAGCTCGTAGTCGGCCCGAACCTGCCGGCCGCCAGCTCCGGGCTGGAAGAAATCCGCGTCGACGCCAGGAGCGAGTCGTTGCAGCTTGATCAGCTGCGCTGCCGACAGAGCGGCCGCCAACCGGCTTCGGGTGTACTCGCCCAGATAGGTAACGACATCGACCCCGGCCGCTATCCGGCGCAGCGTCGCGCGAGCGACCGGCAGCTGGGCCCAACCGGCTTCATGGCCATGCGTGGTGGCCACGATCCGGTTCGCGCCAGCTCGACGTAGCGCGGGGCCGAGTAAACCCAATGGTGCCGCCGCCCCGAACCACACTGCATCACATGATTCCGCGCGGAAAATCTCGCGCGCCCGGCGCGCGACGGTAGGCACCGGCAGCATCAATGACGTCGGATGACGTACGACCGGAAACGGTTGTGTCGCGTCGAATTGCGCCGACCCAGACCAGGCCGGCGCGTAGACGACGATGTCACCGAGCCGAGCCGCCATCGCGTGCACGAAAGCCTGGATACCGCCGGCGCGCGGCGGAAAGTCGTTGGTGATAACCAGAGTGCGCGTCATCGACAGAGCCACCGCGACCGAAAGCTGCGGCGTTCGATCAGGTCAGGGACGAGACGCCCCCGCATAATCGCTGCGGTAACCGAAACTCGTGATCCGAACATCCGCGCCAGTGTAGGGCGCCTCGATCATCTTGCCGCCACCGATGTAGATGCCGACGTGATGGATCGGAAACCCGAAGTAGACAAGGTCTCCTGGTTGGAGATTCGCTCGTGAAACGTGCGGCGTGGAGTCGTATTGCGCGGCGGCGTTGTGCGACATCGAAACACCGGCGGCCGCCCAGGCACGCATGGTCAGACCTGAACAATCGAACGTCGCGGCACCAGCTGCGCCGTATCGATAGGACTTTCCGAGCTGGGCGTAGGCGTACCGCAAGGCAGCTGCCGCGCTACCGCCGCCGCTGTAAACCGGCGCGGCCACCGGCGTTGACCTCCGCCGTGGTGCCTGCCGGGTGGGTGTGCGAGAAATCGCCGGCCTGACCCGCGACCGATTCACCCGGTCGGCGACTTCTCGCTCCTGAGAAGCCACGTTCGCCGCTGCCTGGGCCGCCTGGCTCTGCTCTTGCGCCTGGCTTGCCTTGAGCAGAGCAGTCTGCTGGACGACGTAGCCGTTGAGCACCTTCTGCTGTGCTTTCAGTGACGTTTGCAGCGCCGCGATCGACGAGAGCTGCTGCTTGCTGGTGATCTGGGCTTGCTGGAGCCGCTGGTCAGCACCGATCGCCGTTTTCAACGTCTGATTCTGGTGGTCGCTGAGTAACCCGAGAATGGCTGCGCGCCGCAAGGCGACGGTCGGGTCACTCTCGCCAATCAACGAGGTCACATCGTCGAGCCGACCCGAGGTATAGGCGGCAACCGCGACAGTAGCCACCACCCGTCGCGCGGCATCGACCTGGGCTTGTTGCGCGGTTACCTGATGCTGGTCAGCCGATAGCCGGAGCTGCGCCGCGCTCAGCTGATCTTGGACGGCGTCATATTTCTCCGAAAGAATCTCGGCCTTGGTATTGAGCGTCTGGAGTTGCGCGGCGGCTGCCGCAGCCGTCACTTTCGGGTCGGCATGGCTCGTCGCGGCTGGCAGCATGCAAAAAACAGTGGCAGCAGCCAAGCCAGCAAGCGGAACCCGACGCAGAACAAAATGAGGGGACGCCACGTGGGCGATCTCCTTCTTCCTCGGCGCCTACCGAGTTAGCTGACGGGTTCGGGCTGGAAGTACCCTACGACCGCTCCGGATCGCTCCGAAACAGCCGATTCACCCCAGGGGAAGTTGGGTCCCCGGTTTCACGTTGCGCACTCCCCCGGCGTGCACGCGATGAATTCGGCGCAGACACCCGCTGCCGCTGGAGGCGGCAAGCAAACGAATGCCTGGCGGCAGGTTACCAGCCGGTTGCTCGAATGCAACCGGCCCGCAAACGTGTTGTGGGTTAACTCGCCGCCGCTCGTGAAATGGGTCGACCCGTCGCGTCGCGCGGCTGATCAGACTCGACGCAAACGTGATCATGCTCGGCCGAAGCGACGACCAGGCGAAGCGGTGGCACCAGGCCATGTTCAGCCAGAACGTCGATAGCCGCTCGCTCGGTGGCATCAAGGTCGAGACCTGCCGGCGGCAAACCGAGCAGCACGGTCATCACACAGTCAGCGCAGCCGTGCCCACGCACCGCGCAGGTATCGCAATCGATCAGCATCAGTTCTCCTCGGGACGCCGGACATGCCACCGGGGTAGTGACACGTTTCGACATCGCCGACGCTAGGTGTGGCGTCGGACACTTTTCACCGATGCCCAGCCAGGCCGGAGTGGCGGCACGAAAATGTCGGGCATCCGGCCTAGCGTCGCCAGCTGTGAGCGTGCTCCAGATCCCCGTGCAGATGAGCTTCGACGACCTCGGTACCCCGTTGCACGAGGTGACCTTCGTCGTGGTCGATCTGGAAACGACCGGCGGGTCGCCGACGACGTCCGGCATCACCGAGATCGGCGCGGTGAAAGTGCGCGGCGGCGACGTGCTCGGGCAGTTCCAGACGCTGGTCTATCCCGGCGAGTCGATCCCCGCTTTTATCGCCGCACTGACCGGCATCACGAACGCGATGGTCGCCCGAGCTCCACGCATCGACGTGGTGTTGCCGACATTTCTCGAGTTCGCTCGCGGCAGTGTGCTAGTTGCCCACAACGCGCCCTTCGATCTCGGTTTTCTCAAGGCTAGCTGCGAATCTCTCGACATATCGTGGCCCGGTTTCGACACAGTCGACACCGTCAGGTTGGCCCGGCGGGTGCTCACTCGTGACGAGGCACCGAACTGCAAACTCGCGACGCTGGCCCAGATTCTGCATGCCCGAGTCAGCCCTACCCACCGAGCCCTCGACGACGCGTTAGCCACCCTCGACGTACTGCACGCGTTGTTCGAACGTCTCGGTTCGCTCCGGGTCACCACCCTTGAGGAACTCAGCGACTTCTCCGAGCAAGGCACTGCGCAAGCCCTTTCACAACAACCAAGGGCTACCCCGCCACCGAGCAGGCAGGGTAGCGAGCGCCGGGTAGCCGCGACATCGCCACGCCGCCGTACCGGTCGCGGTGCCAATGCCGGTGTTAGCGCCACTATCGGATTATGGCCACTCGCGCGGCATTCCATCGCGGCTATCTAGAGCTAGGCTGACACGGTGATCACCGCCATCGTGCTCGTGAAGACCATGGTCGACAAGGTGCCCGATGTGGCCGAAGCAATCGCGGCACTGGCCGGTGTCAGCGAGGTCTACTCGGTCACCGGCGAGTTCGACCTGGTGGCGATTGTTCGGGTACACCGCCACGACGAGCTCGCCGAGGTTATTCCCGGTGGGCTGAATAAAGTCACCGGCGTCATCTCCACCGAGACGCATATTGCTTTCCGTGCCTACTCTCAGCACGATCTGGAGTCGACGTTCTCAATCGGCCTCGAAGAAAGCTGAACTCCAGTTACTTCAGCCGCGAATGGCCTGGCTGGTGCTCACCCATCGCGCGAGTAGGGCAGCCGCCGAACCGTCGTCGATAACCGCGGCGCATCGCGTCATGGCATCGACCAGCTGATCGTCGAGTTCACCGGCTCGAATCCCGTCGAACGCGACCAGCCCCGCAGCCGCATTGAGCAGGACGGCATCACGCACCGGCCCGAGCTTGCCTGCCAGCAGGTCGCGGACGACGCCCGCGTTGTACGCCGAATCCACCCCTCGCAGGTCATCAGGAACAGCGGCTGGGATTCCGAGCTTGGCTGGATCGACCACCGCCCGAGTAACCGAACCCTCCGAGACAATCCAGACTTGGGAGGTCGTGGTCGTCGTCAACTCGTCGAGACCGTCGTCGCCACGAAAGACAAGCCCACGGTTGCCCCGGCCAGCGAGAACCCCGGCGATGACGTCGGCCATCCGTGGATCAGCTACCCCGATCGCGCTGGCGGCCGGCCGGGCCGGATTGGTCAGCGGCCCGAGAAAGTTGAAAACTGTCGGCACGCCGATCTCACGCCGCGCTACGGCTGTGTGCCGAAATGCCGGGTGGAAGACCGGCGCGAAGCAGAAACCGATACCGACCTGCGCCACACAAGCTGCCACGCCCGCACTGGGAAGGTCGATCGCCACCCCGAGTTCTTCGAGCACATCAGCGGCCCCACACGACGAAGACGCCGCCCGATTGCCGTGCTTGGCCACCTGAGCTCCGGCCGACGCCGCCACCAGCGCGGCCATCGTCGAAATGTTCACGGTGTGCGACCGATCGCCGCCGGAGCCGACAATGTCGAGCGACTCACCAACGACCGGCACCAGATTGGCGAAAGAAAGCATCACCGCCGCGAGGCCGGCTACCTCATCGGCCGTCTCGCCTTTGGCCCGCAAAGCGACGGCGAAGGCCGCCACCTGGGCCGGCGTCGCTTCACCACCCATGATCTGGGACATCGCCCAGCCGGTATCAGCGGCGGTCAGGTCGTTACCGCGCAACAGCGCGGTCAGTAGTCGCGGCCAGCTCGTGGTGTCGGTATCGGCACCGGCGACGGACATCGTGACGCCGGTTCAGCGCACGGAAGCGTGCGAAAGCCGTTGCCGCATCAGATCGGCAACCGCCGGCGCGAGATCGATTCCGTTAACCGGATGCGAAATCGCGGCGTCAGCGCGCGACCACGAGGCCAGCCAAGCATCGTCACGGCGACCGGTCAGCACCAGCACCGGTGGGCACTGAAAGATCTCGTCTTTAAGCTGCCGGCAAATACCCATGCCACCAGTCGGTACCGCTTCACCATCGAGCACCAGGACGTCGATCCCGCCGGCGTCCATCGTCTTGATGACGGCTCGCTGCGTCGCGCACTCGACGTACTCAATACTCGGGAGGTCGAGCGCTGGACGGCGTCCGACCGCGAGACGAACACGTTCGCGGGTGGTCACGTCATCGCTGTAGACGAGCACCGTCATCGTGGCGGGCTGAGTCGACGCCGAGCTACTGCTATGCCCACTGGACGTGTGCGCGCCGTGCCCCCCGCCGGAAGCCGCATGCGAACCGTGCCCCCCAGCCTCCGCACGCGGAGCGGGCTCGGCGACAGACGAAGGGCCAGCGGTCGAATCAACGCTGCTCATCAAGAGACGCTGCGCATCAGGAAGAACTCCTCAAGACGAGGCGGACGGTACGTCGCGATGCTATCGGCAGCGACAATGCCGCGACGACGCGCCGGGCGAGAGGGGGTCGCGGTTGCTCCACTGACGGGGTTGGCAATAATGGCCCCCGTGGCGACAGCAACGACAATCGGTAAGAATCCCGCGCACCATTCGCTGGCTCGTCCCAGCCTGGTCAGCGTCGGGACAATTGTGTGGCTGTCATCGGAGCTGATGTTCTTCGCGGCGCTGTTCGCGATCTACTTCACAATCCGTTCAGTAAGCACCGTCTGGCCGGCCCAAGGCGTCAAGCTCGACACGAAATTCGACGGTGCCATCACCGTCGTTCTGGTGCTGTCATCGGTCACTTGCCAACTCGGCGTTTTCGCGGCGGAAGAGCGTCGGGTGCACCGAGCCGGATCACTGCTCAACTTCCGCAAGTGGGGCATGCGTGAGTGGTTCATCCTCACCTTCTTCATGGGCGCGGTCTTCGTCGGCGGTCAGATCTTCGAATACACCAACTACGTCACCGCGCACTTCGCCGGCCATGGCCAGATGACGATCTCATCGTCGGCCTATGGCTCGATTTTCTTTCTGGCTACCGGATTTCACGCCATGCACGTGACCGGCGGATTGTTCGCCTTTATTTTCTTGCTGGCCCGAGTCTCCCGTGGCCGATTCACCCCAGAAAAAATCACCAGCACCATCGTCGTGTCGTACTACTGGCACTTCGTCGACGTCGTCTGGATCGGGCTTTTCTCGACGATCTTCCTCATCAAGTGAAGCGGTGCGCTCGTTGACATCCGATGAACCGGCGATGACCGTGACTCCGGTAACCCCCAAGACCTCAGCGACTGCGCCTCCAGACGGCGTCGCGTCGAGCCGGCCAAAGCGTCGTCTGTCTCGACGCCGCCGCCGGCTTTCTAGCTATGCCGTGCTCACCTTCGCCCTTGTCGGCGTCGGTTCTGGCTACGGCTTCATCACCGCGTCTAGCGGTGCGGCCGCCGCAGGCAATCCGTCCCAGCAGGTACTGGCCGGCAAAGACATCTACTTGCAAGGTTGCTCGAGCTGCCATGGCCTTGCCGCCGAAGGCGGCACTGACGCGCCGTCCATCATCGGCGTGGGCGCGGCTGCGGTCGACTTCCAGGTCAGCACCGGCCGGATGCCGCTCGCGCAGCAAGGAGCTTCGGCCCAAGCCAACGCCTCGCGCTACACCCAACAGGAGATCAACGAAATCGCGGCCTACGTCGCGACCTTCGGTCCTGGTCCGAGTGAGCCGAACGCGAATCAGTACACCCCCACCGACGCCGATGAAGCACTCGGCGGCAACCTGTTCCGTACCAACTGCTCTTCCTGTCACAACTTCGTCGGCGCTGGCGGCGCGCTCGCTTATGGTAGGTTCGCGCCGGCTGTTGACAAGGCCACCAACAAGCAAATCTACGAGGCAATGCTGACCGGCCCCGGCACCATGCCGGTGTTCTCCGATCGGCAGCTCACCCCGCAGCAGAAGCAAGATGTCATCGCCTACGTCCAAGGCATTAAAAAAGAGCCAGACCCGGGTGGCATAGCCAACCTCGGGCGTCAAGGCGCTGTCGCTGAAGGGCTCGTTGCTTTCGTGGCAGGCATCGGCGGACTCGCCGCTATCGCGATGTGGATCGGCGCGCGCGCCAGGAGAGCGACATGAGCGACCACACCCCAGATAGCGCGGTAACGACCCACCTTCACGCGGAGGCGGAATCTGTCCGGCCGCCGATCATCGAGCGCATCGTGCGGCCTCAAGACGCCGATCCTCGGGTGGCTAAGCGCGCCGAGCGCATCATCGCGCTGCTGTTCGTGGTCTCAGCTTTGGGCACGATCGGCTTCATCGCCTCTTACGTGCTGGTCCACTTGACGACGACGAGTGACGTCAAGAAGTCCAACGTGCTGATCGGCATCAGCTTGACGGTCACCTTCGGTGGCTTGGGCGCCGGCATCATCGCCTGGGTTCGTTGGTTGATGCCAGCACACGAAGCGGTGCAAGAGCGCCACGCGATGTCGTCCAGCAACGACGATGTCGTTGCCTCGGCCCAAGTCGTGATGGTCGGCGTCCATGAAACCGGGCTACCACGGCGCTCTTTGATCACCTGGTCGCTTGGTTTGTCCCTGGGTCTGCTGGCGTTGCCACCACTGGTACTGCTGCGCGACCTCGGGCCACTACCTCGCAAGGTGCTACGCACGACCTTGTGGCAGAAAGGCTCGCTGCTGCGGAACGCCGAAACCGGCAATCCGGTCAAGCTCGGCGACTTGGAAATCGGCAGTTTCACTACCGTACTTCCGGCCACCGTCGATCAGATGAGCGACGAAGACCTGGCCAAGGCGCCGGTGTTGTTGATCAGGCTGGCGCCCGGTGAAAACCAGCCGGCGCCCGGCCGTGAAACCTGGGCCTATCAGGACCATGTCGCTTATTCGAAAATCTGTACCCACGCTGGCTGCCCGATCGGGCTTTATCAAAAGCAAAGCCACCAGCTGCTCTGCCCGTGTCACCAGTCCACCTTCGAAGTGCCCAAGGCGTGCAAAGTCATCTTCGGACCGGCCGCGCGGCGGTTGCCGCAGTTGCCGATCGGCGTCGATGATCAAGGCCGATTCGTTGCCACTGCGGCATTCGACGAACCGGTCGGCCCCAGCTTTTGGGAGCGTGGATGAGCGACCACCCGACGGCCAGCGGTTCGAATGAAGACGCTCCGCCGCCGAAAGCACTCGAACGCGAGATTCGTCGAGTCGACGAGCGTTTTGGTACCGCCAGCTTCTTGCGCCGCAACCTGAACAAGGTTTTCCCCGACCACTGGTCGTTCATGTTGGGCGAGATCGCGCTCTACTCGTTCATCATCTTGCTGCTCTCCGGAACTTTCCTGACGTTCTTCTTCCGGCCGAGCACAACAGACGTGATCTACCACGGGTCATACACGCCATTGCGTGGTCTGCGGATGACCGAAGCGCTCGAATCCACCCTGCGAATCTCGTTCGATATTCGTGGTGGCCTGATCGTGCGGCAGATTCACCATTGGGCAGCATTGCTGTTTATGGCGGCAATCGTCGTGCACTGTTGTCGAATCTTCTTTACCGGTGCGTTCCGCAAGCCCCGCGAGGCCAACTGGCTGATCGGCATGGGCCTGCTTACGCTCGGTATCATCGAGGGTTTTGCCGGCTATTCACTGCCTGACGACCTCTTGTCAGGAACTGGGCTACGTATCGCCTACAGCATTGCCGAATCGATTCCGTTAGTCGGTACTTATCTCGCGTCGTTCTTATTCGGCGGCCAATTCCCCGGGCCGGATTTCATTCCGCGGCTGTACACCATTCACGTCTTGCTGGTGCCAGGCTTGTTACTCGGCCTGATTACCGCGCACATGTTAATCATGTGGCACCAAAAGCACACCCAATGGCCTGGCGAGCACCGCACCAACGACAATGTCGTCGGCGCGCCGTTCTACCCAGCCTTTATGGCCAAGACCGGCGGCTTCTTCTTTGCCACCTTCGCCGTCATCGCTTTGCTTTCGGCGATCGTCCAGATCAACCCAATCTGGTTGTACGGCCCGTTCAACCCAATGCAGGTCGGCGCTGGTTCTCAGCCCGACTTCTATCTCGGTTGGCTAGACGGCGCGGTTCGGTTAATGCCCAACTGGGAGACGAATATCTGGGGCCACACGATCAGCTGGAACCTGCTGGTTCCCGGCGCGGTCATCCCCGGCATTCTGTTCACCTTCATGGGCGCCTATCCGTTCCTCGAAGCATGGGTAACCCGCGATTACGCCGTCCACAACATCTGTGACCGTCCGCGCAACAAGCCCGGTCGCACCGGTATCGGCGTCATGCTGCTGACGTACTTTGCGGTGATGGTGGCGGCCGCAGCCAACGACATCTTCGCGGTGCATTTCCACATCAGCTTGTATGCGATGACGTGGTTCTTCCGGGCATGCTTCCTCTTCTTGCCGCCCGTCATGTTTTTCATTACCCGCCGGATTTGCCTTGGTTTGCAACGCAAAGACCAGCACAGCGCCGACCACGGCTACGAAACTGGCCGCGTCATTCGGTTGGCGACCGGTGAATACCGTGAGGTCGAACTCGCGCTTCCCGCCGACAGCGTTGCTCGGATGGGCTTGGAGTACAAGCAAGGCGCGGCGCCAGAATTGCCGCCGCTGGCCGACGATCTCGGTGTCCGCTCCCCCGAGCGACACAACCCGCTCGAACGGCTGCGTACCAAGCTCGGCGACTTCCTCTATGAGGACATCGCGAACGAAGAGCCGGCCCACGACACTGATCACCACGAAGAGTCGACGCCGCACGAGGTCACCAGCGGCCACGCCGACTGATTTCCGTTCCACCAGCCAAACCAAATCGCGTTCTGGAACATCTGAGACAGGCCGGGTTTCGAAATAGGCTGGCTTTCGCTGATAGCGTCGTCGGTCGTGGATAGCGCCGATGACTTACAACTCGCGTTCGACATGTCGGATCTGGCGGCGGACCTCGCGCTCGCTTACTTCGAGTCTGGTGTTTCGGCAACGCTGAAGGCCGACGGCACGCCAGTCACGGAAGCCGATCGGGCAGTCGAGCGATTGATTCGCGAGACGTTGTCTGGGGCGAAGCCAGAAGATGCGCTGCTGGGCGAGGAACTTGGTCAACTCGGTGAGTCCGATCGGGTCTGGATCATCGACCCGGTTGACGGCACGTCGTTCTTCAGTCGGGGTGACCCGAACTGGCGAGTTCACATCGCGCTGGAGATTGCCGGGAGCACTGAGATCGCGGTCGTCACCGCTCCCGCGCTGGGACGCTGTTGGTGGGCGACCCGAGGCGGCGGTTCTTTCGAGTCATCCTGGCCAAGCGAACAGGCCGAGTCGAAGCGCCTCGAAGTTAGCAGCACTTCGATGTTGGCTGATGCTCAGCTCGAAGCTCTAGACGACGCGTCCAGAGCCCGACTCCCACCGAGTGTCGCCCGCGCACCTGCAAGCCCTCTCCCGCTCGTCGAGCTTGTTCGTGGCGAAATCGATGCCTTCTTAGTCGAGCGCTACCACATCTGGGATCACGCGCCATGGATTCTTCTCGTCGAAGAAGCGGGCGGCCGTTTCACCGATCGAACCGGAGGACATGCAGGCGATAAAGGCGGCGGCCTGTATTCCAACGCCAACCTGCACAATCAATTACTCACCGCGCTTCAATACCCGGCGCACCCCTGACCGCCAGGCACACCTATAAAGCCTTAGGGGGTGTGGATGCCGCGGTAATACTCCATCGAGAACCCGAGCGCGGCAATCGCGACGAGCATCATGCCGACGATAGCGAGCCACCATGCGAATACGACACCGAGAGCGACCGTCGCGGCTGCCATTGCCGCGAATAGTGGCCACCAACTGTGCGGGCTGAAGAATCCGTAGTCGCCAGCGCCATCGGCAATTTCGGCGTCAGGCCGGTCTTCAGGCCGGGGATCGATCCGGTGCGCGGTCACCAGCAGGTAAAAACCCACGAGGAACGCGAGCCCGACCGCGAGGGCTAATGCCGTCGTACCCGTCGGATCATGGGATGTGAACCAATACACGACATCGGTGAGCGCGAAGAATATCGCGACACCGGTGAAGATCACGCCTTCGACCTTCATGATCGCTGCCCTGCCTCACTCGCGTTGCCAACCGATACGGTGTCGCCCGCGCCCGCGGATATCGGCACCCGTGGATGCCCGACGACAAGCTCGGGGTGGTGCAGGTCGAAAGCCGGCCGTTCGGAGCGAATCCGAGGCAGCCGGGTGAAGTTATGTCGTGGCGGCGGACACGAGGTCGCCCACTCCAACGACGCGCCCCAACCCCACGGATCGTCGACGTTGACGAGAGGCGCGGTTCGCCAGGTCTTCCATACGTTGAAGAGGAACGGGAACATCGACGCGCCGAGCAAGAATGACCCGATCGTCGAAATCGTGTTCAGCGTGGTGAAACCGTCGGTCGGCAAATAATCGGCGATACGCCGTGGCATACCTTCGACACCGAGCCAGTGCTGCACCAAGAACGTGGTGTGGAAGCCGATGAACAACGTCCAGAAGTGAATCTTCCCGAGACGCTCGTCGAGCATTTTGCCGGTCATCTTCGGCCACCAGAAGTAGAACCCGCCGAACATGGCGAATACCACGGTGCCAAACAGCACGTAATGGAAGTGGGCGACCACGAAATAGCTGTCGGTCACGTGCCAGTCGAGTGGCGGCGACGCCAAGATGACACCGGTCAACCCGCCGAACAAGAACGTCACCAAGAAACCAAGCGCCCACAGCAACGGCGTATCGAAAGTGAGTTGACCGCGCCACAAGGTACCGATCCAGTTGAAGAACTTCACCCCGGTCGGAACCGCGATAAGGAACGTCATAAAGGAGAAGAACGGCAGCAGCACCGCGCCGGTGGAGAACATGTGGTGTGCCCACACGGTCATCGACAGGCCGGCAATCGACAGCGTCGCGAAGACCAGACCCTTGTAACCGAAGAGCGGCTTACGGGCGAACACCGGCAAGATTTCGGTCACGATGCCGAAGAAAGGCAACGCCACGATGTAGACCTCGGGATGGCCGAAGAACCAGAACAGGTGCTGCCAGAGAATGGGCCCGCCAGTCGCGACATCAAAGATATGCGCGCCGAGCTTGCGATCGGCCTCCAGGCAGAGCAACGCGGCCGCCAGCACCGGGAAGGCCAACAGCACCAGCATGCTGGTCAACAGGATGTTCCAGGTGAAGATCGGCATCCGGAACATCACCATGCCGGGGGCGCGCATCACCAGGATGGTCGTGACGAAGTTCACGCCACCCAAGATCGTGCCAAGGCCGGAAATGAACAGACCCATGATCCACATGTCACCGCCGATGCTCGGCGAATGCTGAATGTCGGTCAGCGGCGTGTAGGCGTACCAGCCGAAGTCCGCGGCACCACCCGGCGTCAAGAAACCGCTGATGGTGATCAGACCACCGAACAAGAACAAGTAGAAGCTAAAGAGGTTCAACCGCGGGAACGCCACGTCGGGCGCACCGATCTGCAGCGGCACAATCACGTTCGCGAAGCCGATGAACAACGGCGTCGCGAACAACAGCAACATGATCGTGCCGTGCATCGTGAAGAGCTGGTTGTACTCCTCATTGGTAAGAAGCTGCAGCCCTGGCCGGGCTAACTCGGCGCGCATCAACAACGCCATCACGCCGGCCGCGATAAAGAACATGAACGAGGTAATCAGATACATCTGACCGATGATCTTGTGGTCAGTGCTCGTCATCCAGTTCACCAACACCGAGCCCGGCCGCTTAACGCGAGCCGACGCCAAAGCCCCGGAAGACCCAGAGTGGTCGTCAGCGTTCGCGATAGATGACTCGTAAGTGCTCACGAAGTGTTCTCCGAGGTGAACGTAGCTTCCTTCTTGGCCATGTCGGCTGCGTACGTGGTCGGATCGACAACCTTCAAGTAGAAGATCATCTGATCGTGGTTCAGGCCGCAGAGTTCGGTGCACCTACCGATGTAGGTGCCCTCTTTGCCACTTTGGATGGTGACCTCGAACTCGTTGGTGCGCCCCGGGATCACGTCACGCTTGAACAAGAAGGCGGGCACCCAGAACGAATGAATGACGTCGGGTGAGACCAGCTTGAACCGCACGGACTCACCGGTAGGCAGTTCAAGGGTGGCTGGCGATCCGTGCGCGTTATCGCCGGTGATCTGCGCGATCGTCTTGGCATTATTACCGGGGCCGTCGAGGTAGTTGAACTGCCAGTCCCATTGGAAGCCGACAACCTCCACCGTGACCTGCGGGTGCGCCGAGAGCTTGTCTTCGTTGTTCTCATCACGCGCGGTGAAGTAGAAGAACACCGCGACGAAGACGATCGGAACAATCGTGTAGAGGATCTCCAGCGGAAGATTCAGTGCCAGCTGGGGCGGCGCGATGTCACCATCACGACGGCGATAAACCACCATGCACCAGATGATCAGGCCCCAGACGATCACGCCCACGAACAGCGCGGCGATCCAGCCACCTTGCCACAGCAGAAGCACCTGCTTGCCCTGCATCGTGATCGGCTTGGGCATCGCCAGCCGCGGCAGATCGTTCATGGAACAGCCGCTGGCCATGGCCAGTACGAAGATCGCCAGCAAACTCCGGGTGACGAGACGCCGTCTGACTCCGGTTTCGGGTTGCCGCGGCGATCCGTCTCTGCGGGTCGGACTCACGTGTCGCCTTCCGTGATGCGCGGGCGTGTCGACTCGCCTTCGTCCTTGCCATGCTGGCTGGGGCGATCGCGGACAATCCGCCGTCCACTACAGGATCGAGACGACCTTACTCCAGACCATCGGGCGCGCCACGATCAGGGATACCCTCCGCGAGCCGCGTGGCGTTCAGCCACGACGACGCTCGTTCAGACCTCGCCCGAAGCCAGGATCGGATCGATTTCGGACGCCGCCACTTCGCCGAATGTCCGGGAGAAACGATCGTGGAAATCAGCCGGCTTGACCTCATATTCCTGAGTGCCGACGGTCTCCAACACATAGGTCGCCAGCAGTGATCCGATCTGCGCGCATCGCTCGAGACTTACACCCCACGCCAGCCCGGCAAGGAAACCGGCCCGGAATCCATCGCCGACACCGGTCGGGTCGGCACGCTCAATCTCAGGCACCGCAGCTACCGTGATCGGCGGCTGGTCGGCTCGTTCGATAATCGCGCCATTCGCGCCCAACGTGGTGATCCGGACGCCGACCTGGGCCAGCACTTCGGCGTCTGACCAGCCGGTCTTGTTCTCGACCAACGCTTTTTCGTACTCGTTGGTGAACAGCAGCGCGGCACCGGAAATTAGTTGGCGAATCTCCGGCCCTTCCATCCGAGCAACCTGCTGGGACGGATCGGCGACGAACGGGTAGCCGCCTTGGCGACATTCTTCGGTGTGCCGCAACATCGCCTCAGGATCGTCTGGGCTGATGACCACCAGATCGAGCGGGCCAAACCGCTCAGCGACCGACGTCAGCTCGATCAGCCGTGCCTCACTCATGGCACCGGCATAGAACGAGGCGATCTGATTGTGGTCAGCGTCGGTCGTGCACAGGAACCGCGCGGTGTGCTGGGAGAGCGACACGTAGACCGGCGAAGTATCGACGCCGTGCGCTTCGAGCCAGGAGCGGTAGTCGTCGAAGTCCGCGCCGACCGCGCCCACCAACAGCGGTCGTTGCCCGAGCGCGGCCAAGCCGAAGCAGATGTTGGCCGCGATACCGCCCCGCCGTACTTCAAGCCGGTCAACCAGGAACGACAACGACACCTGGTGCAACTGATCGGGTATCAGCTGGTCAGCGAACCGACCGGGAAACTGCATCAGGTGATCGGTGGCAATCGAGCCGGTCACGGCAATTCGCACGAACACTCCAGGGTCGAGACCGGTATTCGACGAGCGACTTAGTTAAAGGAATCGCCACAGGCGCACGAGCCGCCAGCGTTGGGATTGTCGATCGTGAAGCCCTGCTTCTCGATCGTGTCAACGAAATCGATCGAGGCGCCAGAGAGATACGGCTGGCTCATCTTGTCGACGACGACGTTCACGCCACCAAAGCCGTAGAACACATCGCCTTCGACTGAGCGATCGTCGAAGTACAGCTGATAGCGAAGACCTGAACAGCCACCCGGCTGGACGGCGACGCGAAGCGCGAGATCAGCGCGGCCCTCTTGCTCAAGAAGACCCTTCACTTTCGCGGCTGCATGATCGGTGAGCTGCACGCCGGCCGAGGTGTTCTCGCTGGTGGCGGTCTCATTCTGGACGGTCATCGTTGTACTCCCTTGCGCTGCATCAGCGATCTTGTCGACGGCACCCGAAAATGCTGCTTGTTCCATCGTCCCACAACAACGCGAGCCCGGCCCGTCGTCTTCCCATCAGCTTGATGAGTTTCAACCCGTCTCACCGTCCCAGCTCATAATCCCGGCTCACAATCCCCGCTCGCAATCACGCTCACAGGCCGGGTGCGCCCCAGACCGGAAACCAGCGATTCAGTTCCGGCTCGATCTTCACGTCGTCGACCAGCGCGCCCTGTAGCTCGATCTCCAGCGCATTGTCACGTCGCTGGACGCCGTCAAGTGGCACGAATGGGTAGAAGGTGCCGCGTTTGTAGAGGTAAACGAGCGCGAGTCGACGTCCATCATCGTGAGCGAATGAGACGAGCGAGCACAGCAGCGACGGCCCAAAGCCGGCGTCCTGCAGGCTGCTATTTACCGCGTGCAGATCGGTTACCAGCCCGGATATGTCGCTCGGGTCTCGCCGAACGAGCAACCAGGTATAACCGAAAGAATCCTTGCTGAGCTCAACTTTCGGCCCCTGGGCGAGATCGAGCAGCTCCTGGATTTCGGTCTGGGTCCGGGTGAAGGCGGCGCCCTCGGCAGCTTTGTAGCAGACAGAACCGAGGCCGGTGGGGAGCAATCCGAGGCCAGCTTGCAGTGTCAGAGCTGCCGATGGCAGCGCGAACAGATCGTCGAGATTAGCTTTCGCCGGTTTAGAGCGGCCAAGAATCGAGTCGAGAAATCCCATCGGGTCAGTGGCCCGCGCCGAGTTCGCGGGAGATCTCCGCGAGCTGCTGCAGCCGCCGCTCAAGTGAGGGATGAGTGGAAAATAGTGACGAAAGTGAGGCGCCATTGGCAAGCGCCGGGGTGAAGAAGAAGGCGTTGAAATGCTCGGCCGCGCGGAGGTCACGGGTGGGAATCTGACCCATCGCGCCAGTCACCTTCTGCAACGCGCTCGCCAGCGCCGACGGGCGTCCAGTCAGCAATGCGGCCGACCGGTCGGCAGACAACTCGCGATAGCGAGACAAAGCGCGGACCAATACGAAGCTGATGGCATAAACGAGCGCCGACACCACCAAGACCGCCAACTCCATCAGCGCGGCATTGTCATTGTTGCGGCCACGCCGATTGTTGTAGCCTCCGCCGCCACCGAACATTTCGGCGTAGAACGCGAACCGGGTGATCACCCCGGCGAGCACACCGAGAAATGACGCGATCGTCATCACAATGACGTCGCGGTGCGCGACGTGCGAAAGCTCGTGCGCGAGCACGCCTTCGAGTTCTTCGGTGTCCAGGCGGCGCAAAATGCCGGTGGTCGCGCAAATTACCGCCCGCTTTTGACTTCGGCCGGTCGCGAAAGCATTCGGCATGTCAGAGTCCGCGATCGCCACCTTGGGCTTCGCCATATTCGACATCGCGCAGATCCGGTCGACGACTGCGTGCAGCTCCGGCGCCTCCTGCTCGGTGACGATGTGCCCCTTCATGGAGAACAGCGCCAACCGGTCGGAGCCAAACAGCTGGAACAACAAGAAGCCGCCGGCGATAACCACGACCAGCACAATCGGCACATGGACGGCGATCAGAATGCCGACGAAAATCACGTAGAGCAGCCCGAGCATGAACATCACGAACAGCATGCGGCTCGCGAGCCCACGATCAGCGGCAAAACGATTTCGTGGTTTGGCGTTGGTGGACATGGACCGCGCCTACTCAGCCAGGGATGAGTCCCTCGCTGCCAAGCAGTGCGCGCACCTCCTCCAGCGTGGCTTCGGCTGCCGGTAACACGAAATCGGACGGCCCGAGATGGTCATCGGCCACCGGGACGCCAACCTCACGGACCAGAGTCAACAGACTGGCTAGCTCCGAATGGAATTCTTGCTGGTCGTTGGCGTCGATCGCGTTCTGTAAACGCGCATCGATCACGTTGAGTGCCTCGATCGTGTGCGCTGGTACTTCGAACTGGCCTTCGCCGAGAATCCGCAGGATCATGCCGACTCCTCAGGTTGTTCAGCTACTGGCACCTCGCCGAACGCTGCCTGACCAGATGCCTGGCCGGACGCTGTTTGACCGGCAGCACTTTCGATCGCCGACGTGGGCGTGCCCGGGCCGACTGCCGGCGTTGCCGGAGTACCGCTGAGTTCGCCCTTGAGCCTGGCTAGATCAGACTCGACGTCGTTGCTGCTCGACATCCGGTCAAGTTCGAGCTGGATATCGTCTTTGCTCGTCCCGGTCGGGTCGCTGAGGGCACCTGAGGCGAGCAACTCATCGATGGCCCCGGCCCGAGCTTGCATGGTCTGCGTCTTGTCTTCGGCCCGCTGGATCGCCAGGCCGACGTCACCCATCTCCTCGGAAATACCGGAGAAGGCCTCGCCGATCTTGGTCTGCGCCTCAGCTGCGGTGTAGGTCGCCTTGATCGTTTCCTTCCTGGTGCGGAAGGCATCGACCTTGGCCTGAAGGCGCTGCGAAGCCAACGTCAGCTTTTCTTCTTCGGCCTGCAGGGCCGCATGCTGACTTGTCAGATCGGTGATTTGCTGAGTCAGCGCCGATTTGCGACTCAAGGCTTCGCGCGCGAGATCCTCACGACTTTGCGCGAGCGCGGTACGTGCCTGACCGTCGAGCTTGTCGGCCTGCTGTTGCAGCTGTTGCTGTTGCAGCTCAAGGCGCTTGCGTGAGGTCGCCACCTCCGCGACACCTCGGCGCACCTTCTGTAGCAGTTCAAGCTGTTTCGTGTAGCTGTAGTCAAGAGTTTCGCGTGGATCTTCCGCGCGATCGAGAACTTTGTTTGCTTTCGCGTTGAAAATCAGCGACATCCGCTTCATCACACCCATGGGTGCCCGACTCCCCTTCTCGTGGTGTAGGTGCCCAGCGTATGCGCACGACGGGTTCGATGTGCGCCGGCCAGGCCATCAATCGCGGGGATCGCTACGCTGACCCCGTGCTCAAAGTCCCGGGATTCAAGCGTTCGGCCAGCCGCAGCCCAGCCGCAAGCAAGACCACGACAGAACAATCAACGCGGGAAACCGCCGATGGCGTTTCTCCAGGAGCCAAAGGTCGGGCTACCCCGAAGCGACGCGAAGCCGAAGCGGCCCGCCGCACGTCGGTGATTGCCGGCAGTGGTGGCGCGCGAGGTGGCCGGCAAAGCCGCACCGAGCTCGCGCAGCGCCGCGCGGCACTTCGGCGTGGCGACGAGAGCGTGCTGAGCGCGCGCGATCGCGGCCCGGTGCGCAGCTTCGTTCGCGACTACGTCGACTCACGACGCAACGTCGTCGGGTTGTTCATCTACATCGGCGTCCCTTGCGTGCTCGTGACGTTTGTACGCCTCGGCCCGCTAACGCTGATCGGCCTGAGTCTGCTCTATGGCTTCATAGCTGTCGCTATCGTCGACTTCATCCTGATGCTACGAGGCTTGGGTAAAGCAGTCGCCGCGAAGTTTCCTGACCAGCCACGCAAAGGTCTGAACTGGTACGCGGTGACGCGCGCGTCGCAGCTTCGCCGCAGCCGGATTCCAGCGCCCAAAGTCGAACGCGGCACCAAAGTCGCCTGACCGCCGGTCGAAACAGCTCCGAGCAAACACTAGGCTGCCACTATGGAATATCGACATCTCGGTAAGAGCGGGTTGGTCGTCAGCGAGATCGCCTACGGCAACTGGATCACGCACGGCTCCCAGGTCGAGGCGGACGCCGCCAAGGCCTGCGTGCGGACCGCGTTGGACGAAGGCATCACCACCTTCGATACCGCCGATGTCTACGCCGGCACCCGCGCCGAATCTGTGCTGGGCGAGGCACTCGTCGGCGTCCGACGTGAATCGTATGAACTGGCCACCAAGGTGTTCTGGCCCACCGGTAGTGGCCGCAACGACCGCGGGTTGTCACGCAAGCACATCCTGGAAAGCTGTGATGCCTCGCTCGCTCGGCTGCGCACCGATCACCTCGACCTCTACCAAGCCCACCGCTATGACCCGGAAACGCCACTGGTCGAAACGCTGCGCGCGTTCGACGATCTGGTCAGGGCCGGCAAGGTGCACTACATCGGCGTGAGCGAATGGAATGCCACCCAGATCGCCGACGCCTTGCGCATCGCCGACCAGCTGGGGCTTGACCGCATCGTGTCCAACCAGCCGCAGTACAACGCGTTGTGGCGGGTGATCGAAGCCGAGGTCGTGCCGTTGTCAGAGCGCGAAGGCATCGGTCAGATCGTGTTCTCCCCCATCGCTCAGGGCGTGTTGACCGGCAAATATAAGCCTGGTGAGCAACCGCCAGCCGGCTCCCGAGCGACCGACAGCAAGGGTGGCGCGACGTTCGTCTCGCGCTGGCTGACCGACGACGTACTGACCAGGGTGCAGCAGTTGCAACCGATCGCCGATGATGCCGGCTTATCGCTGGTTGCCCTGTCACTCGCCTGGGTGCTGCAGAACAGCAACGTCTCCAGCGCCATCATCGGAGCCACTCGACCCGAGCAGATCAAGGCCAACGTGCAAGCCTCCGGCGTGCGACTGGACGCCGACATCCTGGCTCGCATCGACGCGGTTCTCGACCCGGTTGTCGAACGCGATCCGGCCAAGACTCAGCAGCTCGCGCAACGCCCTTAGCTTTCGGCCGGGTCTAGGCCCATCGGTCCGTAAACGACCCGGTCACCATCGAGCAGGGTGACCCGGTTCACGCCGCCAGCCAGCAACGACCGCCACTCTTCGCCGAGCCAGCTCTCGGCGTCAGACTGTGTCGAGAACGCCTCAACCTCGGTCGCTCCAACCAGAGTGACCAGCTCGCCGTCGGCGCTTTCGTAACGCCAGCTCCAGCTCACCTCGGGGTTCCTTTCACACGTTTGGCGGCCAACGAACGGCCAACTAACTGGCCAGGCACATGCTTACTCAGTACCAAGTGGTGCCGCCAGGTTAGCGCGATTGAGTACCGCGAAACGGAGGTACTCCGATGCCCCGCTGCCTGCACGCTGCGGGGCTTTTGCCGGATGACTCTGACTTCGGTGCTTTTGCGACTTCGGTGCTTTGACTTCAACGCCGCGACCGTGGTTGGCTCACGGGGCCTCGCGGCTACCGCGAGGTGATACCCACAACTCAATGACGCATCCGACGCGCAGGGAAAGCCGGTCGAAATCCGGCGCTGACCCGCAACCGTAGACCGCAATCGATGGCAGCAGCTAGCCGTCGCGTGGTGAGCCGGAACACCTGCCGAAGGCGAAGCGACTCCCCCACAATTCCGTCGAGGTCAGCGGTATGGAGTCCGGGTCAACCGATTCGACATCACCCCCATCCACGTCGCGAACGTGGCGGATCATGTCGGCCTCGCGAAGACCCGGTTCCCCGAGCGACCAACGCGCGCCCGAGAGGAACCACGGTGACCGTACGACCCTTCGCCCTCGCGACGGCTGGACTCCTCGTCTTAGCCAGCCCACTCGCCACCTCAGCATTCGCCACTTCGGCAGTTGCCGCGACGACGACGTCCAGCCAAGGCGCTCCGGCTGTTTCGGCCGGAAACGATGCCGGTCTGTTCGGCAGCGCCGACCCGACATATGACGGTGTCTACCGGCAGAGCCTGTCGATCCTCGCGCTCGAAGCCGCCGGACAGCAGCCGAACGCCAGCGCGGTCAGTTGGCTACTTTCCCAGCAATGCGCGGACGGCGCCTTCGAGGCCTACCGGGTGAACATCGACGCGGCGTGTACGAAAGTTGCCGAAGACGAGAACGCCACGGCCCTCGCGATCCAGGCATTGGTGGCCCTCGGCAAGCCGACCACGACCGCGGTCAACGCGCTCAAGACGTTCCAGCTGACCGACGGCGGGTTCTACGGCAGCGCGGCCTTCGGCGTGCCAGCCTCAGACGCCGACTCGACCGGACTGGCCGAGAGCGCGCTGGTTGCCGCCGGTATCGATCCGACGACGGTGACCGCCTCCAGCGGCAAAAGCGCCGTCGATTTTCTACGTTCGGTCCAGCTGCCCTGCTCGGCAACCACTGGCGCGGGCAGCTACGACTACCAGCCGGAAGCCACCCTTCACGCCAACGATCTGGCAACTGTGCAGGCGACTCTCGGCATCGTGGCCAAGGCACTTCCGGTCGCCGCGGGCACCACATCGGCCGCATTGCCGACCTGCCCGACCAGCATCGTCGACGCGCCCAGCTCCTCAGCGGCCGCTGTCTCGTATCTGGCCGCACGGTTGACCGCGACCGCTGGCGCGATTCCGTCTAGCGTCGGCAGTGGCACCGACTGGACCAGCACCGCGAACGCGGTCATCGACCTGGTCGCCGCTGGCACCGGATCGGCCGCGATCGCCACCACCCTGACGGCGCTGGAAACAAACGCGGCTGCCTACGTCGGCAAACCCGGCTCGTACACGCCAGGATCGCTGGCCACGCTGATCCTGGCCGCCCATGCGGCTGGTGTGGATCCGACCGCATTCGGCGGTCTCGATCTGGTCACCGCGCTCGCGAGCACCGAACGCCTCGCGGCAGCACCCGTCACCAAGTCGTCGACACCGTCGTCTTCAGGTTCAACTGCGGGTTCGGCGGCCACCCCCGCACCAGCACCCGCACCGGTCGCGACGTTGCCGATGACCGGCGCCGCTAACACGTCGGAGCTCACCTGGTTGGCGTTTTCCCTCATCGGAGCCGGCATGATCGCCCTCATCGCGGGACGTCGTCGGGCAGACTTACGGCGTTCGTGACCGTTCGACCCAACGCAGCCATCCGGTCCCGGTTTGTGGCGCATGCCACGGCCGGGGCCGTGCTGGCTGGGCTGACGCTCGTCTGTTCGTTTGCCGCCAGCGCACCCACCGCGCACGCCGCGACGGCGTACCGGTACTGGGCGTTTTACGTCGCCTCGGGGAGCGACTGGCAGTACTCCCAACGCGGCCCGGCCGGCGAATATCCGGTCGACGGGCAAGTGCAGGGTTGGCGTTTCGGCATTCAACCGGACGCCGGCGCCAACCTCGCACCGCGAAAGACTCCGAGCTTCGACCAGCTTTGCGCCAGCACCGCGCCAAAAACCGGGCAGCTCCGGGTCGGCGTGGTGCTGGACTTCGGTATCGCGGCTGACGCGCCGGCTGGTGAGCACCCACCGGCTGGTCCAGTCGTCGGCTGTGTCAGCGTGCCGGACGGCGCGAATGGAATCACCGTGCTGGACGCCGCCGTAGGAAGCGACGGCGTCCGGATCGGTATCGGCTCGGACGCCGGCCTGGTCTGCGGGATCGCCGGCTACCCGAAGACCGAATGCGCGGTTACAGTCGACACCACCACAATCCACCCCTCGCCGACGCCATCGGCGACTCACCTTGCCCCGCGAATCGTGCCGCCAACCGTGAGCCCGACTCAGGCGTCTAGTCAGGCGACCGCGACGTCGTCCGGCACAGCCACACAGCCGACGACCGCTCCGGCAGGAAACAGCAACCCAGCAACAGCTGCGGCGTCCGTTCCGGCGGCAACGGCACCAGCACTGGCCTCACCATCGGCGGCTCCGGCTCCGGCTCCGGCGTCGGCATCGGGATCCCCGGTATCGCTGCGCTCGTTGCGGGCCAGTCAGCGGCGCAGCCGGCTACCGGCGTCCGCAATTGTGGGCGTCTTGCTCGTGCTAGCACTGGCAATCGGCACCGCGATCCGGATTCGACGCGGCCGGCAGCCGGCGTCATGAGACGGGCCGCGCCGCGATTTCTGCATCCGGGCGCTTGGTGGTGCTGGGCACTCTGCTTAGGCACCGCCGCGACTCGCACCACCAATCCGTTGCTGTTGTTACTCCTCGTCGCGGTATCTGGTTACGTCGTAGTTGCCCGTCGTCCGGCCCAGGATTTCTACGGTGCGCACGGCCTGCGCTCGTTCGGTTTCTTCATCCGGCTTGGGCTGATCGTGCTTGTCGTCCGGTTGGCGTTCGGCATCGTGTTCGGCGACGCGGTGCCGGGCTACGTTGTACTGCGACTACCGAGCATTCCGTTGCCCGCGTGGTTGGCCGGTCTGCGTATCGGCGGAACTGTCACATTCCAGAGCCTGTTGGCGGCCACCTATGGCGGGCTGCAACTGGGCGCGCTACTCGCGCTGGTGGGTGCGGCCAATGCGTTGGCCAGTCCGCGTCGGCTACTGCGCGCCCTTCCCGGCGCGCTGTATGAACTCGGCGTCGCGGTCACAGTGGCAATGTCGTTCGCGCCTTCGCTGGTGAGTGCTGCCCAGCGGGTCCGTCGAGCCCGCCGGCTGCGCGGATTGGCTGACCGGCGACTCCGCTCCTGGGCCGGCGTAGCACTACCGGTTCTGCAAGGCGCCCTCGAACGTTCGATCGCGCTAGCCGCAGCGATGGATTCTCGCGGGTTCGGCCGCCGTGGTGCGGTGTCACGGGCGCAACGGGGCATCGTCAGCGCGACAGTAACTGTGGGGCTGCTCGCTGTGTGCGGCAGTGCCTACGGTTTGCTCGACGCCGCCTCGCCGACCCTGATCGGGTTGCCACTGCTGGTCGGCGGCGCGGTGTTGGCCGGAGCTGCCGTGCTCTTCGGCGGTCGCGCTGTCACCCGGTCGCGATATCGGCCCGACCCCTGGCGCTTGCCAGAGTGGATGACAGTGGCATCCGGAATTGCCGTAGTGGGCGGGGTTCTGCTGGCCGGTCGAGTGCAACCAGGCGCGTTGCATCCGAGCGTGGATCCGCTGATCGTGCCGGCGTTGCCGTGGCCAGCGCTCGTCGGCGCATTGGCTGGGCTCGTCCCCGCCTGGCTGACACCGGTGCCGCCGCTCCCCCGAAACCGCCGGACGACCTCGGCAGCATCGATGACGGAATTCGCTGGTGCGGCCCGATGATCCGCTTCGAATCGGTCTCGTTCAGTTATGCCGACGCACCTCGCCCCGCCTTGGTCGACGTCAACCTGACGATCGCCGACGGCGAACTGATGCTGGTCATCGGCGGTACCGGCAGCGGAAAGTCGACCTTGCTCCGCGCGGTCAATGGGCTGGTTCCGCATTTCACCGGCGGTCGACTTTCTGGTCGGGTCAGCATCGACGGTCGTGACACCCGGACGTCGCCGCCGCGTGAGTTGGCCGATGTCGTCGGTTACGTCGGCCAAGACCCGGCTGACGGTTTCGTTACCGACAGCGTCGAAGAAGAGCTTGCCTACACGATGGAATCGTTGGGGATGGCGCCGGCCGTGATGCGTCGCCGAGTCGAAGATGTGGTCGACCTGCTCGGGCTCGCGGATCTTCGCGACCGGCCACTCGCCAGCTTGTCTGGCGGCCAGCAGCAGCGGGTCGCGATCGGTTCGGCGTTGACCGCCGGCGCGAAAGTGCTGGTACTCGACGAACCGACATCGGCCCTTGACCCACAGGCGGCCGAAGACGTCCTCGCGGCGCTGACCCGGCTGGTGCACGACCTCGGGCTGACCGTGCTACTCGCCGAACACCGACTCGAACGAGTCGTGCAGTACGCCGACCAGGTACTGCAAATCGGCGCCGATGGGCGGGTAACTGTCGACACTCCGGCGTCCGCGATGTGTCACTCACCAACCGCGCCGCCAGTCGTCGAGCTCGGCCGATGGTGCGGTTGGCAGCCGTTACCGCTGTCAGTGCGCGACGCCAAGCGAGCCGCCGGCCCGCTCCGTGAACGACTAGCCGCGCTGCCGGCACCTGGTCGAAAGCCGCCCACGACTACTGATCCGGTCGTCGTGATGCGAGGAGCCGTCGCACGATACGGAGATCTAGTGGCGCTGAACGGCGTCGACCTACTACTCGCCGCTGGCGACGTAGTGGCACTGATGGGGCGCAACGGATCCGGCAAGTCAACGCTAATCTCGCTACTGGTCGGCAGTATTACACCGCTCTCAGGCCACGTTCGGGTGGCCGGCCTTGAGCCGTCGAAACTGACGCCGACGCAACTCGTCCGGCATGTCGGCCTGGTGCCGCAGGAGCCGGCCGACCTGTTCTATACCGACACCGTCGACGACGAGTGTCGCGCCGGCGCACCGGCTGCGCCTGACGCCCGCGTTGCTCGTGCCGCCGAAGCCCGCCGAGTGCTCGATCTACTAGCGCCCGGCATAACCGGCTCCACCCACCCGCGCGATCTGTCCGAGGGACAGCGACTCGCGCTGGCACTCGCCCTCGTGCTGTCGGGCCATCCCCCGGTGCTGCTGCTCGACGAACCGACCCGAGGTCTCGATTACGGCGCGAAAATACGGCTCGCCAACCTCCTACGCGACCTGGCGGCAACCGGAACGGCCATCTTGCTCGCGACACACGACGTCGAACTGGCCGCTGAGGTGTGCGACCGGACGGTCGTACTGGCTGACGGTGACATCGTGGCCGACGGCCCGACGGCCGACGTGGTGACCGCGTCTCCCGTGTTCGCGCCACAAGTGGCGAAGATCGTCGCGCCGCTGCCCTGGCTGACTGTGAACCAGGTACGCCGCAGTCTCGATCAGGCGATCACGATGACGTCGGCGTCATGACCTCGACCGCAGCCACGTCGACGGCCACGACCACAGCAACCGGGTTGCGCTGGCGACCACGTTCGGCGCTCGCGCTCGGTGTCGCCAGCACGATCGGCGTGCTCGCCTTCGGCTGGCCGCTACTGGCGACCGGTCACGCCGCCACCTCCGCCAACAGCGCGCACACCGGCGACGCGCCCTGGGTGTTCATCATCGTGTTGCCGATGCTGCTGGCCGTCGTATTGGCCGAGCTAGCCGACGGCGGGATGGACGCCAAATCGATCGCGCTGCTCGGCGTCTTGACCGCGTGCGGCGCTGCGCTGCGTCCGCTCGGAGGGGGCATCACTGGCGCCTCGCCGCTTTTCTTCTTGCTGCTGCCGGCTGGTCGGGTGCTCGGCCGTGGCTTCGGCTTTACCCTCGGCGCGTTGACCCTGTTCGCCAGCGCCCTGTTGACCGGTGGAGTCGGCCCGTGGCTGCCGTTTGAGATGCTGGCCGCAGCCTGGGTCGGCTTCTTCGCTGGCTGCCTGCCGACGGTGCGAGGTCGCGCCGAGGTGCTGCTGCTCGCCGGCTATGGCGCACTCGCTGGACTGCTCTACGGCGCGATCATGGATCTGTGGTTCTGGCCGTTCGACACCACCGGACTCGCGGCGCGGATTTCGTACTCCCCCGGCAACAGCTGGGCAACCCAACTGCATCACTTCTGGGCCTTCTACCTCACCACGTCACTCGGCTTCGACGTACCGAGAGCCGCCACGAATCTGCTACTCGTGCTGATCAGTGGCCGTGCTGTCTTGCTGGCACTTCGTCGAGCCGCCCGTAAAGCCGCATTCGACGTACCGGTGATATTCGAACCTACTTGATTGAGCCTGCCGTCAGACCACTGACGACTTTCCGCTCGATCAACGCGAACAAGATAATGACCGGGATCGTGGAAATCACCGACGCGGCGAACAGATGTTGCCAGTCGATGCTGTAGGCACCGATGAAACCGTTGATAGCCACTGTGAGTGGCATTTTACTCGGCGTCTGCGTTAACGTCAGAGCCACGATGAACTCGTTCCACGCCGCGATGAACGTGAAGATAAGCGCGGTGACCACGCCTGGCATCGCCAGCGGCAACGTCACCCGAAACAAAGCCCCGAGCCGCCCGGTACCTTCAACCATCGCCGCCTCTTCGAGTTCACGCGGAATCGAAGAAAAGTACGCGTTCAGAATCCAAATGGCGAACGCCATATTGAAGCCGGCATTCACCAGGATCAGCGACCACACGGTATTCAACAAGTGGAAACTGAAGAACTCGCGGTAGATACCGACGAGCATCGCGGTGGGCTGGAACATCTGCGTGACGAGCACAAGCAACAGGAATGCGAGCCGGCCGCGAAATCGGTGCCGCGACGTGTAGTAGGCAGCCGGAAGTGCCACGACCAACACCAACAGCGTCGCGCCGCCAGCAACCATCAGCGTGATCTTCAGGTTTTGGCCGAGCCCGGTACTCCACAAGCTGGTAAACGCCGAAAACGTGTAGTGGCGCGGAAGAATCGCGGTCGTCTGCAATTCGGCCTGCGGACGCAGCGCGGTCACGATCATGTCGAGATAAGGGAAAATGAAGAGGAACGCGATCAGGTAAGCGCTGACCACCAACGCGATGGTCTTCCAGGTCGGACGTCGTCCAGCCGGCCGCTTCTTTCGGGTGGCTGCGGGCCGAGCTATCGCGGCGGGCGTCGAGAGAGACGTCATCACGTCACCTCCGACTTCCATCTGCTGAACTTCAAGAACATGCCGACGATGACGATGATGAGTCCGAAGTTCACGACCGACATTGCCGCCGACTCCCCGAGGTCAGATCCCTTGAGGATGTACATGAAAACAGTTGTCGTTGTCGTGTCATAGCCGGGTTGGCCATGTGTCATCGCCCAGATAATCGGGAATGAGTTGAAGACGTTCATCACGTTGATGAGCGTCGCCACGGTCAACGCAGGCCGGAGCAACGGCAATGTGATCGCCCGGTAGGTATTCCACCGGCTCGAACCATCAACACGGGCCGCTTCATAAACCTCATCGGGAACAGTCGAAAGCCCGGCCATAATCGTGTAGGTGGTGAATGGCAACGAGACGAAAACCGCGACGAACATCAACCACGGCATGGCTGATCCCGCCTGCCCGAGCGGGTCGGCGGCTGAACCATTCAGGTTCGGCAACAATCCCAGGTGATGCTTAATGATGTCGATAAGCCCATAGCCCGGCGTCAACATCCATTTGAAAACAATCGCCGTCATCAACACTGACGCGGCCCAGGGCGCTATCAGCGCCCACCGGGTAATGCGACGTCCCGGGAATGATTGATTGAACAACTGCGCGAGCGCGAGCGAAATCAGCATCGTCACGCTGACGACGACAAGAACCCAGACAATCGTCCGTTCCACCACACCCTTGAACGCGAGTTCATGAAACAGATCGGTGAAGTTCTTCCAGCCAGCACTGCCACTGATCTCGCCGAAACTGCTGACCCGCTGCATCGACGTCCGGATCATTACGACTACCGGCCACACCACGACGAGTGCGATAAGCGCGGTCGCCGGCCCGACCCAGACCAGCGGAGTCAAGCTGTGCGCGACCCGGTAGCGCAAGGTACGCCTGCGCCGCGTCGTGGCAACGGACATCGTCGATCTCCTGTCAGTGTGCGAGTGTCCCGGCGCCGATTGAGGGATACCTCACGGCGCCGGGACACTTTTCTTACGTCACGACAATGCGCACGGTTACTTCAGTGCGGTCGCCTGCAATGCGTCAAGCACCGTCTTGGGGTCACCCTTGAGCGCGGTGCCAATCGTCTGCTTGATCGCGGTGTTCACTGCCGGCCATGCGGTGTTGCTGGTCGGGTAGAACGTCGCGGTCGGCAACGCCTTGAGGAACGGCGCGAAATCGACGTTGGACGACAACGCCGCTGTTGCCGACGTAGTCACCGGCAACAGGTCATAGAGGTTGTCGAAAGCCTCCTGGTACTTGTCCTGCAAGGCGAAATCGAGGAACGCCTTGATCTGCTGCTGGTGCTGACCATTGGTCTTAAACGCCCACAGCCAGTCGCAAACGCCGAGTGTCGTCGTCAAAGCACCGTTCATGCCAGCGATCGGCGCGACACCGTAATCGACCTTGCCCTTGACCTGGGGAAGGAACCCGGGCGAACCGTTAACCATGCCCACCTTGCCCGCGGCGAAGTCGGCCCAGGAGCCCTTGGTGCGGTCGACCGTACCCGGATTCGGCTCGGTGTCGCCCGCCTTTACCAGGCTCTGCAGGAAGTTGAAGGTACTGACATCGGCCGGGCTGTTCAGGGCAAACTTGCCGCTGGAGTCGACGAAACCGCCACCTCCACCTAGCTCCCACAACAGGGTCTCTGCCTGTGCTTCTTCAGAACCGAGCGGCAAGCCAAACGGCTCGGGTACACCTGCCGCCTTGAGCTTGTCAGCGTCGGTCTTCAGATCCGCCCAGGTTGCCGGCGGCGCGGTGATGCCGGCCTTAGTGAACAGGGTCTTGTTGTAGAACAGCGCACGCGCGCTTGAGGTGTAGGGGATGCCGTACTCGGTGCCGCTGACTTCACCCTGGTCGGCAAACCCCTTGAGCAGGTTGGCCTGCGTCGCCGGCGACAAGACCTCACTCGTCGGGTAAACCTTGTCGGTCACACCGGCATAATCGGCACTGCCCTGAGCAATATCGGGCTCCTGGCCGTTCTGCACCATCGTCGCGATGTCACTGTCGACGTCGTTCCAGTTGATGACGTCGACGTCGACCTTGATCTGTGGGTACTGCTTGTTGAAGTCGGAGACGATGCCTTCCCAGAACTTCTGACCGCTATTGGCAGCTGTCGGACCGTTGCCGTAGTCAGCGGCGACGAGCTTGAGCGTGGCGGCCGGAATGGTTGCTGCTGAGTTACCAGGTACCGGAGTTCCAGATACGACCGACGACGCTTTCTTGCTTGACGAACACGCGCTAAGTGCCACCACCGCGACCAAGCTGATCGTCAGCGGAGCGAGGAGATACCGCTTCATGGAGTACCGCTTTCTCGAGTGAGGCATTTGCCGGGAAGTGCGTGAAATATGCAGTCCGCGACATTCCCTTCCGTCCCCTATCAAAATGTCGCGATTCCGGCATCGTGTGCCAATGGTCTGGACCACGTCAAGCTGACAGGGCCGCAGGCTCGGTAATTGGTGGTGGCGGGCCGATATTCTCACCAGCATGCCGACCTTCGACCAAACTCCCGTCGGCAACCGTGCTTAACGGTGCACGCTTCGCGTTGACGACGTTCACCGTCTTAAGATCACGCCAGGAAGCTGCTGGCCAGCCGATTGACTCATCGGTCGACCGGCGTACGGCCCGGTGGGCGATGCTCTTCGTTCCGCTCGTGGGTGCCGCGCTCGCTGTCGTCGCCGGGGCGGTAATGCTCAGCGCCCGGCTGCTCTATGAGGGTCCGACCGTGCGGATCGACCACGTGCACGTCGAATACCTCGAAGCACCGATCCTGGCCGCGTCGTTGGCGATCGTGACTCTCGCGCTGTTGACTCGCGGGATGCATCTCGCTGGGCTGGCCAATACCGTCGACACGCTCACGTCTCGCCGTCCAGCCGAACATGTACTTGCGCTGACGACGGCGAGCGACGATCGTCCGATCGGTTCATTGGGCGCTGCGGCTTTGGTCGGATGCCTGCTCGTCGAGGTGCTCGCGCTGGGGTCGAGCGTGTTGGATCACCACGGCACCCAGTCGCTGCTATTCGGAGTGCTCACCGGCCGGCTGGCGATGGTCTGGGCTTGCACACCCCGGACACCACCAGCCCGCTCGACCGGGTTCGGTGCGCTCATCGCTCGAACCGTTCCGTGGTCGGCCGCGATCTGCTGGACAGTGTTGATCTGTATCGGCGCTGGAATCTACGGCCGCTACGACTCCGATGTCGGCTCACCAGCTGGGGCACTGCGAGGAGTTGCTGCGGTTCTGGTCGCGCTCGCGGTGAGTTGGATCGTTCGCCGACACATCGTTCGAAAACTCGGCGGCATCTCCGGCGACGTCCTCGGCGCCTTGTGCGAGATCGCCACCGTGGTCAGCTTGCTGGTGACCGCCGCGGGAACGCGTTGACGGCGTCCAGGATCTGTTGCGCGAGTGCGTCCGGTGTCGTGCCGGCTACCTCGACCACCAGATGCGCCAACGCCTGGTAAAGCGGCTCGCGGCCGGCATAGAGGGTGCGCATCGTGCCGGCCGGATCGTCCCCGAGCCAGGGCCGATTGGTTCCCTCGACCCGCTTCGCCAACGTCTCGACGTCAGCGTGTAAGTAGACGACGAAAGCGCCATTGTGTAGCCGAGCGGAGAGTTCCTTATCCAGGACGACGCCAGCCGCCGCACCAGCTACCAGCGGAGTGTCCATCGCGAGCACCTGGTCAAGCGCCTGCGCCTCGGCCGTGCGCATCGCCGCCTCACCACGGGTTTGCAGCAACTCACGGGTTGGCATTCCGGCGATCTGGGCGACGACTTCGTCGTTGTCGATATAGCGCCAGCCAGTCGCGTGGGAGATCGCTTGCCCAACCGTGGACTTGCCCGCTCCCATCATGCCGACGAGCACGATCCGGCAATCAGCGGCGGCATTGTTGCCGTTCGTCGTGCCGCCCATGTTGTTGGGTCCTTCCACTAGAGGAACCCCGAAACAGAAGGACCCCGAACAACGGCGAAACTCGAAGGTAGGAGCGGTCGGTCAATCATCACGCGCCCTGGGGGTCGATTGCCTTTCGGGGCCGCTCAACCTGACTCCGGGGCCGAAAATTTCTGAAAGGGAAAGGGCCGCTACGGAGCGAGTCAGAGGGCTCGGGCTTGCGAGCACCTCTTGGTCAGAATCAGTCAGGTCAACGTAAGAACGGGGCCAGCGATGGGACTCGGCGTGTCCCATCGCCCAATCCCACTTGAGCCATACGCTGTGAGTGGCAAGTCGCGAGCCATCAAGTATGACGATAAGGCGCGCCCATAACACCGAGCCTGGAGGTTGTCATGGTGGTGCCTATCATTATTTTCTGGGTTGTCATATGGGGTCTGCTCGGCTTGGTGATCGGGCAACGACGGAATCAGTCGCCAATCGGAGCCATCCTCATCTCAGCATTGTTCGGACCTATTGGCCTCCTAATCGTCGCAGTCAACACGCCTGACAAGAAGGTCATCGCCAAAAAGGAAAAGGCCGAGGGGCTCCGCAAATGCCCATTCTGCGCCGAGATGATCAAGAGCGAGGCGATGGTCTGCCGGTTCTGTAGTCGCGATGTTCCTGCCACCGCCTGAACCTCTTGCCCTGTACGAGTGCCCCAACCCACTCCTTCCGTTCCCTGGACCTCTATGGATTCAGGCTAAAACGAGGATCAACTAGCTGACGGAGTCGCTGTCACGAAAGGTGGCTTGGTCACGGCCATCCGGCACGGTCGACCGCGAACGTCGACCTCGACCTCGTCACCATCGACCAGCTCGGGCGGCAATAGCGCCAGCGCGATACCGACTCTTCGGGACGGAGAAAACGTGCCACTGGTAACCTCGCCAATCAGGTCACCTGCCGCTGTTTTCACCGCCATATGTGATCGCGGAATTCCGCGATCGAGCGCGACCAGACCTCGAAGTTGCCGCGCCGGACCAGCGGCCCGCTCAGCGATCAATGCCTCACGCCCCCAAAATGCCGGCTTACGCCAACCGACCGCCCAGCCGACCCTGGCCTGGTTGGGGGTGATGTCGAGTGACAAGTCTTGGCCGTGCAACGGATAACCCATCTCGGTGCGCAGCGTGTCACGGGCGCCAAGACCGCAAGCTCGGACGCCGAGCCCCGCGCCGGCCTCGAAGACAGCGTCCCATACCGCTGGTGCCCCAGCCGCCGACACGATCAGCTCGTAGCCATGTTCGCCGGTGTAGCCACTACGGCAAACGGTGACAGCCGCAGCGCCAGCCGCGCCGAGGTAAAGCTCAACATCGGCAAACGCCATGTAAGCCAGCTCGGCCGGCAACTCCAACCGGTCAACCAGCTCGGCCGAGTAGGGACCTTGGATCGCGATGATCGCGAAGTCACGGTGAGCGTCGACGATCTCGACGCCGGCCGGCGCGGCGGCCCGTAACAACGCGACCACCTTCGCCGCATTGGCCGCGTTCGGCACCAACACGACGTCGTCCGGGCCACGCAAGTAGACGATGAGGTCATCGACCACGCCACCGGTCTGATCGTCGCAACACAAGGTGTATTGGGCCTGCCCTGGTGTGATTCGCGACAGGTCGTTGGTAAACGACGCATCGACCAACGCGGCGGCACCCGCACCTCGGACGAACACTGTGCCTAAATGAGAAACGTCGAAGACACCGACAGCTTCACGCACGGCGGCATGCTCGACCAGCACCCCGCCACCGGCATATTCCAGCGGCATCGACCAGCCGCCGAACTCCCCGAGTTTCGCGCCGAGCGCGAGGTGGCGGGCATGTAAAGGCGAGAGAATCAAGGCAGCGGAATCGACCGTTTCGATATGACTACTCATGCCCGGACGTTATCGCGCCGCGACTGCCCGAATTGGAGCAGCTGTGGTCCAGCCACCCATCGGCCCGGCCATCCGGCTACGATCGGCGGCCATGACAGCCATCACGCTGGGATCGCAAGCCCCACACGAGATCGCGGCCGACGCCGTCGTGATCGGCGTAGTACAAGGTTCAGGTCGGACGCCGCTGATAGTGGCACCTGGCGGTGAACCCATCGACGTCGCTTTGGGGCGCCGCTTGGTAAGCACGCTGGTGAGCCTTGGCGCCACTGGAACCGAGGGTGAGCTGCACCGGTTTCCGACGTTCGGCGCTATCAAAGCGCCGGTAATCGTGGCCGTTGGCCTTGGTGTCGCTCCTGGCCGTGGCCGACCGTTTCAGGCTGAGACGTTACGGCGCGCGGTCGGGGCAGCGGTACGCGAACTCGCCGGCTCAGCCAAGGTCGCGATCGCTCTCATCGGCGCTAGTACCGCTACCGGCGCCAAAGCCAGTGCCGCTGATAGCGACACGATCGGCGCGCTCGCTGAGGGCGCGTTACTTGGTGCGTACGCCTACCGGCGCTACCGGCACGCATCATTGGACGCGCACCAACCGCCAGTCGAGTCGGTCATCGTGCTTGTCGCCGACGCCCGCTCGCGCGGCGCGCGCGCCGTGATCAAACGCGCCGAGGCCATCACCACCGCCGTCAACTTGGCGCGCGATCTGGTGAACGCTCCGCCGTCGGATCTATCCCCGCGCGAGTTCGCCGAGATTGCCACCGCCCAGGCCACTCGCGCTGGTGTTTCGATCGAGGTACTCGACGAAAAAGCGCTGCGTAAGAACGGTTACGGCGGCATCGTCGGCGTCGGCCAGGGGTCAGTCAACCCACCCAGGTTGATCCAGCTGCGATACACCCACCCCAAGGCAACTCGCACGCTGGCGCTGGTCGGCAAGGGCATCACCTTCGATTCCGGTGGCTTGTCACTCAAGCCGGCGGCGTCCATGGACTGGATGAAGTCCGACATGGGTGGGGCAGCCGCTGTGCTGGCGGCCATCATCGCCATCGCCGAACTCAAGCTGGCGGTGAACGTCACCGGCTGGGCTCCGATGGCCGAGAACATGCCGTCCGGAACAGCGCAGCGACCCTCGGACGTGCTGACCATCTATGGCGGCAAGACGGTCGAGGTGCTCAACACCGACGCCGAAGGTCGCCTCGTATTGGCGGACGCGCTGGTCAGAGCAAGCGAAGACCAACCCGATCTCATCGTGGACGCCGCGACCTTGACCGGGGCGCAGCTGGTGGCGTTAGGCACTCGCACCTCCGGCATCATGGCCAACGACGACGACCTTCGCGACAAAGTCGCGGACGCCGCGAGTCGAGCCGGTGAGCAGATGTGGCCGATGCCGCTCCCCGTCGAGCTGCGCAAATCGCTTGACTCCCCGATCGCCGATATCGCCAATATCGGTGAGCCTTTCGGCGGCATGCTGGTCGCGGGCACCTTCTTGCGGGAGTTCGTCGGCAGCCATGACGGCGAACCGATCCCGTGGGCGCATCTCGACATTGCCGGGCCGGCGTTCAATCAGGGTGATGCTTACGGCTACACGCCGAAGGGTGGCACCGGCGCCGCCGTCCGCACGTTTATCCAGCTGGCCGACGATATGGCAGGCGGCTTGCTGTAAGCCGGATGATCGACGCGGGTTTCCGCGTTGTGACGGCGAGTGGGAAGATGACGCGGTGCGTCACGGTAGACCCCGTGGGCGCCTCCCAACTCAAGGATCTCCCGGGCAAACGAGCCCCGGACTCGCGAGGAGTTATTTCGTGGCGAACGAGAACGGCACTTTCGATCTGGTCATCCTCGGCGGCGGCAGCGGCGGCTACGCGGCAGCCTTCCGGGCTACCGAACTCGGCCTCTCGGTGGCCCTGATCGAGAAAGACAAAGTCGGCGGCACCTGCCTACATCGCGGCTGCATCCCGACGAAGGCGTTGCTGCACGCGGCCGAAATCGCCGACAGTGCACGCGAAAGCGAAGGCTTCGGCGTCAAGGCAACCTTCGAGGGAATCGATGTCGCCGGCGTCCATAAATACAAAGACACCGTGATCTCGAAGAACTTCAAAGGCCTGCAAGGCCTAGTGAGGGCACACGGCATCACCTACATCGACGGTGAGGGCAAGCTCGTCTCGCCGACGGCGGTCGAGGTCGATGGCACTCGCTACGAGGGTCGCCACGTACTACTCGCGACCGGCTCGGCGCCCAGGTCATTGCCCGGCCTGGAGATCGATGGCCATCACGTCATCACCAGTGAGCACGCGCTGGAACTCGACCATGTGCCGACCTCGGTCATCGTGCTGGGCGGCGGTGTCATCGGTGTCGAGTTCGCCAGTGTCTGGAAGTCCTTCGGCGCCGACGTCACGATCGTCGAAGCGTTGCCGCATTTGCTGCCGCTGGAAGATGAAGCGAACTCCAAGCTGCTAGAGCGCGCCTACCGTCGTCGCGGTATCGGCTTCGAGCTCGGCGTCCGATTTGAAAGCGTGAAGACGAGCGACGCCGGTGTCGTCGTCACCCTCGAAGGTGGCAAGACGCTCGAAGCGGAATTGCTGCTGGTCGCTGTCGGTCGTGGCGCGGTGTCGGCCGGTCTGGGTTATGAAGAAGCCGGCGTTCGCACCGAGCGCGGCTTCGTACTCGTCGACGAGTATTGCCAGACCAACGTGGCGACCATTTCCGCTGTCGGTGACCTGATTCCGACCTTGCAGCTGGCCCATGTCGGCTTCGCCGAGGGCATCTTGGTCGCCGAGCGGCTAGCCGGGTTGAGCCCGGTGCCGATCGACTACGACGGCGTACCGCGCATTACCTACTCCGAGCCTGAGGTCGCCGCTGTCGGCCTGAGTGAAGCCAAAGCGAAAGAAAAGTACGGCCCGGACGCCGTCAAAACTCTCACCTACGATCTGTCCGGCAACGGCAAGAGCGCGATCTTGAAGACGTCCGGCGCGGTCAAGCTGGTATCGGTCATCGACGGCCCGGTAGTCGGCATTCACATCGTCGGCAGCCGGGTAAGCGAGCTCATCGCCGAAGCGCAGCTCATCTACAACTGGGAAGCGCTGCCCGGTGAAGTCGCGCAACTCATCCATCCGCACCCGACCCAAAGTGAAGCACTCGGCGAGGCTCACCTGGCGCTGGCGGGCAAGCCTCTGCACGTCCATGCCTAATCACGTATACGCCTGATCCCGTCAACTACGACCTCGGCCTATCGCCCAGTTAGGGAGTCACAGACCTCATGTCGGTCTCCGTCACGATGCCCCGTCTCGGCGAGAGCGTCACCGAGGGCACAGTCACCCGCTGGTTGAAAAAGGAGGGTGACGCGATCGCGGTGGACGAGCCGCTGTTGGAGGTCTCCACCGACAAGATCGACACCGAGATCCCGTCGCCGGTGTCGGGCATTCTCAGTCGCATCGTGGTCGCGGAAGACCAGACGGTTGACGTCGGGGCCGAGTTGGCCGTCATCGATACCGCCGCCGATGCGGGTGCTCACGCGGCAGCCGAACCTGCCGCGTCAACCGACACCACCGTTGCGACCGAGACCGCAGCGCCCACCGAGACCGCAGCGCCCACCGAAGAATGGCTTGGCCAGCACTGGGACAACGGCATTGCCGCCGGCATCGAACAGCAGCCCAACGACCAGCCGTTCAGCGACCAACAGGTTGGTGACCAGCAACCCCGTCAGCCACAGCCGATCGAGCAATTGGTCGCCGAACTGATTGCCAGGCCCGCGCAGCACAATCCCGCTGCCGCGTCAGCGCCGCACAGCCCAGCCGCGCCAGTTACCCCCAGCCCGTCACCTAAGCCGGCCGGCATACCGGTTCTCGAAGCGACGCGGTGGGAACCAGCCCGACCGGGTCAGTCGGCCCGACCGAGTCCATCAAGCTCGTCGTCGACTGAAGCCGAAACCGACAGCGGCGATGCCGACGACCCGACCGATCTTTCGGATGCGGACGTCACCTCCTACGTCACCCCGCTGGTGCGCAAACTCGCCGCGAAGCACGACATCGACTTGGCATCACTGGTCGGAACCGGCGTCGGACATCGAATCCGCAAACAAGACGTCCTGGCCGCAGTGGAAGCCCGGGCCCTAGCGCAAGCATTGGCAGCAAGTTCAGCCAGCTCGACGTCGTCCGGTTCAGGGGATGTTCCCGCGACGGCCGCCGAGCTGCGCGGTCGCACC
>OLLX01000189.1_pt1 | contig 98254 bp, 88 predicted proteins | sample 1604651 | NCBI WGS metagenome assembly OLLX01 (sample SAMEA104055725, study PRJEB20765) | soil metagenome | biome: Arctic tundra; feature: Polygonal ground; material: soil | place: USA | collected 2011-09 | depth 0-0.5 m
ATAACGGTTTCAACGGCAGTATCGATGATGTGGCGGTCTATCCGACCGCGTTGACGGGGGCGAAAGTGTCCGCCCACTGGGCCGCGCGAACAGCCGCGACCTATGCGACCACTATCGAGGGTGATTCGCCGTCGCTGTATTGGAGAATGGATAACGCCAACGCTGACGGTTTGGTCTTTGATCAGACAGGTAACACCCACCATGGGCATTATGTGAACATGGGAAGTGGCGGTTCGGTCACGCTTGGGGTGCCTGGTGCTTTGGTGAATGCGCAGACAGCATCGAAAGCCGCAACGTATTCTAATGCCTTAGGAATGAGTGGTAGTTCACAAAACGTCGCTACTGGTTATGATTCGACGACCGAGTTTTGGTTCAAAACCAGCAACGGCTACAGCAGTGGTGGTACCTTCGTTGCCTTGGCTAACACCAACACCGGGGCGCCCACCCTTACCGATCGTATGGTGTGGATGGATAACTCTGGGTTCATCGACTTCGGAGTCAATAACGGGGCTAACCGGGTCCTCACTTCGCCCTTAGCCTACAACGACGGTAACTGGCATATGGTCGACGCGAGTCTCGGAGCCGCTGGACAGAAACTCTACGTCGATGGCGCACTGATCGCATCAACCGTAGGCGTCACCACCGGCCTCGCCGACACCACCGCCTATTGGCGTTGGGGATACACACCTCTCTTCGGCTGGGCACCCACCGCAAGTAGCTTCTACATCGTCGGTTCCCTCGACGAAATCTCCATCTACAACAGCCAACTCGCCGACGCCACCGTACTCGCCGACTACAACTCCAACTACTAGACACCGAACGACTGAGCGGCAACCAACCACCAACGAGGAAGTTGGCTATGGCACTGTCGATACTGCCGCTGCCATAGTGACCTATGACATCTTTGCCGAATTCGACGAATCGTGTTGAGCCGCCGTTGGTTTGTGACGAGCGAACCATGCTAGTCGGCTGGCTTGACTATCACCGAGCGACGCTGGCGTGGAAATGTGAAGGCCTCACGCCCGACCAACTACGGGTGGCAGCCGTTGCGCCGTCCACGCTGTCGTTGTTGGGTTTGGTACGCCACATGGCTGACGTCGAGCGGAGCTGGTTTCGTCGCACAATGGCCGGTGAGAATGCCCCGCCGCTGCACTACAGCGATTCCAACCCTGATGGCGATTTCGACGATGTCGCGCAGGCAGACGTCGCCGAAGCATTCGCGGTATGGACGGCGGAATGCGATTTTGCTCGGGCGTTCGTCACTCAAGCCGCGGATTTCGATGTGGTGGGAATCCGGCGTGACGAGACGTTTTCGTTGCGATGGGTGATCGTGCACATGATCGAGGAGTATGCCCGCCACAATGGGCATGCTGATCTGATCCGCGAGCGGCTCGATGGCGCGAAGGGCGACTGATCTCTAGCCGGTCTTCGATCGGGCGGGCCGGGTCGTTCGCGAGATAGTGACCGGGCGGGCTATCGGTAGCGGTTGGGCGCCCGCTAACGTGCGGGGTATGACTCAAGGACTCGACCAGACTGCCCAAGACCGTCTCGGCGAAGCTGGCAAGCTGTTTACTTCTGATCTCTCGGTCGCCGAATTTACCTTGCTTGAACATACGGGTTTCGTGCCTGTCGAGTTAGTGATGGGGGTGTCGGTTTACCACATCGGATTCCAGCCGAGCCGTGGCATGCAAGCGGGCGAATACGCGGTTCTTTCGCAGGCGATGTACACGGCGCGAATGAATGCGGTGAATCGGCTGATTGCCGAGACCGTCAAAGTCGGCGGTGACGGCGTCGTGGGTGTCACTCTCGGCTATCGGCGACATGGCGAAGACTCCCTTGAGTTCACCGCGATCGGCACCGCTGTCAGGCGCGCGGATGGCAATGGCGGCGGTTACCGGCAACCCGGCGGTGGCCCTTTCACCAGTCATCTCGATGTGAAAGAGCTCTATCAGTTGTTAAACGTCGGGTGGTGTCCAGTCTCGTTCGTGCTCGGTACGTGCGTCTATCACATCGCCGTCCAAGGCATGATGCAGACGATGCGGCAGATCGGCCAGAATACCGAACTTCCCCAATGGACACAGGGTTTCTACGACGCCCGCGAACTCGCAATGGCCAGGCTGCAAGCCGAAAGCGAGCGGGACGGCGCCCAGGGCGTGGTTGGTGTTTCGGTGACGACCAACGAGTGGCTTTGGGGCGGGCACACGCTGGAGTTCTATGTTGCTGGTACGTCGGTTCGTCGCATCAGTAATGAGCGCGGGCAGCTGCCGGCCCTGGTTGTGCCAACCGGCTGAGTTGTGCTAATCGGTTGAGTTGTGCCGACCGGTTAGCTTGGCAGTCGGTGAACATGGCAACCGGCGAACCTGGTCTTCGAGGTAGCGTAATTCGGCACTGCTCGGTGATAGCGCGATCGCGCGTCGGTAGGCGGTACGTGCTTCGTCGAATCGTCCGAGCCGCTCCAGTAGATGCGCGCGAGCGGCCGGTAGCCGGTGACCGAGCGCTGTCGCGTCCGAGGAGGCGCCGAGCTGATCGAGTAGTCGAAGACCGGCCAGTGGACCGTCGACTTCGGCCAGCGGTACGGCGAGATTCAGTGTCACCGTTGGACTCGGCGCTATTCGGTCCAGCATGCGGTAGAGCGAAAGAATCTGCGGCCAATCAGTATCGGCGGCTGACGGCGCTTCCGCGTGCAGGGCGGCAATCGCTGCCTGTAGTTGGTATCGGCCGATCCGCCCGCTGGCCAGCGCGGTTTCGACGAGCTTGGTGCCTTCATCGATCTGCGCGGTGTGCCAACTCGATCGGTCCTGCTCCGCGAGCGGAATCAATCGACCGCCGCTATCGGTCCGGCCGGCTCGGCGTCCGTCGTGCAACAACATCAGCGCGAGCAAACCGGTGACGGCGGAATCGGCTGGCAGTAGCCCGTGTAACAGCCTGCCTAGTCGAATAGCTTCGCGACACAGGTCGACGTGCACTACGCCATCACCGCGATTGGTGGTATATCCGGCGGTGAAAATCAGATAGACGACTTGCAGTACGGCGTCGGTGCGGTCGTCGAGAGCGTCGTTATCGGGGAGCTGAAAACGCGCGCCGGCTTCGGCAATCTTGCGTTTGGCGCGCACAATGCGCTGAGCCATCGTAGCGGGCGGCACAAGATAAGCACGGGCGATTTCTTCGGTGCTTAATCCACCAACTGCCCGCAACGTTAGCGCGACTTGCGCGTCCATTGCCAACACCGGGTGACAGCACAAATAGGCCAATCGCAGCTGGTCGTCGTCCAGACCGGCTGGTCCGGCTTCGACGACAGACTCAATATCGGCTGGGGGAGCGGCTGATTCTTTGACCGCTCGACGATTCTCCCGAGCCAACCTGTCGAGTAGCCGGTTGCGTGCGGTCGTCAGTAGCCAGGCGCCAGGTTTATCGGGTAGCCCGGACACCGGCCAGTGATGCCATGCGGCAAGCATCGCTTCCTGGACGGCGTCCTCGGCGTCTTCGAAATGGCCGTAGCGGCGCATCAGCGCGCCGAGGATCCGCGGCGATTCCTCGCGAAGCAGATCCTCGAACGCGGCGGCATCCATCGTGGGCTCGGTTTCTGGTTGAGGCGTTCGGTTCAGATGCCTGAACTCAGGCGTCCGGCATCGCGTAGTCCATGATCGGCCGGATCTCGATGCTGCCGTAGCGAGAATCGGGGATCTTGGCGGCTAGCTCCTTGGCGCGGTCGAGGTCTTTGACGTCGATCGCGTAATAGCCGGCCAGGTGCTCTTTGGTTTCGGCGTATGGCCCGTCGGTGGCCGATGCTTTGCCATCACGAACGCGAACCGTGACGCCGGTATCGGGGCTGGTCAACGGGTCACCGCTGATGAACTCGCCGCTGTCGAGAATCTCCTTGGTGAAGGCGCCGTACTCGGCGTGCATCTGGTCGGATTCTTCCTTCGTCCAGGTCTCCCACGCGGTGGGGTTGCTGTAGATGAGAAGCATGTAGCGCATGAGTTCCTCCAGGCTTTGGCTGTCGGATGACAGCATCTACCCTGACGACGATCGACGACAGACCAGATCGACACCCGGGGTTAGGAAATAGATGATGATCATCCGCCAGTGGGCGTTAGTGGCGTCGACGGTGGTTGCCCTTTCGGTTGGCGTTGGTGGTTTGGCCTACGCCGCCGCGAGCTCCACCTCGTCGCCGCGCCCGGTGAACGCAAGCTCCGCCCCGCCACTGCCCGCAGCGAAGCAGAGGTAGGCCCAGATCGAGGCCAGCATGCGCGCCCACGCTTGGAAGGCACCGAAGAACCCAGTACAGCCTCAAGACTTGCCGGTCATCCGCGGTACGTGGCCGGTTGGCACCATCACCCAGTACGGGGTAGCTGGCGGGGCCGACCTCGCACAGAAGAGTATGTGGACCGGCGTCGTCAAGGGCAATGATGTTGGGGTACGTGCCGGCAGTACAGACACTGTCCAGTTCGGCTTTAGCGCGGTTGGAAAGATCGTCGTCCAGAGCAGTCCGCCGGACTTCTCAACGACTAGCTTCACCTCCTACGCTGACCCGTCATTTCCCGGCCCGTGGATCATTACATCGGCGAAAGGCAATGTGCTCACGCTGGTTGCCAGCAACGGCAAGGCGTTTACGTTCAACGCCAATATAGATAGCTTCGGCAGTTAACTCGATTTCGCTCGAGGTGCGGCCCCTATTGTGGCGGTCCAGTTTATTCGCCGCGAACAGCTAATGCTCTTCGGCGTCTAGACCTGTTAGTTCAGTAAGGGAATTGCTCAAGCTCACGCTTCAGAAGCCGACAATGTAGATGTCTTTGGGTTCTTTCCGTTTTGCTGGGTGCTGTCCAGGGTGGGGTTCCGATGCGTTCACCGAGCAAGTGGAACGGCCATGTCGGGTACTTGCCGGTGACCTTGGCTAGGCGTATCCAGGATCCCGAGAGTGGCGCGGCCAAGTTGCCGGCTCTTTTTATCATCCTGTCGTTGGTGACTATCGGCATCACTGTGGTAGGTGTCAGCCTGTCGTTGATGAAGCCGACCCACGTGGATGCGAGCACAACCAACCAGAATATTGTCGGCGGCAATATTCCATTCTTGTCGAAGCAGACCGATTGTCTGGCAGTCAACGATTCTGTGGGTAAGGTCCAAGTTGGAGACCAGATCCAGGTTGCGGAATGCGGCATTACCGCCGCATCCCAGCGGTGGTCTTATGGCGCGAATCTTCAGTTGCGGATCGCCGGAACCAACGGTACGACCCTGTGCATGCAGGCCACCGACAGTGTTAGCGCTGGCACGAACGTGAAGGGCTCCAAGGTCGTTCTCGCGACCTGTTCCGCGAACGCATTGCCGCCGGCAAGCCCGTATACGCCGTATTACCAACTGTGGAGTTACAACAATAGCGGCCAGTTTCAGAACAGCAAAACAGATGATACTGGCTTGGGTTTATATTGCCTGAAGCCGGTAGACAAGGCGTCCGGCGGGATTTCCATCGGAGACCTCATCGATCTCGACTCTTGTGGTGTCAGCGGGCAGTTCGTGCCAGCAGCGACTGTTGGCGCCGGAGCTGCCGGGAGCGCGGTTCGGCCTTTTCAACTGGTGAACTATCTGAATTTCGGCCGATGCGTCGACGTCACGAGCCAATGGCAGACCGCGAACTGGTTGATCGGCTACCCATGCAAGCAGGACCCGCTTGCCACCAATCTCACCTGGAATCAGAAGTTCTACACAGGGATCAGTGATGGTGCGGCTGACAGTGGTGCTACTGCCGCCTATGGTGGCCACGGTACTGACACAGTCATTGCGACGTCGAAGGTCGGTTGTCAGATCTCGGCTACCACTGCCTGTCAGTTCATTACCTTCCCCGACAGGGCCAATGGCACCGACAAATCACTGACGGCCGCGCAGAAAATCGCTCTGGCCAACCCGTATTTCTGTCTAGAAGCAGGAAGTACGGCGAATCCGATGGCACCGATAAACGGTACGATCGTGACGGTTCAGCCTTGCCGTAAGACGGACAACTATCAAAAATGGACTTACACGAGAAGCGCGGGCAGCAATTACGCTGGAAAATACCTGATTCAGCCCTACGGGGCTGGCGCCAGCAACCTATGCTTGTCAATGACTATCGGAAGCACACCGCCCGGCCTGACATATAACGGTGCTGGTGGTGTGCCGATTATCCCAGCGTACGGGTACATCTCCTTGCAGACCTGCACTGGTACCGGTTGGCAGAAATGGAACGCTCCGGCCAATCCGTAGGTGAGTGGAATCCTCAGGGGCGATTTATTCGCTGCGGAGGGCCCCGAGCTGGCTCTGCTTAGTGGTGGCGATAGTGACGCAGCCTACGAGCAGGATCGCTACGGCGACAGTAGCTGCGGCGAGGACTTCGAACCTGAAGAGCGGTTCGGGTAGCTGCTGGTTGTGGAGGTAACTGCTGGCGGCGCTTGCGGCGGCGGCCAGTGCCAGCAGGGATGCGAGGCCGATGCTCGATGCCGTTTCGATTGCGCTGGATAGTCGAAGTTGCCCTTGTGGGACACCGATTGCGCGCAACGCAACAAGGCTGTGTGCTCGCGTCCGTGTGCTGGCGATGGCAGTCGCCAGCAGTCCGAAAAGCCCGATGAGGCATGCCATCGCGGCGGCAACGATAACCACGTCACCATAGGAAGCGTAGCTGTGGGCGCTCTCGATCTCTCCTTCACCTGGGAATTGGACCACGGCCGATGGCGCGACGAGGGCCACGGAGGCACGCAGCGCATCGCGAGCGGCGCCGGTGGGGGCGATGACAGCGATTGCGGAATCAGCGCGGACCTGCGCTATTTCGGCCAATGACGTATTGCTGGTCGGCACCCATAAAGTGCCGTCGAGATTAGCCGCAGCCGGCGCGTCGATGCGGATACTCAAGGCCGGCCAGCTGAAGTGGATGAGCTGGCCGCTCGTAGTGGCGGTATGCACAGAGGTGCCTGGCGTGAACGGAGCTCCGGTCACACCGGTCGATGTACTGAGAATCACCGGGCTACTCGGGCATGCCACCGATGTCGCCGATATGCGCTCTAATTGCGCGCACGTACCGGTGAGCATCGAGCCGGCGCTGCCGCCAGTGGAAGCGGTCAGCGTCGCCTCTGGGATAACAGTCGCGGTGGGCGCTGCTTTTTGCAGGGAGATCACGTCAATAGGCAGGAATGAACTGTCTACAGTGGACAGCGTCCGGTGACCATACGTCAAATCCGTGCGGGCGCTGGAGATATTGAGATGGAACGCGGTGGAGAGTCCGGTCGCGAAGCCGATGGCGAATACCATCGCCGAGAATACGCTGCATAGGCGGGTCACGGTGCCTGGGTCGTTGTGTAATCGGCGAGCAGCTAGAAGCAACGGAACTGGCAGCCTTTGGCTGCGTAACGAAAGCCCGGCAACGCTTTGCATGAGAGAGGGAAGCCCTATGGCTAGGCCGCCGATGGTTAAGACCGTGGCGAGGTCCAGCAGTTTGTTGACTCCGGTGCCTTTATTAGTCTTGGCCATCACTGCGGCGATGGCCAGTATGGCTGCGGCACTGGCTAGCGGCACCATCGTGCTGCGACGTAATCGTTTGGCTCTGATGACAGGCCGAGATGTTGCGGGAATCGTGCTGACTCGGCCACCGGCAGCCCACCCACTGACGAGGTCGATGGCGGCGAGTAGAACCACAACGGTGGCGGTGAGTGGGGCACTCACTCGGATGTCGGCCTCGAAATGTTGCCCTCCGCCAATACGCAAGCCAGCTACGATGGAGCGCAATCCCCAAAATAGTGCAACGCCAACTAGACATCCAGGCAAGGAGAAGATTATTGCTTCGACGGTGGCAATAATCTTGACGGCGCGAGGGCTAATTCCCATGATTCGTAACGCGATCAATCTGCGCTCACGGGCGGCAGCAGAGAGCCGAATGACTATGGCGCATACGCCTGCGAAAGGGACGATAATAAAACCGATGAACAAGAGTGCCGCGCCAAGACCCAACCCTCCAGTCGGTTGGGCGAGACCGCTACCGTCGCCGAAGCCGTCCACTGTCGACGCGTGCAGGGCGCGCATGACCGCGACCGGCATTCCTTCATAGGCAATAAGTTCATCGGGGCTGGTCAGCCCTGCCGGGGAGATGATTGTCAGGCTGCGCCCTCGAAATCGAGTCATGATGGCGGGGTCGGTGCGGTCTAACTGGGCCAGTCTGGGCGAGACCGCCGCTTCACTAGGTCCAGGTATGTGCTTCACGCCAGGTGGTAGAGGTGCGTCGGGGCCAGTCGCGGCGAGAAGAATGCGCGTCACCGTAATGCCGTGCCATTGGTCGGGCTGGAGATACCCTTCATCGAGCAGTGTTCCACCGGCCGACACGTGCGGTGACCTGGCGACTTGGCGCGCCGTGGTAGCCGAATGGACGTGCACCGCAGCGAGAACGGCCAATATTAGCAAGGTAGCCAACATCGAGGTAGCCGCGATACAGGCCGGCAAGAACTTCGGCCGAGTCTTGCCGAGACTAATATGCAGCCCCAGCCGGATCGCGGCGAGATTCATGCGATAGACCCGACCTTATGTACCTGCCCATTACGCACCTGAACGACCCGATCAGCGACGTCCGCGACGTCTGCATCATGAGTAACCAATACCACGCTGGATCCTCGCGACCGGGCGGCATCGACCAACGCCGACAACACCAGCGCGCCGTTGTGTTCGTCTAGGGCGCCAGTAGGTTCGTCAGCGAAGATCACTTTTGGCCGATGTGCAACAGCTCTAGCCACTGCTACCCGTTGTTGTTCGCCACCGGAAACTTCGAAAGTTCGACGACCACCGAGTTCGGCTATGCCGAGTGTCGTTAGCGTATCGATGGCTCGCTTACGCGCGTCTACGCGGCCAATGCCAGCGAACCGCAGCGGCAGTTCGACGTTTTCTACGACAGTTAACTCCGGCACAAGGTCGCCAAATTGAAAGACGAACCCAAACTCGCGAAGACGTATCTTGCTGCGTGAATTCTCAGTCATTTCGGCAAGGTCACGACCGGCAAAGCGAACTATGCCTTGAGCTGGCTGCAGCAGTCCGGCGAGGCAGAATAACAATGTCGACTTTCCGGAGCCGCTGGGCCCCATGACAGCGACTACTTCCGCTTCATCTACCGCGAATGACGCACCAGAAAGCGTCTCCGAGTTGCCGAAACCCGCAGTTACCATCACCGCTTCGAGCACATTCACGATGCCTCACAGTCGTTTATCGACGGTGACCAGCTGCCTTGGTGGCCCCCGAAGCGGAGATAACCGCGACCGTCAGGCTAACTGACGGGGGCTAGGTCGATCGTCACGCTTGGTCCTCGGTTATCGAACCTGGATCTTCTGGCGAAGATCAACATTCTCGGTTAGCTCGGTTAGCTCGGTTAGCTCTGTGCCCGAACGTGCCGTTACGTCCGGTGCTATACCCGGTGGCGAGCGACATTTCGACCGGACGCAACCGGTTGGGCTCGCCGCGCGTCGTCCAGTCATGTTTCTCTTCGAAGAGTCGCGGTGGCCCGTGCGGCCGTCAAGCTCGATCGATGCCAGAATCAGTACTTGCCAACAGGCCAGGATGAGGTACGAAGTGTGACCGGTACGAAACCGTGGGGCTGGCTCACAAGGCGGGCAGCGGACGACGATTCCGCAGTTCACCCTGGGCTGCTGCCGAGCGGGCGGTCCGGTCGGTACGTTCCCGGGCTCGATGGCTTGCGGGCGATCGCCGTCATCGGGGTGCTGCTCTACCACGCGAACGTCAGCTGGCTGCCGGGCGGCTTTCTCGGCGTCGACCTGTTCTTCGTCATCTCCGGCTACCTGATCACGACATTGTTGCTGGCCGAGTACCACGCGACCGGCCGGATCAGTTTCAAAGAGTTTTACCTGCGCCGCGCCCGCCGATTGCTACCGGCGTTGCTGACGATGCTCGCCGTCCTCGTCGTGTTCATGGCACTTTTTCACCGGACGGCGCTCGGTCAGGCTCGCGGTGACGTGCTGGCAGCTTTGGGCTACGTCTCGAACTGGTGGTACGTGCTGCATCACCGCTCGTACTTCGTCGCGTCGGGTCGACAGTCTCCGTTGCTGCACCTTTGGTCGCTCGGGATCGAAGAGCAGTTTTACCTCGTCTGGCCGCCGCTGCTGGCTCTGCTGATCGCGTTTCGCCGCCGGCTGAGGGTGGTTATCGGAGTCGCGTTGGCTGGCGCGATCGCGTCGTCGGTATGGATGGCGGTGCTCGCTGTGCGCGGCAACGTGCCGTTCGACACCGACTCGTCGAGGCTGTATTTCGGCACCGACACGCACGCTTCTGGGCTGCTGATCGGAGCCGCGGCGGCGGCACTGGTAGCGGCCGCGCGCCGGAGCATGCTCTGGGGCGCGGGTGCTGGTCGAGACACGCGTCTGGGTGCCCGACCGGAGAGCCTCACTTTTCCCAAGAACATCATGGTGTTCGTTGACGCCGTCGGGCTGGCTTGCCTGATCATCTTCTGCTGGCAAATGCACACGCTGACCGAGTTCAAACCGGGCCTATACCGGGGCGGTTTCTTCGGCCTGGCAGTGCTGGCGGTGATCGTCATCGTCGCGGTGTCGATGCCCGGCGGTCGGCTCGGCACCGCGCTCGGCGTCGGTCCGCTGCGGTGGATCGGCAAACGTTCCTACGGTTTGTATCTGTGGCACTGGCCGGTCTTCGTTTTTACCCGTCCTGGCCTGGATTGGCCATTACATGGCCTGGCCGACTTGGTCGCCAAACTGCTGATTACCGCCGTCTTGACCGAGGCATCATTCCGGCTGGTCGAGCAGCCGATCCGTACTCGTGGTCTGCGCGGCTGGCTTGCGCCACGACCGCCAACGGGTTCGGCTGAACTTCAAATTTGGCGGACGACGCTGCCGGTGCTCGCCTCCGCGGTGGGGGTCGCGGTGATCGTTGCCGGCGTGGCCGGGGTGGGAGTTTTGGCCGGACGTAGCCAGAACTCCCGGGCTACTGCTGCAGTAGCTAACTCGCCGTCAAGCTCTTCGAGCCCGGGTTCTATGGGCCCGGGTGGCTCTTTTGGCTCTTTCGGTTCGGGATCGACGAGTGGGTTTGGGTCGCCGTCGGCGAATCCGTCGGTGCTGGCGACGCCGAGCCATTCGTCGTCACCGACCCCGATGCTCGCGCCGACACCGAAGCCGCACTCGAGCCATCCGAGCGTGCCTGTCGGCCCTACGCCGTCGGCCAATGCCACCGGTGTGCCGGCCGGGCCACCGCCGGCAGTGACGGCGCTTGGCGATTCGATCATGGTTGACGCATCGGGAACGTTGTCGCGGATCTGCCCTGGTACAGAAGTGCATGCGGTCGTCGGCTGGCAGGCCACGGCGGTATTTGCCGAACTCGATGCGTTGCACGCTGCCGGTCACCTCGGCCATACCGTGATCATCGAGACCGGCACCAATGGCATCGTGAGTAGCAAAGAACTGGGCGCCGCGCTAACGATGTTGGCCGACCGGACGAAGGTGGTCGTCGTCAACAATCACATGGATCGACCGTGGGAACCGCCGAACAACTCGATGTTTCCGAAAGTGGTGGCCCAGCACGCCAACGCGGTGCTCGTTAACTGGGACATCGTCGCGGATCTGCATCCCAACTACCTGAGTGCGGACGGCGTCCATCTGGAACCTGCTGGCCGAATTGTGTACTCCCAGCTGATCCAGCGGGCGGCCGGTTGCTGATTGGTTGAACTCTCAACCAAACAGAGGTACGATGACGTCATGGGAATTCACCGGCTCAACCACGCTGTTCTTTACGTTCGAAATCTGGCCGAGAGTGTGCGCTTCTACACCTCGGTACTCGAGTTCTCGCTGGTGCCGATGGCTCCAGACGGCTTTGCCGGCGCGGCTTTTTTGCAGGCACCTGGATCGAGCAACGATCACGACCTCGGCCTTTTCGAACTCGGCCCGGACGCCGGCGCGTCGATGGCCGGCCGGACGACCGTCGGGCTCTATCACTTGGCGTGGGAGGTCGACACGCTCGACGATCTTGAGCGCATTGAGGGCGCCCTCGCGTCGTCCGGGGCGCTGACTGGTAGCTCCGATCATGGCACCACCAAGAGCCTGTATGGCCGTGATCCGAGTGGGTTGGAATTTGAGATTGTCTGGCTGATTCCGGCCGACCTCCTCGACGACGACGCGCGTGCGGCGCGCAAGCGGATCGGCCGCCTCGATCTCGCGAAAGAGAAAGCCCGTTATGGCGCCAGCACGCCCAGTGGTATCGGAATCTCTCGGTAGCAGGTTAGGCGTCAAACTTATTCGCGCAACCGTCGCAGCAGAAGTAGTACGTTTCTCCATCGCGGTTGCGAGTCGCCCCCGCATGTATTTTCTCGACCTGCATGCCACATATTGGGTCGGTAGCTAGCCGGCTGGGCGATAGCGCGCTGCTCTGTTTGTCCCTATGTTTGTTGCCATGTTTGCGAAGGTAGATCAGTGTTATAAGGCCGGCAATGGCGACGATATCGAGAGCACTAGTGACGTCGAGTTCGATTCCGGCGTGCAACGTGGTGACGATAGTTCGCGGTATTCGCAACCCGGTGAGGTTGACGACGCCTTGAGCCGCGAGGCCAGTCGCGCTCATCACCAGCCAGAAGCAGATGAGCAGCCGCACCATGATTCGACGTCCGTAATAGCGGCGGTATATCAACAGCAGCGGCAGGGTTATCAGATCGGCGAAAATGAAAGAAACTACTCCACCGAAACCGATGCCGCCATGCCATAAAGCCGCCGCCAGCGGCACATTACCCACCGAGCAGACGAACGAGATAACCGCGAGAAACGGCCCGAGAAGCGCATTTTCGAGCGCGGAGCCAAAGCCGTGGCCGCTGATGAAGAGGTGTTGCCACCACGAGATTGGCACCAATGCCGACGCGAATCCGGCTACCACAAAGCCGATGAGAAGTTCGCGGCGTAGCATCCGTAGGTCGCTGATGGTGTAGCCGGCAGCATCCGACCAGCCCGCGCGAGATTTAATCGATGGTGCGGTGGCGGGAGATTCTTCAGCTGGCGTCGATGCTGGTTCGGGGGTTGCGGTGACTAGCTGTTCGCGGGCTCGTTCGAGTTCGCTAGCCGGCATCGCGCGAGGTAACACGAAAGCCAGCAGCACAATCATCACGCTTCCGCCGGCGAATTCGGCGACGACGAAAGGCCAGCCGAGCAAGAGCCAAGTAATGATGCCGAGCTCGATGACGAGATTGGTCGAGGCAATCATGAAGACCATGGATGTGGTGAAATCCGCGCCTCGAACGAACAGGGTTTTGGCCAGCGCACTCGCGGCGTACGAGCACGATGAGCTGATCGCGCCGAGAACTCCGGCTCGGGTAATAGCGGCCGGCGAATGTGAGCCGAGCGCGCGGGTTAACTGGCCACGGTCGACGAATGCCTGCACGGCGCCTGACATCGTAAAGCCGGCGACCAACGCCCATAGCGTCTGCCAGAACATGGCGAATGTCTCGTCGAACCCATGGACTAGGCCGTCCACCATGCTCATGATCGCACGAGCCGTTGCACGGCGGCGCTGACTTCGTCGAGGCGTTCGTTCGCGATCGGCCCACCAGTGACGACAGCTTCGGCGACGCAATGGTGTAAGTGGCCGTCGAGTAACTGCAGCGCGACCGCCTGCAATCCTTTGGTAGCTGCGGCGATCTGAGTTAGGACGTCGATGCAGTAGACGTCTTCGTCGACCATCCGTTGTAGGCCGCGAAGTTGGCCCTCGATGCGCCGAAGTCTGTTCAGAAGCGCGGTCTTGTCTCCCGCGTAGCCGGGAACCGTCTTGTCTTCAGCCATGCACTCAGACTACCCCCTGGGGGTATCTAGTGTTTGCGGACCGAAGTGCTTTTCGATCGTGGTCTTATGGGGCACGATGAGAAGATGACTGAACACCCAGCACGGGTAGCAATCCTTGGATACGGTCTGGCCGGCTCGGTCTTTCACGCCCCGTTGGTGGCGGCCACGGCTGGCCTCGAACTCGCGGCGGTGGTGACTACGAGTTCCGCGCGGGCTGAACAAGCCCGGGGGGAGTATCCGGGGGTGCTCGTTCTCGGTTCGGCGGAAGAGGTCTGGCAACGAGCTGACTCCTTCGATCTCGTGGTGATTGCCACGCCGAACCGCTCGCATGCGCCACTGACCAAAGCCGCGATCGACGCCGGGCTTGCGATCGTGGTCGACAAGCCATTCGCGACCAGCGTCGCCGAGGCGACGGTTGTGCGGAATGCGGCTGCGGTTGCCGGCGTCCCGCTTACTGTTTTTCAGAATCGCAGATGGGACGCCGATTTTCTGACGTTGCGGCGACTGCTCGGCGAGGGCGTACTAGGCACCGTGAGCCGATTCGAGTCGCGGTTCGAACGCTGGCGGCCGGTGCCCAAGACTGGCTGGCGAGAGAGCGGCTCAGCAGAAGACGCTGGCGGTCTGTTGTTTGATCTCGGCGCGCATTTGATTGACCAAGCCCTGGTGCTTTTCGGCCCGGTGGCTCGGGTTTACGCGGAGGTTGACCGGCGGCGGCACGGAGTCGAGACTGACGACGATGTGCACCTCGTGATGACGCACCAGAACGGGGTACGCAGCGACTTGTGGGCGAGCGCGGTCGCTTCTGATCTCGGTGCGCGCTTTCGTGTTCTCGGCGATCGAGCCGCTTACGTCAAACATGGCCTTGATATTCAAGAAGACGCTTTACGGGCCGGACGACGACCGGATCGCGATCCTGCCTGGGGAGTCGAGGCCGTCTCGCGATGGGGCACTCTGGGGGTGCCGGGCGACGCGAGCCCGGTCGCGACCGAACCGGGTGCATACCAGCACTTCTATTCCGATGTCGCTATGGCATTGCGTGACGGTAGCTCGATGCCGGTTGACCCGTGCGATTCGATCGAAGGGTTACGCATTATTGAGGCAGCGCAACGCTCGCAACGTGACGGTGTCGTCGTCGATCTTCTCTCCATCGAACTGCCAACCGTGCTGGCATCGACGTAATAAATAGTGCTGGTTAGTAGATTGCTCAGTTGATCCGCACGATGTCGCCGTCGGTGACGAAGCCGATATCCGCGCCATATTCACGAGCAGCTCGGGTAGTCGCGATATCGACAGGCAGCGTTGGGTCGATGTGAGTCAGCAGCAGTCGCTTGGCTCCCGCTCGAGCCGCTGTTTCTCCGGCATCCTCTGGCCGGCAGTGCCATTGCGGCGAATTCTTCGGTGCGGTCGTTGTTCCTGCCTCGCAACAAAAGAGGTCGACGTCGTGGGCAATAGCGTCAAGACCGGTGCACGGGCCTGAGTCGCCAGAGTAACCAAAAGTGGCACCGCCGAAAGAAGCTCGCAAACCAAAGGCCGGCACACCGTGCTCGACCGCGATACTGCGCAATTCAAGGCCGCCGAACTCGACCACATGGCCGTCGGTTAGCTCGTAGGCCTGAAAAACCTGGCGGATCGGATCGGGCCGTGAACTCGCGAGGAAATCCTCCATCCGCCGCACCCAGCCAGCTGGCCCGAACACGGGAATCGGCGCGGGTGGGGCCTGGCCACCGAAAGCCAGCGCGTAATAGGTCGGAAGCAGATCGTTGCAATGGTCGATATGCAGATGGCTCAGCCAAATAGCCGCAAGTTTATCGAGCCTGGTGTGCCGTTGCAGGTTGGCGAGGGTGCCAGGGCCGGCATCAACCCAGACTTCGACCTCGCCGGCCCGCAGTAGGTAGCCCGAGCAGGCGGCGTCTGGACGTGGATATGGCGTATTGCAGCCAAGCACGGTCATCGAGAACGACATGCAGGCTCCCTTGGTTCTCTCTCGTTGTGCTGTCTTTCTGGTGTCCTGTCCGGCGCAGCTATCTGCACATGTTCGCATGCCCGGCCACCGAAGGGGAGTCGGCGACCGGGCATGCGAGATGCATATCAGCTAGTGGCAGTAGCCTTCGTCAGGTCGTACAAGGTGACACCTCCAACGGTTTTCGCGGTGAAGTTCTTTTCAACCCAGGTAGCGATTTGGCTGGAATCGCTGCTGCCGCCATTACCGTTACCGAGCCCGCCACTGCCGATGAAGTAGTGAATCTTGCCTTTCTTCACCAGCGTCTCGAATTGCGCCAGCGTCGGCGACGGGTCGGTGCCGTTGAAGCCGCCGATCGGCATCACCGAATCGCCGGTCGCTAGTTGATAACCGGACGCCGTATTCGACCCGACCGCCGCCGCTACCCAGGTATAGGAGGACGCGTTGGCTTTTAACGCGGTGACGAGCGTTGCGCTGGGAGTGCTACTGCCCAGCAGGCCGCCCATGCCGCCAGTTCGACCTCCCGCGCCGGGGGCACCGCCGCCACCTTGACCGAACTGCCCGCCAGGACCGCCGAATCCGCCCTGGCCGGCTGGTCCAGCGGCTCCGCCACCCGTTCTCCCACCGGGGCCTTGCGTACCGCCGGTTCCGCCACCTGTTCTCCCACCGGGGCCTTGCGTACCGCCGGTTCCGGCACCTGCTTTCCCGGCGAAGCCGGCTCCGCCGAAGTGGCCGCCGAACCCGCCCATTCCACCGCTGACAGTCGGGCCTGCCGACGGAATCGATCCGCTATGCGGCATCGTCGAAGTATCGACGGCATAAGCGGCCGGCCCGCCAATCGAGGTCAAGGCAGCGACCAAAGCTAGCGCCGGCGCGAATCGGCGTCCGAAACGGCTCAGTAACGGAATAAGGAGAATCAGTACCGACGACACGATGCCGACGATGAAGACGGTCGGTGCGAGCCAACTCTCGAAGTGCGAGCTTCGGCCGAGCAATACCTGCGCCCACCACGCGGTGACGGCGATCGTGATGGCCAAGGCGATCCGCGCGAACCATGAATCACGCAGCCGCCACAGTTCGACGCCGCCGATGCCGACGAGCGCACCGATTGCCGGTGCCAGCGCGACGGTGTAATAGGGATGAATAATGCCTTGCCCGAAGCTAAAGGTAGCCGCGGTAATGAGCAGCCAGCCGCCCCACAGAATCAACGCCGCGCGCAAACGATTCGTGCGATGAGTGCGTAGCGTTAACCACAATCCAGCGGCCAACAAAATCAGGGCGGCTGGCAATAGCCACGAGATCTGGCCGCCCATATCAGAACCGAATAGCCGGCCCAAGCCGGTCTTGCCCCACATGCTGCCACCGCCACCGGCAGTGCGACCTCCACCGGCGAGGCCGCCAGCACCGCCGAGAGCTCCGCCGGCAGCTTGGCCACCGCCAGTGACGCCGCCGCCAGTTACGCTGCCGGTCTCGTTGCCGGTAAGTCGACCGAATCCGTTGTAGCCGAAGATAAGGTCAAGTTCGCTATTGTGCTGCGACCCTCCCACGTAAGGACGATCCGCCGCCGGAGTCAACTGAACCGCAGCCACCCACCAGCCAGCCGATATCACCATGACGACGCAGGCAAGTACTAGTTGCCAGAGCCGTCGCAGAAACGATGGAGGCGCGGCGATGAGATAAACCAACGCGAATCCAGGGACGACGATAAACGCCTGCAACATCTTGGCCAAGAACGCGAAACCGATGAGACCACCGACTAGCAACAGCCACGATGTGCGGCCCTTTTCCAGCGCGCGAGTCAAGGCGTAAGCCGCCGCAGTCATCAGTAAGACCAAGAGTGCGTCCGGGTTATTGAACCGGAACATCAAGACGGCTACCGGTGTCAGAGCAAGCACAGCTCCGGCGAGCAAACCGGCGGCAGGTGTGAACCACCGTCGCACGGTCGCGTACAAGATAGCGACGGTGGCGACGCCTTCTAGCGCTTGAGGCACGAGGATGCTCCAGGCATTGACACCGAAGATTCGGGCCGAGATTTCCATCACCCACAATGATGCCGGTGGTTTGTCGACCGTGATGGAGTTCGCGGCGTCCGAAGAGCCGAAGAAGAAGGCCTTCCAGCTCTTGGTACCAGCTTGCACTGCCGCCGAATAGAACGAGTTCGCGTATCCCGACGCGCCGAGATCCCATAGATAGAGCAGCGCTGTTCCGGCGAGCAGCATGATGAGCGCCGGTCGCACCCAGCGCGGATCTTGTGGTCGGCCGCGCAGGAGTCGGCGAAATAATGAGTTCTCCGCAACCTCAGCGGTAGGAGTTGGTGGCGCCGATGTGGGCATGGTCGTCGTCATCAGATTTCCTTCGAGACAGTCGGGGATGTGAACAGAGATATATCGGGACGCCGGAATACCCAGGCCCGAAACAACACGAATCGCAATGCGGTTGCCACCAGGTTGGCCGCGACTAACGCGCAAAGTTCGACGAGATGGCTACCATGTGGCGCTACCGCGTGCAGTAGAGCTAACGCCACGCTACTGACGATGAGACCGAGGGCAAAGACCAGCATTCCCTGGAGCTGATGCCGCAACCGCGAAGACTTGTCACGGATTCGAAACGTGAAAGCTCGATTGACGGCTGTATTGGCGATCGCGGTTACCAAGAGGGCAATCGCGTTTGCCGATATCGCCGGTAACCCACTGCGCAACCATAGATAGAGAACCAGATAGGCGAGAGTGCTGGCCGCTCCTACCCCGCAAAATCGAAGCAGCTGGCCAGCCATGCCGGCGTCGGCGCCACCGGTTTCGCGCGAACGTAGTGGTAGCCGTCCCCGCGCTAGATTCGAGCCGAGGCGAATGATGCCACGCAGATCGGCCAGTGCGGTGGCGACGATGTCGACCCGTGAATCTGGATCGTCGATCCAGTCGACCGGCACTTCATGGATCCGCATACCGGAACGCTCGGCCAGCACAAGTAATTCAGTATCGAAAAACCATGCGGTGTCTTCGACGAGAGGCAACAGTTCTTTTGCTCGATCGGTTCGGATCGCTTTGAATCCGCATTGGGCATCGGAGAATCTGGTGGCCAGTGTCGTCCGGAGAATCGCGTTGTAGCAGCGCGAAATCACCTCACGCTTGGGTCCGCGTACGACCCGTGACGATCGGGCTAATCGGGTGCCGATAGCGACGTCGCTGTGTCCTGAGAGAAGCGGAGCGACCAATGGCAACAGTGCGGCCAGGTCAGTCGACAGGTCGACGTCCATATAGGCGACGACGACTGCTTCGCTATGCGCCCAGACCGTGTGTAAGGCATTCCCGCGGCCTTTCTCCGCGAGATAGAAAGCTCGGACGCCGGTCAGCTCGGCTTCGAGTTCGCGAGCGATCCGCCAGGTGGCGTCGGTGCTGGCGTTGTCCGCAATCGTGATGCCGAACGTGAAGGGAAAAGACTTTCGCAGGTAACTGTGCAGTCGTCGAACGCTTACCGCCAGCCCAGACTCTTCGTTGTAGACCGGAATCACAATCTCGACGGCGAGTTCGGTGCCGCGGTATTGCGTTCGGTGGTCAGTTCGCGCTGGCGCGACCGCCGGTCTTGCTTCGAAAATCGTTGTCATGCCTTGAGGTTCGACCCTGAACCTGGGCGATTACTGAACACCGACTTGCGGCTGGCTCAGACAAAAGGCGCGGTATCGGCCACGGGGAGACCGATACCGCGCCAGCTCAAAGGACGGCTTAGCCGCCAGATGGCGTCGTCCGCGCGCCTGTCGTGCCGGTGCCACCGGAGCCGCCGCCCCGACCGCCGCCGAAACCACCACCACCACCGAAGCCACCGGCCGCGCCGGTTGACTGGGTGACCGTCTGCGCGGCATAGGTGCCGTCGGATGAAGTTACACCTCGGATCACGACCGCTTCTCCTGGGGTGACGTCTTTGACGGTGCCGGTAACAGTTTTGGTGATCGTGGTGCCATTGGAGGTGGTTACTTTGACGGTGTCGCCGCTGGTTTCGGTGACGTACAGGGTATTCCCATCGACGACGGTCACCGTGCCGATAATCGACGCGCTGCCATTACTCGCGGTGCTTCCAGCTCCGCCAGTCGCGCCGGCCGCACCGCCGGTAGTGCTCGCGGCACCCGACGCGCCGGCGCGAGCGCCGGTCGTTCCCGCCGCACCGCCAGTTCCAGTAGCACCGGCCGCGCCGGCGAAGGCCGCGAATGCGGTACGAGCCGATGTGGCTGCCGCTGGAACCTTGCTCTTTTCGACTTTGACACCGGCGAAGAAACTCCCGGCCCCAACCACGAGCACGACCAATACCAGCGTCGCCATCGGCAGTTTCTTACGACGCGAAACATGCAGTGGCGGCGGGGGCGGCTCTTCGTCGTCCGTCAAGATGTCGGCGTGATCGACGCTGCTCATGGGGTTCTCCGGATTGTCTTGGTGTAGTGGCTATTCATGCCGCAATGCCTCGATCGGTAGCAGTCGCGCGGCTCGACTCGCTGGATACAGGCCGAAGAAGAGCCCGGTGACGACAGATACGCCAAAGGCTAACCCGACCGAATAGTCGGCGACCACAGGTTGGATTCCGACAATCTTGAAGTGGCTTCCGATCAGGCCGGCGGCTACTCCGATTACTCCGCCGATCGCCGAAAGCAGGACGGCTTCGACAATGAACTGGCCCATAATGTCGGAGCGTTTCGCGCCGATCGCCTTACGGATGCCGATCTCCTTGGTGCGCTCAGTCACGGTGACCAACATGATATTCATCACGCCGATACCGCCGACCAGCAAACTGATCGCGGCCACCGCGCCGAGCAGCGTGGTGAAGACCTTCGTCGACGACGTCGCGGTTTGCAGCAGGCTGGCCTGGTTGAGAATCCGGAAGTCGTCGCTACCACCCGCGGCGATTTTGTGAGTCGTCTCCAAGGTCGCCGTTACTTCGGCCTCAGCGAGGTTTTCCTTCGACGACTTAGTTGCTTCCACCTCGATACTCGAATACGACGCCGAATATCCCGAAAGAGTGTCCTGGACGGCGGTCAGTGGCGCGATTACCACGTCGTCTTGGTCGGCGGAGCCGTTGGTGCCCTTGGTTTTGAGTAGCCCGATGATCTGGAACGTGGCGTTGTTGAACTGGACGTTCTGGCCGATCGGATCGGCCGTGCCGAATAGGTTGGTGGCGACTGTTTGCCCGATCACCGCGACGCGGTTGTGTTGGGTCTCGTCAGCGTTGGTGAAGAAAGTGCCCTCGGCCATTTGGTAGTTCTTGATGTTCTGGTAGGGCGGGGTGCTGCCGACGAAGGACGACGGAGAGTAGGAAGTGCCGTCGTAGACCGCGGTAATCGAACTAGCATTGGTGACCGGCGCGACGTCACTGATATCGGGATTCTGGCTCTTGTCTTCTAGCGCGGTGACGTCGGCGGCGGTGAGGTTACCGGTGGTCGACTGAGTGCCAGTTGAGAGCCTTCCGTTGGTGCCGAAACTGAAGTTTTTCGAGATCTGCAACAGGTTGGTCCCCAGGCCTTGGATATTCTTCTGCTCGGTTGCCGACGAGCCGGTGCCGACAGCGACCAGCATGATGACGGATCCGACGCCGATCAGCATGCCGAGCATGGTCAGCCCGGAGCGCATCTTGTTGGTGAGAATGCCTTGTAGGGCGATCCGCATATTCTCCAGGCGGATCACGCGGATGCCCCTGCCAGGATGGCGAAACCAGGAGGCGGCCCGTCGATCGGCGCATGCCGAACGTCGCCGACAATCAAGCCATCGCGTACTCGGACAATCCGTTTCGCGTGCTGGGCGACTTCATCTTCATGGGTAATCAACACGATCGTGCGACCCTCGGCCGACAACCTCGCGAATATCCCGAGGACGTCGTGAGTGGCGACCGAATCGAGGTTTCCGGTTGGTTCGTCGGCCAGGATCAGTGAGGGGTTTACCGCCACCGCACGCGCGACGGCTACCCGCTGACGTTCGCCACCAGAGAGCATCATCGGGCGGTGGTCGTGACGTTTACTCAAGCCGACGGCTTCGAGCGCGTCCATTGCGCGCCGTCGCCGCTCACCTGATTTCACACCGGCATACGTCAATGGCAATTCGACATTCTGTAGCGCGGTCAATCCGGTCAGTAGGTTGAAACTCTGGAACACGAAACCGATTTTGCGATTGCGAATCTCGGAAAGTTCGTCTTCGCTGAGGCTCTCGACATCGACGCCGTCGAGCAAGTAGCGGCCGATCGTTTGCACGTCGAGGCAGCCGATGATGCTCATGAGCGTGCTCTTACCTGACCCCGAGGCGCCCATGATCGCGACGTAGTCGCCGGGATAAACCGACAATGACACGCCACGCAGAGCATGGACGGCGGCTTCACCTTCACCGTAGGTCTTGGTCAGTTTCCATAGCCGAATCACCGGCTCGACGTTTTTGGTGCTCACCCACGACCTCCGGCGCCGCCACCGAAGCCGCGACCCCCGGCAGCGCCACCAGCGCCGCCGAAGCCACCGGCGCCACCGAATCCGCCGCCAGTAAGACCGGCGATGCCGGTCGTCCCGCCAGTTGTGGTTGTCGTTGCTTTGACCGTGGTGACCGGCAAGGTGACGATGTCGCCCGCCTTGACGTTGCCGATGATCTGCGTCGCGGTGTCACCCTTGGTGCCGACGACGACATCGACCTGCTTGGTGCCACCCTTCGGCTGCTGCACCAATACGTAGGACGTAGTGCCGGTGGTACGAACCGCCGCCGAGGTGACGTTGAGCGCGTTGTCGACCTGACTCGTCACTACCGAGACGCTGGCCGTCATGCCCGGCTTGATCTCAGCATCGACGGTGTCGATCTCGAATGTCACCGGATATTCGACGACGTTGCTCGACGTAATCGAGGTGCTTGCTACTTCGATCACGTGCGCGGCGAACTCTTTACCGGTAATGGCATCGAGAGTGACGGTGGCCGGTTCGCCGACGGTGACCTTCGACGCATCCGCTTCGGCCACATCAGCAACCACCTGCAGATCGGTCAGATTGCTCAAGGTGACAAATCCAGACGACGAACTGCTCGACGACGATGAAGCCGCGGACGTGCCCGTCGATGACGAGCTGGCCGAGGTACCCGACGTCGAGTTGCCGGCGCTGACGGTCTCACCGACTGTCTCGTTGACCGCGCTCACAGTGCCAGCGGCGGGCGCGGTCAACGCCGTTTCGGCCAGCGTTTCCTGGTCGGCCTCGACGGTGGCTTGGGCCTGCTCGATCTGAGCCTGATCAGTCTCGATCTGAGATTCCAGCGGAGCCGCTGTCTTCTGCGCATTGCCATTCTGCGTCATCGCGGCCGAGAGCTGCGCGCTCGCAATAGACTGTTGCGCGCTTTTGATTGCCTGCTGATCCTTAACCAGAGCCGCGGCTTGTTGAGTTTGCGCGCTGCTGATGGCTTGCTGGTCTTTGGTAATTTCCTGTTGGTCTTGAAGTTGCTTTGTGGCGACCGAGCTCTGCGTCGTGGCTATTGCCGTCGTGTCCGAACTCACCTTAGTGAGGTCACCCGACACGATCTTGTCGTTGGCAACTTTCGCCTGATCGGCCGTCACCTTTTCCTGAGCCGTGTCTACCGAAACTTGAATACCCGCAATATTGGATTCGGCGGTATCGGCATCGTCTTTCAAGGTCGGGCAATCCGGGGATGGCGTGCTCGAGGAACAGTCGTTCAACGTCTCATTACTCTGCGCCGTACTCAGCGCGTCTTTGTAGGTGGTGAGTGTCGCGTTCAACTGACTGAGTGCGGTGGTATCGGTATTCAATGTCGCGGCGTCGGTGTTAACGGCGATGGGGGCCGTGTTGTAAATGGTCTCGTCGGTGCTTAGTTGATTGGTATCGCTCTGGAGTTGCTGCTGCGCCTGAGTGATCGATGCCTGAAGTGTCGTGGAGTCGAGATTGACTGTCGCTTGGTCACTCGAAAGCTGAGCCTTGGCTTGGGTGACCGTTGCTTGTTGCTGGGTCGTGTCGAGAGCGAGACTCTGCTGGGCTGTCACCACCGATGCTTGCGCTTGGGTGATCTGCGCCGCAGCCTGCTGGTTGGAGAGGTTGTAGCCCTGCCTCTCCAACGGTGTGGCACCTTGCTCTAGCTCATCGAGGTTGGCTTGGGCCGAGGCCACCTGGGCCTTCGCGGAATCGAGGGTGGCTTGCGCGCTGGTGGAGTCAACCCGACCAAGAAGTTGACCCTGCTTGACGACCTGACCGGCCTTGACGTCGATCTCGGTTAGTTTGCCGCTGGTGGCGAAGTTGACCGTGATGTCGTCGGGCGCGGTGACGTTTCCGCTGGAAGAAATCGTCGACAGCACCGAACCCATCGCCACCGTCGCGGTACGAGTCACGGTCTTGCTCGCGGCAGCGCTGGGTGTGCCGATCGACGTATAGGCCAGCGTGCCGCCGGCCGCTACGAGTGCGACGAGCACGGCGTTCGTGACGGTCCACTTGGTCAGACGCATGAAGCTTCCTCGTATCGATGAGACAGGTGTTCGCAGTTCACGGCACCAGATTGAGCTGGGAGCAAGCTGTGAAATTTCAGTGAGCCCGCTGGGAGGATTCCAGCGCAGCATAATCACAGGGATGTCACAGTCTTCTCTCAGCCGACTCGCAGCGATTCCAGAGACAGTTACTGATGAGGCGCACCGAACGGTGTCAGCACCACCGTGCCCGAATCAGGTAGCGGGAGTCCAAAACAGGTACCAAGAGTAAGGACGGAACATGGCGGTTGTGACCCGAGTGCTTGTCGTCGATGACGAGACCAACATCACCGATCTGGTCGCGACCGCGCTGCGCTACGAGGGTTTTCAGGTGACCACCGCGAATACGGGCAGCCAAGCGCTGGAGGCTGTTGCCGCCGCCCGACCCGATCTCGTCGTCCTGGATGTGATGTTGCCCGATGTCGACGGCTTCGAGGTCGCCCGTCGGATGGCCGTGAACGGCAAGACCGTGCCGGTGTTATTTCTGACGGCGCGTGACACCACTGACGATAAGGTTCGCGGCCTTACCATCGGCGGTGACGACTACGTCACCAAGCCGTTCTCCCTCGCTGAACTCGTCGCCCGGGTGCACGCGGTGTTGCGGCGCACCAGAGCAAACGGCCACGGCAGCTCGCGTTTGGAGTTTGCCGACCTCGAGTTGGACGACGACACCCGCGAGGTCTGGCGCGGCGGCCGTTCGATCGAACTGACCGCGACCGAGTACCGGCTGCTGCGCTATCTGCTGGCCAATGCGCGCAAAGTGCTGACCCGCGCTCAGCTGCTCGACCATGTTTGGGACTACGACTTCGGCGGTGACTCCGGCGTTCTCGAGACCTATATCAGCTACTTGCGCAAAAAGGTGGACGTCGAGAAGCCATCATTGATCCACACCATTCGTGGTGTCGGTTACACGCTGCGTCTCCCCAAAGAATGAGCCGGCGGCGATTCGTGCCGTCGTCGCTGCGGGCGCGACTGCTCGCCGGCTTGGTCTTGTTGGCCGCGATCGGTTTGGTGGTCTCGGCCTTCGTTACTCATACGTTGCTCGCGTCATTTCTGGATAACCGGTTCGATCAGCAGTTAGGCGATTCCAGAGGCGCGGTCGAGTTCAGCTTTGTGAATACCTTGCAGGGGGATGAACTCGGCACCACGCCGTTGCCGGGTGCGTCGGCAGTTCCACGCGGGCGCCTCGATACCGGAATCCCGACCGGCACCTACGCGGCGGCCTACGACGCGACCGGCACCTTGCTCGCGCAACTGTCGCTAGACAAGTCTCAAGATTGGACGAAGCCGGAAGCCTCGGCTGTCCCCAAGTTGCCGCACACCCTGACCATCGGCCACCACTACACGGTGTCAGACAGCTCTGGTGCGCCGTACCGGGTGCTCGTTGAACCCCTGCGCGAGGAGCGGGGAGTGACCTTCGTGGTGGCGATGCCGCTGCGCGCCGTTGACGAGACCTTGAACCGGCTCTGGTTATTGGAAGCGTTAGTGACGGCCGGTGTTTTGGTCGGCGTCGGGCTCCTTGCCTGGGTGATTGTCGGTCTCGGCCTACGTCCGCTCCGCCGGATGGAGACGAGCGCTGGCGCGATCGCGGCCGGTGACCTGTCACGGCGAATCGACCACCCCGATTCACGGACCGAGATCGGCCGCCTCGGCCTCGCGTTGAACACCATGCTGGCCCGGATCGAAGAGGCTTTCGCGGCACGCGCGGCGTCCGAAGAACGGTTGCGAAGGTTCCTGGCCGACGCGTCGCATGAGCTACGCACCCCATTGACGTCGATTCGTGGCTACGCGGAACTCTTCCGTCGTGGCGCTAGTCACCGGCCTGATGACCTCGCGAAGGCGATGCGCCGCATCGAAGACGAATCGGCTCGGATGAGTGCCCTGGTCGAGGAGTTGCTGCTGCTCGCGCGACTCGACGAGGGCCGGCCGCCGGCTCGTGAACCCGTGCTGCTCGCCGACCTGGTGGCCGATGCGTGCGACGACCTACGCACGTCCGACCCGTCGCGGCAGGTCCTTTTGGACGCCGACGACGATGTCGTGGTCAACGGCGATGACATGCAGCTTCGCCAAGTCATCGCTAATCTGCTGGCCAATGCCCGCGTGCATACCCCGGCCGGCACTGCGGTCGATATTCGGCTGGCCGCCGAAGGTCCGCTGGCGATTCTTGAGGTGACCGATCACGGTCGTGGGTTGACGTCTGACGACCTACCGAAGGTATTCGACCGCTTCTTCCGAGCCGATCAGTCCCGGGCCCGTGATCATGGCGGCGCTGGCCTCGGCCTGTCGATCGTGGCGTCGATCGTGCAAAGTCACGGTGGACGAGTCGGCGTCTTCAATGTGACGGGCGCGGGTGCTCGATTCCGCATCGAGTTGCCTCGAATGGGCGCCGATGTCGCCGACAACCGACCATCAGGGTGAAATGAACTGAGAAGTTGCTGGGAGAGCCTCGAAAAAGGACGGGGAAAGGCCATTCTTATTCGATCCTCAGTGTGACGACAGGTCGATGCCAGCATTGCTGCCGACGATGTCAGAGTTGACCGCTTTTTTTATAGGCCAGGAGGCCACCCATGACCGATGAGATCAGCTTCGAGCCGTCGGCGTCCCACTCCTCAACCCGGCGTCGGGTAACTATCTGGGCTACTGCGGGTGTTCTCGGCGCCGGCGCGATCGCTGCCGGTGGCCTGCTCACCGACGTCAACGCGCACGCGGCGTCAGGGTCGTCAACTACCGCGAGAGCGGCTTTAGTCGTGGATTCCTCGTCGAGCCCGGCGCCGTCCGGCACCACGCCCAAGCCGGGACCCAAGTCGGGCGGGCGTGGCGGCGGGCCCGGTGGTTTCGGCGGTCGTTTCGGTGGCCCTGGCTCTTTCGGGGGCGGTGGCTTCGGCGGTGCCGGCGGATTAGGCCGCACGTTGCACAGTGAAGCAACGGTGTCGCTGCCCAAGGGCGGTACCGAAATCGTCGATACCCAGGCAGGCACGATCACCGCGATCGACACCGCAAGCTCGACGGTGACCGTGACCAGCAGCGACAAGGTCGCCTTCAGCTACGTGCTTTCCAGCACGACTCGGCTCCTCGTCTTCTCCGGGTCGGTTCCGCCGAAGGGAACGCCGCCGGCCACAGCAACACCCCCGGCCAAGCCGACTCCACCCGCCAAGGCCACCATCAGCAGTCTCAAGGTCGGCGACACCGTCAATGTGACGGCGATCCGCTCCGGTGATACCCGCACAGCGAGCTCGTTGATCGACGGCGTGCCAACTCGTCCGGCTGGTGGCGCGCACTTCGGCGGCAAGGGTGGCTTCGGTGGCCGGGGTGGCCAGGGTGGCCAGGGTGGTCCGCGCGGTTCGGCGTCCGCCTCGGCATCGCCCCAGACCCAGGACGGCGCCGCCACGACCTGACCCCCAAGCGAGCGGGCTCGCGGACTCTGGCAGGCTGCCAATACGAACGAGAACGCGTCCGGCCAGGACGTCGTTCATGACAGCTTGAGCAGGAGTTCGCGTGCCCGTCGCCCTCGACCAGCAACTGCGCCCGCTTCGGATCGGCGGAGTCGCGCTACCCGTCGTGGGTAAGGCGCGGGTCTATGTCTGCGGCGTGACGCCGTACGACCTCACCCATCTCGGCACTGCTTCTACGTATGTCTGGGTCGATGTGGTCGGCCGGTTGCTGCGCTATCTCGGTACGGACGTCGAGATTTGCCGCAATGTCACTGACGTCGACGATGTATTACTCGCGGCGGCTCGTCGTGCCGGCGCGCCTAATGACTCATTCGCGGCCGTGCAGCAATTCCAGTTCGAGCAAGACATGACGACGCTCGGTGTCCGGCGTCCGACTCATGAACCGCGCGCGCATAACTACGTGCGGCACGTGGTGGCGCTGGCCGCCGGGTTGATCGACGGCGGTCACGCTTATGCGCGTGCTGGGTCGGTGTATTTTCGCGGCGCGCAGATGCCAGCCAGGGCTGGTTTATCGAGAGAGCAGGCCACCGCGCTGTCGACCGAGTTCCATGACGAGCTCGACGATCCGGCCAAAGACGACCCGTTCGATGTCGCGGTTTGGCGCGCCACCGGCGATGACGCTCCGGCGTGGCCGAGTCCGTGGGGTCAGGGGCGCCCAGGCTGGCATGCGGAGTGCACGGCGATGGCGTTGTCGACCTACGGTTCCTCACTTGACCTGCATGCCGGCGGAGCCGATCTCACCTTTCCCCATCATGCCTATGAGACGGCGCAGGCTGAGGCACTCACTGGCGTGACCCCGTTCTCGCGCGCCTGGATGCGAGTCGGCATCGTCGGAATCGGCGGCGCGAAAATGGCAAAGTCGGCTGGCAATCTCGTGCTGGTCTCCGATCTGTTGAACGCGCACTCACCGGCCGCCGTCCGATTGCTGTTGCTTTCACGCCGGTGGTTTGGCGGCTGGGATTTCGATCCGGCCCAGTTCGGCGCCGTCGAGCAGCGGCTTGAGGCGCTGTACGTCGCGTCGGCGCGACCCAGTGTGGGCAGCGGTTCGGCGGCCGAAGACGCCGTGCTCGACGCGTTGCGCGACGACCTCGATGTGCCTACTGCTCTCGATATCGCGTTGGAGTCCGGCGGTGGCGCAGCCCGGGCCGTCGTCGACATTCTCGGCTTGCGCTGACCCGTTCGCCGCGCCGGGTCATTCCTCGCGCTGACGCGTTTGAGCAATGCGCGTACTGCATACGGCCGAACGGGTGGAAACGCTATGGGGCTCTTCAATTCCACTTGCCGTGAGCCGATAGGAAGATTGTTCGGAATCATCGCAAGCGAGTTCATTCGGCCCGGAGTTCCTTGACTCAGGAAGGCGGCGACATCGTGCTCGGTTTCCACAAGACGAACGATCCGGCCGCCAGCAATGATGGGCAAGCTGTCGAGTCACTCGCGAGTGCGCTTTACGACGACCTGTCGGTCACCGAGGTCATTCGGCCGGCGGCGGTACTCTCGGCGACGGCAGCGTCGTTGGTCAGCGAAGCTCTCCGGCAACGTGACGTCAGTCGCGGCGGTCGCTGGCATGTCGAGCCGGGCTGTTGGCGGCTTTATGAGCAGCCATGGGAACGGCGCGGGCGCAACGCCGCCGCGACCGGCGTCATCGGAAGCATTCAGGTCGCCTATGGCACCCCCACCCGTTACGACATCACGATTTTTCGCGCCACCATCACGCTTTTCGGCGTCAGGCAGGGGTGGAGCGTGACCTCGTTGTGCGACGAGGCGCTCGGTTATGCCGGCCTGACGCTCGCGACCTGCCCGCGCGCTGATGTGACGCCGCCGCCGGCACCTTTCCGGATGCGCTGACCGCTGCTCGGCTCGGCCTTTTAGCCTCCGCTACTCGGTGGGTCGCGCGGATTTTGACACCCGGCTGCCGCCGCCCTTTATTAGCGGCTAGTTTTCGCCGAGGTAGGCAGCCAGGTTGTCGAGGAATTCGGTGCTGAGAATCGGTGCCTGGCCACCAACGACATCTCGTTCGACTATTTCGAGGACCACGGTGTCGCTGCTCTTAATCGTCGATTCGAGCACGGGGTAGACGAGGGGACTGCCAGCCGGTACGCAACTGCTGGTTGAGCAAGCCGCGACCGGGTTGATGACTCCGGCCGAGGAAAAGAATCCCGAAATAGCGAAGTTCGCCGCTTCGGTAAAGGAATCGCTGATCAACACAGTCGGCGCGGTAATAAGCGGCGCGTTCGTCGTGGTGTTCGCTATTTTGACCAGCTTGTTATCGATGACGTTGTGGACGCCGGCTCGGGTCACGCTGTAGGCCGGCGCGCTTTCAGATTGTGGCGTGCCGAGCAGGGCGCTGATGTCAGTGGGTTTCGACTTCAGGCCGAGGTCGGTCACAGTCGATGTCGCCCAGATTGCCGGGTCGAGGCTGTTCGCCAGTAGCTTGGCGTAAATGAGCGAACCGGTGTTATTCCAATGGGTGTCGGTCTTGTAATAGATCGGAGTCTTTGGCGCCGCGGCCGCGGCCGCGACGATCGCGCCATGTACGTCGAAATAACCAGTAGGCGGATTCTTCTTAATCGCGGCCCACAAGGCCTGCTGCGCTTGCCGGGTGCAGGTCTTGGCCGCGACGCTCTTGGGAATGTGCTGCGGATAGATATCGCTCTTGTCCGGCGCGATTGTCATCACGAACTTCTTGCCTGCACTGGTAATAATGTCGGCGAGGCGTTGAAAACGCTGCACCGTTACCGTTGGCGTCAACACCGGCTGGCAAGCATCGGCGAAGTCGGTACCGTAGTACAGCCAACCGTCACTGCCTCCGACCACAGAGGGAAACGCCATCGAACTGGCTGAGGTCGAAGACGTCGGCTGTGCTGGCGCGCCGACACCGGACAGACCCGCTACCCCGGCCGCGTTGTCAGTTGCTGAGCCGCCGTTCGCGGTGTAGTTCGGGGCCTCGTCGAAGATATTACGTTCGATCGAGCTATTGGTCTCGATAGCGTTGTCACGTAACGGCAAATGATCAATAGCCCAAGAATCGAAGTTACCGAAAACGTTCCATCGCTGGCTTGGTGAAGGAAAAGAACTGAGCTTGTGATTCTCGATGGGTTTAGCCCGGACGCCGACACCTGCCGCGATTGCCGGCCCGAAGAAAAAGCAGAGCGCGAGGACGCCGATCAGTGCGTGTGACAACGTCCAACGACGAACCGAGGTGGGGAGCTGCTCTGGTGTCGACGTAGTGGCGACCATGAAGGATCGGTCCCCTCAGAACTGGTAGTAGAGAAAGGGGCTGAACGTGCCAACCGCGACCAGGATCGCGGCCAGTGGTGCCGCGATCAGCGCGTAGCTAGCGCGAGTGGCAAGTGCCGCGGAGCCAGAGCCGAACTCGACGAAGCGCCCCATCACGAAGCGAGCCGGCATCACGAAGGTGAGCAGCGACGCGATCCCGACCACGACGACCCGATGTGTCAGTACGGTCGAGACACTGACGGGTAATGCCGATCCAGTAGGGATCACCATGACGTGCAGCATCTGAACGGCGTAGTGCAGGTTCGGCGATCGAAAGAGCACCCAGCCGAAGACAACAAGCAGCTGCGTCAATAATCGTCGATACGGCCAGGACCGGCCGGCCGGCAGCTGGCCCCATTTCGTCACCCGCTCGATAACGAGCAATGTGCCGTGGAACAAGCCCCAGATTAAGAAGGTCCAGTTCGCGCCGTGCCAGAGGCCGGTCAAGGCAAAGACGATGTAGAGGTTGCGGTATGTCTGGAACTTTGTGCCGCGATTTCCACCGAGCGGGATGTAGAGATAGTCACGAAACCACCTCGACAGCGACATGTGCCAGCGACGCCAGAAGTCGGTGATCGACGTCGCCGAATAGGGCCGGTCGAAGTTTTCCGGCAGCCGGAAGCCGAACATCCGGCCGAGCCCGATCGCCATATCGGAGTAACCCGAGAAATCGAAATACAGCTGCACGGTGTAACCGAGTGCGCCGAGCCAGGCGCTACCCGTGGTTAGGTGACTTGGCTGCAGGGCGTATACCGCGTTCACAGCTGGCGCGACCGTGTCGGCGACGATTACTTTCTTTGACAGTCCCAACGCGAATCGCGGGAAGCCAGCCGCGAGATCACCGAGCCGATCCTGCGGGGGAGTATCGAGCTGTTCGGCAATTTCGTGGAAGCGCACGATCGGTCCGGCGATCAGCTGCGGGAACATCACGATGTAGGTGACGAACTTGAGCGGACTATGCAGCGCGTGCCGGCGGCCGCGATAAACGTCGATCACGTAGCTCAGATTGTGAAAGGTGAAGAAAGAAATCCCGATCGGCAAGACGAGAGTGGCCACCGGTGTGTGGCCAAGACCCAGGCCGCGTACCAGTTGAGAAACCTGACGTGAAGCGAAGTCGGCGTATTTCCAGACCGCAAGCGCGCCGAGGTCCAGACCACACGCGACGATCAGAGTCAGCTGACGCCGGCGTTGCCAGCCCGCACCGGTTGCGTCTAGGGCTAGTCCGGCGGCGAAGTTGACCGCGACGCAAGCCAACAACAAGAAGACGAAGGCATGGCCGCCCCACGCGTAGAAGATGAGGCTGGCGGCCGCGAGCACGCCGTTGCGGGCTCGACGGGGGAGTAGCCAATACACCAGCAGAGTCGCCGGCATGAAGTACCAAAGGAACGTGGGCGTCGCGAACGACATGCGTGATGCTTTCGGGTGGGAAACGTGGTGGCCAGTAGCTCGAAGATGGACGTCGGAGCTTCCGTGACCCTAACTCCTCAGCCTGTGAGCTGAACCATTGGTCAGTCTCGTGGGGTGAGGTAGCGGGCGAACCAGTCCGTGGTCTTCGTCCAGGCATCGCGGGCGGCAGCCTCGTCGTAGGCCTCCGGACGGGCATCACAGTGAAACGCGTGGCCGGCATCTGAGTAACGCACCACCGAGGTCGGCACCACCGCGCGGGACGCCGCTGACCGCAACGCCTCCACCTGGTCGACCGGGATGCTCTGATCTTGGTCGCCGAAGAGCCCGATCCACGGTGTTTGAAAAGTCGGAGCCAGCTCGAGGAACGACGGTGAACCGAAGCGGCCGTCGGCGACCCCGCTGCCGTAGAACGTGGCGGCCGCGCCGAGCGCGTATTCGGCAGCGACCGGTACGACCACCGAGCCGCCCATGCAGAAGCCGATGATCGCGATCGAGTGCCGCTGGAATCCCTGCTCGCCGAGATAGGCCAGCGTCGCGGCGATGTCGGCATGAATGCCGGCCCCGTTCAGGTTCTCGATGTGTGGCTTGACTAGCCCGAAGTCGCCGTAGGGGAGCTCGGTCACGCCATCGCGGTGGAAAAGTGCTGGGGCAACGGCGCGGTAGCCCAGCTCGACGAACCGGCCCGCGACGTCGCGGATGTGCTCGTTAACTCCCCAGGCTTCCTGGACGACGATCACCGCTTTGTGCGCGGAGACGTCAGCTGGGTTGGCGTCATAGAGGGGGAGCCGACCATCGGCGGTAGCGATCTCCAGGAGCTGTGCAGTCATGGCAGCACGGTAACCAGCTGTGCTTGGCTCGGGTTGGGCCGGGTCTGTTGCGGCCCGGTCGATGGCTAACTCGAGCGGGTCCGCTGGTTCGAGGGCGGGATCGTCGATGCGGTAGGACCGCACATGCCCGATACCGGTGTACCTGGTTTCGAATCGCACGGTCACCCAGCCGACACCGGAGCCGTGCACCCAGCCGCGACCTTCGCTGGCGTGCACGACGTCTTGTCCGGGAGACCAGTGCGCCGTGACGACTGGCAGTGACGCGGCAGGTTCGCCGTCCGGAAAATGATCGTCTGGTTCGGACGGCGGCAGCTCTAACGGTTCGGTCTCGGGTTCGTCGAAGAGGTCGTCTTGGGTCCAGTCGGCGAGGGCGCTTACGCCGACCCCGAGCAGCCGTAGGCCACCGCTCACATCGACGTCGCGTAGCAGCTGGCGAGCTAGCCGGCTGACAACCGCCGGATCGTCGGTGGGCGCGAGCAGCGTCGCCGACCGGCTGAGTGTGGTGAAGTCATGCAGCCGGAGCTTGAGCGAGATCGTGCGCCCGGAAAGGCGGGCGCTTCGCATTCGGCCGACGACCTTAGCCGCCATCGAGGCGACGATCTGGTCGAGCCGGGCGCGGTCGGCAATGTCAGTGTCGAAGGTGTCTTCGACACTGACCGACTTCGACTCTCGTTCGGCGATGACCGCGCGATCGTCGAGGCCTTGCGCCAAGAACCACAATCCACGGCCGTGATTGGTGCCCAGCAGCGCGATGGAGTCAGCCTCGTCGAGATCGGCAAGCTGGGCGATCGTCGTCACCCCGATCGAACGCAGCCGCGCCGCGGTCGCTGGCCCGACGCCGGGAATGCGGGTAACCGCGAGCGAGCGAAGGACGTCGCGCTGCTGGTCTGCCGTTACGACGAGGAGGCCGTCGGGTTTGTCGAGCTCGGAGGCGATCTTGGCCATCAACTTCGAACAGCCGATACCGACCGAAACGGTAAGCCCAGTCTCGGCATGGACGGCGTCTTTGAGGGTGGCAGCGATTGCCCGTACGCCAGCGTCAGACAGGTCGGTGTGCTCGCCGGCTTCAAGATCGACGTAGGCCTCATCGAGTGACAGCGGCTCGACCAATGGCGACAGCTCGCGCAGCAGACGCATGATCGTCGAACTCGCCGCCTGGTAGGCCGCGAATCGTGGCGCGAGAAAAGCGGCGTACGGGCACCGAGCGCGGGCCTCCATCGTCGACATCGCGGACCGGACGCCGAAAGCTCGGGCCTCGTAGCTGGCGGTCGCGACCACGCCGCGACCGCCGGTGCCGCCGACAATGACCGGTTTGCCGGCGAGTGAGGGTTTGTCACGCTGTTCTACGGCGGCGTAGAAGGCGTCGAGATCGGCGTGCAAGATCGTCGGACGATCCCGTGATCGGGGACGCGGTCCGAAAAAGACGGTGGTCACTGTCCCATCCTGGTCTGTGCGGCTGACGATTTCTGGCGACCAGAAAGTCTGATGTGGTGGTACGTGTCCGATGGTCCGAGTAAGTTCGTCTTATGGTGCCCACGCTGTACACCCCGGCGTTGTTCACCTATGCGCTGCGTCTTGGCGACGATGCGTTGATTCTCGCGCAACGACTGTCTGAATGGGCCTCGCGCGCACCCGAGATCGAAGAAGACATCGCACTTACCACGATCGCCCTCGATTTACTCGGTCAGGCTCGGCTGTTACTCGATTACGCCGGCGTCATCGAGGGGGTAGGCCGCAACGAAGACGATCTGGCCTACCTGCGCGCCGAGCCGGGTTTCCTTAACACGCATCTCGTCGAGCAAGAAAATGGCGATTTTGCGCACACTATTGCTCGGCAACTGTTCTTTAGTGCCTACCAGATGGCGCTTTATGAAGAGTTGATCAGTTCAGCTGATGACGTGCTGGCTGGTATTGCCGCCCAAGGCGTCAAAGAGGCTGCCCACCATTACGACCACGCAGTGCGTTGGACCATGCGCTTAGGTGACGGCACCAAGGACAGTCGGCTGCGAATGCAGGCCGCGATTGACCGGCTGTGGCCATTCACCGCCGAACTTTTCGACGCCGATGAGGTCGAGAAAACCCTTGTCGCGCAAGGTGTCGCGGTTGCCGCCTCAGTGCTCCTGCCCAGGTGGGAGCGTGACATTCACGACGTTCTTGGTGGGGCAACGCTGGTCGTGCCGCACGCGGTCTGGACCTCCCGAGGTGGGCGTCACGGCGTCCACACCGAGGGGTTCGGCTTCCTGCTGGCCGAAATGCAATACCAACATCGGCTGCATCCGCCGGCCTAGCCTCGCCAAGTGCTCCGCCGTAGAAAGATTCCGCTGTCGAAAGATTAGGTGCGGTAGAACCAGTCTTCGAATGTTCGTCGGCGGATCAGGCGTGGTCTGGTTCGGCCGGCGAGATCAAACCAGGCGAGTTCTTCTCCCGGGGTCGGCAGCGAAGCCGCGCCGCGACACACTAGACCGAGCTCGCCTTCGGTGAAGAGGCGCAAACCGATGGGCTGGCAATCGGCACGGCTGACTACACGTCCGGTGCCGTCGTCGGGATAGCTTGCCGGAAGCCCAAGACTTGTGAGCCCAGCACGTGTGCTGGCATCGACGTAGCGTTCGGCCGGAACGTCAACGTCGATAAGTACCGGCGCTGCGTCGGGGTCGAGATCTTCTGGACCGTACGGTAGGCCTACGTGCAGGCGGGCTACGTTCCCACGGGCAACATCGAGGGTCGCGTTCAAATACAGCACACCGAAGCTGTTGGGCGGGTTCCACCGGCCGCCGGTCGCGGCGGAGTGGCTTGTCTCAAGAGGTTGTGTCCAGAGCGGATCGGCTACGCGATACAGAAGTCCACCGCGGACAACGTGTCGAGTCACCGATTAGGCGGTCGCGCTGTAGTCGAACGAATTGCGGACCGAGTCGAGGAGTTCTTCGTGCCGGTCTTGTTCGATCATTTCGACCATCGTGAGACCGCCGTAGGCGGCGGCTGGCTTTCGCGCGACGAGAGGCAGCCGACCGCTCTTCAGGCGATGCTCCAGGAGATCGGCGGTCGCGAGAATAACTCCGGCTTTGCCGCGTTTGCCGGCCGGTATTTCACCTTCGGGCCACTGGGCCACGGCCTGTCTGCTAACGCCGAATAGTCGACCGAGTTCGGTCAGGTTGATATCGAAAGCCCGCCTGATCTTCGCGGCAGCGGTACCGTCTTGGGCGAGTTCGGCGAGGACTTGGTAACGAAACAGCTGCACTGAACCGGCATCGAAACGGTAGTGCCCAGGTGTTGTTGGAGCCGGTAGCGGTTCGGATTGAGGGGCAACCAGGGTTCGTATCCGCGCCAGCATGTCTAATGCCAATCCACGATTGCCGTACTTCGCCACCCAAACGGAAAAGGGGGCTTGCAATGCCTCCTGCTCGATTGCGTCCGCGAGCAGCGGAGGCTCGATGAGAGTCGGCTGATCTGAGCGCACGAAGCTCAGCAGGTCGTGTCGAGCCTCAAGCCATGCGATGACGTAGGTGTGGATCGCGTCAGACTTTCCCGCGCGGATGGCGGCGAGGTCGACGTTAAACAGCGACTCGGCGATCCGCTCGAACCGCTGGTCGTGTTCCACCGGGCCGATCAAAAGATTGCTTCGAGAAGTACGTACGTTCATGCTCAAAGCTTAACGCAAGGAAATGTCAAGACGCAAGGTAATGTCAAGCGGAATCGAAAGCTCTGGCAGTGCCCGCCCGGTCAACGGGTAAATATTTTGATAGAGGTATCAATCGGCGATTTTCGGGCTCTGCTCTGATTGACTCGGTTATCTCGACCGCGTCCGGACGGCGCTTTGGTCCGCATAAAAGGGTCCGCGTGACGGGCCCGCGTGAGCAAGAGAGGGGTTTCTATGGCTGACAACGACGTCATCACCCTGCGGGAGACCATCGTGGCTGGGCATCGCCTCGGCCGGCACGTTCAGCACGACCCGCGCAGCCGGCAGTTTCCGGCTGCCGTCAAGCCGATCGCGGACGTCAAGCATCTACGACATGTCGCGCCGTTCGATCAGGGGCAACTGGGTTCGTGCACCGGCAATGCTATGGCTGGCGCATTGATGACCGACCCATACTTCGTCGCTGGCCGCGCATTCGACGAGCAAACCGCCGTTGGTTTGTACGAGATGGCTACCCATTACGACAGCCAGCCGGGGAGCTACCCGCCCGATGACACCGGGTCGACCGGCCTCGCGGTGGCTAAGGCGGCCAAAAAAGACGGTTACATCACCGCTTACTCGCACGCCTTCGGATTTCAGCATGCGCTCGGTGCGTTGTCGGCGGGCCCGGTGATCGCGGGTATCAGCTGGTACACCAGTTTCGACAAGCCGTTGCCGACCGGTGAGTGTCCGCTGACTGCCGGCGCTACCGTGCGCGGCGGTCACGAGATCGAGCTTTTCGGGCTCGACGTCGAACAGAAGCAGATCTGGGCCTACCAATCGTGGGGTCCGAGCTGGGGCGGCCTAGGCAATGGCACCTTCTGGTTCTCCTACGACACCTTCGACCAATTGCTGGCCGACAAGGGTGACGTCACCGCCTTCACTGCCTGAACCCGTCGCCCGTTCGGGCGGTAGCGATTTCCACAGCTGGCAGAGGGCGTCCACGACTCTGCCAGCTGTGGCGCTCACCAACTCGCTACCGCTCTAGCGTCAATGTCAGCCGGTCATTTACCGGGTCGACAGTGGCGAGGAGCGCGTGATGAGCCGCGAGAACGGCAGCGCATGCTGATGGACGATCTCGATGATGTGGCGGCTGAACTTGGCCAGCGGGCGGCTCAGGTCGAGGCTGCCGGTGATCAGTTGGTGCGTGCCGCCTCGGTCGCGATCTGGACGTCGACTGCGGCAGACGCGTTTCGTGCTCAAGTGGCGCGCCGCAACCTCCGCTGTATCGACCTGGCCGCCGAGCTTCGGTCGGCGGCGTCGGTAGTGGTTGCCTATGCCGATGCGGTAGCCGCCGAAAAGGCGCTGCTGGCGCGGATGGCCGAAGCGGCGGAGGCTGCCACCGAAGCGGCGGCAGTTGTTGGCAGTGGCGTGATCGCCTCAGTCGGGCGGTTGGTGAACTGGTGAGCGGTCAGATCGTTGTCGACTACGAAGAACTGCACCGAATGTCGCGGGTCTGGTCAGCGGCTTCGGAGACGCTTGCCCGGCTTGCGATGGCAGTCGCTGAGTTGGCCGCGTCTCCGGCGATTTTTGCCAATGCGATCTTCGATCCGTTGGGGGCTACCCGTTCGCAGGCCGCTATCGGCAGGGCTGCCATGGGTCGCGCCGGTCTCGTAGGGTTGGCCGCCGCATTGGCCGTTGACGCCGTCCATCTCGACGCCGTGGTCGCGCGCGAGCAGTTCGTCGATGATTTTCCGGCGTCGCGGCTGGCTGCTGTCGGTCGATGGATGCTGACCGCCAGCTACCGGCTTCCGATTGAGCCGTTGTCTACCGTGCGCGCCGGCGGCCGTGATTTTGGCGCACTCGCTGATGCCGCTGTCGGCTACCTGGCGCCCTTCACCGAGCCACTACTCGAAAGGTTCGCGCCAGCGCCGATTTTCCGCCTGGACGCCGCCGAGCACCGCTCGGTCGACGTCGATCCGGTTTTCGATATTCCCCTTGCCACGGTTGGCCGGATCGAACCTCAAGGCCCGGGCAGTGCCACAGTGGCCGGCGTCCGGCCTTCGTGGAGTGCGACCGCACCCACGTCGTTAGCCGACGCGATGTCTCGGGTATCTGATCTCGAATCACAGCCGAAGGCAGAAATCGCTGTCCAGGCAATCACCGGAGCTGACGGCGTCCGTCGTTATGTGATCGAGTTACCCGGAATTCGCTCGGCGGCGTCAAAGCGGCAGCCGCAAGATCTTCTCGGCGCGATCGACGCAATGGCCGATGACGACACGACCTACACCAGGTGCGTGCGTGAAGCTATCGATAGTGCTGGTGTCCCGGTTGGTGCCCAAGTCATGCTGGTCGGCCACAGTGACGGCGGCATCGTCGCAATGGATCTGGCCGCGGATCCATCGTTTAACGGCAGTCGTGTCCAGGTGACCCATGTGGTGGCAGCCGGCGCGCCGATCTCGGGCAAGGCGGTGCTCCCGGGAAGCGCGACCCGGGTGCTGAGCGTCGAGAACGTCAACGACATCGTCACCCACCTCGACGCTGTCGACTCGATGGATCAAGCGCAGACCACGAACCGGCTCACCTACCAGTACTCCGACGACGATCACGACGTCGGAGCTAATCACGCGTGCGTCGGGTACGTGCGGCACATGGAGTCACTCGCGACCTCGCCGAATCCGTTGATGCGGCAGTTTCAGGGCAGCGTCCAGCCCTATCTGTGGGCCATGCCTGGAGCGACGTCCACGATGGTTTTCGCGGTCAGTGATGAGCCGGCGCGGTGAAATCCGGTGCCCTGATCCGACGCACGCGGGCCGATTCAGTTGCACAATGGCAACCGGAGGCAGCGAGATTGGTGATCAAATAATTGACTCGGCTCCAGCGTCGCGGTGAGGTCGCGTTGAGGAGGTCACCCTGGTGGCCGACGCGAGGTGCGGCAGCGTTGGTTACGGTCATGACACAATGGAGTGAATAGGCGGGGCCGATCCCCGTGCGGGTGTTACGCCAGACCGAGTTGTTCGGTCGTCTGCTCGGCGCGAACGTCGTGTTTCCGATCGTGTGGAAGGTGCCGCGTGCTTGCCGCCGATAGGCACGTGCTCTCCCGATGACCTCCGCGTAACGAACGCGACAGCTAGACCGATCCGATCGGGGAGCACCAACGTGCTGACGACGAAGACCGAAAGCCCGGCGCATACCGATGGCAATACCAGCAGAGATGACGCGGTGACCGAAGCCGCGACCACGAAAGGCAGGGCCGCACTGAACGCCGCGAATGAACTGAGTAGCGACATCGTCCCGGCAACCGCGCCAGCGCGGACCAAGGGCGGCAAAGGGGTTAAGGCAGCCGCGAAGGCAGTCAAGCCGGCGCCGGCTCTGGTGGCAGCTGATGATGCCGATCCCATCGCGGATCTCGACGTCGATGATCTCAAGGTTGTGCTGGGTGACGACCTCGAAGGTGAGCCCGTCGTAGCCGAGCTGGCTGATGTTGAAGTGGTCGACGTCGAGGCGGTTGAAACTGCTGAGCCCGTCGTCGCGCCTGCCGCTGAGACTGGTGACGACGCCGAAGAAGACGAAACCGAAGTCGTCATCGAGGACGACGGCGAGCCGACTCCGCAGCTGGTCAGCGCGGGCGCCACTGCCGACCCGGTCAAGGACTACCTCAAGCAAATTGGCAAGGTCTCGCTGCTGAACGCTGAGCAGGAGGTTGAACTCGCCAAGCGGATCGAAGCCGGTCTGTTCGCCGAAGAGAAGCTGAACTCCGGTGACAAGCTGACGGCCAAGCTTCGCAAGGAGTTCGACTGGATCGCCGAAGACGGTCGTCGGGCTAAGAATCACCTCCTTGAGGCCAACCTGCGGCTTGTCGTGTCGTTGGCCAAGCGCTACACAGGTCGCGGCATGCTGTTCCTCGACCTGATCCAAGAGGGCAACCTCGGTCTGATCAGGGCGGTCGAGAAGTTCGACTACACCAAGGGCTACAAGTTCTCCACCTACGCGACCTGGTGGATCCGGCAGGCGATTACCCGGGCGATGGCCGACCAGGCCCGCACGATCCGCATCCCAGTGCACATGGTCGAGGTCATCAACAAGCTGGCTCGGGTTCAGCGGCAGATGCTGCAGGATCTCGGCCGGGAGCCCACCCCCGAAGAGCTGGCCGCTGAACTCGATATGACCCCTGAGAAGGTCGTCGAGGTGCAGAAGTACGGTCGCGAGCCGATCAGCCTGCATACACCGCTCGGTGAAGACGGCGACAGCGAGTTCGGTGACCTGATCGAAGACTCCGAGGCGATCGTGCCGGCAGAGGCGGTCAGTTTCACCTTGCTACAGGAGCAGCTGCACTCGGTGCTCGACACTCTCTCCGAACGTGAAGCGGGTGTCGTCTCGATGAGGTTCGGCCTCACCGATGGCCAACCCAAGACGCTCGACGAGATCGGCAAGGTTTACGGCGTCACGCGCGAGCGGATCCGCCAAATCGAGTCGAAGACGATGTCGAAGCTGCGCCACCCGTCCAGGTCACAGGTATTACGCGACTACCTCGACTGAGATCCACGTTATTTCTGGCGGTCATGTCACTCAGGTTGGAAAAAATCGGTCGGCCACGATCGCCGGAAAAGTGCATGGTTCGGCTCTTTCGGGCTATCTGAGCACCCGATTTTGACCACTGTCCGCTCAACGCGAACGTCGGTTCGCCATAATGTGGAAACAACTGTGGTGGGGTAGTGGTTGCATGGAGTAGATACCTGCCGATGAGAAGGACGTGGATGTGACTACGGTTCTGGCCCCGACGCCTCTGTCGGCCGCAGACCGCTGCGACCGGTGCGGCGCCCGTGCGTACCTACGCGCTGTGCTTCCCAGTGGTAGCGAGCTGCTGTTCTGCGCGCACCACGCACGTGAGCACGAAGCTGCTCTCCGTCAAGTCGCGGTCGATGTCCAAGATCAGACTGAGAAACTCACCGACATACCGCCGGTCGACGAAGAGCGTTGATTGCTGCTCGGGGTAGCCTGCGAGGCGTACCCATAAGAAAGCGCAGGCTCCCTCTTCGTGAAGGCTCAGTCCAGCATTGCCCCCAGCGTGCTCCTCGCCGGTGGCGACCAGTCCGACTACACCGCGCGGCATCTCCTCGTCCTTGAAGGGCTCGAGGCCGTGCGCAAGCGGCCAGGCATGTACATCGGATCAACCGATGGCCGTGGCCTCATGCACTGCGTATGGGAGATCATCGACAATTCCGTCGACGAGGCGTTGGTCGGCTACTGCACTCGTATCGAGGTGCTGTTGCATGACGACGGCTCGGTCGAGGTGCGCGACGACGGCCGCGGCATCCCGGTCGACATCGAGCCGAAGACGGGGTTGTCAGGCGTCGAGGTCGTACTGACCAAGCTGCATGCGGGCGGCAAGTTCGGCGGTGGCTCCTACGCGGCCACCGGTGGTCTGCACGGTGTCGGGGCGAGTGTGGTGAACGCGCTGTCGATCCGGCTGGACGTCGAGGTCGATCGTGACGGCTCGACCCATTCGATGAGCTTCAAACGCGGCAAGCCTGGGGTTTTCGACGGTGAAGGCTCTACGGCGGCAACCGGAAAATTCGAGGCGCGCTCTGGTCTGACCAAGACCAAGCGAGTGGCTCGTAAGTTGACCGGAACACGGGTGCGGTTCTGGCCGGATCGGCAGATCTTCACCAAAGACGCCGAGGTCGAGCTCGCCGGTTTGGTCGAACGCGCGCGACAAACCGCGTTCCTGGTGCCAGGGCTGGTCATCGTCGTCCAGGACGAACGTGGCGAGAAAGCGCGCGGCGCTGATGCCGATGGGCCTCGGGAACAGATCTTCAGCTACGCGGGTGGCATCGGTGACTTCGTCGACTTCTTGGCCCCTGACGCCGGTATTACCGACACGTTGCGCTTGATCGGTACCGGCAGCTTCGAAGAGACCGTGCCGATGCTCGATGAGCAAGGTCACATGACGGCCACCGACGTGCAGCGTGAACTCGGTGTCGACATCGCGTTGCGCTGGGGTACCGGCTACGACACCACGGCGCGCTCGTTCGTGAACATCATCACCACACCCAAGGGCGGCACCCATGTCGCCGGTTTCGAACGCGCGTTGGTGAAGGTACTCAACGAGCAGCTGAAGGCGACCAAGCTACTCAAGGTCAACGACGATTCGGTGATCAAGGAAGACATCCTCGAAGGCCTCACGGCGGTGGTCACCGTGCGGTTAGCCGAGCCGCAGTTCGAGGGGCAGACCAAAGAAGTGCTCGGTACGCCGGCCGCCTCGCGCATCGTGTCCGATGTCGTCTACCGGGAGCTGAAAGAATTCCTGACTAGTACCAAGCGTGGTGAGAAGCAGTTCGCTCGCGCGGTGCTCGACAAGGTGATCGCCGCGTCCAAGACGCGGTTGGCGGCTCGTGCGCACAAAGAGGCACAACGTCGCAAGAACGCACTCGAAACGTCGTCGCTACCGGCGAAGCTAGCCGACTGCCGCAGCGAAGACGTCGACCGCACCGAGCTCTTCATCGTCGAGGGCGATTCAGCATTGGGCACGGCCAAGTTGGCCCGCAAGAGCGAGTTTCAGGCGCTGCTGCCTATTCGCGGCAAGATCCTCAATGTGCAGAAGGCCGCCGTCGGCGACATGCTCAACAACGTCGAGTGTGCCTCGATCATCCAAGTGATCGGCGCCGGGTCTGGCCGCACGTTCGATGTCGACGCCGCGCGCTACGGCAAGATCATCATCATGACGGACGCCGACGTCGATGGCGCCCACATTCGGTGCCTACTGCTGACGCTGATTTACCGCTACATGAAACCGCTGCTGGATTCGGGTCGGGTATTCGCCGCCGTCCCGCCGTTGCACCGGATCGAGATCTCTGGCGCCAAGGAGCCGGTCTACACCTACAGCGACGGCGAGATGCGTCGGCTGTTGCTCGATCTGGAGAAGAAGGGCAAGAAGTACAAGTTGCCGCAACGCTACAAAGGCCTCGGTGAGATGGACGCCAAGCAGCTGGCCGAGACCACGATGGACCCAGCCCATCGAGTGTTGCGCCGGATCAGACTCGACGACGGCGCCCAGGCCGAGCAAGTCTTCGACTTGCTGATGGGTAACGATGTGGCTCCGCGCAAGGAGTTCATCGTCGACTCGGCGGCCACTCTCGACCGAGCCCGCATCGACGCCTGACGCCGTCGGCCTCGCGGCTGGGCCGGGCTGCCGTCAGGCGACGTCGGCCTCAGGCTCTGGGCCAGCCGCAATGTGTTCAAGCCTTGGCGTTCTCGGCTCGGTAGACCGCGTCCAGAACGCCACGGCTTGCTGGCGGTAGGGGGTGGAAGCGTGGACTTGCGGGAAGTTGGTCGAAGTCAGCTGCTCGGAAAATGAGGCTCGCGGGTATGAACAAGAAGCGTCTCGAGGCATTCAGCGACGGGGTCTTCGCTGTCGCCATCACGATCTTGGCACTCAATCTCGTGGTGCCCAAGGATGCCGCCGATCTCAGTCGAGGTCTCTGGCACGACGTCGAGAGCCATTGGCCACCGTACGCCGCTTACCTGGTCAGCTTCATGATCATCGGCATCATCTGGGTGAGCCACAACTCGGTCTTTGGTCACATCGCGAAGCTTGACCGCATGTTGATCTTCCTCAATCTGCTGCTGTTGATGGTGGTCGTGGTCATCCCGTTCCCGACAGCGCTGGTAGCCGAATTTCTGAACAAGGGCCAGCCCGCGCACGTCGCGCTCGCGCTGTACAGCGCGGTGATGCTGGCGCAGGCGCTGGTTTGGTCGGCGATCTGGTGGTGGGCAGCGAACCACCCCAAGCTGCTTGCCGAGCATGTCGACCCCGAGCTTGCCCGCAAGGCGGTGCTTCGCTTCAGCGCCGGAGCGCCGATCTACGTGTTGGCGATCGGGCTGTCGTTCGTGAACGCCGATGTCGCGTTGCTCTTCCACTTCGCGGTCGCGATCGGCTATTGCTTCGAGCAACTCCGCGTCGAAAGGCCGGTCCTCAGTGAACCGGCGGACGCCGAAACTCCGCCACGCCAATAGCAACCGATACTCCGGCCATGTCTGTCGGCGCCGAAGGAGCGCAAGCCTTGGCGTTCTCGGCTCGGTAGACCGCGTCCAGAACGCCACGGCGTCCTGGGGGTAGCTGCGGCTGGGAGCAACCGGGCGGTAGGAACCAGCGCGTTAGAGCTGGCGGGTCATGAAGACCTCGTCGTAGGCCTCGTCCGGTGAAAGACGCAGGGCGCCGTGCACCCGTCCGACTTCAGTGAAGCCCAGCCCCGCGTAGTACGTCTCCAGGCCGCGACCGCCTCGCAGTGACAGTTGAACGAACTCCAGCGCCCAGACGTCACGGGCATAGTCGGCCAGGTTGGCCATCAACAGCGAACCGACATGCTGGCCACGACACCGTGGATGACTTTGCAGCCGGCGGACCCAGGCCCAATGTTGGTGCAGCACGAAACGGTTGCGCTCCAGCGCCACCCAGCCGCAGACGCCCTCGTCGTCCCGGGCCAGAAACAGCACCGACGAACCCGCTTCTACCGACAAGGCGATGGTGTCGACGGCGGCACGAACCTCGGTTCGATCGACTGGTGGGTACGGGAATCCGACCGTGCCGCCGGTGTCTGAGACGTCGGCCCAGCAGGTGGCAAGGTCGGCCCGCAGTGCCTCGGGTATGTCGGAGGCCGTCGTGAGTATCGAGAACGAAAGCAAACGATCAGCTACCGATCGCGGCGATCGGGGAGGGTAGCGGCGTGCCAGAACCGTCGCGGCGGCTGTCGGTAGGCGGCAACTCGACGGCGACACCTGAGCTGGCTGTCGCCTTGGCCGGCACCGCACCGACCCAGCCGAGCAGCACGGTGTCTTCGCCACGAAGGAATCGGTGGCAGCGCACCCCGCCGGTCGCCCTGCCCTTGGGCGGGTACTCCTCAAACGAGGTGACCTTCGCGGTGCCGGTATCGGTGCCTGGTAGGGCGGCCGATGAGCCGGCCACGGTGACCACCACGGCATCAGTACCTGGCGCTATCGCACCGAACCACACCGCGCGGGCCCCGGCCGAAAGTCGGACACCGGCCATGCCGCCGGCAGCCCGACCCTGTGGCCGCACAGCCGCCGCCTCGAACCGCAGCAGCTGCGCGTCGGAGGTGACGAAGACCAGCTCAGCGGCCTCAGTCAGCAGTTCAACGGCCCCGACCACTTCGTCGCCGTCTTTCAGTGAGACGAGTTCGAAGGTGTCTTTGTTCGACGGGTATTCGGGCACCACTCGCTTCACCACACCGGACGCCGTCCCGAGCGCCACCCCGACCGACGTCGCGGAAAGTGTCGACAGCGCAAGGACTTTCTCGTTCTTCGACAGTTCCAAAAACTCCGAGACCGGTGCGCCACCGGCCAGCGACGGCGCGCCAGCGGTTGGCGGCAGTGCCGGTAGCTCCAGCACCGAAAGTCGGATCATTCGGCCCTGTGAGGTAACTACACCGATCTCGCCACGGGCCGTTGCCAGTACCGACGACCCGATGGCGTCGTGCCGGGCGCGCTTACTGTCGGCGTCCGTCTCAGACTCGAGCACCGAAGAACGGGCCAGCAGGCCGGTAGCTGATAGCAGCACGACGCAGGGGTCGTCAGTGACTTCTAGCGGCACGGCAGTGACCGGAGCGCCCGCCGACTCCAACAGCACCGTGCGGCGGGGTGTGCCGAACGTGGTGGCCACCTCGGCCAGCTCGCTCGACACCACCTCGCGCAGCAGCGAGTCGGATTCGAGGATCGCCACGAGTTCAGCGATCTCCCGTTGTAGAACCTCGCGCTCCTTCTCGAGCTCGATCGTGGAGAATTTGGTGAGTTGGCGCAGCGGCAGCTCGAGGATGTCGGTCGCCTGGATCTCGCTCAGCGAGAAGATCTCCATCAACCGCGCCCGCGCCGCCGCAGTGTCGTCGCTCGATCGGATAACCGCGATGACCTCGTCGATGTCGAGGATCGCGATTAGCCGACCGGCTACCAAATGCAGCCGATCTTCGCGCTTACGGCGCCGGTACTCAGACCGCCGGCGCACCACGTTCAGCCGGTGCTCGACGTAGACCTGCAGCAGTTCTTTCAGGCCGAGCGTGAGTGGCTGGCCGTCGACGAGCGCGACATTGTTGACGCCGAAGGTGTCTTCCATCGGCGTCAACTTGTAGAGCTGTTCGAGAATCGCTTCGGCGTTGAAGCCGTTCTTGACCTCGATAACTAGCTGCAGGCCGTTGTCCATGTCGGTCAGGTCGCGGACGTCGGCAATGCCCTGCAGTTTGCGGGCCTGCACCAGATCCTTGATCTTGCCGATGACCTTTTCCGGCCCGATCCCGTACGGCAACTCGGTCACGATGATTCCGCGCCGGCGGGCGCGGACGTCGGTGACCTTGGCGGTGGCCCGGATCTTGAATGTGCCGCGACCGGTCTCGTACGCGTCGCGGACGCCGTCCAGGCCGACGATCTTGCCGCCGGTCGGTAGGTCAGGGCCGGGCACGAACCGCATCAGGTCGTCGAGGGTGGCATCCGGTGCCTTGATCAAATGCCGGGCGGCCGAAATCACCTCGACCAGATTGTGCGGAGCCATGTTGGTGGCCATGCCGACCGCGATGCCCGACGAACCGTTCACCAGCAGGTTCGGGAACGCGCTCGGCAACACGGTGGGCTCGTTCGACGAGCCGTCGTAGCTGCTGACGAAATCGACGACCTCTTCGTCGAGGCCGTCAGTCATCAGCTGCGCGGCGGCGTCCGGGCGGCACTCGGTGTAGCGGTAGGCAGCCGGCGGATCATCTGGGGAGCCGAAGTTGCCGTGCCCGTCGACCAGCGGTAGCCGCATCGAGAAGGGCTGCGCCATCCGGACCAGCGCGTCGTAGATTGCGGTGTCGCCGTGCGGGTGCAGCCGGCCCATCACGTCACCGACGACGCGGGCACATTTCACGTGCGGCCGATCGGGCCGCAGGTTCATTGCGTCCATCTGGAACAAGATGCGCCGGTGCACCGGCTTCAGGCCGTCGCGCGCATCGGGCAGCGCTCGGCTGTAAATGACCGAGTACGCGTACTCGAGGTAGCTGCCGCGCATCTCTTCAGCGACGTCGATGTCAACGATCGTTTCATCGGACGGCGGTGGGGGCGGGGGTGCGGTATTCCTTGCCATGCGGCCATTCTCCAGGTCGGGTGACCCCGGCTGAGCAAGCGACCCGCCGTTTGTGAGGTCGGTAGCCAGCAGTCAGGCGTAGCGTGAAGGTATGGCAGATGAAGACACCCCCGCACCGCGCAAATCCACCGGCGCACGCAAACCTGCCGAACCGCGCAAACGAACGACCCCGGCAAGCTCGGCGAAGGCAACCGGGACAGGGTCGACAGCTGGGTCAGATAAGCCGGCGACGACCACGTTGCCGGTTCTGGCGCGGAAAGCTTTTCCCGGTATCAGCTCGCGGGCGTATGAACATCCGGCCGATCGAGCTGCGCTAGTTGCCCTGCGCGGCGTGCCGGGCTTCGACGTGCTACTCAAGGGCATGTTTGGCTTCTTTTCCGAGCGCCGGCTGCGGATGATGTATCTCGCGTCGTCGGTGCGGGCCGATGAGTTGCAGTTCGCGAAGATCCACGCCATTCATCTGGACGCGGCCCGCATTCTCGATATCGAGACGGTGCCAGAGCTTTACATCACCCAAGATCCATCGGTGAACGCCTGGACGTTGGGCCTGGACCACCCATTCATCGTCGTCAGCACCGGCTTGCTCGATCTGCTGGACGACGACGAAGTGCGGGTGGTGCTTGGGCATGAGCTCGGCCACGCGCTTTCCGGCCACGCGCTTTACAGCTCGGTGCTCTACAGCCTGCTGCGGATTTCCGGAGTGAGTAGCGCTATTCCGTTGGGCGGCTTGGGTTTGCGGGCGATCGTGGTGGCCCTCAAGGAGTGGTACCGCAAGGCTGAGTTGTCGTGTGACCGCGCGGCGTTGCTGGTCAGTCAAGATCCAGCCGCAGTCACTCGGGTACATATGAAGATGGCGGGTGGTGCTCGGGTTTCCGAGATGAACCTGCCGGCTTTTCTCGCCCAGGCAGAAGAATACGAATCCACCGGTGATGCTCGCGAGGGCGTGATCCGGGTGCTCAACCTGGTCAACGCCACGCATCCTTTCGCGGTGCTGCGAGCGTTGGAGATCAAGCGATGGATCGAGTCAGGGGAGTACGAGCAGATCTTGGCCGGTGAGTACGCGTTGCGTGCCGACGACACCCGGAACTCCTTCGTCGACGAGGTGAAGGCCGCTGCTGCCTCCTACAAACAATCCTTCGACCGTTCCCCTGATCCGTTGATGAAGTTCCTGCGCGACCTCGGCGGTGGCACGGTCAGCGTCGGGAATTGGGTCGCTGACCAGGTCCGGAAGATGTCGGGCGGGGCAAAGTCGGGCGATGACGACCCAGCTGAAAATCAGGGGGAAAACCGTGACAGCAGCCATGACGATGACGATTCGAGCTGACCGGATGTTTGCCGGCCAAGGGCGGTAGGGCAGATTTAGCCGCATGAACGTTTTTGGTTTGGATATTGGTGGGTCCGGCATCAAGGGTGCCCCGGTCGATCTTGAGCGTGGCAAGTTGATCGGTCCGCGACAGCGGATCGAGACCCCGCCCGGGGCCAAGATCGACGACGTGGCGGCAACCGTCACGACGTTGGTGGCCTCTTTCGACGTCCGGCCTGACATCATCGGCGCCGCGTTTCCCGCAGTTATCGTCGATGGTCACGCCCGCACCGCTACCAATATCGATAAGGCTTGGATCGATACCGATGTGGCCAGCGTCTTGGGTGACGCGGCTGGCGCGCCGGTGTTCTCGATCAATGATGCCGACGCGGCTGGGCTGGCCGAAGCGCGTTTCGGCGCCGGTCGAGACGTCGCCGGCACCGTGGTGATGTTGACCCTGGGAACTGGCATCGGCTCCGCGGTGTTCCTTGACGGCAAGCTTTTACCCAACACGGAGTTGGGCCACCTAGAGATCGACGGCCACGACGCTGAGCACATGGCCGCTGACTCCGCTCGCGATCGCGAAGAGCTGAGTTGGGAGCATTGGGCCAAACGAGTTTCGAGATATCTCTGTCATCTTGAGGCGTTGCTCTGGCCGGATCTGATCATCCTCGGGGGTGGGGTCAGTCGAAAGGCTTCGAAGTTCGTGCCGCTCCTCGAAGGCATCCGGACGCCGGTCGTGCCTGCGGCCTTGCAGAACGAGGCCGGCGTGATCGGCGCTGCCCTGTGGGCTGCCGAGGTCGCTAACCGGTAAGAGGTTGAGCTGTTTGGCCGATAGCGGCTAGTCCATTTGCCGGCTGGTGTTAGCCAGAAGTCTCGCGTGCGCCGGCTCGACTACCAAACGGTGACTAGATGCCGAAGATAACTACATGATTTCGGCTCACCGGCAGCGACGGTCGACGTGTTGACCCGAGCGCAAGCGACGCTCTCTGATTCCGCGTTCGGAACGGCGAACGTGGTTGACGGCTGGCTTCGGGATGCCTTCGTGCACGCCTCGATCGGGATGGCGCTGGTTGACCTCCAGGGCCGCTACCATGCGGTCAACGACGAGTTGTGCCGGATTCTTGGCCGTGACCGGGCTGACCTGGTAGGCCGTCAGACCGTCGAGGTCACCCACCCCGACGACGACTCAGCATCACTCCGGTCGATTGCCGAGATCGTCGCGGGGGGGACCGTCAGTCAGCGGATAGAGAAACGTTACGTGCGCCCTGACGGCAGCATTGTGCACGCGATCAGGCTGGCTCGGGTGGTCGCGGACGCCGACGGTGAGCCCGCGTTCATCTACGCCCAGATCGTTGACGTAACGGACAGTCGGGGGCGGTACGCCGGCCTCGCGACTCTCGGCGAGCATGCGCTTGCTCGCATTCCCGATGCCGACCTCCGCCACGAGGCAGTCGCGTTGGTTGGCGCGATGCTCGCTTTCGAACCGGCAAGCGCCGAACGCGTGCTGGAGCGCGAAGATTCGCTGTGGACGACGTTGTCCCAAGAAGATCAAGGCTTCGCCCAAAGCGTGCGGCATGTTCTTGATGCCGCGAGCGCCCGCTCGCATGCCGAGGAGCAGGCGAGTCAACTGGCCAAGCTTGACAGTCTGACCGGATTGGCCAATCGAAGGCTGATGTCGGAGCGGGTCGAAGTCGCGCTTGCGCAGATCTCTCCCGGTCTTGACTGTGTGTGCGTCCTGATTCTCGATATCGACAGTTTCAAGCGGGTCAACGACAGCTTGGGATACACCCACGGCGACGCGCTACTACGGGATGTCGCTGATCGGCTGACCGCCGCCGTGCGTCCTACTGATGTCATCGCTCGCCTCGGTGGCGACGGGTTCGCCGTGTTGTTGAGTGGTCTGATTGATCCGAGCGAAGCTGAGGATGTCGCGCAGCGGCTACTCGACGCGCTGAAAGAGCCATTCACCTCCGCTGGTCGTTCGGTCCATTTATCAGCCAGCGTCGGGGTTGCCCAAGCCAGTAGTCGTTCGGTCGGCGTCGAAGACCTGTTGGCTGATGCCGACCTGGCGATGTATGAGGCCAAGACGTCGGGCAAGAGTCGCTTCGTTCTCTTCGAGCCCAACTTCCGTAAAGAAGCCAGCGGCCGGCTCGCTCTCGAAGAAGATCTTCGGCACGCGGTCGAGGGTGGGTTGTTCCGGCTGAACTTCCAGCCGGTCGTTGACCTCGCGACCGGCAAGTGGGCAGGCACCGAAGCGCTGGTGCGCTGGCCACATCCGACCCGTGGCCTGGTGCCCCCGCTGGATTTCATTCCGACCGCCGAAGAAACCGGCCTCATCGTGCCGCTTGGCCGCTGGGTGTTGGACGCGGCTCTGGCCCATCGTGCGGCATGGTCGACGTTGGTGCCGGCCGACCGTGAGTTCTCCCTCGCTATCAATGTGTCGGTGCGTCAGCTGATCGAGCCGGCCTTCGTCGACCATGTGCGCGAGGTCATCGCGGCCAGTGGGCTACCTCCGGCGTCCATCACGCTGGAGATGACCGAAAGCGTCTTTATGGACGAGGGCCGGACCAATGTCCGGGTGTTGAATGAACTCCACGACATCGGATTGAAGATCGCGATTGATGACTTCGGCACCGGCTATTCGTCGCTGTCTTATCTTCGCTGCTTCCCGATCGACATCATCAAGGTCGACCGTTCGTTCGTGTCTGGTCTGCTCGCGAGTCCGCAGGATCGCGCGGTGACCCGCGCGATGATCGACCTGGCTGGCCACCTCGATCTCGACCTCATCGCCGAAGGGATCGAGACGGTCGAGCAGCTGGATCTGCTGCGGCGGCTCGGTTGCCGGCTCGGCCAGGGTTACCTGTTGCACCGGCCGATGTCGGTCGATGCAATCGCGGAGAAGTACCCGACGTCCTGACGGCTGGTGATGTCTTGGGGTGTGTTGTGGGTCCGACTCGGCGCGGGAGCCGTTCGTGGTGGAGGATGGGTTCCATGTCCGACAACACCACGGCCCGTCCTGACGGCAGCACTCCAGGCGGTCCGGCCAGCTTCGCGTCGTCTGACCTGTGGGCCGACATCGACCGCACTGGCTACTACCCCGAGCTGATGGCCGACGCGTTGCGCGCGACGCTCGGCTCGGAGACGTCGGTCGCGCACATGGTGCATCAAGAGACCACGCTGGATGACTCCATGGGTATCCGCCGCCACGTCACTGTGCTCGCCACCACCGCGAGCCGGCTCGTGGTGTGCCACACCGACGAACATCCCGCTGGTGAGGGCGCGCCATATCCGCACGCGACCACCACTACCGAGGTGGTGCCGTTGTCGCGGGTAGCTTCGGTCGCCCTCACCACCACCGTTGCCAACCCGGCGACCTACACGCCGGGTGCTCCCTATCGTGAGGCGACCTTGGTGGTTGGCTGGGGCGCGATCAGTCACCTCGATCTCGAGCCGGCGTCGTGCGGTGACGAAAGCTGCGAGGCAGATCACGGTTACACCGGCACCATGACGGCCGATGATCTTTCGCTTCGAGTCTCCGCCGACGGTGACGGCGGTTCTGTCGTCGCGCAGGCGATCAGGTTCGCGACCGTGCTTTCCGAGGCAGCGGCACAAGCTCGCCCATGAGCATGCGGGTACCGTGCTACGGGTCAGGCTCGTTGGCGGATCTGATTCCGGCAGTTCTCACGTCGGTTGGCACGCCGGGATTTAACGACGTGTTGGGTCTGCCTATCGCTCCAGCGGCCTGCGTCTTGCTGGTCGATGGGCTGGGCGCTGAACTGATTCGGGCACACGCTGTCGACGCGCCACTGTTGGCCGGCGCACTGGCCGCCGGCCGTGATCTGACCGCCGGATTCCCGTCAACGACGGCGGTCAGTATCGCCTCGATCGGCACCGGTCTACCGCCTGGAGCGCACGGCATTCTTGGCTACCGGGTGGCGATTCCTGGCACCGGTCGGTTGATGAGTTCGCTGCGCTGGGACGACGCCGTCGACCCGGCGGTCTGGCAACCAACGCCGACCGCGTTCGAGCGAGCTTCGGCAGCGGGAACGGTCGTGATTGACGTCGCCAAGAAGGCCATTCAGAAGGGCGGCCTCACCGAAGCGGCGTTTCGTGGTGCCAGGTTCGTCGCCGCCGAAACGTTCGGTGACGTCGCGGCGACCACGATCGAAGCATTGACGTCGGTGGTCGCCTCTGGCCGTCCCGGCCTGGTCTACGCCTATATCTCCGATCTCGACTCGACCGGTCACGTTCGTGGCGTCGGTTCGTTGGCTTGGCGGCTGCAACTGCAACTGGTTGACCGGCTGGTGGAACAGATCGCCAGCCGCCTACCCGCATCTAGCCGGCTATATGTGACCGCCGACCATGGCATGGTCGACGTCCCGGTACATCGACGGATCGACGTCGATGCCGATCCGAGTTGGCGAGATGGTGTCGCGTTGTTCGGTGGCGAGCCGCGGGCCCGATACCTCTACGTCCGTGACGGCGCGTTGGCCGACGTGCTCACCAGTTGGCGGCAGCGGCTGGGCGATGACGCCATGGTGTGCAGTCGCGATGAGGTGATCGAGGCCGGTTGGTTCGGGCCAGTCGCCGACTGGGCTCGCGCGCGCATCGGCGACGTCGTCGTTGCCGCCGTCTCTGACATTGCGATCGTGGCCGCGAACACCGAACCGCACGAGGCCAGACTGATCGGCCACCACGGTTCGGCGACGCCTGCCGAGCAGCTGGTTCCGTTGGCTTCGTTCGGTTCCTGCTGATCTGACAGACTCACCGGTTGTGAGAGACGACCTCGTGATCGGGTCGGCGGAGTTGGCCGCTGAGCTGGCGTCACCAACGCCGCCGAGATTGCTCGACGTTCGCTGGAGCCTGACTGGGCCGCCGGGTATCGGTGCCTATCGAGCTGGCCATGTGCCCGGCGCTGTTTTCGCCGATCTCGACGCCGATTTATCCGGACGTCGCGGTGCCGCCGGTCGGCATCCGTTGCCGGATGCAGCCGATTTCGAGCAAGCGATGCGCCGGCTCGGCGTCGATCGTTCGCGGCCGGTTGTCGTCTATGACGCGGCCGATTCGGTGCCGGCGTCTCGAGCCTGGTGGGATCTTCGCTACTTCGGCCACTCCCAGGTGCGGATTTTGGACGGCGGTATTGCGGCCTGGGTCGCCGCTGGTCTGCCACTGAGTCGCGATGAACCGGTAGCGCCAGTTGGTGATTTCATCGCTGTGCCAGGCAATCTGCCAATCTTGGACGCCGACGGCGCCGGTGAGTTCGCTGGCGTGCTGGTCGACGTCCGGGCCGGCGAGCGTTATCGCGGTGAGGTCGAGCCGGTCGACGCGGTTGCCGGTCACATCCCGGGTGCCATCAACCTGCCGACTAACGACAATCTGCGACCCGATGGCCGGTTTCTCGATGTCGAGACACTGCGGCAACGGTTTGAGTCGCTGCGGGGTCACAGTGTCGGCACGTACTGCGGTTCAGGGGTGAACGCCGCGCATACCGCGTTCGCGATAACGCTGGCTGGGCTACCCACACCGGCGCTGTTCGTCGGTTCCTGGTCGCACTGGATCGCGGCGGGCACTCGGCCGATCGGTCTCGGCAGCAAGTAATCGCTGGTCAGCCGGGTACTCGCTAGCTCAGCCCGCGCCGAAGCAGACGAAACCGTCGGCTTGTACCCGCTGCTGCGCGTCGGCCAGCGCAACCGCCGGCGTGACGCCGTTTGCCAACTCAGCATGCAGCGCGCACATCAACGACTTCGTCACGTCGTCGGCAACCGGGACGACCGAGGCCACCAGGGTGGCCGTACCCAACGAAAAAACGGCGCTGGCCAGGCCCATCAGTTCATCGCCGGGGTGCACCGCGGATAGGCCTGAGTCACACGCCGATAGCACCAATCGGCGCGGCCCGCGTCGTACCCGTTCGAGGTCGTAGACCGTCAGTGGGCCGTCGGCGAGATCCAGCGCGGAGAACTGCGGGTTGTCGGCGCGGAAACTGCCGTGCGCGGCAATGTGGGCGAGATCGGCGCCATCGAGGGCTTCCCGGACGGCGTCGACACCGGCTGCTTTGCCGGTCAGCACGCGCGCTTTCGGGTACAGCTTTCCCAAGGCTCGAACCTCACTGACCGCATGGGTCAGGCCGGGGCCAGCGACCAAGACGGTGTTCTGGCCAGCGTTGGGGCGGCGGCCAGCTCGGGCGCTGGCATCCTTGGCCGCTAGCCAGCTGGTTGCCGAAGGCGCGACCGCGACCGGCCTGCCTTGACATGACGGCAAGGTGGGCCAGGGCAACGCGTGCAGACGGCCGGTCGGAATGATGACGAGCTCACGGTCGCCGACCGCGTCGAGTACCGGTGCCATCAATAGTTCGTCCAGACGGTGGGCCGAATGCAGGACGCCGGCCCGAGCGGCATCGAGTGAGCTTTGTGTACCGTGCTGTCGGGCGATTCGATGCAAGAAAAAACGCAGCGACTCGAATTCTTTCACCGTGGCATTGGGGTCTGGCAGCTCGTGCAGCCTGACCCGGCCACCCACCACGGTGACGGCCATCGCGTGATCTTCTACCCGGATCATCTCGACCAGGGCACGATCACCGAGCATGGCCAGCAGCCGGTCGGTGTCTAGGCCTGACGCCGGTTCGCGCCGTCCGGCCGCATGCCGCGAGCGTTGCCTGACGGCTTCTTCCAGCCGAAGCTGATCAGCGCGGAGTTTGCGGACGTCGTGGCCGTCGGCGGTGGCCTGGGCGATTCCGGCGGTGACGCGTCGTAGTTCGGCGAGGTCGGTCGCGAGCTTGGCGTCTGAGGGTGGTCGCACCGGACGACGCCGCAACGCGCCGGCCCGGAATCGCTCGATCGATTCGAGGATCGCGATCGGGCGGCCGGATTCGATCGCCAGCCCGACGCCGAACGTAGCCAACTCTTTACCAAGCCCGGCCGCGTGCACCCGCAGGTCGGTAGCGCCGAGAGAAGCGGCGTGCTCGTCGACTACCCGCAGTCCAGCCTTGACGGCGGTGCTAGCGCCGCGGCTATCGCCGTTCGCCTTGCGCAACAACGCCTCGGCATACCAGGCCGCGGCCCGAAGTTCAGCCGAGCCTCGGCGGCGGGCTTGGGCCGCTTGGGCCAGATCGCCACGAGCGATCAATGGGCGGTTGCGGTCGATCTCGACCCGACCAGCCACCAACAGACAGTGCAGAGCGGCCTCCTGCCAGCCGGCTGCGGTCAATCGCGCATGGGTGTCGCGGGCCACCCGGGCGAGTGCGGCGCTACGTTCCCCGGACGCCCATCGTGCTCGGATCTCCAGATGCTGGGCCAGCAGTGCCCAGCGCGGCCGCTTCTGCCGACGGAATTCGCTGCCGGCTCGCTTCGCGAAGTTCTGTGCGCTGAGGGCATCCGCGTCGAGTAGACAGGCGTTCGCCAGGGTGAGCAGCCACTCCGCGACGTCGACGGTGTGGCCGGCCTCGCTGAGCTCGGGCAGGTGGGTTTCGAGTGAACGACGAGCCTCGTCGGGCAAGCCGGCAGTCAGTAGCGCATCCGCGCGATCCAGCACAGCTACCAACCGCAAATATGGTCGGTCAGCACTTGCTGCCTCGCTGAAGAATCGCAAGGCGGAGGGGATATCGCCGGCTCGGGTATGGAGAAACCCAAGGTTGTTCGTGAAGTGCGTGACGAGGTCGGACAAGCCATGCGCGGTGGCCAGAATGCGTCCGGTGTGCAGGTCGCGGTCAGCTGCTTGCAGACGGCCGATGTAGGCCAGCAGGTTGCCGCGGTTCACATATAGGCGACATTGGAAGTCCATATCGCCGCTGCTACGGAGCAAAGGAAGAGCCCGCTGGTAGTCAAGGAGTGCTTCCTCGGCGCGGCCAGCTCGGCTAAAGACCAAGGCGCGCTGGGCGTAGACCGGCCCAGCGTCTGAGCCTTTCAATACCGTCAAGGCTCGACCACACTCGGTCAGGGCGGCGTCGAAGCGTCCTCGTTCGAGCAACATTGTCGCGTAGGTCAGACGGGCTTCCGCTCCTTCACGGGCAAGACCGTAGCGATCGGCGAGCTGAACAGCGCGGCCGGCCGCGCTGTGAGCGGCGTTGACTTGCGACAACAGTCGTAGCGCGAGTGCCCGCGCGCGAAGTGCGGCGACGGTAGCCGGGTGGTCGTTCGCTGACTGCGCGAGGACGAGATCAGCGGCCTCTAGCGCGCGTGCTGGCGAGACCGTTACCAGAACTCGCGCCGCCTCTGCTCTGGCTTTCAGCTCAGATGAGGCGACGGCTTTCAGCTCAGATGATGAGGCGGGCACGAACCGCAGCGTGTCAGATTGCGACCCAGCTTGTAACGACCGGGGTATTGGATTCGGCGCCGACGACGGACATGCTGACCGGGCCGGCAGGGATGTGATCGACATCGAAGCGACCGAGATCGTCGGATTCGACATCGCGCGAACCGGCCGACCATCGCACCGTGATACTGGCACGGCCTACCGGTATCAGTTGGCCGACCAGACGCCGTGTTTCGCCGGTTTCACCGACCTCAACCTCAACCGTCAGGCCGGCGGCCTCGAAGGTGAGGAGTCGCGGCGCCGCCATCGCCCGAGTCGCTGATCCGACGAGGTCGGAGTCGGCTACCAGCTCGGCCAGTTCGGCGTCGATCGTGCGCCAGGTAAAGCATGCCTTCGCGGCAGCCAACACCGCTGGTGGGATGGGATCGGCGCGCTCGATCACGCTACGAAGCTCGGCAAGTAGAGGTTCGAGTACCTGCTCGGCCATCACACACCTCCTCGCGAGAAATCGGAGCCGCCACCGACGACGTGGTGCGCTTCCAGTCGCTTTCGCAAATGGTCAAGACAGCGAGACCGGGTCGGGCCGATGCTGCCGATAGGCATCTTGAGCGCCGCCGAGATCTCTTGGTAACTGGCCGGTGGGGCATCGGCCAGTGCGCGCAGGAGCACTTGGCAACGCTGTGGGATCTCACCGAGCGACAGCCATACGAGCCGGTCACGTTCGATATCGAGGACGACGGACTCTGGCGTTGGCTCGCCGGACTCCAGGTCAATATCGGCATCGGCGCCGACGATTTCACGACCTGATTTGCGCAGGATTCGCAGGCATTCATGTCGAGCGGTCGTCGCGAGCCAGCCGCCAAGGTGTTCGGGCTCGCGCAGCTTGCCCAGGTGCTCGACCAGCTTGAGCCAGGTGGTCTGGCTGACATCGGACGCGTCGGCGGCCGATAGGGAGAAGCCTCGGGTAACAGACCAGACCAGACGGGCATAGCGCTCGACGAGTTCGGCCCAAGCAGAGCTGTCGCCACTCGCGGCCGCGGCCACGAGTTCGACAGTAGTGCGTTCGAGCACGACAGGACCCTCCAGGCACGACGGCGCGAGCCCACGGATAGCGGGTTGCCGAGGAGGTTGACCATATCGCTCACGACGCTGTACTTCCCACCGACACATCGACGAGAACTCCAAGGTCGGGCACAGACGTGTGGGACGCCGAATCGAGTAGCTCGGCTGCCGCCTCACTGGCGGAGTAGCCCTTGCGCGCGGCCAGCGCGGCGATCGCGCCGGCGACACGTGGCGCCGCGAAGGATGTGCCGCTCCAGGTCGCGTACCCGGTGAAGTCGTTCGTACCCGCGGCTGCCTCGCTGTCGAAGCGGAAGAAGCTGCTGACGATGCTCTCGCCGAGCGTGCAGGCGTCGACCCAGCTGCCGTAGTTGCTGAAACTGGCGCGATCGGTGCCGGTCGTGTCGAGGGAGCCGACCGCGATAATGCGCTTGAGCGCGGCCGGCCAGTAGGGACGGTCACTAGCGGAGTTACCGGCGCAGGCCACCACGACGGTCTCACGCGGCAGTGACCGCAACGCTTGCTCGACCACCGGCGACGGCTTGTCGTCGTGGGTGTAGCAACCGAGCGAGAGGTTGATGACGTCGATCGCGATACCACTCGCTGCTGCCTTCGACTGGAGCGCGGCCAGGCCGTGCAGGAAGTGAAGCTCGTCGGTCATGCCGTCACCGGCGATGACTCGCTCCGGTCGTAGAACTGCCTCCGACGCCTGCTTGAGGACGACGCCGGCGATGAAGGTGCCGTGCCCGGCGATGGAATCGAGCACGTAGTCGAGGTTGGCATCGGGAACCTCGAAGACAGTGGCGTCACAATCGGCGAACCACTTCCGGCCGGCGAACCACGGGTGCTCGGAGATCCCGGTATCGAGAATGGCCACCACGACCTCCCGCTCTGTCGCGAGGGTGCGGTCTGCTGATGGTGCCGTGGGCACGGCGTCGGTCGGTGCCGGCTCATTGAACGGGCCGCCGGCCCAGGCGGGGCCGGCCATCATGATGTGGTTCGGCCCAGCGTTGACCTTCTTGTGACGCGAACCCGCAGATAGGCTTTCGGTCAGTTCGACGACGTTGACTTTGGCTTCGGGCCGCAGCTGAAAGACCGAAATACCGGGTGCGACCGTGTCATCGCGGCCCGCGACCCAGCGCCCGGCCTTGGCATGCACCTCGTCAGCGTCACGATTGACGACGAGCAGTTGATCTTTGCGAATCAGCGTGGCACCACCGGCGGAGCCGGTCACCTGCTGGACGTCGCGATGCCCATCGAGTAGACGCTCAAGGCGTGCGGTGTGATCAAGTCGCATGTGAGTCAACCCTTCGAAGCTGAAGCTGGGTGGGTGCCGCCTGATTCGGCGGATCGTCGCGGTGCGGGTAGTCGCCGTGCCATGTAGCTGTGGTGATCATGCTAGGGACGTGGGGGCGATCACGGTAGGTATGGCGATCTGGCGGGCTGCTGTGTTCGCACTGTCCCCGGTTCGGCGCGAACACAGCCGCCAAACGCGGTCACGGCATCCGTCGACCTCCGACAGCTCGCAGGCGCCGGAGCCGTCGGCGAGCTAAGACGCTATGTACCAGCCGGATTCGGTCCCCAGCCAGATTTCGTTCTTCCGCTGGGTCGTCGTCCGGCATCCGCGGTGGGGAGACAATCTGGTTGTTCGTGGTTACGGGCCGCATCGAAGCCGCCATCACAGACACTCATCTGCCCCCTTCGCCGTGATCGGAGCGTTGTGCGCCGTCTCGATTACGAAGAGTCGGGTCTACTCGACCTGATACACCGGAAAGGGAAATTCTTTTGCCTGAGCTGACGCGAGCCGATCTGACCTGAGCCGGATGTGGACTCAGCTACAGGTGTCAGCTATTCCTTGGGCTTCATGCCAAAGACGATGTCGTCCCAGTTCGGCACGACAGCCCGCTTCGAAGACCGTTGTGATCCGCGGCTGGCTGGGGCAACGCTGCTGGGGTTACGGCTCGTTGAGTCGGCGTTGCTCGGGTCACTGCCAGCGGAACTTTGTCCGGAACGCGGCGCGGCGTCTTCACCATCACCGGTGTCGGCATCGACGTCAGCATTGTGAGTGTCTTCGTCAGCGTCGAGTGACTCGGCAAGGTCATCGAAGGTCAGCTCGTGTGCTGCTTTGGTCGGCGGTGGCGGCAACGGACGCCGCGTGAATTGCCGGACGTTGGCAGCCGAGGCAGGCGCGTCCAGCTCGTCCAGCAGCTCGTCTGGGTCGTGCCCGGCAGCTGGTTCGGTGGCTGACTCGGCGGGTGCTCCGCTGATCCGGCGGGACGCCGCATCGAGTGGTGTGACTTGGTGGCGGAGCAGGTCGAACGACCAGCTGGCGACAGCGCCGTCTGGCCAGGTGACGGTAATCGCCCAGCTGTGATCGTCGCGTCGGGCTGAATCCCAGATCACCTCGTCGGGGCTGACGTCACGGCGCGCGCAGACCCGGTCGACCAGGTCACCGAGTAGCGTGGTCGGCCCAGGCGCGGCATCGGGACCCGCCTTCACCAGGCGAGCCTGGCGCGCTTGGTCAGCCACGTGTTCGCGTTCTTGCAGAACGGGACCAACAAAACGCAGCACCCGCTCCAGCGGCACTCCGGCGGTCTCCGCGACATGGTCGGCGGACTCACCGGCACGCACTCGCGTCTGGATTTCTTTCGGCGAGATGTGATTCTCCGAGGCCATCGTCAGCTGACCAAGATGGGCTCGGTGACCGTTGACCGCGGCTCGCAGGCGTTCGTCGATAGCGACAGTTCGCTCGATGCCGGCGGAATCCGTCAACACCAGACGTTGACCGTCCGTGCTAAGGCCCACCAACCGCAACTCCACCGCGCCGTCCATAGCGTGCAGTCTCCCTCGCCGCGGGGTCAGGAGGCTAATCGGGGTAGGGCGCGTCGTGGAAAAAGCTGGTCAGAACTGGCGGTCAGTTCGCGGCGAACGGCGCGAGCGCGGCGTAGACCGTGGCGGTTACCGACTCGACAGGTTCGGCCGCCTCCACTCGGACCAGTAGGCCTTGGGCCCGGTAATGCTCGATCAGTGGCTCGGTCTCGTGGCGGTATACCTCGATCCGGTGTCGTGCCACCAGGTCGATGTCGTCGTTGCGTTGCTCACGCTCGGCGCGGGCTCGGGTGCGTCGCAGTAGCTCGTTTTCTTCGACGTCGAACCAGACGACCGCCTGCGGGGCACCCCCCAGGCGGCTGGCGTAATCCTGCAGCTCGCGCGCTTGGCTGACCTTGCGAGGGAATCCGTCGAGTACGTAGCCTCCGCTGGTCAAAGCGCTCGACAGCGGGTCGCGTAGCGCCTCCAACATCACGTCGTCGGCTACCAGGTCGCCGTCGGCTAAGTTTCTGGCGACTCGACGTCCGAGCTCGGTGTCGGCAGCGACTTGAGCTCGCAATACCTCACCCGAGGAGAGGTAGCTGACGCTGAAGTGCTCGGCTATCCGGCGACCCTGGGTGCCCTTGCCAGACGCCGGGGGGCCGATGAGCAGGACGCGCACAGCGATTCCTTCCAGTGAAGCTTTGAGAGTGAGCTAGAGATGCATGCCGTGGGAGGTGAGCTTTCAGAATCGGGTGCTGGGCAGGATCTCTTCGCCTGGCAGGATCGAATCATGAGACCTTACGATGCGCTGCTCATCGTCTCCTTCGGCGGCCCCGAGGGTCCAGACGATGTGATGCCGTTCCTGGAGAATGTGACCGCCGGCCGGAGCGTGCCACGGGCACGTCTGGAGGAGGTCGCGAAGCACTACTTCCAGGTCGGTGGAGTGAGCCCGATCAACGGTCATAACCGCGCGCTGCGGGCCGCTGTTAGAGCCGATTTCGCCGTGCATGATCTGGATCTTCCGGTGTATTGGGGTAACCGGCATTGGGCACCTACCTTGACCGAGGTCATCGGTCAGATGCGTGACGACGGCATTACCAATGCCATCGCTTTCTTGACGTCGGCGTACGCGAGCTTCTCCAGTTGCCGGCAATATCTCGACGCGATCGACGTCGCTCGCGAGCAGGTCGGCCAGGGCGCGCCCACGATCGACAGGCTGCGGCAGTACTTCAACCATCCGGGTTTCATCGAGCCGATGATCGATTCGGTGGCTGCGGCAATCGCGGCAGTGCCAGCCGCGCAGGCAGGTTCAGCGAGGCAGAATGCAGGGCGGCAATCGCCGAAAACCCAGCAACGCCCGCCACATCTGGCCTTCGTCGCGCATTCGATTCCCACTGCGATGGACGTCGCGGCAGGTCCTGATGGCGGTGCCTATGTCGAGCAGCTCATCGACGCGGCGGCTTTGGTAGCTGCTGGGGTTGACGGTGATTATCAGAGTTCGCTGTCATTTTGTAGCCGGAGTGGTTCACCGTCGGTTCCGTGGTTAGAGCCCGATATTGGTGACCGGCTCGCGCAGCTGGGCGATCAGGGTGGCCAGGCCGTGGTCGTCGTCCCGATCGGTTTTGTTTCTGATCACATGGAGGTGGTCTACGACCTTGACACCGAAGCGGCTGAGACGGCAGCCGAACTAGGCCTGACCTTTGTGCGAGCGGCCACCGTCGGCACCGATCTGCGGTTCGTCGCGATGATCCGCGAGCTGGTTCTCGAACGGATGGGCGCGGTGCCGGCTCGCGCGCTCGGCGACACTGGCCCCGCTCACGATGTCTGCCCGGTCGGATGCTGCCGGATCTCGACCGGGGCCGGTTCGGCGACCAGGCCCGCATGAGTGCCGATCCGGTGGCCGGGCCCGATGTCAGTCAGCTGCTCGATCTCGCGATCGCGACGGCTCGCGCTACCGGTGAGTTGTTGCTGAATGGGCGGCCTGACGACATGAGTGTGAGCACCAAGTCGACGCCGACCGATGTCGTCACCGAGATGGACACCGCGGCGGAACGGCTGATCGCGGACCGACTGCACGAGGCTCGCCCCGGTGACCGTCTGCTTGGCGAGGAAGGTACGCAAGCTGCGGTGACGGCCGGGGTGACGGTAGGGCTGCCTGGGCCAGCCACCAGCGGGGTGCGCTGGATCGTCGACCCGATCGACGGCACGGTGAACTACCTCTACCGGCTGCCGCAGTGGGCGGTCTCGATCGCGGCCGAAGTCGATGGCGTGGTCGAGGCCGGTGTCGTCTTCGACCCGAGCAAAGACGAGCTTTTTACCGCCGTCCGAGGGGGTGGCGCTTTTTTGAATGGACGTCGACTAGCCACGTCGAGCTGCTCGACGTTGGCTCAGGCATTGGTCGCGACCGGCTTTGGTTACGACGCGACCCGACGTCTTCGGCAGGCCCGTGTCTTGACCGACGTGCTTCCGGTCGTGCGCGACATCCGCAGGTTGGGCGCGGCGTCCCTGGATCTGTGCGCGGTGGCGTGTGGCCGGGTCGATGCCTACTTCGAACGCGGCCTCAAGCTTTGGGATCACGCGGCCGGTGGTCTGATCGCTCGTGAAGCCGGCGCGTTGGTCGGGGGATTGGGTGGGAAGCCGGCGTCTGATTCGATGTTGGTCGCCGCGCCGCCAGCTTTGTTCGCTCCGCTGCGCGATCTGATCGAGAGGCTAGGCGCCGACCAGGACTGACACGGTTGGCGCCTTCATTGAAATCAGTTGGCCGAATCGGGCACAAGCGCGAGAGTGTCCGCGTTACACCGCGGGCACGAGACACCGCGCGATGAGCACGGATGAACATGGATGAGTACGGACGAGCACGGAGGGGATCATGGCAACCGACTACGACACACCACGCAAAGTCGACGACGACGCGAACGAAGACAGCCTCGAAGAGTTGAAGACGCGGCGCAACGATCGCGAGGCCGCATTCGAAGGCGACGAAGCTGAACTGGCCGAGGCATTTGAGCTACCCGGCGCTGACCTGTCGAACGAAGAACTCGCGCTGAGTGTGCTGCCCAAGCAGGCTGACGAGTTCACCTGCACCAGCTGTTTTTTGGTGCATCACCGCAGCCAGCTGGCTACCACGAAGAGCAATCGGTTGATCTGCCGCGAGTGCGCCGCGTAACCAGGGCGAGCAGAGCGGTGTCGGCTATTCGTCGTGGAGTTCTGGCGCTTCCGCGTTGTCGAAACCGGGGGCTGGTGCGCCGGAGCCGCGCTGCCAGGCTCCGGCGGCTTTACGGGTGGCGAGTAGCCGCGCGATCGCGACTGAGGTACCGGAAAACACCGACCAACCAACGGCTTCGGTCCAATGCACGGACGGCGACTCCGGCTGGTCTGGTGGGTGTTTTCCGGTGCTCTTCAGCCACAGCTTTTCGACGACCTTGCGGGTGATTGTTCCGGCGAGCATGGCCGCGACGCCGGCGTAGATCTTCCAGGCAACCGACTCGGGCTTGCCGCCGGCGGGCTTGCGCTGTTGTGCTTTTTTGGCTCGATTCATTGTTCGGCCCGATTCATTGTCATTGGTTCGGCGACGTTCATTGATCCGGTGGGCAGGGCGGCATCGCCGAGGTTGACTGATCGCAGCGTATGCAGCACGCCGATAAGTTCGGCCGGCCGCCTGGTCGCGACGACCCAGTAGGGCGTGGTGTCGACCGAATCGACCACCTCGATCTGAATCGCGGTCTTGATCCATGGCCGGATGCTCAGATGGGCATCAGCGCGAGCCTGCTGACCGAGTACCTGCCGAGCGGTTACGGCGTCCAGTGATCGAATCTGGCCAATCGCCGAGGTTGGTAGCAGGGTCTTCCCAGCGAGCAGACCTTCAGGGCGCACAGTCACCCCCACGCTCGACAAGGCGATGAGCGCGAAGGTGATGGCGGCCACGGTGATAGCCAGCGTGATTCCGCCGGCCAGCCAACCAGCTTGGGTCGTCATCTCTGGCCCGAGGACGACGATGGCCTCGACGGTCGGGACGATGATGACGAACGCGACCAGCCACCACCACCAAGGCACCGCACGCTGTTCGTCAAACAATGGGCTCGCTGGCGAGGCCGGTTGGTTGCGGAACCGCTCCTGCGTGGGCACCTGGCCAGGTTAGGGCGCGACGATGCTCACCGCGAGGCCGGGCAGTCGCTGCTCCTGCTTCGAGCCTCGGCGGTTTCGATCGGCTCGGCGGTCGGTAGGGTCGCTGGGGTGATCGACGTTCCCCGTTCGACGGCCGCGAACGATCCTGGTCCGCTTGGCACATTGGCGCCATTGACGTTGCCTGACGACCTGCAACCCGCGGTGCTGGCAGCCGGGGCGCCGCCAGCCGGTACCGTGCTCGGCCAGCATTATTCGGGTTGTTACGGTTGCGGTGACAGACAATCAGGGGGTCTTCATTTATGGGTCCGCGTCGGCGAGGGTGTTTCGGTCATTGCCCGGTTTACCGTGACAGCGGCGCATGAAGGCAGCGCCGGCCTCGCCCATGGCGGGTTACTCACGGCGGCACTCGATGAGACGCAGGCAGCCCTGATGTGGCTGCTCCAGGTGCCGGCGGTGACTGCCAGACTTGAGACCGATTTTCTCGCGCCGGTGCCAGTGGGATCAGTGGTCCACCTCGAAGCCCGTTGTCTCGGAGTCGCCGACCGCAAGATCTATACGGCGGCACGAGCATGGCTGACCAATGGCGACCTGACCGGCGGTGAGCTATCCGGCGACGAAAACGATGACCAAAACTACGCCGAGCCGGGGCCGGGTGCCGAGTTGGTGCTGCGTTCATCGGCACTGTTTGTCGCCGTCCCGGTGGCGCACTTCACCGCGTACGCCGAGGCCGAGGTGGTCGAAGCGGCGTTGAACCGACCGGCCGTGGCGCCGCCTGATCAGGTGGCCGATCAGATGAAAGTGAATCCATGAATGACGTCCCCGTTTTGGTGCATCGTCTCGACGCGGATGTGCCGTTGCCTGCCTACGCTCACCCGGGCGACGCGGGTGCTGATCTGATCACCACGGTTGACGCTGAACTGGCTCCAGGGGAGCGGGCGGTGCTGCCGACTGGGCTTTCGATCGCGCTACCTGATGGTTTCGCGGCGTTCGTGCACGCGCGTTCGGGCTTGGCCGCTCGGTGCGGTGTCGCGCTGGTCAACGCGCCCGGCACGATCGACGCCGGATACCGTGGGGAAATCAAGGTCATCCTGATTAACCTCGATCCGGTCCACCCGGTACGGTTCAGCCGAGGTGACCGAATCGCTCAGTTGGTGATCCAGCGGGTGGAACGGGCGAGCTTCCACGAGGTCGAACAGTTGCCGGGCTCCGACCGTGGCGCTGGTGGCCATGGCTCGACAGGTGGCTTTAGCGACGTCAGATCGCTGCCGGAGATCGGCGGCACGGCGGCAGCAGCTGCCATATCCAGCGGAGGGTCGTAATGGTGTTTGGTCGGGGCAAGAAAGAGTCAGTCGACCCGGTTGTGCCGGAGTCGAGTGACCTCAAGGGCGCTGGCGTCGTCGATGGCAGTCTTGACGTCGGTGACGGCGATCTCGATGAGCCCGAGTCCGATGAGCCGGGGTCGGACACACCAGACGTCGTCCGCCTTGTTTCGCCGGTGCTTGCTCCCGAGCAGCGCCCGTGGGACTCCGAAGAGACGCCGACCGATGAGATGCCGCGACTGGATCTTGGCGGCCTGCAGGTGCCGGTATTGCCCGAGACTGAGATCCGGGTCGAGCTGAACGAGCAGAAGCAGCCGATCGCGGTGACGATTTTGCACGCTGAGAGCGCGGTTCAGTTACTGGTGTTCGCGGCGCCTCGCCGTGACGGCATCTGGGACGAGGTGCGCGGCGAGATCGTCGATTCGGTGCGGGCCGATGGCGGCCAGGTAGAAGAGATCCTCGGTGATTTCGGTATCGAGCTGCGAGCCAGCATGCGCGGCGAAGTCACGCCGGGTCAGTTTGTCGAGCAACAGCTTCGTTTCGTCGGATTCGACGGCCCTCGCTGGTTTGTCCGTGGTGTGTACAGCGGGCCGGCGGCGGCTGGTGAGCAGTCTGCGGTGCTGCTCGATTCCGTGCTGGCAGATCTGATCGTCGTCCGTGGTGAAGAGCCGATGGCACCCCGAGACCCGCTGCCATTGCGGCTACCCCGCGAAGCCGTCGCCGCGCAAGAGGCTGCCGAGGCGCAAGCCGCCGAAGCGAATCAGGCGCCGACTTTGGACCCGTTGACGCGAGGGCCGGAGATTACCGAGACGCGGTAAGTGGCACCGGATTCGCGATGTTGGCCCGACAGGGCTGGCCGCTGGACATGCTGGCCTACTCTGGAGGTATGACTGTGCACGATTCTGCTGATCCCGGCGCGGCCGTTGGCCGCCAGCCGGGGGCGTTTCGTCGTGCGCTGCACAGATTGGCCAGCTCCGAGCAAGCGCTAGACGCCGAACAGCGTCAGGTGTTAGCGGTCGAGAGTGGTGGCACGCCGGTGCATCAATGTGCCGATCGCAGCCAGGTCTGCGTCGTCGGCATGCTGCGTACGGTGACCATCCAGCCGAGGGGCATGTCGCCGTCGTTGCAGGCCGAGTTGTGGGACGGTTCCGGCATTGTCGACGTGGTCTGGATCGGACGTCGACGCATCGCCGGTATCGAGCCTGGGCGGGTTATTCGCGCCCAAGGCCGTATCACTGAGCGCGACGGACGCCGAGTCATCTTCAACCCGAGATACGAGCTACGCCCTTCCGGTTCGTAACCGTTCTGTGGTGTCTCAGCCGCCGCCGAGCAGGGCCTTGAGTTCGGGCTCGACCTCAAGGGACGCCACGAAAAGCAGTTCGTCTCCGCCTTCGAGCGGATCGTCAGCGCTCGGCACCAAGACGCGGCCATCACGCAAGATCGCCACCAGCGCGGTGTCGACCGGCCATGGCACAGAGCCGACCCGGTGCCCGATGTAACGCGAGTTCGAGGTCAGCGTCCATTCGACCAGGTTGGCGTTGCCTTGCCGGAAGGTCATCACCCGCACCAAGTCGCCGACGCTGACGGCTTCTTCGACCAGTGCCGAAAGTAGGCGCGGGGTCGAGACCGCGACGTCGACTCCCCACGATTCGTCGAACAGCCATTCATTTACCGGGTCGTTGACTCGGGCTACCACCCGTGGCACGCCGTATTCGGTTTTGGCGATCAGCGAGACGACCAGATTGACCTTGTCGTCGCCGGTCGCGGCTATCGCGACCTGACACTGATCGATCCCGATCTCGTCGAGGCTGTCAATCTCACAAGCGTCAGCGAGCACCCACTGGGCACCGGGGACAGCATCGACGTCGATGGCTCGGCTGTCTTTCTCGATGACGAGAACCTGGTGGCCGTTTTGGACGAGTTCGGCGGCGATGGAACGGCCGACCGCGCCCGCTCCGGCGATGGCGACGCGCATCAGGAGTGCTCCTCCGGGGAGATGGCCAGTGTCGCGCGGGCCGCGTCGGCGTCTTTATCGAGGACGGCGACGTGGACAAGGTCGCCGTCCTGAAGAACGGTGTCAGGGCCCGGCAAGATGCCCTCGCCGAACCTGGTGATGAAAACGATTCGCACCCGGGCGGCGGTCTCGAGCTCGGTCAGGCGTCGTCCGACCCAGGTCGAGGCGACGTGTGCCTCGGCGAGCTGGACGGTGCCGGTGGGGTCTCGCCATACGCCGGAACCGGACTGCAGGATTCGGCGCAACATCTGGTCGGCGGTCCAGCGGACGGTGGCGACGGTGGCGATGCCGAGGCGTTGGTAGATCTCGGCCCGGCGAATGTCGTAGATCCGGGCAACGACGTTCTCGACGCCGAAGGTCTCGCGCGCGACGCGGGCAGCGATGATGTTGGAGTTGTCGCCGCTGCTTACCGCGGCGAAGGCACCAGCCTGTCTGATACCGGATTCTTCCAAGACGCTGCGGTGCAGCCCCACGCCGTGCACTTTACGGCCGCGGAAATCGGGACCAAGTCGACGGAACGCGTGAGCGTCCATGTCGATGATCGAGACCGAATGTCCGGTTTCTTCTAGGCTGTCGGCGAGTGTCGAGCCAACTCGGCCGCATCCCATGATCACGACATGCACGGTGATCCTCGGTTCCCCTCGGTCGTTGTCTCGGGCTGGGCTGAAGCCGCGAGCCAACCGCTTAGTGACGAGCGGGGCGGCCAGCGCTTCGCCTTTACTGCGTGGCGTGCCTGCCAGACGGTACACGGTCGCCGCGACGCTCGGAAACGCCATCGCTAGCATCGGCACCGTGTCCATCGAACAAGGCGTGTCTGGGATATTCAAGCGACTGCTCGTCGGGCGCGCTTTGCGAAGCGACCGCCTCGGCGACACGTTGTTACCGAAACGCATCGCTTTGCCGGTGTTCGCTAGTGACGCGCTCTCGTCCGTCGCCTACGCCACCGAAGCGATTCTGTTGGTGCTCTCGGCTGGTGGTCTCTCGCTGATCCACTTCACCTGGTTCGCTGCTGTCGGTGTCGCGATCTTGATGTTGGTCGTGGTCGCGTCGTACCGGCAAAACGTGCACGCCTATCCCAGTGGTGGCGGCGACTATGAAGTTGCGACCGTCAATCTTGGACGCCGGGCCGGGGTAACCGTGGCGAGCGCGTTGATGGTCGACTACGTGCTGACGGTTGCCGTATCGGTGAGTTCGGGCGTTGCCAACATCACCTCAGCTGTTCAATCGTTGCAAGGCCACGAGGTGGCGCTCGCGGTCGCGCTGGTGCTGATTATTATGCTGCTGAATTTGCGCGGTATTCGCGAATCTGGGTTGGCGTTCGCGATTCCCACCTATGCGTTTATCGGTGGCGTCGCGGTATTGGTCACCCTCGGCTTCAGTAAGTTGGTCGGCGGCCACCATTTGGTTGCCGAAAGCGCGCATATTCGAATGGCGCATGCGGCGAGTTTTTCTGGGCTCGCGCTGATCTTCTTGGTATTGCGATCCTTCGCGTCAGGCTGTACGGCGCTGACCGGTGTCGAAGCCATCAGCAACGGGGTGCCGGCATTTCAGGCCCCGAAGAGCAAGAATGCCGCGACCACGTTGGCCATGTTGGGCGTGATCGCGGTCAGCATGTTTACCGCGATTACCGCGCTGGCGATCATTACCCACGTGCATATATTCGATCCGAAAGACCTGGGCAGTGTGGTGGGCGCGCCGGCCGGCTATCACCAGAAGACGGTTATCGCGCAGATCGGTGCCTCCGTATTCGGTGGTGACCACGCGCTCGGGTTCTACTATTTGCAGACCGTTACCGCACTTATCTTGGTACTGGCCGCGAATACCGCGTTCAATGGATTCCCGGTACTGGCATCGATTCTGGCGCGCGACGGTTATCTACCCCGACAACTGCATACTCGCGGTGACCGGCTGGCCTACAGCAACGGCATTCTGTTGTTGGCCGGCTTCGCTATCGTGTTGATTATCGCCTTCTCGGCTAACCCGAACCGGCTGCTGAACCTGTACATCATCGGAGTTTTCGTCTCGTTCGTGAACAGTCAGATCGGCATGATCCGGCATTGGAACCGAAATCTTCCGCTGACCACCGAGCCAGCTAGGCGTCGTCAGATGCAGCGTTCGCGGGTCATTAACTCGGTCGGGGCCGTCGTCACTTCGCTGGTGTTGGCGATCGTGCTGATCTCCAAGTTCCTCGAAGGCGCTTGGATCGCCGTCGTCTCGATGTTCGTGCTGTATGCGTTGATGGGCGGTATTCACCGGCATTACCAGCTGGTGCGTGATGAGCTGTATGCCGAGGTGGACGCCGAAATGACGTTGCCTGCTCGGGTGCATGCCGTGGTGTTGCTCTCCAAGCTGCACAAGCCGGCGTTGCGGGCGATTGCTTATGCCCGCGCGACTCGCCCCTCGGTGCTTGAGGTGGTGACGGTCAATGTCGAGCCAGACGAAACGGCCGCATTGGAAGCCGAGTGGGAGCGGCGCAATCTGCCGGTGCAGCTGAAAGTCCTCGACTCGCCCTACCGTGAAGTCACCAAGACTGTCGTTGACTACATCCGAGGTATTCGCAGCGGATCCCCGCGTGACGTGGTGACCGTCTTCATTCCGGAATACGTGGTCGGGCACTGGTGGGAACAGCTCCTGCACAACCAGAGCGCGTTGCGGCTCAAGGGTCGGTTGCTGTTCACCCCCGGCGTGATGGTGGTGAGTGTGCCGTGGCAGTTGCGCTCTTCGATCGGGGTCGCCGACCGCATCGACGGTGAGACCACAGCACTGGTCGAGACCGCGGCTCGGATCATCGAGTCGTGATCCGCGTCGATGAGCTGATCGAACTCGAGGTCGAGCGACCCGCCCATGGTGGTAGCTGTGTCGGCCATTACGAGGGTCAGGTGGTGTTCGTCCGGCACGCGCTGCCGGGCGAACGAGTTCGGGTCAAAGTGCTCGAGGTGGCAAAGCGATTCGTCCGTGGTGACGCGGTCGAAGTGGTGCGGGCATCGCCTCATCGCGTCGTGCCGGCATGCCCGGTTGCGGGCCCTGGCGGCTGTGGCGGTTGCGATTGGCAGCACGCGGACGCGGCCGAGCAACGCGCGATCAAAGGCGCGATCGTCGAGGAACAGCTGCTGCGATTGGCTGGCATAGAACGCGCGGTCGACGTAGAAGCCGTGTCGGTGGACGGCGTCCACTTTGATGGCACCGGTGGGCTCGGTTGGCGGACCCGGGTCCGGTTCGCTATCGACGAGCAGGGTCGGGCCGGGTTTCGAGCTCACCGGTCGCATCGGGTGATCACCGTCGAGCGTTGCCTGATCGCGCATCCGCTGGTTGAGGCTGCCGGAGTAGAGGCGGCCAGCTGGTCGGGTGCCGACGAGGTCGAGGTGGCCGCCTCGGTGAGCACAGGTCTGCACGGGTTGCGGGTGTTGAAGGCCGGTGAACGTGGCAACCCGAATCGGGTACAGCAGCCGGGTAAGGCATTGGTCGAGCACGTCGGCGGCCGGCCGTTTCAGGTGAGCGCGGGTGGATTTTGGCAGGTGCATCCGGCTGCCGCTGACGTGTTGATCGAAGCCGTGCTGAGTGGCCTCGCGCCTCGACTAGATGAGAGCGCGGTCGATCTGTACGCCGGCGTCGGGCTTTTCGCGGCATCCCTCGCTTATGCCGTCGGGCCGACCGGCCGGGTAGTTGCCGTCGAGGGCAGCCGGCGGGCAGCACATGACGCTGCCGACAACTTGGCTGATCTGTCCCAGGTTCGAGTACTGAATGGGGACGTCGAGGCTGTACTGAGGCGACCTGCGCAGGCCGGTATTGCGCAGACCGACCTGGTTGTTCTTGATCCACCCCGATCTGGTGCCGGCAGGGGCGTCGTCCAGGCGATCGTGAGACTGCAACCACGCGCGATTGCCTACGTGGCTTGCGATCCGGCGTCGTTAGCCCGAGATCTGGCCACCTTCGCGGACGAAGGCTACAGTCTGGATTCTTTGCGGGCCTTCGATCTATTTCCGCAGACCCAGCACGTCGAATGCGTCGCGATTGTGACTCCAACCGATGCACCGGCCGAATGAATGCCGGATGAATAACGGTAAGGGGCTGGCGGTCATCGATCGCCAAGCAGTACGCTTGTCCTGTTTGCAAAAATGAGAACGCGAGAGGGGCCCGGTCATGGACAGCTTCGGTAGCCGTAAGCCATTGCAGGTCGGTTCGACGTCGTACGACATTTATCGCCTTGACGCGGTGCCCGGCATTGACCGACTGCCGTTTTCACTCAAGGTGTTGTTGGAAAACCTGCTGCGCACCGAGGACGGCGCGAATATCACTGCCGACCACGTGAACGCACTCGCCGGCTGGGATCCGAACGCGCAGCCTAATACCGAGATTCAGTTCACCCCGGCTCGAGTGCTGATGCAGGACTTCACCGGGGTGCCGTGTGTTGTCGACTTGGCCGCGATGCGTGAGGCGATGGTCGACCTCGGCGGTGATCCCGCCAAGATTAACCCGCTAAGCCCGGCCGAGTTGGTTATCGACCATTCGGTTATCGCCGATGTTTTCGGCAGGTCTGACGCGTTCGCGCGCAATGCCGAGCTCGAGTTCGAGCGCAATGCGGAGCGTTACCAGTTCTTGCGTTGGGGCCAGCGCGCTTTCGCTGACTTCCAGGTGGTGCCACCAGATACCGGTATTTGTCACCAAGTGAACCTGGAATATCTCTCCCGAGTGATCTTCGATCGTGGTGGCGTGGCGTATCCCGATACGTTGGTCGGCACCGATTCTCACACCACGATGGTCAATGGCCTTGCCGTGCTCGGTTGGGGAGTCGGCGGTATCGAGGCCGAGGCCGCGATGCTCGGTCAGCCGATCAGCATGCTGATCCCGCGGGTGGTCGGATTCAAGCTTTCTGGTGCCATGCCGGACGGCGCCACCGCTACCGATCTCGTACTGACGGTCACCGAGATGCTCAGAAAGCACGGCGTCGTCGGCAAATTCGTCGAGTTTTATGGGCCTGGCGTCTCGAATGTGCCGCTGGCTAACCGAGCCACGATCGGCAACATGAGCCCGGAATATGGCTCGACGTGTGCCATCTTCCCGATCGACGACGAGACGCTGAACTACCTGCGTTTCACCGGGCGTTCGGCGCAGCGCATCGCGCTTGTCGAGGCCTACGCCAAGGAGCAAGGCCTATGGCACCGGCCAGATGTCGAGCCTGACTATTCCGAGCGGCTCGAACTCGACCTCGGTACGGTGGTGCCGTCATTGGCCGGCCCGAAGCGCCCGCAAGACAGGGTCTCGCTGTCGGACGCCAAGACGTCTTTTCGTTCGGTGCTTGGTAATTATGTCGCCGATGGTGCAGAGACCAACCCGGCAACGGTCACTCTCGACGACGGCACCTCAGTCGAAATCGACCACGGAGCGGTAGTGATCGCGGCTATTACCAGCTGCACGAATACCTCGAATCCGTTCGTGATGATCGGGGCTGCCCTGGTAGCGAGAAATGCTGTCGAGAAAGGTCTTTCCCGTAAGCCGTGGGTCAAGACGACACTCGCGCCGGGCTCGAAGGTCGTGATGGATTACTACGAGGCAGCCGGTTTGGTGCCGTACTTGGAGAAACTCGGCTTCAACCTGGTCGGCTATGGCTGCACCACCTGTATCGGTAACTCCGGCCCGCTGGAGCCGGCGCTATCGAAAGCCATCGGCGCGAATGACCTCGCGGTCGGCGCGGTCATTTCCGGTAACCGTAACTTCGAGGGCCGTATTCATCCTGACGTCAAGTTGAACTATCTCGCTTCGCCGCCGCTGGTGGTGGCATACGCGCTAGCCGGTTCGCTTGATATCGACATCACCACCGAGCCGCTTGGCATCGGCAGCGATGGAGAGCCTGTGTATCTCAAAGATATTTGGCCGAGTGAGCAGGAAATCTCTGACGTCGTCGGGCAGGCAATACAGACCCAGATGTTTGCCGACAGCTACGGCGATGTCTTTGCCGGCGACGAGCGTTGGCGCGGCATGTCGATTCCCGAAGGTGACATCTTCGAGTGGGACGACGCTTCTACTTATGTGCGCCGGCCTCCGTATTTCGATGGCATCAAACGAGAGCCGGCACCGCTTACCGATATCGCCGGCGCCCGCGTGTTGGCATCACTCGGTGATTCGGTCACCACCGATCACATTTCACCGGCAGGTTCGATCAAGAAGGATTCACCCGCCGGTGCTTATCTGACCGAACATGGCATCGCCCCGGGTGACTTCAATTCCTACGGCTCGCGGCGCGGTAACCACGAGGTGATGATTCGTGGCACTTTCGCCAACATCCGGTTGCGCAACCAGTTGGCACCGGGCACCGAAGGTGGCGTCACCCGGCACCTGCCGAGCGGTGACGCGACGACGATCTATGACGCGTCGATCCGGTACGCGGCTGACGGCGTCCCGTTGGTCATTTTGGCCGGCAAGGAGTACGGCTCTGGCTCTTCGCGCGACTGGGCGGCCAAGGGCACTGCGCTGCTCGGCGTCCGCGCGGTGATCGCGGAGTCGTTCGAGCGGATTCACCGCAGCAACCTGATCGGGATGGGCGTGCTGCCCTTGCAGTTCGCCGACGGGCAGACTCGCGAGTCACTCGGACTGACCGGTGAAGAAGTCTTCTCGGTGAGCGGGCTGGCCGGCGTCGACCAACTGCCACGGACGGTCACGGTGCACGCGGACGACAAGCGGTTCGAGGCGACGGTTCGCATCGACACTCCCGGGGAAGGTGACTACTACCGCCACGGCGGGATCATGCAGTTCGTGTTGCGGTCACTGCTCGACTAGTTGGGGGCAGCGGCGGTTTAGAATGGCACTCCGACAGTGTTCGACCGCGCTGTCGGAGTGGGCGTTGTCGAGGCCGACGCGCGGGCCAATAGAGCCCGCGAGTCGCGCTGACCGTGGTCAGACCGGTGAGGTAGGTGGCTGTGCTCGAGTCCATCGCGGGCCCCAGCGATCTCAAGAAGCTGGCACCCGATCAGCTGCCCGCGCTCGCGGAAGAAATCCGCGGGTTCTTGGTGGCAGCGGTGGCCAAAACCGGCGGGCATCTTGGCCCGAACCTGGGCGCGGTCGAGCTGACGATCGCGGTGCACCGGGTGTTCACTTCGCCAGCTGAGCCGATCGTCTTCGACACCGGACACCAGGCTTACGTGCACAAGCTGTTGACCGGCCGCCGTGAAGGGTTCGCGACGCTGAAGCAGCTCGGCGGGCTTTCCGGCTACCCCTCGCGCGCCGAGTCCGAGCACGACTGGGTCGAGAACTCTCACGCCTCGACCGCGCTCAGCTACGTCGATGGGTTGGCCAAGGCATTCGCCGTCCGTGGTGAGCGGCGCACGGTGGTGGCGATCGTCGGCGACGGAGCCCTGACCGGCGGCATGTGCTGGGAGGCACTGAACAACATCGCGGCCGAAAAGACGAACCCGGTCGTGGTCGTCGTCAACGACAATGGCCGGTCGTATTCGCAGACCATCGGCGGCCTCGCCGAACACCTCACCACCTTGCGCACCAACCCGCTTTATGAAAAAGCGTTGGAGAAGGTGAAGGAAGCACTCGGCCGCACTCCGCTGGTTGGCGAGCCACTTTTCGAGGCATTGCACGGGGTCAAGAAGGGCCTCAAAGATGTCCTGACGCCGCAAGGTTTGTTCGAAGATCTCGGGCTGAAGTACATCGGTCCAGTCGACGGTCACGACATCCCGGCGATGGAGTCGGCGCTGGCCCGGGCGAAGAAGTTCCGTGGCCCGGTCATCGTGCATTGCGTGACCCGCAAGGGTTATGGATATGGTCCGGCCGAGAACGACGAGCTCGACCATCTGCACGGGCCTGGCGCTTTTGACCCGATCACCGGTGTCGAACTGCCGAAGTCGGCCGGCTGGACGGGCGTGTTCTCCGACGAGATCGTCCGCATCGGCGCTGACCGCCCCGACGTCGTCGCGATTACTGCCGCCATGTTGCATCCGGTCGGGTTGGCAGCCTTCGAGAAGGCCTACCCCAAGCGCACTTTCGACGTCGGGATCGCCGAACAGCACGCGGTTACCTCGGCCGCCGGCATGGCGATGGGCGGTCTGCACCCGGTCGTCTGCGTTTACGCGACATTCCTCAACCGTGCCTTCGACCAGATGCTGCTGGACGTCGGCCTGCACAAGCTGCCGGTTACCTTCGTGCTCGATCGTGCCGGCGTCACCGGTGATGACGGTCCTAGCCACAACGGTATGTGGGATCTGTCCATCGCGTCGCTGGTGCCAGGTATTCGGATCGCCGTGCCGCGCGATGGCGCGCGGTTGCGTGAACTGCTGCATGACGTGGTCGCGGTCGACGACGGCCCGACCGTGATCCGGTTCCCGAAGGGCGCGCTGCCGGGCGATGTCGAGCCGGTCGATCGGCTGGGTGGCCTCGATGTCTTGCGCGCCGACGCTGACGCCGACGTGTTGCTGGTGGCTTTTGGTCCGATGGCGCACCTGGCACTCGCGGTGGCGAAGCGGCTATCTGACCAGGGCATTTCCTCGACCGTCGTTGATCCGCGCTGGGTATTGCCGGTCGACCCTGAACTCGGCCCGTTAGCTGCCGCGCATGATCTGGTCGTCACGATCGAAGACAACGGTCGCCACGGTGGCGCCGGTTCGCTGGTCTCGCAGTTCTTGCGTGATCGCGGAATCGACGTCCCGGTGCGCAACCATTCGATCCCGCAGGCGTTCTTGCCGCAAGGCAAGCGCAACGAGGTGTTGGCCGCGATCGGATTGACCGCGCAAGATGTTGCCCGTGGTGTCGTCGAAGCCGTTGCCGGTCTTAGCGCGGTCACTCGGCAACCCGCCATTACCGACTAGCGGGTCGCCAACTGACCGGGCTCGGTTGTTACTCCGCTGGTACTGCTCGGGTGCCTGATTTGATAACCAACGCGAGACCTGCCAGCAGCAGAATTACTGCCGGCACCTGGGCGGGTCGCACGTGCTGGTGAAGGAAAATCGCGGCGATGATGGTCGCGCCGGGCACCTCGAACAAGATGGACAGACTCACCACAGTCGCGCTCGTCGATCTCAGCACCAGGTTGAAGACCGTGTGACCAAGTAGTTGGGCGCCGATGGTGATCGCGGCGATTCGTAGCCAGTCGTCGGTCGAATATCCGCCGAGACTTTGACGGCCGATGAGACACACAACGAGCAGCAGCACAGCGGTATTCGTGTAGCAGAGCATGGCGTACGACGTGGTGCCGACAGTGCGCCGCACCGCGGCACCGGTGGTGACGTAGCCAGCCGCGAAAATGCCGCCGACAAGGGCAAGGGCGTCTCCGAACAATGCACGCCCAGAGACCTGGACGTCGATGCCGGCGACTATCGCGACAGCGAGAACGGCCAGCCCGATGCCGGTCCAGGCCCAACGATCGATGGTTGCCCCACGACTGCGCGCCCACAGCGCGGCCCAGATCGGCTGCGTCGCGACGAGTGCGGTTGCCGACGCTACCGAGGTGTAGCGCAGGCTGGGAATCCAGGTGCCGAAATGGAATGCCAGCAATATGCCGGCGGCACCGATGAGTCGCCATTCTCGCCGCGACAATGAGCGTAATTCCGTGCGCTCGCGACTGATCGCGAAAGGAAACAATGCGCCCGCCGCTAGCGCGTTTCGCCAAAACGCAATAGCCAGTGCTGGAGCGACCGTGGCTGCTATCAACGGACCTGAGGTAGAAACTGCGGTCAATGCGACCGTGATCAGTGCGAGGTCTGTTCGCGACGGAATCGCCAGTTCGTGCGAGGGCTCCGGCCTGGTCTCGCGCACGGCCTCATGATGTCAGGCGGCTCAAAATGTCAGGAGAGTCTTGGGGCAATTCCGCGACAGCGGCCCACAAAGTGGCCCGCGCCGAAGTAACCTAATCAGTGGTAGAGGACGTTGCGTTGCAATGGCGGTGTTGATGTCGCTGGATCACGCAAGACGATCTGGGCTGGTCGTCCATTGGCGAGGGCGATGGTGACCTCTTCGGCGGTGAGCAGGACCGGCCGGGAAAATCCCCGTTCATCGGCACTGGTCAGCGCGGCTGCTGTCTGGGCGAACGCGGGGTCGATGTGAGATGGGTCGAGCCAGCCGCGAGTGCGCATCGGGACGACGGCAGCCCGTAGGCCTTCTGAATCGGCGCAGAGTGCGCCGCGGAACACGATGGACGCGAGCAGCGTCACGACGTCACAATCACCCATCGGACGGAGCGGGGCTTTCGGTTGCTGACGCCAGCGAACGGTTGCCAGCGCGCCCATATTTTCGAGGTATTCCATCGCCGTTGGCCACCAAGGAGCGGGATCCACGTTGACGGCTTCGAATATGCCGGGGGGAACGACCACGACCTGATCGCGGTTGGCCGGGTCGAGGCCGAGCGCGCCAAAGCCGAGATCCAGGCTGCCGCCGATAATCGATTTGCGAACCCAATCGGCTCCCGGGTGCAGGGAATGGCCGACTGGCAGCGCGACCGGCCGGACCGATTCGGCCAGGTCGTCGAGGGATCGTTCGCTGACCCACTGTCGGGCTTGTAACCAGCGAGTCAATCGGCGGCGACCTTCGTCGCCATCAGGGTCGGCATCGCCGATCGCCTGCCAACATTGCGTCAAGGTGACGACGATCTCGGGAACGCTCATGATGGCGAAACCGTCGTCGAGTGGCCGCAGGTCGAGATCATGCACGACCGATACGGCTAACACACAGCGCCGTAGCGCGGCAGTCGGTATAGCCGGCAGCTCAGGCGCGGGCAGATCAGGCAGCACGAGCTGGTGCTGTGCATGCAATTCGTTCTCGTGCCCGGCCAGCTTCGACATGACCTTGAGGTTATCGGTTCGAAGCGTTCCGTGACGTAGGGCGAATGGGTGATCTAGTCAGTTGCTGAAGCAAGCATAATTTGGGCGATGGGCTCGGCTGTGAGTTCGATCTGCCACGCCCGCGCGCTGTACTCCGCGAGCGCCGCCGCGATCGATGCGCGGTCGATGTGCTCCGGGGGTTTCCAGGCCAAACGGCGAACCGCGTCCGGCTGGAGCAGGTTCTCCGTTGGCATCCCGAGGTCTAGGGCGAGATTGACGACCAGCGATTTGACCCGGATCAACCGGTCGGCGGCTTCGCGATCACGCTCGGCCCATCGGTGTGGCGGCGGCGGTCCGTCGCTCGGCCGGCCAATTTCGGGCAACTCCGAATCGGGCATCTGGGTGGCGTCGTGGATGGCCTGCCACCAGTCATCGAGGTGACGCCTGCTGCCACGGCCAATGAAGTCCGATGACGCCGCAAGAGCTTGCTTGCTGGACGGCGTCGATGTCGCGACATGCAGAATCGACGCGTCCGGGATCAGCCTGGTGGGGGAGACATCGGTGGCGCTGGCCAACCGGTCCCGGGTGAGCCACATCTGCCAGATGATGGCCAGTTGGCGACGACTGCGGATCCGGTGGATGCCCGAGACTTTTCGCCACCGGTCGGTCGAGGCACTGGGAGCCGGCGCCGTCCGCACATGTTCGAACTCCTCTTGAGCCCAGCCGAGTTTGCCCTGCCGTTCTAGCTCGGCCTCAAGCAGGTCGCGCAACTCGATCAGCACTTCGACGTCGAGCGCGGCGTAACGTAGCCACGCGTCGGGCAGTGGACGGCGTGACCAATCGGCTGCGGAGTGGTCTTTCTCGATGCGCAGGCCGAGGAAGTGTTCGACCATGGTCGCTAACCCGACCCGGGGGAAACCCGCCAGCCGGCCGGCCAGTTCGGAGTCGAAAAGCTTTGCCGGCGCCAAACCGAGTTCGGCCAGGCAGGGCAGATCTTGGTTGGCGGCGTGCAGAATCCATTCGGCATCACCGAGGGCGGCCTGCACTGACGAAAGGTCGGGGCACGCGATCGGATCGATCATGATGCTGCCGGCGCCGTCGCGGCGGATCTGCACGAGATAAGCCCGGTGACCGTACCGGTAGCTCGACGCGCGTTCGGCGTCCACCGCGACAGGGCCGTGCCCGGCGGCGAGCCGCTGGCAGACCAGGCGCAGGGCATCTGGATCGTCGACAACTGTCGGGACGCCGTCGCGCAAGGTGAGTAACGGTGCCAAGGGCGGGCCAGCGGTGTCGGTCGCCGCGATATCAGCGTCGGTTTCGTCGTTGGTTACTGAACCGGCGGAACCTGGTGCTGGGGTGGCGACAGGTGCTGGTTCAGTGGCCGGTGCCGGTTCATTGGCTGGTGCCGGGACGCTGACTGGTTCGAGGAACAGCGGAACCACCGGGGTCACTGCCGGTGTGATCAACTCGTCCGGAGTCGCAGCCGACACGTCGTTGGGCGGGCGTGCCGACTTGGACATAGGTCCAACCTACGACGCGAAGCCGTCAGTAAGACGCATGTCAGGGTCGAGTCAGCGAATGACGCCGGCGCGCATCGCGAGCGCGACCATCTCCGCGCGGTCTCCGGTGCCGAGTTTGCGAGCGATTCGAGCCAGGTGGCTCTTCACCGTGAGGGCGGACAGACCGAGCTCGTCGCCGATCTCCTTGTTGGAGCGACCGTCGGCAACCAGGCGGAGTACTTCCACCTCGCGGCCGGACAGTTCGCTGACGCCTTCGTTAGACGGGCTGTTACGCAGGCCGGCAGCGAGCAATGAGGCGACTGACGGGTCGGCGTAGACGCCGCCGTCCAGAACACGACGGACACCGTCGGCGACGACGACCGGGGAGGCCGACTTCAGCAGGTAACCCTGCGCGCCGGCAACGAACGCCGCTCGCACCGAATAGGGATCATCCGCAGCGGACAGCACCACGAGGCGAGGCCAACCGGCGCTGCGTAGCTCCGCGAGCAGGTCAAGGCCGGAGCCATCTGGCAGCCCGACATCGACGACGCACAGATCGCGAGGGCCACTGGCCCGCGCTCGGGCCCGAGCTTCAGCGCAACTTGCCGCTTCCACAATGTCCCCGGCCCCCATAGCAGTGAGGCGACTCACCATCGACTCCCGGACCAACGGGTGGTCGTCGACCACCATGGCGGTGAAGCCCGCGGAGTTTTCCGGCTGGGGCGGTACGTGCTCGACCAAGGTCGTCACACGGACCTCCTCGTAATAGGCGCCTGCTACGGCGTCGTGACTGGGCAACCACGTTCGCGGTCGCTTCGAAATCGTTACCCGAAACTCGACAGAGCCGACGGGTCTCGATTCATGCATCGGACGACGAGAAGCGCTGCTGAAGTTTTTGCCCACATGACCGCTTCTTATGCGGGCTAGAACGCTTCTTGGCAGAAAAATCACTACGCCAAGCGGGCGGTTGATGCGTTCGCGGCAACAGATTGGCCGCGAAAGTGCCGAGGACAGCCATCAGGACGGAATATGCCTTCGCTTGGGGAGACCGTTGTGAGACTCGACCGCGTACCTGGCACGCTGCTTTCACTGACTGCCGTCACCGGACTCGTGACCGCGTTGGTCGCTGTCCCGGCTTCGGCGTTGGCAGCTACACCGTCGGCGTCTCCTTCGGTTATCGGTGGCGGCTCTCAGCAGGTGATCGTGTCGCTGGCGGGCTCGACAGCTGTCGACGCGCCAGGCGTGCATGTGGTTGCCCTCCTTGGCGGCGTCCATGCCGAGATTGTTAACGCGACGGCGGCTGGGTTGGCGGCATTGGCTTCGACGGCCGGTGTAACCGGAATCTCGCCTAATGCCAAGGCGCATCTGGAGAGTTTCGACTTCGGGGAGGGCTCGTGGAAGCCGGGGAATGGAAATTGGCCGAAGCCGCAACCGAAGCCTTCTGATTCGCCATCGACTAGTCCGACCGCTCCCGCGCCAAGTGGAAGTGACTCGCCGCCAGCAAGCCCGACGGTTCCCGCGTCGCCGCCGGTAAGCCCTAGCCCGTCGGATTCGCCGGCGCCGTCTAGCCCGGAGCCTTCAAGCCCGGCACCTTCGGACTCACCAGTGCCTTCGGCCAGCCCGTCACCGTCGGCTAGCCCGACACCGGATTCCGCTGTTGTCGCGCCGGATTCGATCGGCGGCCCTGCTGGTCAGGTTGGCGCTGGCAGTGGCGTGACGGTGGCGCTCATCGATACCGGGGTTACTGATACCGCGGCATTGAATCGCGCATCCGGTCGACTCGTGGACGCCGTCGACACATCGGGGTTGAACAACGCCGGTGGCAAGGTCGTCGAGAACGGCATCTTTAGCGATGGATTTGGACACGGCACCTTTATGGCGTCGTTGATTGCCGGCGGCGTCGTTGGTGGCAGTGGCTCGCTGGGCTTGGGTGTCGCTCCTGGCGCGACGATTGATGTCGTCAAGGTCGCTGATAATCAAGGCAATACCTCATTGGCTGCTGTACTTGCCGGGTTGAACTGGGTCGCCACTCATGCCGACACCGTGTCGATCGCGAACTTGTCACTGAGCGTCGACCGGCCGTCAGACGCGTACGGTATTGATCCGCTGAACTTCGCGGTCGCGCTGACTCGGGCCGCTGGTGTGACGGTGGTCGTCGCGGCCGGAAATACCGCTGGGCAGGTCGGTGACCCTGGCTTCGCGCCGCAAGCATTGACTGTCGGCTCGGCCGATACCACCGGCACGACTCCGAGCGTTGCTAGCTTTAGTGGCAGTGGCAATGTGGACGGCGTCATGAAGCCTGACGTGGTCGCGGCTGGCGTCGATATTCTCGGAGAAATGCCCGCTAATACAGTGATCGGGCAGCAATATCCGGCGGCACGACAACCGAGCGGGCTTTTCCGTGGATCGGGAACGAGCCAGTCGACCGCGATCGTCAGCGGGCTCGCGGCACTTTATTTGCAGGCATATCCGAACTCCACGCCGGTCGAGGTCAAGTCGGCTATTCGGAGCGCGGCAACCAGCTTCCGTTCGGGAAATTCCAGCGGCTGGGGCAGTTCAGCTGACGAGGGTAATTTCGGCGGCTGGGGCGGTTCGGGAAGTTCGGCTGGGCAAGGGCTGGTCGCGTTGCCCACCCGAAGTTACGGATCTTTCAACACTGGCGAGTGGAGCCTGAACGTTTTCAGGTATGACTCCACTGCCTCCCAGTGGGGCAGTATTTTCACCGACGGCACTTTTGATGCTCGTCGTTGGGCGGCTCGTCGCTGGGCCGGAGACGGTTGGGACGCGCGTCGTTGGGCTTCTGGTCAATGGGCCGGCGTGACTTTTGACGCTCGTCGTTGGGCAGCCCGCCGCTGGGCCAGTGACGGTTGGGACGCGCGCCGCTGGGCCGCGAGTTCCTGGGGTGGTACGTCATGAAGCCGGCGATTCAGCTGCGAGCTATCGCGCTTGTGCTGGTAGCGGCAAGTGTTTATGTGCTCTGCCAGACCGGTTGGGGCAAAGACGGCTGGCTCGGGCTTCCGTTGTTGGCGATCGCAGTCGCGATTTCCGAGAGCGCACTGATTAACGTGACGGTGGCCAGGCAGCGAGTGACTTTTTCGCTGACCGAAGGTGTCGTCGGCGCGGCATTCTTATTGGCGCCAGGCGGTTGGGTGGTCATCGCGGTTGTTATCGGGTTGGTGCCATCGCTGATTATTACCAAGCAATCCGCGCTGAAGTTCCAATACAACCTCGCGCAGTATTTCGTCGCCACTAGCGCGGCAGCGCTTGTCGTCGTCCATCTCAAGGCTGGGGTGTCTGCGGCGGTTGTCGGAATGGCAGTGTGGTGGGCAGCGAACCAGATATTGTCGGCAGTGCCGCTGTCGATTATGGGTGGCGAGCGGCTTTTCCCGATGATTATGGAAGACGCGCCGCTGCACGGCGTCCATGCCGCTGGCACCACCAGTATCGGGCTGCTCGCGGCCTGGTTATTGGTGCATGCGCCGTTCGGTTTACTCGGGCTACTCGTACCGGCATTGTTGTTATGGATGTCGTTCGACGAACAGACCAGTAAATCGGCCGAAGCTCGGTTATTCGCGGAATTGGCGCGTGGCCAAGAACAAGCGGTTACCCATTCGGTCGAGATTTCGGCTCGGGTGGTGCTCACCGCGGCGGCTCGGGTGCTCGGTGGCGCGGACGTCGAACTCGTCGTCCTCGAACATGAGGGTCCGGTCATTTATACCGGCGACGAATCGGGTCTGACCAAACGTCGGACTGATGCGGCCGCTTTCGATTTGCCCTGGGTTCTGCGCGCATTGGGTTCTCGTGGCGTGTTAACCGGCTCAGAAGACGAGCGACCATTTTGTTCGGCGGTGGTGGGTGAGGTTGATCAGCCGCTTGCGGTACTGATTGCCCGTCGAGCTGCCGGTAATAGCAGTTTTGGACGTCGCGAAGCGACCTTGACCGGTGTGTTGGTGGGGCAGGCGCGTTCGTGGCTTTCGGTCGCCGAACTTACCGCCTCTCGTGATGAAGCGGTCGCCCGCGCTGACGCCGCTGACGAGGCGGCTCGCAGTCTCGGCGACCTTGGCGCCGGCACCGCGCCGGCACTCGGGCTGTTGCGTGAATCGGCGGGTCGGTTGGCTCGATTGGCGACCGCGCCCTCGGGTCATGACGCCGTCACCGACATCGTTGATGAACTGCATTCGGTTGAGCGGGCGGTTGCCTCGCTGCTCGGCGCTATCGCCTTGGCCGCCGAACCGACGCTTCGTGATTTGAACGGGGAGTTTGCCGAGCTGGACACGATGGTCCCGCATTCGCGTCGACACGACGACTGGACCACGACCGGTCGGCTAGATCGGGCCGAGCCAATCCGGTGATCAGACGACGAATATCCGACGGTCTACCGCTCGCTGTGTGGGCGGCAGGGCTGGTCGGCTTGGGAACGACAGCGACCATTGCGGTGGTCGCTGTCGGCTTGCACGCTTCAGGGCGGCTGGACGGCCCGGCGTTAGTGACTCTCGGGGTGGCGGTGCTGGTAGCCGCGTGCAGCGTCATTATCGGCGCCGAGGCTGGTGCTCGATTCGCTCGAACCGTGCGCGCGTTGCGCGATGAAGCGGTTCGCAGGCTGGAAGATCCGGCGTCCGGCTTGGAACGTAACGAAGACCGTTTCGCTGTCAGTACCAGCGTCGAACTGCTCGAACTGGCCAGGACATTGGATGCGCTGCATCTGCGGGTACGGGTCGCCGACGACGTCGCGGCTCGACATCGGCGTACCGCTGAAACAGCGAGTGCGGGCATGTTCGAAATGCTTTCCGGTCTTGTCGCGGCTGAAGAATCGGCCCGAGGTCAGCTCTCGGCGGAGCTGCACGACACGGTCGCGCAAACGCTGATGCTGTCGCGGAGCATGCTCGCGGCGACTCCGACTCAGCCGAGTGAGATCGCCAATATCGCTGATCTGGTCGCCGAAGCCGAAGAGCAGGTTCGGGCGGTGATGGCCAGAACCCGGCCGCCGGCCCTTCGCGATGGTGACCTTGGCCAAGCCGTACTCGCGTTGCGCGACGATATGCAGCTTCGCTATGGCCTGGTGGTCACGATCGACTGGCCGGATTCGCCGTATCCGCTGCCGTTGGTGACCGCGATTACGGTCTACCGCTTCTTCCAAGAAGGATTGCTCAACGTCATTAAGCATGCCGACGTGGACGACGCGACGATCTCGCTGTCGGTCGATGACGAGATGGTGGTTGCCACCGTGCATGACGATGGTCCGGGATTCGATCCGGATCAGGTGCATTCTGAGCGTGGACGCCACGTGGGGCTTGGGTTGTTGCGGGAACGGGCGCGGCTCGCCGGCGGATCGTTGACGGTCTCGTCATGGCCGGCCAATGGAAGCACGCTCACGTTGCGGATGTCGCGAGGAGCGACCGCTTCGGCGTCCGCGATGGGTGAGGTTCGGACGCTGGTGCAACGCCGGGCCTGATGGGTGCAGCGCCGGGCCTGACGGGAAACGCTGGCCTGAGAGCGTCGGGCTTGACTGTGAGTTAGCCGCGTCTGGACGACGGCAGTGCCGCGACGCCGGGCGGAAGTGGGGCGAGCCCGGCGGCTGACGCGAGCACGTCTGTCCAGGCCAGCAGATGCGGGCTGAGGTCGTTGGTTTCGCCGTCGTTTCTGGCTAGCCCGTCGTCAGCGAGTACCGGCGTCCAGGATGCGCGCAGCTCGATCTGTGCCATCGGCGGTCGCCGCGACATCGACCCGTAGCTGTCGGAAGAGATTCGCGTGACGGTGCCGCCCAATGCGCGCATGTGGTCGATGCCGATCGTTTCGAGCCGGCGCCCCAGCGACTCGGTCAGCCAGGTCCAGCCGATGGCCGCGAGAAAAGGATCTGACGCCATCTCTTGTTCGAGTTCGGCGCGAACGTAGACCACGATGCGGGTGCGTCCCTGCCAGGTTTCTTGGCCGGCGGGATCATGCAGGACGACGAAACGACCGGTCGCGATGTCACCGACATCGGGGTCGCGCAGCGTCGCCGGGGCGAGGTTTTCGCTGATATCGGCCGTGAGCGCGACCGCGAAAGGCGCGAGACCATGCGGCGCGGGTGCTTCGGCCAGACGTATCTCCGGGCGTAGCCGGACAGGGCGCAGACTCGCCACCGCACGCGCGAACGCGTCCGGCAACTCCTTGCGGGCATCCAGGACCGCCATGTTCGCAGCGTAGGTGCCGGGACGCCGGGCGCCCGGTTGGCGCGCCGTCCATGGATGTAGACAACATTCTGCGGGCTGCCTGGGCTCTCCATTTACTAAGCTGACCCGACCATGGCTGCCGTGCTCGCTCTACTCGCGAGCCTGGTGTGGGGGACGTCGGATTTCGTTGGCGGTCTGGTCAGCCGGCGAGTCCGACCGATGGTGGTCGTCGGGTTGGCGCATCTGAGTGTCGTCGTCGTGCTGATCGTGTTCGCGGCATCGACGGGTCAGCTCGGTGCCGGCTTGGGATATCTGCCGTGGGCAATCTGCGGTGGCATCGTCGGCTTGATCGCGCTGGTCTGTTTTTACGCGGCGCTCTCGCGCGGCGTGATGGGCATCGTCGCGCCGATCGCTGGTACCGGCGCGGTCGTTCCGGTCGTGGTCGGGCTGGCCAGCGGTGAGTCGCCGTCCGTGCCGCAGGTCGTCGGCATCGCGGTGGCGATCGGCGGGGTGATGTTAGCCAGCGGCCCCGAGTTGCGCGGGTCGGGAGTTTCAGGCGGGGTCAAGCCGTTGTTGCTTGCCTGCGTGGCGGCGCTCGGCTTCGGCGGTGCCTTGGTGTTCATCGAGAAAGGCGCTCGGCACAACGTCGTGATGACACTGATCGGCATGCGAGTGACCTCGGTGCTGATCGTCGGCCTGATCGGGATCGGCTACCTGGTGATGTCCCGACCAGGCAAGCGAGGCGGACTGGATGATCGGCAGCGGCCTCGGTTGATGCCGACTACTCGCAAGCAATTCGGCGCGATCGTGTTCGTCGGTTGGACAGATGCTGGCGCGAACGGGCTCTACGGCGCGGCCTCTCGGCATGGGTTGGTGAGCATTACTGCGGTGCTGGCATCGCTGTATCCGGCGGTGACGGTTGTGCTCGCGCGCATCATCGAGGGGGAGAAAACTCGGCGGATTCAAGACGTCGGAATCGTGCTCGCGCTGGGTGGCATCGTGCTGCTGGCCGTCGGCTGAAATCATGACCGAGTGACACTCGATCCGGTCGACCCCGCATCCGCACCTGGCGCGACACCCGCGACCACATCAGCTGCCGCCACGCTACCGGCCGCCGGCGCGTTTCTTGGGGCTTGCCGAGGCGAGCCGGTGCCACACACGCCGGTGTGGTTCATGCGGCAGGCTGGTCGTTCACTGCCGGAGTATCTGCGCATTCGCGAAGGCATACCGATGCTGCAGGCCTGCTTCACTCCCGATTTGGTCACCGAGATCACCCTGCAGCCGGTGCGTCGTTACGGCGTCGACGCGGCCATTCTGTTCAGCGACATCGTGGTGCCGCTGAAGGCGATCGGCGTCGATCTCGACATCGTGCCGGGTATCGGTCCGGTGGTCGCGGCACCGATCAGCTCGATGGCCGACGTCGAAAAGCTGCGACCGCTGACGCCAGAAGATGCCGAACCGGTTGCGATTGCCATCGCGCAGCTGGTCGCCGAACTCGGATCGACACCGCTGATCGGTTTTGCCGGCGCGCCATTCACGTTGGCCAGCTACCTGGTCGAGGGCGGACCGTCGCGCGACCATCTGGCCACCAAGGCGCTGATGTATGGAAATCCGGAAGTGTGGCACGCGCTGCTCGACCGGCTCGCGGGTATCGCCGGCGCTTTCTTACGACTTCAAGTGGACGCAGGCGCTGCCGCCGTCCAGCTCTTCGATTCGTGGGCCGGCGCATTATCGCCACAGGATTACCGGACTTTCGTGATGCCGCACAGTGCCAAGGTGCTCGAATCGGTCGCCGATCTGGGAGTGCCGCGGATTCACTTCGGCGTCGGCACGGGTGAGTTGCTCGGTTTGATGGGTGAGGCCGGCGCCGATGTTGTCGGGGTCGATTGGCGGGTGCCGCTAGATCAAGCGGTCAACCGGGTCGGCGCGCGAGCGGTGCAAGGCAACCTCGATCCGGCGCTGGTATTTGCCCCCTGGGAGACCATCGAGTCGGCCGCGGCCGATGTGCTTCATCGCGGCCGAGCTGCCCGAGGTCACATTTTCAACCTCGGGCACGGCGTACATCCGGCGTCTGACCCTGGCGTGCTCGCCGCGTTGGTGGCGTTCGTGCACGAGTACAGCCAGCAGCCTCGACCCGCTTAAGGTGCTCGCTTCTTAAGGCGCTGTTCGTCAGGGCTCGGTGATGGGGGCTGGCTCGGTCGTGCTGATGTGAGCTGGGTGTTGCCGAGACAGGTAGCGACGTCCGAGCAGGGCGATAAAACCGAGCGCCACCAGCACAATAAGGAATGGCAGCGCGGCACCCAGGGCGGTTGCCAGCGCCGCGGTCGTGCGAGTGAATGCGTGCCAGCCGCCACGAAGTCCGCGGACGAAGCCGAATACGTGCGTGTGCTTGACCGCCTTTTTCTTAGCGGCAACCGGGGTGGTCACCAACGTGACGGTGATAGTGGCCTGGGCGACTTCGCCCGAGAGTGCGCGTTGTTGCGATTCGAGTGAGTCGAGATCGGATTCGCGCTGGGCTATCTGCGACTCGAGGTCGGTGAGATCGCCGACCGTGCCGGCGTGCTGAAACAGTTGTTCGAGCCGGTTCAGGCTGTCTTTAGCGGCAGTCAGTCGCGCGCTGACATCGACGACCTGGGTAGTGACGTCATCGTCTTGTTCGTCGCGGCTGATCTCGGCGCCGAGCTTGCCGATTTTGTCGAGGTCGCCTTCCAGCGTGTTCGGCGGCACTTTCAAGGTGATGGTCGCGGTCGCGTCGGCGGCGTCTTTGGGGGTGAGGTCGATTTGTTCGGCATACACGGCGCCTTGACTGGTCGGGCCGGTGGCAATGGCTTGGACCTGATTCACCGCGTTCCGCACGTTCGTGGTGCGCACCGTAATGTCGGCGGTGTAGACGATTTGCCGGTTCGCCAGCACTCCTGGCGTCGTCGGGCTCGGGGCCGGTGCCGCTGGTGCTGCGCTGCCAGCTGCGGGGGCTGCAAATCCGTGGCCGGGCGCCGAAGGCTGGGGTGCTGTCGCATCGCCGGCTCCTGCCGTTATGTTGCCGTTGAACAACGCGCTTGGCGTATCCAAAGCGTTAGCTGCCATCGGAGCGCTGGAAGCTGTGGACTGCTTCGTCGAGCTGCTACAGCCGACCAAAACGAGCGCGAGTAGGCCGGTGAGCGCGGTGGCCGTCAGCACACCCGTTCGGCGATAAGACGACGAGGACGTGGCAGACATGGCGGACCTCCGGGGGTAACGGTGGCTGGCAGTGACGGGGTGTGGCGTGTTCTTTGACCCCGAATGACGGCTGTCGGTTCCACCCGTGGGTCACGATCAGGAAACGGTCTGCGAAGGTGGCCCGGTGGATGCTGAACTTTCAGACGTCGGACTTCCGGACGTCGGGCTGCCTCGGGTCGTGGTGATCGGTGGCGGCATCACCGGACTCGCCGCCGCGTTGCGGCTAGCCGCCGATGGTCGGGTGCGGGTCGAGTTGATCGAGGGGTCACCGCGCACCGGCGGGAAGTTGCTGAGCGGCGAAATTGCCGGGGTCCGCACCGATCTCGGCGCCGAATCATTGCTTGCTCGGCGTCCGGAAGGGCTTGCGTTGATGCATGATCTCGGGTTGGACGACGAGATTGTGCATCCGGTGACGACGTCGGCCGCAGTGTGGTCGCGAGGTGCGTTGCGTTCGCTGCCGACTGGCCATCTGATGGGTGTACCGCGTGATCTGCGTACGTTGGCGGCGTCCGGTCTGGTTTCGCGGGCGGCTGTCGCTCGCGCGTCGCTCGACGAAGTGCTGCCACGGACGTCGATTGGTGACGATATTTCGGTGGGCGCTTATCTGGGCGCGCGGCTCGGGCGAGCGGTTGTCGAGCGGATTGCCGAGCCGTTGCTCGGTGGTGTTTATGCCGGGCGTGCCGACCAGCTTTCGTTACGGGCAACGCTGCCACAGATCGCCGCGCTGGCGTCGTCGCGTTCGCTGTTGCGCGGGCTGGCTTCGCGTCCGGCGGTTACTGGGTCGGGGCCGGTGTTTGCCGGATTGGCTGGCGGGCTTGGCAAGCTGGCTGAGCTGGTGACGACACGGCTTATTTCCCAGGGTGTGTCGGTGCAATGTGGTGAACCTGTTCGGTCCCTTCGGCGAACCCCGTCGGGTTGGCAGCTGGTGGTCGGGCCGACGGTCGCGGCGCGAACGATAGACGCGGATGCCGTCGTGCTGGCCTTACCGGCGGCGCCGGCGGCCCGATTGTTGACAGAGATATCCGGTGTGGCAAGCGCCGAACTGGCGTCGATCGATTACGCCAGCATGGCGATCGTGACGATGGCATTGCCTCGATCGGAATTCGAGAAACCCTTGACTGGCAGCGGTTTTCTGGTTCCGGCGATAGAGAAACGACTGATTAAGGCGGCCACGTTTTCGAGTGTGAAATGGGGATGGTACGAGGCTTCCGATCTCGTCATCGCGCGATGTTCGATCGGCCGGCATGGTGACGTCGCCGATTTGCAACAGGGTGATGACGAGTTGATTTCCGGTGCGGTTCGCGATCTTGGTGTTATTGCCGGGCTTGGTGGGGTGCAACGCGAGGCGACCGTGACCCGTTGGGGAGGTGCGCTGCCGCAGTACGCGGTCGGCCATGGCGCGCGGGTGGCCCGGATCAAAGCGGCAGTGGCATTAGTGCCGGGAATTGCCATTGCGGGCGCGGCATTTGACGGCGTCGGAATCCCCGCGTGCATCGGCAGCGGCCAGGCCGCTGCCACCCAGGCGTTGCGTGGCTTGTTCGGCGGGGGAGAATGAGCACATGAGCGAGCAGACGGTGTCGTCGTCCACCCCTGATGCGGGTACCTCGGGTACTTCGGGGACAAGTGCCTACACGATGTACGCGGTCTTCAAGGCGCGTCGCGGTAGTGGTGAGTTGGCCCGAGAAAGCCGCGATGCGGCGGTTGCCGAGGTCGACGAATTGCTCGGGCAATTGGCTGGCAAGGGCATCACCACTCGCGGGCTTTACAGCATTACCGGATTTCGGCACGACGCCGACTATCTCTTTTGGTGGGTAGCGCCAACGTCTGACGATCTCCAAGAGGCCTATTCTCGATTCTTGGCTACCCAGCTAGGGCGGGCAAGTGACGAGGTCTGGTCGTCTATTGGATTGCATCGCGAGGCCGAATTTAATAAGTCGCACGTGCCGGCATTTCTGGCCGGCAAGGCGCCGAAAGGCTACGTCTGCGTTTACCCGTACAGCCGCACCAATGAGTGGTATTTGCTCGACCCGGCCGAGCGCGGAGAAATGTTGCGCGAACACGGCGTTATGGGCCGCGAATATCCCGACGTCTTGGCTAATACGGTTGCGGCTTTCGCGTTAGGCGACTATGAGTTTCTGCTTGCGTTCGAGGCCGATGAACTTCATCGGATCGTCGATTTGATGCGGCACCTGCGCGGAGCGCGGGCGAGGGCACACACGCGTGCCGAGACGCCGTTCTTCACCGGCCCGCGGCGTTCGGTCGCCGACATCATCGCCACACTGCCCTAACGCTTCGAGGCTGGTGGCTGGGATGGCGGACGCGTTGGATCGCTGCGTGCAGGTCTGGTATCTCAGCTTTGTGGTGGTCGATGCTGCGTACGTCGTTGGCTGGCCGAGATCTAGGTAAGTCCGAGCCTGGCTGATGCGCTTCTTGAATGTCATGGAACTTACGTATATCGTAAGTTCCATGACATCAGGTACGGCTAAAATCCTCTACGATCTCGCCGATAGGCACGGTGGGTATTTTACGACGGGCGAGGCGTCATTCATCGGTCTTAGCTACCGTCAACTGAGTTACTACAGGGCATCCGGTGCTTTGGAAAGAGTTACTCAGGGGGTCTACCGCTTGATCGCATACCCCCCTCACAGGCACGGCGACATGATCGCCACCGCTTTGTGGGCGGGGCCCGAGAGCGCCATCAGCCACGAGAGTGCTCTGGTGGTGTATGGGTTAGCGTCGGCGATGCCGCTGACGTTGCACCTGACGGTTCCGGCGGCATTTCGTGGCAAGCGAGAAGGAGTACGAGTCCATCACGGCAGTCTGGATATGGCGCAGCGCCGAGTTTGGGACGATGTGCCGATAACCAGCGTCGAACGTACTTTGACAGATCTCACGCAAACGGCCGATAGGTCGCTGGTCCGTGAAGCCGTCGCCGAAGCACTCGTTCGGGGGCTGACTACCCGGATGCAGCTCGCGAGTGCGGCCGACGGAGATAAGAATCCGTCCCATATTCGCCGGGAGCTGGGTATACGACTGCCTGCGACGAGGGAACGTGTATGACAGCGCATCCTTACCCAGACTCAGCCGCGATGCGCATGGCGCTTGAGCAGCGATTGCTTGCACGTCATAGATCGACGAACCTGCCCCTTGATCGCCTGCGCAAGGAGGCCGCTCTTCAGCGTTTGCTCGCACGCATAGCAGTCGTAGCTCCCGCGAACAGTTGGGCGTTGAAGGGTGGGCTCGCGATGATTGCCAGAGTCGGCGATCACGCTAGAGCGACCTCTGACGCCGACGCGACTTGGCGGTTGAACCACCGTTTGCTTCGCGACATGCTTGACCGCGCTGTTTCTCTTGATCTAGCTGACTACTTCGAGTTCACTGTCGCCGAGGGGAAGCGTATTCGGGGCGAAGGACCCGAGGGTGGCTTTCGCCTTCCCGTCATGGCGCGCCTTGCCAGTAAGGAATTCGAGCAACTGCGCCTGGACGTGAACATCGTCGAGGAGGATCCGCGCCCCATCGAGCTAATCACCCTCAGGAATTTGCTCGATTTCGCTGGGCTACCACCGGTCGTGGTACCGGCCATCAGACCTGAGCAGCAGCTTGCCGAGAAACTCCACGCATACACGCGGAACTACGGAGGCCAGGAGAACGGCCGCTCCAAAGACCTCTACGACATGCTCGTCATCGCCCAAGAGTTGCCGTTGCCCGAGTTGGGAGGACTGGCCGTCGCGTGTGGTGAAACGTTCGCTCTGAGGGCTACGGCGTGGCCGCCGACACTTAAAGCTCCGCCTTCGTTTTGGAGTACTCCGTGGCAGGGGTACGTCACCGATTACGGAATTCAGTTCAAAGACATCGCCGCCGCCTATGTTGCGCTAGAAGTCTTCTGGCGACCGGTTTTCGAGGCCATCTCTGGGGCGGCGACAACCTGGGACTCCGAGGACTGGAACTGGCGGTAGGGCTTAATCCGAGGCTGCAACGGCCGGTTCGGTTTCTTAGCCGTCGAAGTGACAGCGCAAATGCGGTGCGCTGGCGCTATAGTGCTGGCGCTCGGCGTTTTTGCCCCTAGCTATCCGGTTCTCCAATCCTTCAGGGGGAAGAGTCATGCGTGCGCGTGGTCGCCTCGTTGTGTCATCGGTCGTGTTGTCGTTAGTTGCGTCGGCTCTTTCGGCGGGTGTGGTGGCTACGGCCGCTGGGGAAGTAGATGAAATAGCGAAATGAATCGATCTGATAGTGAGAGTGCCCAATCGGCGCAGGGACGTCACGAGGTGGATCGAAGTGGGCCATGGGTCAAGCGGCCACGGAAAGGCATAGATCTATGGGATGGATTGATATTCCGGTTAGCCCTCTTGGCTGGCATATGCACGTTGGGTCCGATCGGTGCGGGGATCGAGGTGCTGCTGGGCTTGAAGAGGGTTCCACTCGCTCTTGGAGCGGGAATCATATTGATATTTGCTGGCTGTCTTGCCGCAGCCGTCATTGTTCTCTACTTGAAGCGACCCGTTCTTCCAAACCGTCCCGATACCCGGCGACTCGCGTGGGATTACCTTGCAGCGAATGATCGCGAAGAATAGCTCAGCCACGGCAGATCCTTGTTGGGCGGACTGGTTCAGCTTTAGCCTAGGGTCGGCTGGAACGTCGTCCAGGGAACGGCTTGTTCGAAGGCTGCGGCCGCGCTGAGGGTACGGACGTCGGCGAATCGTGGGCCCATGAACTGGAGGCCGATAGGCAGGCCGTTGTCGCCGAATCCGGCGGGCACTGAGGTTGCGGGCATGCCGGTGAGATTGGCGGGCAACCCGATGCTGCCCCAGTTGCCGAGATAGGGGTCGATCGCGCGACCTTCGACATATTCTGGCATCGGCACACCGATCGGGAAGGCGGTGACTTGCATAGTTGGGGTAACTAGCAGGTCATACTCTTCGAAGAACTCACTCCAAACCCGCGTGTAGTGAGCCTTCTCGTGCAGGGCGTTGACATACTCTGAGGCGGTAATATCTTGGCCGCCCTCGATGATTTCGGCCGTACCCGGATACATCTGGTCACGCCACTGTTCCAGTAATGGGCTCCCAGCGGCATAGCCCTCAGTCAGCGCGATGCTCTTCCAGATGGACGCCGGCTCAGGCGTGTCGGGGTGAGCTTGGTGCAGTTTCGCGCCGAGATTTTCCAGCACGCGCAAGGCTTTTCGGAACACCGCGCGGACGTCGTGGTCGACCGGCAGCATGCCGAGGTCTTCGGAGAAGGCGATCCGCATGCCACTCAGATTGTGGCCGCTGAAATCGCGAAGCCCGGGTAAATCGACCGGGTAGGTCATGTCGTCAGCCGGTGTCGGGCCGGCCATCACCGAGAGCATCATCGCCGCGTCGCGTACCGATCGAGTGATCGGACCAAGTACAGACAGCGTTCCCCAGCCATTGGCGCCGGGCTTTCTCGGCACCACGCCGAACGTCGGTTTATGCCCGACGACGCCGCAAAAAGCCGCCGGAATGCGAATCGAACCGCCACCGTCGCTACCCAACGCGAGTGCCGTCATGCCGGCGGCAATCGAGGCGCCCGCGCCGCCACTCGAACCGCCTGGCGTGCGATCGAGATCCCACGGATTACGGGTCAATCCATAGAGAGAATTGTCGGTGAAGCCGCGAGAACAGAACTCGGGAGTATTCGTCTTTCCGACCACGATGGCACCCGCTTGCCGCAGACGAGTGACTGCGACACATTCTTCGGGTGGCACGAAATCCTTGAATGCCAGCGATCCGTTGGTCGAGAGCGTGCCGTCCATCCAGATATGGTCTTTGATCGAAATCGGGACGCCGAAAAGTGGCGGCAGGTCGGCGCCGTCCCCCTGATGAATGGTTTGGTCGGCGGCACGAGCGGAAGCCCTTGCCGCGTCGTGAAAAGTGACCGTGAACGCGCCGAGGGCGGGGTTGAGATCGTCGATCCTCCGCAGCGCCGCGTCGACAACCTCAACCACTGACAGTTCACGTTTGCGGATCGACTCCGCGATGCCGACGCCGTCGAGTGTTTCAGTCGAACTCGGCATACTGAGCTACTCGACCTTTTCCAACGTCAGGCTGATTGAATTTATGCAGAATCGATCATCGGTCGGTGTGTCGTAGCCTTCGCCGTGGAAAACGTGGCCGAGATGTGAACCACAATTCTTGCAGCGAACCTCGACCCTCTGCATGCCGAGAGTGTCGTCGGTGATCAGCTCGACCGCGTCGGTATCGGTGGGCGCGAAGAACGACGGCCACCCACAATGCGAGGGAAACTTCGTGTCGCTGCGGAAGAGTTCGGCGTCACACGCCCGGCACCGGTAGACGCCGGTCGTGGTGGTGTCGGTGTATTCGCCGACGAATGCCGGCTCGGTGCCGGCCTTGCGTAGCACCGCGTATTCGGCCGGAGTCAGCTGCTCACGCCATTGCGCATCAGTCTTGTCTACGTTGTACATGCGGTAAGCCTACGTGAATGCCCGGCGTGGCGGCAGCTGGCATAGGTGACAAATCTCTCACGGGCGGTAGCGTTTTGGCATGGCCGCTCCCTCGAAGACTCCCGCGATTGAGCTGGACGTCGAAGGTCGCTTGGTGCGGGTATCCAACCCCGACAAGGTGTACTTCTCGGCGCGCGCGGAAACCAAGCTCGATCTCGTCCAGTATTACCTGGCGGTGGGTCCAGGCATCGTGCGAGCGCTGCTGAATCGGCCCTGCACGTTGCAGCGATTTCCTGATGGGGTCGAGGGGGAGTCGATCTATCAGAAGCGGGTGCCCGAGCATCGGCCGGAGTGGGTGCAGAGCAGCCGGGTGAGTTTTCCCAGTGGCCGGCATGCTGATGAGCTGTGTGTCACCGAACTCGCCGCGGTCGCTTGGGCGGCCAACCTGGGCACGGTAGTTTTCCATCCGTGGCCGTCGAGACGCTTCGACACCGAACATCCCGATGAGTTGCGGATCGACCTCGACCCGCAACCTGGCACCACCTTCGACGATGCGCGCGCGGTCGCTGGCGCCGTCCACGAATTGCTCGACGAGGTGGGGTACATCGGATTTCCGAAGACCTCAGGTGGTCGTGGAATCCATATTTACGTACGGCTGCGGCCAGACTGGATGTTCACCGAAATTCGCCGCGCGGTGCTGGCATTTTCACGCGAAATCGAACGCCGGCTGCCCGAACACGTGACCACCGCATGGTGGAAAGAAGAGCGTGGCGCCAAGATTTTCCTTGACTACAACCAGAATGCGCGTGACCGTACGATCGCGGCTGCCTACAGCGTGCGGGCTCGACCTGAGGCCACCGTGTCGACACCGGTGACGTGGGCCGAGCTTGCCGACGTTGATCCGCACGATTTCACTATCGCGACCGTGCCGGCCAGGTTCGCCGAACTCGGCGATCCGCACGAGGCTATTGACGACGTCGCGCATGATCTGTCGCCGCTGATCGAAATGGCCGATCGGGACGAGCGAGATCGAGGACTCGGTGACGCGCCTTATCCGCCGAACTTCCCGAAAATGGAAGGCGAGCCGGCTCGGGTGCAGCCGAGCCGGGCCCGCAAGCAACACTGATCTACGGACGCACCGCGCCCGCGTAGTCGGAGCGAAATGCCGGCGCGATCCGCACATCGGCGCCGGTGTGCGGGGCCTCGATCATGTTGCCGTTACCGATGTAGATCCCGACGTGATATTTGTCAGCGCCGAAGAACACCAGATCGCCGGCTCGCAGGTTTGCCTTCGAGACGGGAGCGCCTTCCTCCCACTGAGCACCGGTGTAGTGCGCGAGGTTGACGCCAGCCTTGGCCCAGGCGGCTTTGGCCAGGCCTGAGCAGTCGTAACTGGCTGGTCCGGCCGAGCCGTAGTGGTACGGCTT